>Ga0116188_1001151_pt1 | contig 23677 bp, 17 predicted proteins | sample AD_JPNTR2_MetaG_FD_89807 | JGI IMG/M metagenome (GOLD analysis project Ga0116188, IMG submission 89807) | Active sludge microbial communities of municipal wastewater-treating anaerobic digesters from Japan - AD_JPNTR2_MetaG | ecosystem: Engineered > Bioreactor > Anaerobic > Digestate | place...
CCTTTACCCTGACTCCCGCCCTTTGTTCGGTCTGGCTCAAACCTATCAAAAGCGGCGAAGGCGAAGGTCACAAGACCTCGAAATCACGGGGCTTTTACGCACGCATGGACCGGGCATACGGTCACATGCTGGGCTGGAGTCTCCGTCACCGCGCGATAATGCTGCTCATCGCCGGGACGGTCTCGGTCTCCGCGATTCTGCTATTTCCCCGCCTCGGGAAAGAACTGGTTCCGGATGACGACCAGAGCGAGTTCGGTGTCAACGTCCGTATGCCGCAGGGCACCAGTTTTGCCCGCGCGGATGAATATGCCCGGGAAGTTGAGACGGTGCTCAAGCAGCTTCCGGAGCTGCGCAACATCTTCACCACAATTGATGGCGTTCGAATCGAGATCTATCTCGGTCTGGCACCCCTCGAAGAACGATCGATTTCCCAACAGGATTTGATGCGCCAGGCACGCGCGATGTTGAGTCGATTTTCCGGGGCACGTATCAGTGTCACCGGCGGGACTGATATTTCCGGTGCTTCGAACACCGGGGGCCGCGGCTCGACCAACCGGCTTTACCTGCTGCTGCAGGGCCGCGAGATTGATCAGCTTCGGTCGTACATGGATCAGCTGCTCGAGAGGGTCAGAACCATTCCCGGCATCGTTGACGCCGACACCAGCTACGAGGCAACCCAGCCGGAACTCCGCATCAACATAGATCGTGCCCGGGCAGCGGATCTTGGCGTGACCATCGATTCCCTGGCCTCGAGCATGAGGCTGCTGGTAGGAGGCGAAGAGGTCTCCAGATACAAAGAAGGTGACGAACAGTACGTGGTCAGGTTGCGGTTGGACGAGCCGTTCCGCAATAACCCGGCGGCGATGGGACAGCTCCTGATTCCCTCGAGCACTCAAGGTTCCGTACGAGTCAGCGACGTTTCCGAACTGCGATTTGAACCGGGTCCGGCTTCGATCGATCGCTACAATCGCCAACGGCAGGTGACGCTTTATGCTAACCTGGACAAACTTCCCTTGGGCGATGCCATCACCGCTGCCAAAGCCGAAGTGGACAAGCTGGATCTGGCTCCCGGATATCAGGCCATTTTCGGGGCGAGTGCACGCACCTTCAGCGAAGCCAGCAACGATTTTGTGATCGCTATTCTGCTCGCGGTGGCTTTCATTTATATGGTACTGGCTTCGCAGTTCAACAGCTTTATTCATCCGCTCACGATTATGACGGCGCTGCCGCTCAGCCTGCCGGCCGGGCTGCTGACACTGCTGGTGTTCGACCGGACGCTTAACGTATACAGCGCCATCGGCCTGATGATGTTGTTCGGAATCGTCAAGAAGAACTCCATCCTCCAGGTGGACTACACCAACACCCTACGGGCACAGGGAATGGAGCGACACGAAGCGATCATAGCCGCCAACCATGTGAGGTTGCGGCCGATCCTCATGACCACGATCTCGATTATTGCGGGGATGATTCCCATCGCGTTGGGTCGGGGAGCGGGCGCCGGCTCCCGCTCTTCTATGGCGCTGTGCATCATCGGCGGCCAAATTCTCTGCCTGTTGCTGACGCTGCTGATCACGCCCGTCGTTTACAGCTACTTCGACGACCTGCGTGAGTGGAAACCATCACGCCTGTTCCAGCGCCTGCGCGGCAAACCGGTGGAGCCTGCCGTTTCGCAACCGACCCCGGAAACGTCGAGGTAAATCGCGCAATCCACGCATCCGCGGGAATTACCGCGTCACCGTTCGCCCGGTAACGCGGTTCAGCTCAACACGGGCCTTGGCGTAAGCGGTGCGGGCGCGCACCTCTTCAAACTGCGCTGCCATGAGATCACGCTGGCTGAGAATCACATCGTAAGGCGTAGACAGACCGGCCATGAGCCGTTCCTGTTGCTCCCGCAGGCTTCTTTCCCGCAGTTCGACGGCCTTGCGGGCCGATTGAACCTGTGCCCGGGATTGAACCAGCGCGGTGAGGGCGTTGCGAACCTCCAATTGGATCCGACTGCGAAGTTGGTGCAAGGCAGTTTCTGACTGTCGTCGCTCGATTCTCGCCCGCGCGTGATCGGCCTGCGCACTCCGATTTAGAAACGGGATCTGGAGACTAAACCCGAAGGCGTATTCCGGGTACTCGAACCGCCCGAGTTGCCGGAACGCCTCCGCCAACCCCCCTTTGGCAGATAACGGACCGCTAACATCATCGATCAGCCGATTCCCGTAGAGCCCCGCGCTGTTCAGCATCCCAAAGACTACAAGAGTTGGTTTAAGAAGGTTTTCCGTGTATCGCACCGCCACGTCCTGGTTCTCGAGATTTGCCTCGGCCTGCAGCGTTTCAGGTCGGTTCCTCACCGCCTCAATCAGGAGATCCTCCAAGGCAGCTGGATCCGGGTCAGTTGCATCGGGGAGTTGATCAACGGGGTCCAATCGAAACGCCCGGGACGTCCGCGAAAAATCGCGGGTGAGCATCGCTTTCAGGTCCGCTTCCCGCAAATCGAAAACCGCCTGGGCCGCAACCAAGTCGCGCCTGCGAGCGGCAACTTCCGCCTCTGCCGTAAACACCTCCATTCGAGACAGGGTTCCGATCTCCTCGCGGGCGATGTTGTCTTTTAGAAGCTGCTCCGCGACCTCCAGGGCCTTTCGAGCCACTTGAACATTCTCGCGAGCGGCAACCAGGTCCCAATACAAAGACTCCGCCTCGGACAATGTCTCGATGAGCTGCTGGCGATATACCTCTTCGGTGATTCGTTTGCCGCGCTCGGCAACCATGAGGAAGCGGCGGTTCACGTCCTTTCCGGCGCCGTTCAGGAGTTGTTGCGTGAAAACCAGAGAGAAAGCTGTGACGACCGATGGATCGAAGCGCAAGAACTGCTGTGTGGAACTCTGGCGCTGGGTATTAAAGCTGATGGTTACACTGGTTCCGGTTGTAAAGGCCTGTGCAAAACGGGCCTGCAAAGCGGTCGTCGAGGTGTCGACAGAAGGCACGCCCGCAACCACCAGCGTGTTCAAGGGACTGCTTGTCCGGTCAACGCTGAAATTCAAAGCCACGCTTGGGTCATAGGTGCCGCGCGGACGGGCAAAGACCTGCCGGGCGTTGCCTGTAATACCCCCGGCCCCCATTGAGCCTCCCCCTACGGTCGTGGTATCACCCACCCCAGCGCCGATCGCTCCGGCGAACAGTCCGCTGGGAATACGAACACCCGGAGCGCCGCGCGGCGCTCCACCTCCCCGAGCCCGCAAGATATCGGTATCCGCAATCACCTTATAGTCACTCGCCTTGGCGATCGTAAGATTGTTCCCAGTCACTGCAGATCGAAGCTGGGCAAGCGAAAGCCGGACGGTTCCGCCCTGGGCGAGGTGGCCAAGATCAACCGGATCATTGGTAACAACTCCTGGCAGTCTTTGAGCCCGGTAAGGTCGGAGCACATTGGGGAACCAGGCGGGGCCGCGGCTGTAATCAGGTGATGGTGCTTGCGCAAAAAGAGGCGCAGAGACAAGCGTTAGAAACAGGATCACCAGCAGCAAGCAACGGGAGGAGCGTCTGTAACCGCGCGGCAAGATACACAGCTCCTGTCCCGGCGGCGTTTGGGGGTTGCAACGCTTTCGTCGATTAGCCGCAGTACTCAAGGCGTCACCGTCCCGGTCAGCACCTCAGCCAGTTCGATACCCCGCCGGTCGAGAGTAACACCCATGGCGCGGTCCATTTCCACAAGCGCTTTGACGTACCCGACGTTGGCATCAACCTCCGCCTGTTGGGCCGCGACCAGGTCGCGCTCACGCAGGATGACCTGGTAGGACGTGGAAACCCCGGCGTCCAGCTTTTCCTGTTCGCCGACCAGGATCTCCCGCGCCAGACGAGCGGCCTCTCGGGCCGCTTCCAGCTGAGCGCGACCCTGGATCAGGCCGATAATCGCCTTCCGGACTTCCAAAGCCACCTGGTTGTAGGACTGCTGCAACTCCAGCCGCAATTGGCGTTCCTCAAGTTGTGAACGCAGGTTATCGGCCTGTGTGACCCGATTTCGAATCGGAAGACTGAGGCTCAAACCTCCACCGTACTCAGGAAAATCACCGGTAAACGCCTGGTTAAAGGAATCGGCTGCGCCTCCCGGAACTCCGCCTTCATTGCCCATTAAACCCGCCCCCGCATACAGGCCGAAGACTGCTGCGGAGGGCTTCAGCGAATGCTCGGTGAAGCGAGTAGCCAATTCCTGGTTTTTCAGGTTGCCTTGCGCCTGCCGTAACTCGGGGCGATTCTTCAAGGCCGTCTCCAGCGCCATATTGACTTCAGGCAGATCTTTGTCTGTCGGCGCCGGCATCGGATCCGTCAGTACGATTGTCGCCCGGTCAAGTTCGGGTGTCGTCTTCTTGACGAGGAGGTTCTTCAGAGCCGCCTCCTGAAGCTGAAGATTGGTTCGGGCCAAGGTAAGGTCACGCCTTCGCGCTGCCACCTCAGCCTCTGCCGAAGTCACTTCAATCGGCGACATCGAGCCGATTTCCACCCGAAGGCGATTGTCGTGCAACAGCCGTTCGGCCACTGCCAGCGACTGCTCCGCCACTCGGACATTCTCCTGCAGAGCAGCCAGTTCCCAGTACGCATTTTCAACCTGCACGACCGTGGCTATCACCTGCTGGCGGAATACTTCCTCTGAAATATCGGTATTGTTTAAAGCCACCCGGATGAACCGTTCATTCGACTCCCGGCCAAAACCGTTTAGAAGCGGCTGGTGGAAACCCAGCGCAAAACGGGACACGACGGCGGGATTGAAGCGCAGACGCTGCTGGGTTGACGCCTGGCGCTGCCCGGTCAGGGTAATGAAGTAACTGGTTCCGGTGCGAAACATCTGGGCATAGTTGGTGCTGAAGGCGGTCGCACTTGCCGTCACAATCGGGACGCCCGCTACCTGAAGGGTGTTTAGAGGAGACGTCACCCGGTCCCAGCTGAAGTTCATACTGACGGATGGATCGAAAGTGCCGGAAGGGCCCAGGGAAATGGCGCCGCCCCCACCGGTGATGCCACCCGCGCTGCCGAGTCCGCCGCCTCCCCCGGCCGCACTGACTCCAACGCCCAGCGCGCCGGCCGTCAGACCGCTGGGTACGAGAGCGCCCTCAACCCCGCGGGCAGCCTGTCCGGAACTTGTCCGAAGCACATCCGTCTCGGCTATGACGGGAATATAACGATCCACCGCCAGGTCGAGGTTGTTCTCCAACGCGAGCACCAGCGCGTCCGACACCGACAGTTCCAGCTTCCCGTCGCGCAAAAGGGTCTCCAGCCGTGGCGAGTTTTCGAGGACCAAGGGTGGGGCCGCCTGAGCGCGGTACGGCGCCCAGAGACTCGAAAGCCAGGAAGCGGATCCGCGGCCCTCCTCTCCCTGGCCGTGAAGCCAGGAAACACAAAACAGCAGAAAAACTAGACTACTCGCTTTTCTCACAAGACGGGGATAGTAACAGAATTCGCCAAGCATCGTCTTCATTTACGTCGAGGAAGTGTGGATGTAACGGAGGTTTGGGTGGGGCCAAATGGAACGTATACGAATGCCGGTCGTGCTCGGAGCCGGGAGCGGGCCGGGAGAGCACGGCGGTTGAGTGACGTGTTTTTCAGCGTTGTATCGAAACCCCGTGCTCTCCGGCCCGCGGTCGAGGAGGAGGCGAAAGCGGCCCGAGCGGTTGAGGCGTGGCGCGGGGTTTCGATACAACTCGCCAAAAAACGGCGAATCACTCAACCACCAGCCTCGCCTCAACCTGTCGCTCGCAAGTCTGACCGTTGTGCTCGCAAGCTCGGCTCGTAGCGGCGGTTGCGAGTGTCCGTTGTCCTGTTTTATAGACATGAGTGTTTTCGCCAGGCTCGAGCGCACGCCTCCGGAAGGACTTCAAGGACTTAATGAGGCTGTCGAAGGCTGATTATGCACTGACCGCAACAAAATGTCCGTGCTAGTCTGTTAGGGGATGAAGATCGGGGTATTCGATTCCGGTTATGGCGGGCTGAGCATCTTCAAGGCCATAGAGCAACTACTGCCTGAATACGACTACATCTACCTGGGGGACAATGCCCGGGCGCCGTATGGCAGCAGGTCTTTTGAGACCATTTTGAAATTCACGACAGAATGTGTGGAGTTCTTATTCCGCCAGGATTGCCATCTGATAATCATCGCCTGCAATACCGCGTCGGCTAAAGCCTTGCGCAACATTCAACAGGCCTATTTGCCGCGAACCTTTCCGGAAAGACGGGTTTTAGGCGTCATCCGCCCATCCGCGGAGCAGATGGCCCGCCAGACGCGAACCGGAACGGTCGGCCTCTGGGCGACCGAGGGCACGGTCCGGTCGATGAGCTACGTGATGGAACTCGAAAAACTCGCGCCCAGCACGCGTCTGATCCAGCAGGCCTGTCCCATGTTGGTTCCACTGGTGGAAGCGGGCGAGCTTGAGGGCCCTGCAGTCGAATACTTCATCGACAAGTACTGGCGCGAGACCACGCGGGAATCGGACGAGATCGATACGCTGCTCCTGGCCTGCACTCACTATCCGCTGCTGGCGAACGTTATCCGGCGGCGGCTTCCCGGTTCAGTTCGCCTGCTTCTTCAATCCGAGTTCGTCGCTCCAAGCCTGCGCGATTACCTGTGCCGGCATCCCGAGCACGATTCCAGGCTTTCCAAGGGCGGGACGCGGCGATTTCTGACGACCGACCGCAGCGACGCCTTCGATCGCCTGGCCGCCATCTTTCTTGGTTACGAGGTTGCGTCCGAACGGGTCGCGTTAGATGCTGCCAGCTGAGACGCGGCCGCGGGTCGGCGGTGTTCTTACCCGTCCCGCGCGAGGAGATAGGGAACAGCGTCCGGGAAATGGCTGCAACCCCTAAACAGCTCGTTACTGCGCCGGCACGAAGGTGATTTCGACCGGGATGACGACTTTCAGTCTCTCCTCCGGGGTCAACTTGAGGTTCTTCACCGTGTAGTTCAACTCGAAGGTCTTCTTCCCCGTCGTCTCTAGCTGTTTTCCCCTGGCGCGAAGAAGGACGGTTTTTCCGGCGACCAGGGTCAGGCGATCGGGAAAGTCCACTTCCTCAAATTGAGCGCTGTTCTCCAGTTCGTAGTTGATGTCGGAAGTGTTTTTGATTTGAATGTAAGCCGAGCCCCTCCCTCTCACGGTAACCGCTGGGTTCAACACCTTTACCGAGGCCTTGAAAATCGGTTCGAGATATTCCGCGCGTCCGATCAAGTTACCTTTGAAAAGCACGGCTGTGCGACGGGCCTTAAGCGCCTCTTGTATGGCTTCGGGGGTGTTCTCTTTGGCAAAAACCAAAGTCACCGCTCGTCTTTGTCCCAAAGTTGCGTCAAAGCGCATTCCGATCGGGTCGTGGATGTCCGAATTCCCTAACATGGTCAGATTCTTCTCCAGACACCACCGATGGACTTCGGGATAGTAGGAGGTATCGTTGACGACTTCTATGCCGTGAATCAGACCCTTTTCGAGCAGTTCGGAGTGTTCCGGGTACCACCTGGCCAGGCTATCGACCTGTTGGCCGGTCCAACCCGGGTGGTTCCAGAAGATAAAAGCGCCCTGCTCTGCCGCGATCCTTACAGCATCCCGCCAGTCCTCGGTATCCAGCGGCGGGTTGGATTTGAGGAAAATCGCATTTATATGCCCGGGCGGCATCTTGCGCGTAATCTCCGACCCCCTGATGATCGTGATCCCTAAAGCATCGCCATGTTGTTTCGCTATCTCAAACGATCGGCTGTGATTGGTTGGAATATCGTTCTTATGCGGCTGATATTCGATGTGATCGGTTATGGCGATGGCGTCCAGGCCTTCGCGCCAGGCTTCCTCTGCCCGGACACTCGGCCAGACATTTCCATCCGAGAAGACCGTGTGAGTGTGGAAATCACACTTCAGGGTTAGGTAACCCGGGATGTCAGGGATGTTGATCGGCGAGCGGGCCGGAATAATTTGCCCGCCAACGGGCATTGCCGACATCAGGACAAGAACCAGAAACCACAGAAAATATGTCTGCTTTTTCATTGATCGCTCCGTCAGACCTGTCAAGATCGCCTAAGGCCGTGAATGCAGCCTAATAAATACCACAGGAAAGACTAACGAGATACCGGAAGTTCCGTTACAATCCCGAAATTATGAGAAACGCCTTGGGAATTCTATTTTGCGTCGTCTTGGTTAGTTCAACTGTAGCGGGGCAATCATCGCCTTCCCTGGTGCTCAACGACCTGGAGTATTTTGAAATGCCCGGTCTGAACGTCATGGTCTTTCAGGACATTTATCCGGAGGGCCATCAGGCAGGGGTCAGTATTATTCAGAACGGCGAACGCGTCGCTACCAATGGTGACATCAGGCTGGAGCCGACTCCCGGACAGTGGCAGCCGATGCCCAAGCAGCTGAATCGGGTCGTGAACAAGGAACTTGGGGAAATCACCGTTCAGCTCGCTTATCCCGATCCGGACCGAAATCGGAAGGGCTTCAACCCCATCGACTACCCGGATTTGAACCTCAGCTACCAAGTCAGGGTTCGAAGCGAGGGCCAGTCTGTTCGAATCTTCGTGGATTTCGATCAACCCCTGCCTGCCGAGTGGGTCGGCAAAGTCGGGTTCAATTTGGAGCTCTATCCAGCAGATCTCTTCGGCAAGTCCTGGTACCTGGATCAGCACTCGGGCATTTTCCCGCGGCAAGCTGGTGGACCGATGGTGAAACCCGACGGTGACGAATTTCAGCCCGCGCCACTCGCCGTCGGAAAGCGTCTGATGGTCGCGCCAGAATGTGAAGCCCAGAAGATGTTGATTGAGAGTCTTGGCTCGGACCTTTTCCTCTATGACGGACGAAACAAACACAATAACGGCTGGTTTGTCGTTCGTTCGCTGGTTCCGGCAAACGCGACCAGCAACGCCATCGAATGGAGGATCACCCCCAACGCGATTCCGGGGTGGAAGTATCAGCCGGTTATCCACGTTTCTCAGGTTGGATATCATCCCCGGCAATCCAAGGTCGCCATCGTCGAACTGGACAACTCCGAGCAGGAGGTCAAAAAGGTCGCGGTGAAGCGCGTACTCCCGGCCGGTGGATTGAAGGAAGTCCTGTCAGGCACCCCCCAGATTTGGGGCAAATTCCTTCGGTACAAATACGCTACCTTCGACTTTACATCTTTGGTCGACCAGGGGATGTATGTCGTCGAGTACGGCGACAAACGAAGCGAGCCCTTCAAGATTGGAGCAGACGTCTATCAGAACCGGGTGTGGCAACCTACACTCGAGTACTTCTTGCCTGTTCAGATGTGCCATATGAGGGTCAACGAGCAATATCGCGTCTGGCACGGTTTGTGTCACATGGATGACGCGCTTATGGCCCCGGTAAACCACAATCACTTCGATGGATATTTGCAAGGCCCGTCTACTCTTACTCGGTTTAAGCCTGGAGAGGCGGTTCCTGGCCTAAACGTCGGTGGATGGCATGACGCGGGCGACTACGATCTGCGCATTGAGTCCCAGGCCGATGAGGTTTCAATCCTGGGTCTGGCCTATGAAGAGTTCGGCGTCGATTACGACGAGACAACCGTTGACCAGAAACAGAGGGTTGTCGAAATCCATCAGCCGGACGGAAAGCCCGACATTCTGCAGCAGGTAGAGCACGGCGTGTTGACTATCCTCGGGGGTTACAAAAACCTCGGCCGCCTCTACCGCGGGATCATTTGCCCGACTCTTCGACAATATGTCCTGCTGGGCGACGGCGTTAACATGACCGACGGGCTGGTGTACGATCCGCAGCTCAAGCCGGACGAGAGAACGGCTACCCATTCGGGTCGTAAGGACGATCGTTGGGTTTTCACTGAACAGAACGCCGGTCACGAATATAAGGCCATCGCAGCGCTGGCGATCGCCGGCCGGGTCCTGAAAGGTTACAACGACGAGCTGGCAGCCGAGTGCATAACGGCGGCGGAGGAGCTCTGGCAGGAGGAAAGAGAGCTTAGACGCGGCATTCGAGACAAAGTCATCGCCGCGGCACAGCTCTTGAAAACAACGCGAAAACCGGTGTATCGGCAGTTCTTCCTCGACAATCGCAAGCAGATCGTTGAAGGAATCCGATGGATGGCTTCCGCCGTCGGAGGTGTTTTGCCGCTCCTGAATGATTCGGCTTTTGCTGAAGAGGTCCGGAGTGCCGTGAAAGCCCAATTTGCCCAGGTAGAACAACAGCAGAAAGAGAATCCATTTGGTGTTCCTTATCGACCGCATATCTGGGGCGCCGGGTGGGGCATCCAGCAATTTGGAGTCGATCAGTATTTTCTGCACAAGGCCTTCCCGGATATCGTCAAACCGGATTACATGCTGAATGCACTTAATTTCGTTCTAGGAGTTCACCCCGGCAGGAATACAGCCTCATTCGCCTCCGGCGTCGGCGCCCGCTCCATGACGGCCGCCTACGGAGTAAACCGCGCCGACTGGTCTTACATACCGGGCGGTGTCGTTTCAGGGACGGCCTTGATTCGACCAGACTTCCCGGAATTAAAGGAATTCCCCTACCTGTGGCAGCAGGCGGAGTACGTGGTCGGAGGCGGCGCCTCCAATTTCATGTTCCTGGTGCTGGCCGCGGACAATCTGTTGAACGCGAAATAGCGGCCTGTAACTTTGTGTGATCCGCGGGTGCTGTTTACCGCGGACAGCACGGGTTACACGGGCAGGATGAGGGCGCCCTGGACAGGATTGACAATTTCAACCGTTGAGTGACACACTCGGATTTTAGGCACGTTTCACCTAACTACTGGAGGGCATTATGAGTGAGAACAGCGTCACCAGACGACAGTTCTTGAAAAGCACAGCTCAAACAGCCGCAGTTGGCGTAGCAGCAAGTGCGGCCATCAACCGCAATATCCTTGGGGCCAACGACCGCATTAACATCGCGGTTATTGGAATTCGCGCTCAAGGAGGCGCCCATATCCAGGGCTTTTTGCGGATTCCCAACGTTCGTGTGAAGACGCTGTGCGATATTGACGAAAACCTTTTCCCTCGGCGCGTACAGGCTATCCAGGAAAGGCACGGTTACGTGCCAACAACCGAATGGGACATGCGTCGCGTGTTTGATGACAAGGAAATCGATGCTGTTTCCATCGCTACGCCAAACCATTGGCACGCTCTGGCGACCATCTGGGCGGCGCTGGCCGGCAAGCACGTTTACGTGGAAAAGCCCTCCGCCTGGTCCGTTTGGGAAGGAAGGCAAATGGTGCACGCTGCGCGAGCCGGTAACGTGCTGGTTCAGGTAGGATTTCAGAACCGCTCGAGGAAGAACACCCGAGCCGCCATGGAATTCCTCCATAGCGGCAAGCTGGGCAAGATCTATATGGCTCGCGCGCTTTGCTTCAAGCCGCGTGGCGATATTGGACGTTATCCCGACGGTCCCATGGTAGAAGGCGAAAAGTTCGCCCTGACCAAGGATGGGCGACCGGACTTCTCCTTCACCCAGGCGTACCTGGAAAAGGTTCACTACGACATGTGGATCGGCCCGGCCAGAAAGCGTCCCTTCAACCGTAACCGATTCCACTACAACTGGCACTGGCAATGGGAGTATGGAAACGGAGACACCGGCAATCAGGGACCCCATCAGTTCGATATCGCTCGTTGGGGCCTCAACCGCGACGACTACCCGGTCAAAGTCCGCTCCTTCGGCGGCCTGTTTATCTTCGACGATTCACAACAGAATACGCCGAACACCCAGACTTCGATCTTCGAATACTCCGATGGGACGATCTTCGAATTCGCGACTCGAGGCTTGATTACCAATCCTGAGGGCAAGGTTACGATCGGCAACATCTTCTACGGCAGCGAGGGCTGGATGGAGATTGATTCCGAGGGCTCCTGGCAAACCTATTTTGGGCGAAAAGGGGAACCTGGGCCCAATTCCGAATCGATTAAGGAAGAGGAATCAAACGCGCTCGACACGGTGGGCACCGGAATGGGGGGTCACTTCGCGAATTTCATTACAGCTCTTCGATCCGGAAAACGGAGCGATCTCAATTGCGATATCGAGGTCGGACACCGCTCGACCGTCCTTCCCCTGATCGCAAATATCTCCTACCGCCTTGGACGTGAATTGACTTTCAACGGACTCAAGGAGGAGTTCGTGGGAGACGCCGAAGCAAACGCGTTGCTGCGCCGCGAGGTATATCGCGAGCCCTACGTGGTTCCAGATCTGTCGTAACCAGCAAGAAGCTGTGACTAAGAGGACGGAGGGGAGACGGCTCATTCCACTTCCCCTCCTCCTTCGCTTTTATACCTACCGGAAATGCCTGTCGGCGAAGTTCAAATACTGCTCCCAATCGTAAACCGTCAGGTCATGCCGCCCGCTTCGAATATGATAGCCGTTGGTTTTCGCCACGGGTTGGTTCACCGCAGGCATCTCCTTTATCCCGAGCCCGTCTGTCCCGAGCAGCCGATAAACTGGGTCGGCATTCACCAGCGATAGGAACTCACCTTTAGGGTCCGCCCAGAGATCTTCCTCGGCGCTCGCCACATAGACCGGACGAGGAGCGATCAAAGCGATCAGCATGTGCTGATCAACAGGCAACTTGTCTTCCGCATCGTTGTACTTCTTAAAGTTCTGGCAAAACCAGTGCGGGAAAGCCTCGTTGATGATCTTTACGGTCTCACCAAACCTCCGGCGGCTCAAGGCGGCGCCTCCACACCCTGAATTATTGGAAATTACCATCGCGAATCGCTGATCCTGGGCGCCAGCCCAAAGCGCCGTTTTTCCCAGCCGCGAATGACCGATAACAGCAACTCGCTTGGCATCGACCAGCTCGTCCGTCTCGAGGTAGTCCAAGGCACGCGAAAGTCCCCAGGCCCATGCTCCGATCGTACCCCATTCATCTGGATCAGGACGGGTCTGTCCCGGGCGGTAAAGCAGGGGGTGAACCCCGTTTTGAAAACCGTCATCAAAGTCCGGGTCTAAATCCCCGCAATAGACCGTCACCAAGCCGTATCCTCTCTCTACTATCTTCTCGACCGGCCATCGGCTCGCTGCCGAACCTCGGGTTTGGTTCCCCCGACTTGCCGACCTGCTGCGGGTTCGGTCCCGGGCCCATTGAGTTGAAATACGGATTCCGGGATCCGGGTGAATGCTCTCGTTCCCAGCGAATCCGAGTCCGAGAAAGGCGGGAACCGCTCCTTTTGCATCAGCCGGCAAAAACATCAAAAGGTCCATCCGCGGTCCGTTCTTGTCCGAGGTAAAGTAAAGCGTCACCTCCTTTCGGATGGCTTTACCGCCAAGTGCCGATTTGTCGGTATAAATCACCTCGGATGTCACTGGCAGCCGCTTTGTCGGAGTTTTGCCGTAAACGTGTTCTTCAAACAGACGCAGGATCTCGCCTCGCCTGTTCTCCCGCCACATCGCCGGGCTGGTCACCCGCTGGCCATCCGCCGTCACAAGGGGGTCGGGGAGAACATACTGCGGGACCTTGGACTCATCGTAGTTGACATCGGGCCGTTGCGCAGTCGCCATGCCGAAAATGAACAGCGTCAGACATGTGCGCAATAACATTTTGGCATTTATTCGCATGAGAGGAATTCAACCACAAATCAAGGACGGTGGATAAGCAGAATTACATCTATCTGCCTCCATCCCGATTCAGCGTCTTCGACTGTATAAATATTCTGCGGATTTTGCCCCGTAGTGCTGCGAAATTTAACACTCGTTCATTCGAGTCGCGTTTTTGTGCAGCTTAAAGATCCAGCGTGCAATGACGGCGATCAGCAACGCTTGGGCGGGTGCCGGCGGTTTTGGCATCCGGGTTGCGTTACCGGCTGGCAGGAGGTATGGCAGATGAAGCGAAGCCTATGGGCAATTGTCTTATTGTTGGCCATTTTCCTTGGTCTTAATTTCCAGGCAGTTGGTTCGGCGAAATACACGAAGGAAACCGGCAAGAACTGCAAGTTCTGTCACACGGCGGTTCCCAAGAAGGGTGCCGAAGATCCACTCCTGAACGAGGACGGCAAGAAGTTCCAGGAGAACGGCAACCAACTGACCGAAGAGCAGAAGGCAAAAGGCAAGGGGTAGAAAAGGCAAGGGATAAAGGGACAAAGGGTTAAGGGAAAAGCAATTTCCATTTGCCATTGTTCATTTCCCATTTTTCCATTCTCCTTCGGGTGGGACCCTCCCAAAGGAGGGCGATCGAGAGATTGATGAAATGGAAAATGGACAATGAACGGTGGAAAATGGCAAATTGCTTTTCCCTTTTACCCCTCTTTCCATTTACCCCTTTATCCCTGCAGCCTGCGGGTTTCGAATCCGGACGGCGTTCTACCCGGCCGGATTGAAACCTACCACTTGGCACCGAACGAGCCGTATCGGTGCAACTGGGCCTGCAAGGAGAGTGCACGCTGGGTGGAGAGTGGTGGGTTTCAATCCGCCTCCGAAAAGCGCGGTGCGGATTCGAAACCCACCCTGCGCAGGCCGATCCGGCGATTTTTGCAATCGGCTCTTCAGTTTCCATTCCATTTCATCAATCTCTCGATCGCCTCGGGAGGTCCCCTTCAGTAAGGAGAATGGAAAATGGAAAATGAACGATGAAAAATGGGAAATCGCTTTTCCCGTTACTCCCCTTTCCCGTTACCCCCGTAGTTTCAACCCTGTACCACCTTGACCCTTTACCCCTGTAGTTTCCTGCCCGTCGGTCGTAGAATAAAAAGCGATCCCGCCCAACTTTTCCTTACGGGAAGGAGACGCAACATGCCCACCTATATCGTCCTTGGACAATGGACCCAAAAAGGAATCGAAAACGTGAAACAGAGTTCTGACCGCCTCGACAAGGTAAAGCAGATGATCCAATCGCTTGGTGGCACGCTGAAAGGTTTTTACCTGACGATGGGTCAGTACGACTTCGCGGTGTTGATTGAAGCTCCCGACGACAAAACGCAGGCTCGGCTCACGCTTCAACTGGCCGCCTTCGGAAACGTCCGCACCGAGACTCTGAAAGCCTTTAATGAAAGCGAATTCAGAGAGATTGTCGCATCGCTCACCTAGGTGACGGTATTCAGCCGTTTGGCGACCATTCGAACGAAAGCACGCGGGGAAAAACGGACGGCAAACGCCAGCAAACGATTCTTGGCGCCCGGTATGACGAGCAAACGGCCCTGGCGGAACCCCTGATACCCGGTTCGCGCCACCGTCTCGACATCCATGACGCCGAAGCTGAAAAGCCACGACCGCTGCAGATCGGCCTGTGCCGCAAACTCGGTGGCCGTCGGTCCAGGCGCGAGGCAGGTGGTTCTTATCGGAGTTCCTTTAAGCTCTTCGGCCAGAGCCTCTGTGAAATGGAGCACATATGCCTTGGTCGCGTAATAGACGGCCATGCCGGGGCCCGGCTGAAAACCCGCGGTGGAGGCAACGTTAAGAATGCCGCCCCTGCCTCGTTCGAGCATTCCCGGAAGGAACAACCGGGTCAGATGAGTGAGGGCGGCGACATTCACCTGGATCATCTGCATTTGCCGTTCCAGGGACAGATCAGCGAAACGACCCTGCGCGCCGAAACCGGCATTATTGACGATTACATCAATCGGAACTCGGTCGTGAGCCAGTCTTTCAAAGATATCCTGGGGGGCTTCCGCCAGCCCCAAGTCGGCAGAAACCGTTCGGACCCCTACCGAGTAGCGGGCCTGGAGATCGCGAGCCAATTCATCCAGCCGATCCTGACGTCGGGCCAGCAAAACCAGATTCGCGCCATCCTTGGCAAACAGCTTGGCAAGTTCAGCGCCGATTCCTGAGGACGCACCGGTAATAAGAACCGTCTCGACAATTTGAGGCATGGCTTGAAAATATGAGGCCTCAAGGACCTTTGAAAACCGTCCAGCTCCTTGAGGCCGTTTACCTTTAAGGCACCTTTAAGCGACAACCACCTTCTGGGCAGCCGCGTCCCATTTCAAGTACTTGCGCTGGCGATAGGATTCAACGCCCATCATCGTCACGACCACACCCTGGTATCCGAGTTCGACGTCGCATTTGAGTTGATCGCCCTTCCGAATAGCGGCTTGCAGGTTGCGATGATGCAAGGTGACGTCTTCTCCCCCCTTCTTCTGGTATTTGATCACCTCCGGCTTCGCCGCCCCGGACGGAGTGATCCTGTCTTCGCTCGACGCCTCTTGAGGGGTGATAACGAATCCGGTGCGCGTAAACTCGATTGTCGCCTTATGTCCTCTAATGACGTGGTCAATTGGCGTGTCATTAGCCATAGAGGAGATCAAAGCGACGGTTGGTCCACCTGGATAGTCGCTCAGGATGTTAAAGGTGTCGGGAATTTCCGCCACACTGTCCACGAAGTTCCACTTTCCGCCGGTCGCCACAACATACTCAGGGAATGTAAGACCCACAGCCTTGAGAATCCTGGTGACGCGGTGGATGAACAGATCGGTCGCGATTCCACCCGAATAGTCCCAGTACCTACGCCACTGGAAGTAACGGCGGGGATCCCAGGGACGTTTAGGTGCAGGCCCCAGCCAGGCGTCCCAATCGAGGTTGACTCCCGGCTTGGCGTCCTTGTCGATGGGATAGGCCCAGAAATCCCCTGAGTAGTTCCGCGAGTAATCGATCTGGGCCATGACAACCTTGCCCAAATCACCGCGTTTGATATATTGGTGGGCCACTTCATAGGACTCATCGGACATTCCCTGAACGCCAACCTGCAGTTTCAGCCCTGAGTGCTTGACTCGATCAACCACTTCCTTGGCCTGCTCGATTGTGTGAGTCAGCGGCTTTTCCACATAAACATGCTTGCCGGCCGCCAGCGCATCGAGAACCATCTGGTGATGCCAGTGTTCAGGAGTCGCAATAAGGACATAGTCGATGTCCTTCTGCTGCAAGAGTTCGGGGTACTTTTTATACGGTTTACCTCCGGTCTTGGCCGCAGCCGCGTCCAGACGTTTCTGGTAAATATCGCAGACAGCAACGATTTCGACGTTATCGCTCTGTCTCATCTTCAGTAGTGCGTCTATGTGGGTGTTGCCCATTCCACCACACCCGATGACGCCGATCCGAAGCCTCTCATTTGCCCCCTGGATGGCGCTGTAGCTTCTGGCCGTCCAAAAAGGGACAGTGCCCGCACCGACCGCAACATGCTTGATAAAACGGCGACGATTCATGTCTGGCTCCCTCCGTTCAGTAACGGTGATTCTATCACCCTGGCGGCTTACTCTATCCTCTCAGCAAATTCTTTGGCGAGGGCCGCGATATCCGTTTCATCCTTAAGATTCGCAAATCCGGCGATCCAGGCGCCCTTGCGGAAAACCCATAGCCCGTCCAGGTACTTGTCGGTGCCTTTGAAACCCTCATCACCAATTTGAAGTTCCGCAGTCTGGCCGAGTCTTTCCTTGAGCCTGGTCATGACGTTCACAGCTGATTCCGGCGATGCCTCGCGGACGAGGAAAGCCTTTCCGAAATCGTACTGCGCGGTGTAACCGCTCTTCAGTATCCTCAGTCCGAGGACACTTTGGGGCACGAGGCGCACTGAATCGGAGACCAATCGAGCAGTTGGAAAGAAATTGATAACTGCCGGAGGCTCGCTCCTTCCCGCAATGGACTTCTCGATCAGTGCCACGTACTTCTCCAGTGAAGCCCGATGATCTTTCGCCGGATTCGCCGCCAGTTCTACGTAATACCTATCTTTGGCAAAGGTGGCTTTTCGCTCCAGGATTTGTCCGCCCATACCAATGTCTTGGGTGGGCTGTCGCGAGTCCCGGTTAGCCAGAAACATTCCGTAAGCATACTCGGGATCCGCCATCTCGGAGATGTCGATCACGATTGTGTCTTCGCCGCATTTGCAGGTGATTCCCTGCATCTTCTGAAAGCCGTAGATAAGGTATCCCTCGGCATTTCCGTTCATATAATCGAACAGGTTATCGGGCTCATAGGCGCGAAGCGGTCCATCCTGGCTCCAACCCTCAACCTGAGCACAATCGGGCAATTGACCCAGAACGGAACCGATCAGGGAAGCGAAGACGATAAAACAACAGATCAACAGACTGATTGGAGGAATCCTGAACCCTTTCATGCCAGCATCTCCTGTGCGACCCGAAGCCGTTCGGCCACGTGTACTCCCTTAGGACAATTGACGGTGCATTCAGGACACAAAGCACATCGCTGCTGAAGAATTTCCTGGGGAAGCCGCAGGTACTCTTCCCGGGCCAGGCGGAATTGGCCGTAGCCCTCCGCGTAAGACAGGTACCGAAGAATATCAGACACCGGCAATCCTTTGGCGCAAGAATCCCGGCACTGGCCGCAGCTGCGGCAGTAAAGCGGGCCAATCAGATCGAGCTGCGATGCGAGCAACTGCTTGTCGCTCTCATCGAAGGGCAAGGTCATGGCCCTCATGTTCTCTTCCAACTGCTCCATGTCGGTGATGCTGGGAATCGTCGTATGGATGTTTTCATTCCTGATGACCCATTTCAAAGCAGCCAGCATCGCCCCTTCCCGGCTCAAAGTCTCACGAAGCTTGTCGCCCTCTCTCACTCTTCGGAATCCCCCCGCCATGACCTTCATAGCTACGACACCCAGCCCGGCCTTAGCGGCCGATTCGATCGACTCTTCTATGGACGGGTCCATCGAGAAATTGTACGAAGTGAGAACCACGTCCAGGTCGGCTTTCTTGGCGATCATCGTCCGGATTACCTCGGCCATTCCTGAATGCGTGCTGACACCCGAAAACCGGATTTTGCCTGCTTTCTTGGCGATCCTCTGGGCCTCGAGAAAGCCGTCCGAGATTTCTTCAGCCTTGCTACGGCCATGGAGGTACCAGATGTCGAGATAATCGGTCTGGAGCTGCCTCAAGCTCTCGTCAAGATCAGCCAGGGCTCCTTCCTTGGTGCCTGATGGGGTCTTGCTAGACAAAACGATGCTCTTTCGCTTTGCCTTGAGCGCGGCGCCGACCATTTTCTCGTTGTTTCCTCCCTGGTAGCCCCGAGCCGTGTCGAAGTAATTGATCCCGAGATCAGCCGCCTTTTGAATTACAGCGGGGTCAGAAGTGATCATGCAGCCGAAGCCGACGGTGGTGACCTTCAGCCCGGTACGACCCAGCACGCGGTACTGCAATCCCGCCGGTTGAGCGCTTGCCGTTTGGGAAAACGCGGGATTAATCCGGGAGGTAATAGCGGCGGTGGGAACCGCGGCCAGACCTGTCGTTAAGAAAGTACGTCGTGATGAACCTTTTGACATATCAATCCTCTTCCTTGCATGACTTAACATCGGTTTTAACCAACTACCTTGTAGAACTTTAGCTTATATGCTAAAAAGCGGCCGATGAAAACAGGTATTTCACGTTTCTCGCGTCGTAGTTTCCTTTGGGGGGCCGGTGCACTGGCTGCGGCGCCGATGCTCGGTCAACAAGCTCTAGGACAGCAAACCACCGCCTTGTCGGCAGCCCCCGCTTCAAAGTCAGTTGTAGGGGTCGTGCATGGAGAGGACCGACGCCGCAATATATACGAATCGCTTTTGTCCATCGAAGAACAGATCCTACCGATTCTTAAGACAAAGAAGTGTGTGGTGCTCAAGCCGAACCTGGTCTCGACCGTTAACCAGGTGGCCGCCACGCATGCCGATGCGCTGCGGGGCATACTCGATTTCTTGGCGCCACGCTTCAAAGGTCCCATTTTCATTGCCGAATCAGCGGCCGGCCGCACGTGGGAGGGGTACGACAACTTCGGTTACACAAAATTGCCGGCAGAGTACAAGCCCCTGGAAGTGAAGCTTATTGATCTGAATGAAGAGGGGAAGTACCAAGTTTTTCCGATTCTCAGCGGCGATCTGCACCCTGTCCCGGTCCGCCTGGCAGCACGCCTGTTGGACCCGGAGGCTTTCATCCTGTGTGCAGCTGTGATGAAGACTCACAATGTGGTCGTAGCCACGCTTTCGGTCAAGAACATGACGCTCGGCGCTCCGCTGCGCAGCGCGCCGAAGGAGACGCCGCGCTGGAACGACAAGCGACACTACCACGGCGGAGTTCGCCAGACTCACTTCGACATTCTCTTGACGGCTCAGAAAATGAAGCCTTTCTGGGGCGCCACCGTCATTGACGGGTTCGAAGGCATGGAAGGCAATGGTCCTACTTCCGGCCAACCGGTTCCTTCACGTTTGGCGATCGCCTCGACGGATCTGATTGCCGCCGACCGCGTCGGCGTCGAAGCCATGGGAATCAACCCAGACTGGGTAGGCTACCTGAAGTTCTGTTCACAGGCCGGCATCGGTCAGTATGATTTGAGCAAGATCGAGATCCGCGGCCCTCAGTTGGCCGGATTGGTTAAGAAGTATGAGCTTCATGGGGATCTCGAACGCCAGCTTCAATGGATGGGCCCGTTAGAGGAAATTCCGCCGAAACTGGGTTAAAACAAACCTCTGTTTTGATATACCCCAGCAACCTCGAAGTCTAGGCCCGCTTATCCGTGTAATCCGTGCCTTCCGCGCTATCCGCGGGTACCAAGCCCGCGGATGGCACGGATGGCACAGATTACACGGACAAGCACCTCGATTTTTTCACAGCTTCTCAGAACCTATGGAAAAATCGTACGAGCGCTACGGTCCGGCACCAGCTCGCTAGCCGGGGAGGGTGACGCGAACCGAGGTACCGTCCAGATCCGGACGAGACTGGATCAAAAGGCTTCCTCCCAGGCGGGAGGCCCGCTCCCGCATGCCAAGAATCCCGAGTGACTGAGAATTCCGCAGGGCATTCTCCTCGATCCCTCTACCGTTGTCTCTGATTTCGACCGTCACGCCGGCCTCCGAGCGCCGCAAACTCACCGCCACCTGCGTCGCTCTCGAATGCCGCGCCACATTTGTCAAAGCCTCCTGGACAATACGAAAAAGAGCAGTGCTGGTCTCGCTATCGAAGTTCGGCTGATCCAAGTCGGACTCAAAGGAGCACTTGATTCCGGTCCGTTTCTCGAACTCGCCTGCGTGCCACTCCACCGCAGCCGGCAGACCCAGGTGATCGAGAATAGCCGGCCGCAACTCCTGGGAGATACGGCGGACGGTGTCCAAACAATTCCCTATCATTTCGACTACAGACCCGAGCCGCAGCGCGAGGTGCGGCATCTCAGCGCAATCGTGGACAATCCGAGCCAGTTCCATCTTGAGCCCAGTGAGAGACTGGCCCAATTCATCGTGCAACTCGTGTGCAATACGCCTCCGCTCGTCTTCAATAACCGATTCCAGCCGCGCTGACAAGCGGCGCAGGTCCTCACGCGATGTCTGAAGCGCGGTCTCGGCTCGCGTTTGCTGGGTCACATCAATCAGGCTCAGCACGACCCCTTTCAACTCGCCTTGAAGATCCAGAACCGGCTCGAGACTCCAATCCCAGTAAGTTGTTCCTCGTTCCGGATTGTTCGGATAAACAAAAGCCTTCTTGAAAGCAAAATAGGGCGCTTTTGTTGCGACCACCCTTCGAAAGATCTCCTCGTTCTCGGCATCCGGATAAAGATCGAAATGGTTTTTTCCGACAAAGAATTCAGGTTCTCGGCCGTCGGATTCCGCATATGCCCGGTTCACTCGAATAAAGTTGAACTCCGTATCCATGTAAGCGATCTTTACGTGAATCGACGAGAAGATCGTCTCCAGCAGTTCATAGGTCTGATTCAGCACGTGCTCCAACTGCTTGTTTCGGGTGATATCGCGCGAGATACCCAGGGTACCGATTATCTTACCGTTCGCGTCGCGCAACGGTACTTTCGTAGTAGACACCCAAGTCGTTCGTCCATCGGGCCAGGTTTCCTTCTCTTCTTTGCCAACGATGGGCTGGCCTGTTCGGATCACCTCCTGTTCGTCTTGGAACGCCTCCTGCGCGTGTTCATCCGAGAAGAAATCGAAGTCGGTCTTACCGACCACTTCCTCCGGGCTTCGGACGCCGAACCAGGAGGCTGTCGCCGGATTGATCTTCAAAAAGCGGGAATTGGCATCCTTAAAATAGATGTTGTCTGTGGTGCTGTTCATCAGGGAGCGGAACATGTCAGCGCCGCTGGCGTCTTCCTCATGGAATTCGGCGGCACGCGCTTCCGCAAGCAACAGAAGGTAAGAGTGCCTTCCCGATCCGTCCTTGGGGAGCAGGGAAGCCCAAGCCTTTAGGTGGGCGGGAGGACATTTCACACCCAGGCTTATTGGAGAATCGAGTCCGGCCACGCGCCCCTTGATCTGTGAAAGGACCTGCCTGGCCAGAAGTTCCGCACGGGCCTCAAATTCTCCCGTTTCACCTTCGGAGAGCAGGAATTCCGCTAAGTCGTTCCATTCCTGGATGACGCAATCCTCTCCGACAACCAGGGCGGCCAGTGGCAAGTTATTAATGTCGAGGCGCTTCGGATTAGGCTCGAGCATAACATGCTTACTTCTTCCCCCCGGGCCGATCCAGACACCGGCACCTCCCGATCCAGGATCGACTGCAACGGAGCATATGCGGGGAAACGAATAAATTCAAGAGTTTTGTGGCAGAATTCTCGCGCCACAGACGCTTTCACGAAATGTGGCATCATGTGAGCTCTTGCGCTTAATTGAAGTACAAAGTGATGGAGGCAACAGATCAATGACAACAGGACGCGCCGGCACGCTATTGCACTCGATTGTGGACGCGATTGGTTGCACGCCCATGGTGGAGCTCCACCGCCTGGTTGCAAAGCTGGGTTTGAATGGCCGGATTTTCGCCAAGCTCGAATATCTCAATCCGGGTTTCAGCAAGAAGGACCGCATCGCTCTTGAGATGATCCGAGAAGCTAAGGCCAGCGGACAGCTTAAAGAAGGCCAGACTGTCGTAGAGCTCACCAGCGGCAATACGGGCACTGGGCTGGCAATCGTCTGCCGGGCTTTGGGGCACCCGTTTATCGCTGTAATGTCACGCGGGAACACTGTTGAGCGGGCCCGCATGATGCGGGCTCTGGGCGCAGAAGTTGTCCTCGTGGACCAAGCCGTGGGATCGATTCCCAACCAAGTCTCGGGAGAAGACCTGGCACTCGTCGAGGAGAAGACGCAGGAGCTTGTTCGAGAACGGCAAGCCTTTCGTGCGAACCAGTTCGAGCTCGAAGCGAACCGCTTGGCCCATGAGCGGCACACCGGGCCAGAGATTTGGGAGCAGACGGGAGGACAGGTGGATGTATTTGTCGATTTTGCGGGTACCGGCGGCTCGTTTGCGGGTATCACTCGCTATCTTCGATCGCGAAACCCGCGTCTTCGCGCTTACCTTGTTGAACCTGCTTCAGCGCCTGCTCTCGCAGGGGGCAAGATAAGCAACCCGAGCCATAAAATACAGGGCGGGGGCTACAGTATGTCTCGCCTCCCACTTCTAGACCAGGACTTGGTGACGGACTACCTACAAGTAACCGACGACGAAGCAATCTGCGGCGCCAGAATGCTAGCTGAAGTCGAAGGGATCTTTGGCGGATTTTCGGCCGGCTCCCACCTTTCGGCCGCAGTGCGCCTGCTCCAAGAGCGAGAGCGGGGGGCGAGTATTGCCTTCCTGGTCTGCGACAGCGGATTGAAGTACCTGAGCACCGATCTTTGGGAACAGATGTGAGATTCGGTGCGACCAAACGCAGGTGGGTTTCAATCCGGCCGGAAAAGCACCGGCCGGATTCGAAACCCACCCTTCTATGAGGACTGCTGTTGTCAAGGTGTTTTTCTTTTGTTCGAAATCGTCCTTTGGTTCTCCTATACTGTCCCCATCTGACGGAGGATAGAGCTCCGCA
>Ga0116188_1001161_pt1 | contig 23557 bp, 20 predicted proteins | sample AD_JPNTR2_MetaG_FD_89807 | JGI IMG/M metagenome (GOLD analysis project Ga0116188, IMG submission 89807) | Active sludge microbial communities of municipal wastewater-treating anaerobic digesters from Japan - AD_JPNTR2_MetaG | ecosystem: Engineered > Bioreactor > Anaerobic > Digestate | place...
CACAGTAGTTGAAAAATATGGCAATTGGAAACAATTGCTTCGCGAACATAGCAAAACATTGCAACAGGAAGGACTTCAATGGATCAATGATACCAATTTATCTCACGATTCAGCCTCGAAACGAAGATTCTATATATATGATAAAGAATTATTTGCTGATGATCGCACATTATCTTATGTTATGGGATTCTCGCCATTACATGAGGCAAGTTTAGATTCCTGGAAGCATTGTGATTACACTATCTTTATTAGGCATCAAAGATATAATTCACAATCACTAATCAATGCCAATATTAAAAGGGGAAAACGGGCTCTAATAGTTATTGAAAACAACAAGGAACATTATTATGATAAAGATAAGCGTGTTCTGTATATTCCACATATCGGGGATTACGAAGCTTCCGCCCTGGCTGGATCACAGGGCAGCGTTGAAATTTCAACCGCCAACAAGCAACCTCTGGCTTTATCCGATGGTTTAATTATCCACAAACATGGGAAAACTATCAGTATGCAAGGCTCGATCCCTCAATACGTGGCCGATATATTAAAATAAAGGAGGATATTGTACATGGCTCGTGCAATTTTGCCCCGTCTCGGTTCTAAACTCAAAGGAACTATTGTTATCAAAGGATCTGATGATAATGGAACTTTAAGATTTTGTAGAGAGGACATCGATATATTATATGAAATTAACTGGCAAGGAGAGGAACTTTCTGCAATTTTGGATGCGACTGTTGCCACACCAGTCTTTAGCATGGATATGCCAGTAACTCTTTGGAAACAAAATGGACATTTGCAAGTCGAAAATTCTCTTACAAAACTTAAAGTTCCTTTGGTGGCTTCTGACGATGAAGAAGAACCATTACAGTTCAATGTTGGAGAAATTAAGGCCAAAGCTGTTCTGCCAGTTTCTTCAATTAATTATCTAGTTAATGTTGTGGCAGCTTACAATAAATACATGACACATGATGCTAAAAGTATACTGAGAGATACTGTATCTATTGAAGTTGCAATTAATGATGATTCTGATGCTGTAGAGTTTTACAGTGCTGCTAATAGTGGTGCCTTTTTATGTAAAATTCAAACTATAGATGGGGAAATCGGATCTGGAAGTGTTGTTGTGCCTTCATCTGTGTTTGATGCCATTCACTTACTATTGAGTGGCAAAGAAGAGTCCACTTTCATGATTCATGATAATTTTCTATCAGTAGAAACAGATAAAATTGAATCTCATATGTTGGGTTTACATAAGAAGATGTCTCATCCATCAATATTGGAAGAGCGTGTTGTTGAGCGTATTCCTCTCAGTAACACTGAAACACTGGTCAATGCCGTTAAAAATCTACCTGTTGTTGGAAGTATCATATACTTCGAACGCTTTGCGAATAATCTTGCCATAAATACCGAATACAACTCTCTAGAAGCCTCTACCACAATACGTGATCTAGAAATGATTGACACAACAGAAAAATTTGGCCTATTTTCATCGGCAATAACTCTAGCACAAGCGATTGATCCAAACGGGAAATGCGAAATAGTACATCTTGGAGAAAGAAATAAAGCTCTTGTAGCTAGTAATGAAGATAAAAGCTCAATAGCATGGATGCCAGTATTATTGAGCAAAGAAGAACTGGCTTAGCCCAAAATCCAGTCTGCATTCTCATCTGATGGATTAAAACTGTGAACTCCTAATATAAAATAGTTCACATTTGATCCAGGCCAAGTTAAATATACTGGATTAACTTTTTCCATTATCTGAGCTACATCTTGGTCAGATATCAATGGATTATTCGTCGATATAATCCTTCCAGAAGTGCCAACCTTAATGGCCTGCACTAGATCCTGAACTGGTCTTTTGCGTTGTTTTGGAAAGGGTCTTCTAATATTTGATCTCATATTACCACCAAGCTACTACCAAAGAATATTGGGCCAAAGTTTCAAAATCATTATTGCTATTAATCGGATGACTTCTATCTAATACTGCTTCCATATCAATAATACGATAATTAATGGAATTTCCATTAGGAAAATATATCGCCACAATATCACCAACTGCAAGAGAAGGATCATAAGCCGACATAAAACTAATGGTGTCTTTAAATCGTGTAATACGCTGAAATATTGTAGCACACACAAAGTTTAATTGTTCCTGAGTTAGATGCTGCTCAAAAACATGATAGGAAGATATTTTACGGCCAATCCACCAAGGATAAGTTGGGTCGAAAATAGAGCGATAATCTGTGGCAATGGCTCCTAAACCACTCTTACTATATACCTGCACTTCATTAGCAAAACTACCATGTTCCCATCCAAGGCTTTCTTCAAAGGGTTGCCTAAGATAAAAGGGAGAATTTGCTGCTGCGGCATCCTGATATGAATAATAAAAGAATCTTTTTGGATAACCCCATCTATCGGGCAATGGAATGCTATAAAATTTACCAAGCCAAGTAAATCCCCATAGCTGACTTTGGCCTAAGGTTAATTGATGTAAATCACGTATGACATCCAATAATGATGTTCCATATTTTGGTTTTAAAACATCATGTTTAGAAGACTCTGGCAATATAATATTGTCAAGACCCTCTAAAATGATGTTGGAAAGATCCATTTTAATAATATTGGTCAATAATAATAATAAAGCATCTTTCATTGACATTCCACGAAAATCAAGTGGAGACATTATCGGCACAATACTCAAAAGATGCGTATAATCTTGACAACTTATATTGTATCTGAATACCGGACAATTGCCCGAGGCTCCCTTTGTAGCATAAGTTTCTCTACATCCAGTTATAAATCCCTTGAAAAATGCGATTCCATCTATATTGACAGTTATTGGCCATAATATACGTCCATGTAAAGCGTTATAAACTGGATTGGTTGCAATTTCTATAATTTCTTCACTTGGTAAAACAACATAATCTAAACTAGTTGGGGCTATAACATCCAATTCTAATGTTGTACTTTCAGAATCTAGAGATTGTCTTCGCGATATAGAAGTTACCATATCGGATAAATCTGTGGCAGTGGCACTCTGCAAGTTTGATTCTTGGGTAATACAGCAATTTCCATAAATAAATGGTGTAAAAATGCTTGAGTCCGTGGACGGCCACACATAGATCTGCATCATGTTTTTACCAGTAGTTGGATCTTCAGTCTCAATAATTCCAGATCCAACATGGCAATATTCTGCTGCCTGTGCATTTTCATGAGCAGTCCAATTTACCAAAAGTTTGGAAACTACATCCTCTGAATATTTAGGATACCAAAACTTAGGAGAATTAATCTCTCCACTAGACTCGAAATCTAAGACCGAAAACATAATGCCAGAAAGACCAAGAGATTCAAAAAGAGCACAGGGAACGGCATCATTGGCCAGACATCCATGTGGATTTGCCACATCAATTCCACCACCAGTGCTATAGATATCTGAAATAACGCTTATACCACTTCTTCCCCGATCAAGTAGAGTAAATTCAATAATAGGCTCATTCATGGAAGCATTAGGAGCCCTGGAATCAAGAACATAGAATTTCCCTTCATTATCATGATAAAGGAATTCAATCAATTTCCCTGGTTTGTATCTAATAGAATAACCATTAGTAATATTGAGCTTTGCATGACTTCCTATACTGTGATCATCATTGTCCCAGCTAACACTTGGTGAAGAAGTTGACCATCCAAACCAAACAGTTCTCCAAGCATATAAATCTGTAGTGGAATATGCTGTATTCCCAAGAGTGGTTAATTCAGAAGTTGTCAAATTCGCCAAAGGAGCCACATATAATTCTATTTTTAAGGAAGCCCCGGTGGGTATTCGAACAATACTGCTACCACTAATTGCCCAAGCTGGTTGGACTTCCTTTTGAATACAAGCACCTACATACCCCGGCTTGGGCATAAGAACCATGTTAAATCCCTGTACATTGTTGCCAGTATACACAATACCAGGTGAAGGTGCTTCATGGTGCACAACCATGTTTTGGATATGGGCCTGATGAGCGAAAAGTTGAATAGTTTTATAAGATAGAATAATGGCCTTGGTTACTGGATCTTCAGTAACGTTTTTGTGTGAATCGCTTGTGCCACTGTTAATACGCAGTGGAAACTGATGCGACACAGTTTGTGGAACATCTGCTATATTACCTACCTCAACAGTTAACGCCATATTAACCATCCTTTCTAGAAAATACCACTTGACATTCTAATTCTAACATCTTTGCTCATGCTATTTGCGGCGTTATCAAGCACATAGTTCATATATGTACGAGCAGCTTCATCAGAAGCAAAAGCATTGTCCCATTGTATATAATGAGTTATTGTTGGAGGCTGAAAACGACTCATTCGACTCATGAATCTTTCTGCCCAAAGAGTGCCGTGTATTTCTTCAATCTTATAAATACTATTAATTACATCTGCAATTCTATCCTTATTACCAGCATATTCATAATAATTTTTAGCCGCTTGGGTCAATTCATTCCAATAAGTCTTAAGATCCCCAAGACTTAAAGCATGCATGGCTAAATTATAATGCATTTGAGCCATGGTAGCTTGTATTTGTTTAACTATTTTTTCTGTTCCAGGAACTTCTTCACTTATTGCTTGAAAATAATTAAGCTGTTCTTCTAATACTGGAAGTGCTGTTCTTTCTCGTTGAGAATATCCTTTATACATCGCTTCTTGTAGTTCACCAAGGGCTTCGTAAAACCCAGTAACATCTCCTCTCATTTTCGCTGCCATTGCAAGTCGCTGCAACCCACCAATAAGATTACTATAATAATACTGTGTTACTCTGGTATAACCAGGAATACGAGTTGCCATTAATCCCAATCTTTCCCCAAGCTCATCCCAGTAATTTACTTCTGCTTTAATGCCCTCCATCCACTTGCGCTGAGTGTCTACTGTTTTCTCATTGAGATCCTCAAGTTCTTTGAGAAGCTTCATGCGAGATTCATAAATATTGTATTCCATTTGTGCTATAGCAACTATGATCGCCTTCTGAGTTTCTGGAGAAACTCCTGCTTGTAGTGCAATTTGTGCCGCCTTGCGGGCATCTTCAAGATCGCGTTCTGCCTTTTCATATTGCTTAATTAATATGGACAAACCTGCAAATTGAAGTTCTAATCCAGCTGTTCTACCAATAGCCCCTATTCCGCCAGTAAAAATACCACCTTGTCCCATAAGAGCTTCATATATATTCCTTTGAGTTTGCAATAAAATCCTTGAAATATTTTCAGGACTGCGACGACTTAAACCAGCCCATCCACGTAACATTCCCATTTTGTCTATGATATCAGCAAGGTCTTTATAGGCATCTGCAACCGATTCTACGATTTTTCTATGAGCATCTATAGATTCTAAATTGGACGAAAGAGCTTTGTTGAGCCTATCAATAGCTTGTTTGCTTAACCCAGCCTTCTCGGCAAGCATTACAAGCACAATAGATTCTGCAGTTGTAATTGGTATGCCCTGTAATAATTTACTATTTAATAAACTAATATCATTAACTAATTGAAGAATTGCTCTACGTTGATAATCCGGAATTGATAGAATTTCTCTGTAAATATTATATAATTCTTCAGAAGACCCCTGATACATTGCTCCAGCTTCTTCTAGTATCTTGGCAGCTTCTCTTGGATCTGCTTGGGCCATAATACTATCAAAGAAATTAATCATATCTACTGCAAGGGCGAGACCATCTATTACACCAGCAAACTCCATGGCTGCATCTAACATACTTTTACGGAATTCCACAAATGGCCCACTTTCAACCAATGGTAAACTTGCTATAGCCTGCATCTCTTCACGTAATTCACGCATAACCTGCAATTCTTTGATATGCAAGTCGACAACATCAGAAGATGTTTTTAAGATATCTCGCCAGGCCTTAACGCCACCTTCTCCAGCCTGCATCAATTTGCTTGCTGTTTCTGAAGCTATAAGACTCAAAGTTTTGGCCTGAGATTCATCAAGTATAAAACCCATCTTTTGGGCCCATTTTACAGTTCCAAAATCTGCTTTCGCTGGGCCCTTTAAGCCCGGTGCTGTTTCTGCCCGAGAACTCCAACGTGTAATAAGATCTTGCCATAGTTCTAAGCGTTGGCTAAGTTTCGTTAAATAACCAGTAATTTGTCGTCCATATACAACTGCACCGCCATAGGCCCTTTCTTGGGCACCAAGATATTGAACCGATTCTTGAAGTATATCGCGCTGTCTTCTGAGAATATGAAGGCGTTGTCTTCCTCTAGAAAGCCCCATTTCCTCTACTTTATCTGCTAAAGTTAATGCATTGCCAAGATCTTCTGCATGAGCTGCTGTTATTTCATAATATTTTGACAATCTTCCAGCATCGGCTAGCATAGACCCCATGGCCTGTCCTGCCCAGGATATATTTTTCCTAAATTCATAGACCTGCTCTGCCAGAGCAGTAAAATCTACACCACCAGGTGCCTTAAGTTGTCCTTCTAATTCCTCCGGAGGAACATTCCATATATTTTTCTTTTCTCCCTCAGATAGTAAGGGAGGAATAAATGTCCATTTGTTTTCTCTAACTCTCCATTTCCCAAGTTTTTCTATATTAGCAACAAAGCTAGCAGCCTCGCCGAAAGACGTCGTCAAATAAATCATATCTTTTATGTTAGTAGAAATTTCTCTCAAATATGCAGCCTGTTCCTCATTAGCACGCAGTAATTTATCTTCCGTTGTCTTTCTTCCAGATCTCCATCTTTTTACAAAATTCCAAATTAATGATATAGCAGTCACCAAAAGCATAAGAGTGCCAATAATTGGCACAAATCGCAGTAATAAATTAAATAAGAACTTTATTGGTCCCCAAATAACACGAAGAACCAAAAACTTCACTGCATTAACAATAACTCTTCCAATTGATCCAGCCATTGTATTTCCAAGTCTTGCCCAAATACTAGCAAACCATCGTCCAATATTAGCAAAGAATGAAGTACTTGTTGGCACTATTGCCGGAACTACTGGTGCAACAGGTTGGGACGTTGGGGAAACAACCTGTGCATGTTCCATTGCAGCCGCCATTTCTGCAAGACGAGCAGTCAACTGAGCAGTTGCATTTGCTGCAGCCTCGGCCGCTTCTTGTTGGCCTAAACCAGCATTCACAAAAGCTGCTTCAATTTGTTGCTGAAAAGCAATTACTCTTCCACCAAGAACTTCAAGTGTTGTTTCCATTGCAGCCATTGGAGCTAGTCCAAGAGCCATTTCTTTAGAAAATTGATTCAAAAGTGCCGTTTCAAGAGCAGTTGCCCTGGCCGCCCATTCTGATGCATGTCCGGCTGCCATAGAAGAAAGACCAAATCTTCTTATAGGTTCTCCTAAAACATCTATTTGACTATGAAGAGCACTAGTGGCAGAACGAAATTCTTCAACAGCCCTACGACCCTTATCAGTATTTCGAGATAGTTCATTAATTGATTCAGCAGTAATTTGTATTGGCTTCCCACCAGGAACCTTAAGTCTGCCAGGTTCAACACCATATAATGCTCTAAACATGTCTTTAGCAGCTTGCTCAGAAGTGGCTACTATTTTTGCTGTAGCCTTTCTACCCTTGCCCCTAATAGAAAATTCAAAAATCTTTGGTATATCTTCTCCAAAAGCAGAACCCAAAGCCTTGGCAGTTTCTCCAGCAATACCAACTAGGCTTTGACGCATAATTCCAGTGGCTTCAATACGTCCTTGACGAATCGTACGTGAGGATGCGGTCAACATTGTAGACAATGAACCCAAACGTGCCATAGAGGCAGCTGCATTTTCAAATCTTCTTTCTAATACACCCAAATTATTTTCAACCTTATCCCATAAGACATCCATCTCTAATGTAGTTGTAACCATACTGGCCATATATGCTTCGGCTTGGGCAGATGCTCGAGAAATAACAGCACCAACTGCAGCAGATACATTTCTTTCTGCAGTTCTTTGTACTTCTCTTTGTACTTCTTCTTCCATTATTATCCGTACTTGTGGCATTGGGGGTGGCGGTAGAGGGGCCTCTCTCGGCGCCAATGCCATCTCTGATGCTCGTTGAATTGCAGACATCGGTGGAAGCGCTGGTCTCGGCCTCGGAGCTCTTGCTGGTACTCGTTGAATTGCAGGCACCGGTGGAAGAGCTGGAGTTGGGGGATGTGGTGGAAGAGCCGGAATTGGAATAGGCTGTGGTACTGGTACTGGTGTTGGCTTCGGTGTTGGCTTTGGCGCTGGTTTGGGTGTTGGCTCGGGTGTCGGTTCGGGTGCTGGCCTTGGTGCTGGCCTTGGTGCTGGTCTTGGTGCTGGTCTTGGTGCTTGTGCTGTTCTAGCGGCCCTAGATTGAGCAGCAGCTTGTCTTCCTAATTCATCAACACTAGCACCAGCTCTACGATGTAATTGCTCCTCTCCCATTACTGCTCCCATAATTGCCCTTGCCAATCGAACGGCAAGAGTTGTCTTTTGTTGCATTACTTGATTTTGGAGAGGTAATATTTGGCTTACTCTTTTTGATACTTGTGCAAAGTTTACTTCTGCGCTATTTCTATGCTGCAAAGCCTCGGTCATCAAATATTGCATGCCGAGTTCACTTTGCATGGCCCCCATGCGTCTAATTCTCCTAGATTCTTCAGAAGCAACTGCTGCTTCTAAATTTTGATATGCAAGAGTTGCCCCTGCGACCGAAGCTGTATGTTTTGCCGCGAATAACTTAATGGATCCCCATGTCCCAACTGCGTTAAGCACAGTTGCTATTAACTGAGAAAAAATCATTGTCACTCCTGCTGTAGCTGTACCAAATTCAAGAACCCAACGAATAATTGGACCAAATATTGGAGTTTTTAATATATTACCCAATAATATGACTGTATCTTTAATCGCCCCAATCATATTAGAGAGTAATTCCATTCCACTCATTAAATAAGGCTTTACTACATCAACAAAAGCTATGGAAAGATCAATAAGATCATCCATAACTCTCTCCCATTTTCCAACAATTGTATCGCCATATTTACCCATGGATTTAGCACTCCAATCCATGGACAATGACATTGCAGCGGCCATGGCACCGGCACCGCTAACAATCTTGTTCTGTGCTCCAATAATTTGTGTAGATGTTGTATCTACAGCCATGCCCTGAGCACTCATTGAAGCTACAACTTGATTCATTTGAGCCTGAAGCATCCCAGGCACAATCTGATAAGTTTCTCTTAGACGACGTGGAAATTTGTTATAGGTATCAATTAGGGCATTAACTGCTCTTGCAACTTGGCGTGCCTGTCCTTGCTGAGTGGAAGCTAACATTGCTGCTGTACTAACTACTTCATCTGCAAATGGACGGAGTTCTGATGCAAGAACCATGCGATAGGCCTTTGCCATATCGCGTACTGTAAATGGAGTAAGCTTGGCAGCTTTTCTGATTTTTTCCATCACTTGCTCGGCAGCATCTGCACTACCAAGCATTGATTCAAACCCCAATTTAAGCTGCTCCATTTCCCCTCCCATCTTAACCAAGGGGCCAAGGCCAGCAGCTATAATTCCAAAAGCACCAGCAATTTGCCAGGCAACTCGCTGCATTGGAATAGCAGCAATCATGAAACGCCACATAAACATGGAAGCGTGGTCAAGGCGAGCTGCCAATATATCAAACATGGGGAATCCAGCCGGCATGGCACGCATGGAAAAGGCGACAGTGCGGAGACGATTAAGCGTTACTGCAGCAGATTTTGCAGACTGATCTGCCTTGCTCATACTAACTGCCATGCGTAGGGTTTCTTTAGTGAGATTGCTGGCAGCTCCAACAATACGCGAAAGGGTGGAACCAAGCCTTCTGTCTGCAGCGTTCAGTGTATCTGTTGCCGAAGAAGCATCCCTGGCATTGCCCGACATCTGCCTTAATGCAACTGTAAGTTCTTTAATAGCTGCCAATGTTTGAGCATCTGGGCGTTCAACTTTGATATGAATTTTCTTCTTTGCCAAAGCATCAAGTCTTTTATTGACTTCTCCTATTTGGCCTATAAACCTACCTATATTGGCATCAAAATTGACAATTACAGTTGCCTCAATCATATCTCATTAAAACTCCGCACCTATTCTTGGCGCGATATATTATCTTGTGGTATAGCAATACCAGTTAAATCATGTAATCTTTGTACATCTTTTCGCCTTAAATCCCCTCGTTGCATAATATCAATTGATTCAAAAAACTCTTCTGCATCAACGCTTTTTTCATCACCAACATAAGGCCTGCCGCAAATCCAACAAATTCTTTCTGCATTATACATATCTTCTCTACAAGTTGCACATATGTTGGATTTGCTATTTTCATATGCTTCTACCATTTTTAGCATTTCAAGATCTACATCAGAGAGGTCTAATTCAGAGGGGAAACGGTGCAGCCACTTGAGACACAAATAATAAGTCATGCCCACACTAGAAATAATGGAGTTAAATTGGGCTTGTAAAGCCAACCTGGCCGCCTTAATACGATATAAGGCGGCCTTGTTCGGCTGCCCATGATATTCTGAACGTATCGCCCGCTTCTCAGCTATCTGTGCCTGAATTATCTTCGCTGGCGACCCGAAAGGTATCAGCCACAGCTTGCGATGTATCTGCAGTTTCTGCAAGACTTTGAGTATTTCCAAGAACTGCATTAAATATTTCTGCAACAATTGCGATGTCACTTAGGGGAACTTGCTTTAAGGCATCACAAAGAGCTTGACGAGCATCATCATCTAATTCTGGTTCTACAATATTGTGGGTAATAGTGCGAGACATAATGTCAAGTAGATAGCCATCTACAATATCTTCGACTTCTTGCAAAGATGATTCGCCAGATTCCTTTGCCTTGCTACGACGCTCATTGGCATCACGCTGCATTCCAACAATGATTGCGGCGGCCTCTTCTGGAGCCACAATTTTTACCTTTACTTTTTCACCGAATAAATCAACTTCTTTTAATCTTCTTTCTTTTACTGCACTAATAAGCTTGTTAATATTTGCTGACTTTGCAGCCACTTAAACCACTCCTTTAATTATGATTGAATGGGGTATTCCATAACATAGAATACCCCATTCAAAATTATGTCAAAGTAAATGTGCCAGGACGACTTGGTCGCAAAGTTACCTCTTCTGTCGCTGCCTCGCCGCGGCCACCGAAATTAATTCGTTCTGAGCCAATATATGCATACATAGAAAAAGAATACGAAGAAGCGGTATCGCTCGCCCATCCAAAAACAACATATACTTCATTCCCACTGGCACTTGTGTCATAGAAAAGTGGATAATCATGAATATTGCAAGTTGCTGTAACTTCAATATCACGTCCACCTAATCTATAAACACCATCCATTTCATTAATACCAGAAACATCTACAAATTCACGATCTGCTGAAATACTGATATTTGTTAGATTGGCAATACAATCAGAACTACCAACCGTAAATACATCAGCATCAAGACCAATGATTCTCATAGAAATAGCCTCCGCGTTTACGCATAATCAATCATTTGTTAGCATTAAATAAATGCTTAATCATTTTCTACTACAATATCTTGATTGTCCAATACGCCTTCTGGCTCAAGCATTACTTTACATTTTGAATTTGTTTTGTCCGGATAACGCACACTGGAAGGCGGAAAATTCCGCACTCCAGGAAACATAGGTGATGCAACATATATTGCACCACTCTTATGACCTATGGCATGAACAGTGGCTGGTATCCACTGATTTTCGTAAAATACTTCTACAAGATCTCCTGGGCTAAATTTAATATTCGAATTCATATAATCACCTTTTCATTATACTTTATTCTTTTAAGGCTTGCAAGATAATATCAGTGTTTGATAAAACAATACAAGTAGATTTTTGGCAACTATCGCAATTATAGCCACATTCAGCATCAATCCAAAGTTTTATTAATGCATTATTAGTTGCTCTTTCTATATCATCCAAAATATTCCAATATTGCATTGTTAATGGAAGCATACTAATACATTTTGCCCCGAGCAAAGATGCAAGTATGAAAGTTTGATCCACTAAACCAATAACAAATCGTGTTCGTGAAAGCAAATCTATATAATCTTTCACACTTTCTATAATGTTCGGATGACCAACACTAAATACATAAATATTATCTGTATCAATATCCAAAAACCTTGCAATTGCAGCAAACTTGCTCACTGGAACATTTTCATGCCGTTTAGCGGTAATCACTAATATTGGATCTTGATCTGCGTTGTCAACAGTAATTGGTAACATACTTGGTTCAAAAGAATTTATTTCATCAGGTTCAACAAATGGATTAGTGTATGGGAATAAATGAATAGAATAATTAAGTGATTTAACATAATTTTCTGCAATACATTCTTTCATAATAAAATAAGAAGCTGGATTTAAATAAACATGTTTAACATATGGTGGAATCCCACCAATATGCAAAAGTTCATCTAAAATATTACATCCAATAACAATAGATTTATCATGTTTAATATTATTCTCCACCACAATATTGGATAATCCTGGCCAGCTACTTGCATCATCAATCCAGAATGGAGTTTCAGCAGAAACTAATCTAGATATTCTTATAGTTGGAGTCGGCATTCCATCAAAAGCCAATCCGGCATAAGGCGAAACGACTAATCTAGCCACACAATCACTTCCTATCCATAAAACTGAATACCAGGATATGCTTTTTTGAATACTCTAATCATTGTTTGTCTTCCCTGCACACATCCATAATGAGCATATCCAAGAGATCTAAACTGTGCAATTACAGAATTTGCTATTATATTCTGAATTGGGAAAGGTATGCCCATGGCCCTGTTATGCTTACCAGATATATAACCTAAGATCGGTGCAACACCAGCTGGAATATGGCCCACTAGTTGTGAAGAAGCCCCCATCCCACCTGTGGACAATCCAATCGGACCAACAATCCACCATCTCATTGCATAAAAATCTCTAAGATTTGGATTTAATGCAAGAGCACTATTAATAATACTAGGAACTGCTCTTAAACCATCTAAAGCCATGGCATGTGCGATCTGAATTGCTCCCTGACTCAACCAATTCGCAACAAAACGTGATTTATAATAAAAATTTCCACTAAGAGAAATTTTTACATCCATATATGCAACTCACTCCGCAGATTCTATATAACATATGAATCTAAATTCTACAGCAGCATAGGGTTTACTTAAAGTTCTTGCCCACTGTGTAAAATCATTCTCTACAGTAGATACAATATCATATATAGAGGCACCACAAGATTTACGTAGTTGCTGATCTGTTTCACGTGAAGCAAAGTAATTCATTACACTTTCTTGAACATCAATAAGATTATCTTCTGGAACTTCTTCTCCAAAAGCCATGCATATAGCATAATATATGACATATTCTGCAATCCATCTATTATTGTCACTAATTGTGGTTTGATCTAGTCTTAAAGTTGGGGGAAGAATATAAAAAGCTGGGAATTCATTATCACGACCAGGCGACCATGGGAAGCCATTATATACACTAATGTTATCAGTAATATCTTGTAATGCTGTAATAATTGCATTTTTTACATTAATAATACTTAAATCGGCCATAGTTTATCATAATTCCTATAATTCATATTCTTTCAAAAGCACCTCAATATGACTCATACCACCCATAGGATTAGGTACCTTCAATGGATTGCCCTCAACAACAAAAGACTGCCCCTCCCAAACTATTAAATCACGTACTGTAATTTCAACATCGGGGTCAAGAAAGAGCCTATAAACAGTATCGGCAGAAGCCCCAACGACAGTTGGACGAAATGGACTTCGCATATAAGGCGTCATGAGGCATTTATAGGCATCTTCCGTGCCATTTCGTCTTTTAATGACAACAGTATGTAATTTCATAGAATTTGGAAGAGCCATAAATTATCCTGGTAAATTGATACCAGCATAAAGTAGTCGATGAAACTCATGTTCTGCTGCTTCCCATTGATCACGTAAGGCATTAATCTGAGCTGGAGTAAAACGTAGGGCCAATGTACCGGCATCCCAGGATACAGCACTAGTTGTTTGTCCATATATGCGTCCCAAAGTATAAGCAAGACAGCCAGCTCTTACTGCATCCCATTCTTGTGCTGTGAATTGTTCTACTTTCCTTGGTTCTGCGTATTCACATACAACATATCCATTGTGCACGGGAACTGGGATTAACATAATTCTCTTATCATCTATCCATTCCCACCCATAAACCTGAGCATTTTCCAAGAAAAAATCACTGGAATATTTTTGTTTAATCAAGGCAGAAATGGCAGAAGTTGATTGGTTGGCCTTATCCGTTTCTTCTGCGATAGCACTGGATAATAACTGTGGAAACCAATATATAGTTCTAAGATCACAATCAGTTAATGATTTATCATCAATATCTTTTACTGGAACATCATAAATTGCACTACCAGCAACAGTTTGAATTAATGCAAAACGCTTAATATAACGTTCTTTGCCAACAATACTAATAACAAGATCCATAATCTTTTGCTTAACATCTGGATCTAGTTCATATCCTAAAGTTTCTGCTTCTCTAAAATATTCATTAATGCGAAACATAAAAATTCTCCTTAGACCGGGGCGGGGAAACCCGCCCCGGTCTAATGCTTACACTATATGGCCCAAGTACCAGTACTAGCCTGAATTTTTAACTCCCCATAAATATCGTTGCGAAGGACAAGCTTGGCATAACGTGAATGAATGCCGCGTACTTTCTTGTTATAAGCGGCATCAACCTCAACATCAGTAAGCCTGCCCATCACATAGGGCAAAAAGACAACTCCTGCATATCCTAGGGCCTCTGCTGGATCTTGGCCCGCAGGTGGCACATAACCAACAATAATCGTATTAGGATCAATATAGTTCGCTACTTCATATACTGCATAGCGACCACTATATGTACCCAATCGACTAAAGCCAAAGGAGCTCTGATTAGAACCAGCAGCATGTTCTGCGGAGAACCCACTAAGTGCACTAAAGTACACCCCACCTGTCGTGCCAGTGAGAATAAAGTTCGGACTTACGCCACTGGCCGCGTGTACTTCTGAAATCAAGCTTCCAAGAGCCACTGCGAATCCAGTTGTAATCCAGTCTTTTTGATCTGTATTACTTGGTGCAGTTTGGCCAAAGGTAGCCGAATTACCAGAAGCAGATGTGGCCGAGATCAACTCGCCAAGAATATCAACATTAATATCCAGAGCCAATCTCTTCATAGAAGCCGTGCGGAGGAACTCACTTACATCGAGATTCCAATCAGCCTGCAAGTCCTCTTCCGCTTCATCTGTCCATTCAAAGGCGGCGGCTTTCTTACCACTTTGGAAAGTATGTTGCTCTAATGCCATGCGAATTAGTGGCTTCTGCTGTCCTTCCGCTGCATCAAGAAGCTCATATTTGTAATAAGTAAGATCTTTATCATCATTCGGATTCCCACTATCTGTACTTACCGAAGGATAGGGAATAACTCCACTGGCCCTCGTAATTGGTACAGTGTATACAAGATCCAAAATAGCAAGATCACGCCACACTAACTGAATGACAGGAAGCATAAGAGGATAATATACAATATCATCTGTGGTAGTAGCTTCATTGAGTCGGCGTTCTAGAAAGGCATGGCCCTCTTTGGTGTGTACAGTGATGTATGGACGCGTTCTTTTATCTCTAAGAAGATTCTCCAATGTACCCCTGAAGGCCTTTGGATAAGGCATATCCTGGCAGAAACGCTCAATTACTTCTGCCTCAGTCAACGGATATTTTTGATCATCTGGCTGCATGTGCTTTCGCAGGCCCATGCCCTCTGGTGCAGTTTCGATCATGGTTGAATAAAGTCTTTCGGCTTCAGCAATGCGAGCAGTCATTTCATCAAAGCTCTTAATATCGGCCGAATTTCCAACCGAACGTGCGAAAGCATCTTTCCACTGGCCCTCAAGTCCAAGACGAGAAGCTGCCTCTTCTATTGCCTTTGGTACAATTAGATCACGCGAACGTACAAACACTTCATCTTGAGCAATTTGCCTTGCTCTCTCCAGCAAGGCGGCATTGTCTGCTTGAACTTCCGGCTTGGCTTCAGGTGCCCGAACAACTTCCGGTTGCTTTTCAACATCATGCTTCTCTCCTACAACTTCATCATGCTTCTCTTCTACTACAGTGTTCTGTTTCTTTTCAACAACAATATTCTGTGTATCATTCTTTACTGCTTCATTGTTATCAATTACTGGCTGAACATCTTGAGACATTTCTGTATCACCTTTTAAATTAGTATTAGAGTCTTGTGCGTTATCCGGTTGCACATTACTGCTAGATCCTACACCTTCTTGCATATTTTCATCAATAACAATAATTTCTCCATCTAATCCCGAAACTGGTTTTAAAGATTCAGCAATAATTGTCTGACTTGGAAATCCAGATGATAATACAAAATCTACACCATAGAAATGATATTCTTGTATATATTCAATACCTCCAGTATCTTCTTCAACACTCCCACAAGCCCGCGTACTCATATCTAGGCCCACACCATCATCGAGTAATTGACGTACTAATTTGCCACATTCTGTATCAAGAAACTTTATACGAAAATGCATATGTGGTGTATTAGCATGTTCAACTATTTCTGCTAATTTAGTGATAGCTGCATATTCTTGTAAAGGCGGATTATTGATACCATCATTCAAATCCGAAGGATGTCCTGCACAACATACTGCCTTGCCCTTAGCAATACGTTCTTGGGCCTCTGCAAAACCCTTTGCAACAACCTGCGAATCGTAAAAACGCTTATTAAGATTCACAGTATCTAATGGACCGACATAAACATCGATCTCATCAATATCCTTAAAACTCTTGTCTGCTGGCTTGTTAATCTTTACAGGAAAGAATTCATTTAGGCTCTGTAATGGCTGTGATTGCTGTGAAAGATTACTATCGCTTATGGTAGAGAAATTAGCAACATTTTCTAAAAGATGAGTAACTTTATCAATCGAATCAGAAGTCTGCTCAGATTCAATTGCCTTACTAATAATTGGTGGAAGATATAAACAGATACATTGCTGGGCATGACAACAGTTAGAAGCTATGTCCAATACATCTTGGCCAAGATCACCAGGGAAACCACGAGAGTAAAGAGGACACTTTTCAGTGCCGGCTTCTTTACATCGGTATAGACTATTGCTCGACATCCTTTGGAACCTCCGCATCTTCGTGCTGATTTGAATCTGCTACAAAAACTTTCTGCAATCCATTATAACACTTCTTTTCTTTACAATCATCTATGTTGTGACAATTACTATTATCATTATCAGTATTACTATTACTATCATGAATAATAGAAATATCATCATTATTAAGACCTAGAGTTTTATCAAGAAAATCAAATAACTTCTTACTCCATTTGATCCAATATTTTGTGTTTTCCATTATACTAAGCATTTCTGTAAGAATAATTGAATAACAAGTAATAATAAAGGGCAAATCTGAACCAGCAACCTGAGAAACTAAAATAGTAGCCAGAACAGCTATGCTATAAGAAATTATTTTGAGCACTACTGCACTGAGTTTGAAACTCGATACTTTATGACACCGTATTGCCTCTACCAAACCACTAATCGTATCAAGTACAACCAATCCATAAAGGGCCACTATTATTGTCATATGTGTTTCGCTGCCCAAAAATCGAGCAAACATTTCTGTAAAGATGCCACATATTCCGCCGATAATCCATATGATACCATTTCCTAATTGCTCAAAATAATAGCATAGGGCTCTCATTATCGACACGACAGGAACCATGTTCCATGGTGATATTGATTATATGATTCCAATATTGCATATAAATCTTTCTCATCAAAACGCTTAAATATATCATTAAAAGCATTATCATTAAAGGCCGCTTGTAGACCATCAATATTAAATATTGCCCATTGCTGTTCTCTCTTTTCAAGTAATTCAATTAATTCTTCATGAGAATTGAAAAACAAAACTGGATATTCAGTTTGTTTGGCTCTCCAAGCAAAAACAGCATTAGCTGCAATATTTCTTGTTCTTACTAAATGAACTAATCTTCCAGGTTCATTTTCCATACAAACAAATAATTCCGCGAATTCTGGTGTTTGCAATCCCAAATACACATATCCTTTCTTATAAAAATATAAGAAATCTAAAACATTGGGCCGCAAAGAACTTGATTGCAAATAACCCTGTTGCGATTTAAGAATATGAAGCCAGGTAAGATCCAATAATTTAGAACTTGAAGCTCTAACATTAGTATTTAATTCCCAGAACAAATCGGGAATAGGTAATTCTATTTCAGTTTGTTCATTCAACAAAGCAATTGGCACTGATTGCAAACTCCAATTATGCATAAAATCTGTTGAAGGATCGACAAAGCGTAAATCTAGGTGACTTTCACCAGATGTAATAACCTTTCTTCCCTGATCTGCTCTGACTACTCGCATAATTATATCAAGAAAATCATCATAAGTAAGACATTCTATAAGATTATCAGATATATCTTCTAATTTAGATAGAGAAGTAAAAGATTTTAGTTCTTCCTCACACGCTCTACGAATTTCTTCGGCAGTTTTGTTGGTATAGAAAACCACAGGAGCATGCGAATATTCATCAAGATATTCGAAATTAGCATGCACATGCATTACTGCTGGCAATTTAATAAGTGGCTTGACAATATTTCTAGCAGAGAAATAGGAATAATTTGCCGCAGTAACAAAAGAACCTATATCTTCCTCAGGTCTTTCATGACCAATTGGATGTAATAAATTCTGTGGATTAATATCAATATTAATAGTATTTTTATTATCTGCATTAATCGCAAATACTGTGGCTGATTCATCATTAGCTTTACAATATAAAGGCTTAATCATGATAGCTTGATGTTGTAATGTTATATTATCAAGCTCACTAAGTGTGTGCACCATTATAGTTGGTGCAATATCAATATAATCACCAAGATTAGTAGATTGTAGGGCTTCATAACGTTGGGCAAAAGTTGTGAAAGACATATCGGTTCCTTCCCACTCTAAAACATCTAGCAATACACACTTGTCATCAACAATTACTGCATCCCACACTGCAGAGGAAGGATGATCTATTTTCCAAATATCAAATTTAATATGATCCACATTTTCAGCAGCAAGACCGGAATGATATTCTACAATCTCAACACTATCTAAAGTCTTTTTAATTTGAACTCGTTTCCCATTAATACGAGGCTGTACAATAAAAGGCAAAAATTCTTCTGCATTTTTAGGAAGCCCTGTCATCACCTTGGGACACCTATAAAACCAGGATGGTTTTTGTCTATTATTAACATTTGCAGTTTCCATTAATATCACCTATTTTCTTGCTTGTTATTATCCCCGGAATCTTGATTCATAAGATCTGGTGATGCACCCAGGGCCTTTTCTAGAGAAAGCTTATTCATACCAAGCACTTTCTCAGCTATCCATTCCATGTTAAGACCAGCCTTTGCAAGTGAACCAACTGCCTGTCCTTTATATAACCAAGCTCTAGCATCATCAATTTCAGAACGCCATGGCAAGGAAAATATATCAATTATTGTTGTGGAGGCACGTAATTTGCTATCTAAATTATTAAGAAATGCCATTCGAGTAAGAAGATCTAGGGCACCACTAATGGCATAAGATTGAATTGTATGAATAAATCTCGCCCAACCCTCTTCCCAAGTCTCCATAGAGCCCCGAGAAAATCTAGCTTGTTCTAAATCCCAATACATGAGCGGTGGAGGAACTCGTAAGCAAGAAAACACTTTATTTACCCACCAAATCATGTCTTCACGTTTTAGATAAGAACTAACACCTTCAACAACATCTACTTTTCCAGATATAGAAGTTCCATCGCGTGTATAGTATAAAGGAATATAAAGGTCTCCCTGGCGACCATTAGATTGACTAGTAATAATGTTTCCAGTAGTTGGGTCATATTTTCTCACTAATGTTGAATTAGAATTTCTATAGTTCCTGATATATTCTCTTACAGCACTTGGTTTAGAACCCCATGGTACAGGCACATAATGCACAACAATATTGTGAGCCCCACTAGAAGCCAATAATTGTTTATGTTCTAGTGTTCTGTAAATTTGCCAATCATTAACTAATCTATGGAATATCGAAGTACCTAATCCATTAGAAATTGGCCGCAGAGCAAGATGCAAAACCTCCCACGGAGCATAGGCGGCAATCCTATTTCCGGAATCATCATAACGTTCATAACCAGCATTACCCTCTAAAGCCCTTGATCCACCTCTTTTTACAAAACCCTTTGTGTCCCAATTTATCACAATTTCATATGGATTAGTCATACGTTGCACGCTTTGACGCTCAGCATCTATATAAACAAAAGCATCACCATAGATCAAAAGATCTCTAATAATATCTGAAAGCTGAGATTCGTATCCAGAATATTGAATTGCCTGAACAGCTAATTTTTGAATTTCTTCATCATCGGATTGAATTGAAAAACATCCATAGCCAGCCGGAGAAGATACGGTATAATCTATAATAATATCAACACATGGACCAACCAATGGATCTTTGTACATATCTGCATAGATATCGGCAAGTTCATGCCGTTCCATATCATTGACATCCACAATATCAAAAAACTCACCAGAAACATTGGGCCCCGTTGTTTCTGTGGACTGATCTGGTGTGCCAACAAGATGGGGGGGAGCCATTTTACGCTTCCGGAATATATATCCTATCCAAGTACGTGGATCCCAACTCAATTTTGTTGTATCAGTCGGCATATCTATTTCCCCTACTTTTCTGTTGCAGAATAAAGATCTATATCCGAAATAACATGAGGAGCATCCATCGATTGCAAAACTCTTTGTAGAGCTCTATTGCGATGAGGTGTTCTACTATTTACATTAATAACAGGTGGTTGTTCCTCTAAATCTTCCTCAGATTCTTCATCTTCGTAGTCCATCAAATCAAGATCTTCATTTCCAAAAGCAATTGGCATCATTGCACCGCCTTCTAGACCATAAGACGGATAATCTGCAGCAGCTGCTCGTGTTGCTAGCCACATAGCCATCACCGTGTCTCCGAATTTACAACCAGGCCATTCAGAAAGTTCTCTGACCCAGTGGCATTTAGCACATTCACATGTGCCAATTTCTTCTGGATGATCATGTATAGTCACCCACTGTCCATTACGAAATCGAGAAGCAAGAGCAGGTATGCCAATTGTGCTGTCGTTTTTCCTAGTTGTAGTAGTGAAGCCCTGTACACTAAATCCAAGTCTTCTTTCGTCGAGAAATTCAATTAGAGCTTGTTGGAAAGCATTATTTTCAACATATACTAATTCTGGTTTATAAGATTGTCCAACATCTACAATTAATTCAAGTAGTTCTGTTGCAGTGCATTTTGTTCGAAAAACATCTAGGGTCCAATATGAACCATTTTGTGGATTAACTGCCAATACAAAAATCGAACTATAACTGCCATGCCCTTCTGCTCTTAAACCCACATCTACTCCAATATATTTGGGCCAATTTTTAATTGTGGAAGGTGGTCGTGAAGCAATATTATCTAGAATATCTGTAATTTGAAAATCTGCATGAGTTGTAGCACGGGGATTGAGCATATATTGCATTTCGAAGGCACCCTCATCTTGCTGCCGTTTAGCCAACAACTCTTCTTTGCTCCATACCTCTGGCCAAGAAGATTCGCCGTTGATATCTGGGTTACCTTGCTTGTCTATCAATGCTGCTCTTTCCCATACTGCCCATTTGCCAGACATCTTAAGTTCCATGTTGAGATCAAATGGATGCCATGGTGTGCAAAGACTCATAGCTCGTCCGCCCGGCAATAAATAATTCATCCATACCATATGGAAGATTTGTTTGGATTCGTCACGAAGAGAGGGATGCGCTTGAGCCGTTCGCCATGCGACAACATCATCGAAAATAATAAGATGGGCCCTACCACCAACACCAGTTGAAAACAGTCCACTAGCCCTTACTGTTGGATCCTTAGAAATTAAGGAACGCTCTACAACAATCTGAGTGCGTTGCCAAATATCTCCTGGTTTAAGTCTGGGGAATAAAATATGAAGACGCTCATTAGTAACAATATTGCGGCTAATTTCAGAAAGAATATTTGCAGCTAAACCATCATCAGCACTTACGATGCTAATAAATTGGTTAGGATTGTGTCCTAACTCCCATAATACTCTTCGAATCATAAATATAGTTTTACCCCAAGAACGCGGAGCAATAATTAGAACCCTATCACTGCCCCCTTCAAGTCCCTGACAAGGTATATTGGGCCCAGGGGCTAACATTTTATGCCATTCTATATGATGGGGAGCAATTGGGGTTTCTGGCCAACAATAATTCCAAAAAGCCTTAAAATCATTTGCTATTGCATTTATGCGTTTTTGAATTAATCTATTGCGATAAGCCAATAATTCATCTGTGGACAAAAGATCAACGTCACTACTGTCCCAATCTATGTTTAAATCTTGCAGTTCATCCTCTGCCATATCTTGATAATTTGTCTTAATATTTTTCATAATCAAACTGTGTATATCATATTATAAAAATCATGTCAATCAACTTCTTCCCCACTTTGAAGAGATTTAATTTCCTCAATAATGTGTACACGATAATTATCGCTACCAACTTGTTGCTGCATTATGCTAGAGACATCGTTTTCATTTGCTGGATGAATAAAACTCACACCCTCGTAGAGACGCTGCAGCATATCTGAAAGCGGTTTTACCATCTTTGGATCCATCATGGCCTTTCCCATATAAGCCACAATTAACACACTCAGTCTCTCCATCAAAGAAGCCACATGCATACGAGCTTCTTTCTTGTCAATAATTTGATATCCAGTATCAGGTACTTGTTCAAAGAGTTGATAAACACGCTCAATAGGAATTGGATATCCTGCCTCAACAAGACGGCGATGGGCCTCATGAGGCGATAGATTCATTGCCCGCCATTCTTGAATATTGCGAATAATATTGGCAGGTTCTCGCAAAGGAGATGCTGGTAATAAAGTAGGATCTTCATTCATTGACGCCATCATGGTTTTTCTCCGTTTTGTTGATATATCGAAGTACATTGGCAGCATAATCTGGAGCCATGGCCTGATCTATACGTGTGAAGCACCAATCTCTTAATATTTTGATAATTATTGAAGAAGTACGTCGCGTTTTATTGGCCTTAAGAGCCCTTTGCAATTTGGGCACTAAATCATCGGGAACATCAAAACGAACTCTCATTGTCTTCACGATCTTCTTGATCTAGATCATCAACATCTAATTCACCATTGGTTGTTGTAATATTATCAAAAAGTGTGCTAACTTCACAAGTTGGCAAGTTAAAAGGTGAGACTGCAATCAAAACACCCGGAGTTTCAGACCATCGCTTAATTGTGGTATGTTCAATAATCAAAGAATCATCTATCCACAGTAATCCAGTTCCTGCATCGAAAATTAATTTCTCTGCATTATCAGCATCTGGTCTTTTCCAGGGCAAATCTGGCCAGGGATTAGA
>Ga0116188_1001165_pt1 | contig 23519 bp, 26 predicted proteins | sample AD_JPNTR2_MetaG_FD_89807 | JGI IMG/M metagenome (GOLD analysis project Ga0116188, IMG submission 89807) | Active sludge microbial communities of municipal wastewater-treating anaerobic digesters from Japan - AD_JPNTR2_MetaG | ecosystem: Engineered > Bioreactor > Anaerobic > Digestate | place...
GCCCGTCTCCAGGTTCAACGTGACATCCTTGACGTTGATCAGCTCCGTGGTAGCCGTCGCACCGGCCGTTCCATAGTAGAGCCGGGCTTCCATGCCCAATTTGATGGCCATATCCGTCTCCTTGTCTGACCGAACCCATGGTTCGGTGCTTGTCTACCGCTGCACGCGGTACGTTACGGTCAACACACTCGTCAGTACGTGCTTCTGGTCCAGATGGTCAGCCGCGAAGATCGGCTCGTGTGTAATGCTCAACCATGCCGCCTCGGGCACATCGTCCAACCGTTTGCCGCGCAGATGTGCGATAAGCTCATCGACGAGGCCCAGCAGCACGTCGGTTTCCGCTTGTTCTTCCGGGTTGACCTTCTTCTGCACGCCGATGTCAACCGCGCAGTCGTGGAAGCTGTGCTGGCGCGTGGCGGTCGTGATCGTCACCGACTTCGGCACGACGCTGACGCGAAGCGTCTCCATCTCGGCCAGCACGAACGACGGCTGATAGCGCCGCTCAGCGGTGAACGGCAGGCTGAACGAGCCGCTATTCAGACTGGCCGCGACGGCATCGGCGATCTGCGTAATGACGCTCATCTCACGACTCCTCCCGGGCAATGCACGGCCGCGAGATGATCTTGTCATGGAGCGACCGGTTCAGGTGCAGCAGGTCGCTGGTCGTGCTCGTGAGGTCGCGGATCGCCTCGGTGTTCGCCGCGATGATCCGGTTGTTGGCCTCCAGCACGTCCAGCAGCTTGCGGATGAGCCAGATCACGACGCCCAGCAGCACCACGGAGAAACCGAGGAAGCCATACTGCACCACGGGTTGAATCATCCAGGTCTCCACGTGTGGTTACTCCGTCGCTACATGTTTCGTGTGAATCCTCAGCGTCCGGCGATACGGATCGCTGTAGCGCCACGGCGGTTCATTGCCCGGCGCCATCACCTCGTATACGAAAACCTGATCACCGGCTGTCTCTCTGATCCGATCGCCCGCTTTCGGCAGCGCCGGCACACTTGCCAGAACAAGGTCCACCGTTGGCACCAGGTAGTCGCGAGACTCGATGCGGTGGATCACACCGAACTCGTCCGCCTGCTCGAACACCGTTCGACCGATCGTCGCTGCCAGTTCGACCGTATCGGTTCCGCGCTGGTAGAGAACCGTTCGCGTCATGTGTTGATGACGCTGGTTCTCCAGCCAGTTCGATCCGGTCTCCAGCAGGTCCGGCATCAGAAACTCCGGAGTTTGACCAGCGCCGTCGCCTCTGCGCTGGATGCATCCGCGATGACCACGCCGATCGGCGCCAGGATTACCGGGTCAGCTGGCGCCTGACACAACGCCACGTCGTCAAAGCACACATCCACGGTCGTCGTCGGTGCCCCGTCCTGACCAACCTTGAGCACCAGGTACATCGTGGCTGCGGTCGCAGTGAACGTAAGCGACTGCAGCACCAACGCGCTGGACTGATCGCCGTTCCATCGCGGCGTGACCACCGTGTCCCACTTGGCCAGCAGCTTTGTTCCCGATGGCGAGCCGTCGGCGTAATCCTGATAGTTGACCGGCGTCTGCGTGCCGATCAGGATCTCCACCCACGCATTGACTGAATCGATGGTGACCGTCGAGGCGAGGTCACGGCTGCGGATGCGCAGGGTATACAACTGGCCCGGTGTCACGTTGACCGCCTGATAGACGCCGCCGTTGAAGTTTCCCGTGTGCCAGATGCGCAGACTGGGCGCTTGACCACCGGCCGGTACGTAGGACGAATTGAAGTCGCGCGACGCGCTGCCGCGTTGGGTCCAGTTCACCCAGTTGGCATTGCCCGCCGCAAAGCTCCCGTTCTGCACAGGATTGCCCACGCAGCCCAGCAGCGACGGCGAGTCAACGATCTGTTGCCGAAGGGTATCCCAGTAGACCTTCTGTCCGGCGGTCAGATCGACCGCATCCTTCGGCAACTGGAACGCACCCTCGACAGCCAGGCTGCCTTTCGTGCCGGCGGGGACGCTTCGCGGCGTCACGCCAATGAACCCTTCGCCGTTGGGCGTGACCACGGAGACGACCTCGCCGGCGGCGAGATCCGTCGCCGGCGTATGGTCGATCAGTGCACCGGTTTGAAGTGGAACCGCGATTGCGGGCATCACGTCACCTCCGTTACAGCCACGAGAGCCGGACCAGCACGGTGGTCTCTGCGGCCAGCGTGTCGTACAGCGCCCGGCCGGCGGCGATCAGCGTGCCGGGATTCGTGGCCACGATCTGCTTGGCCGCCGAGTCCCAGTAGACCTTCTGGCCCTGGTTGATCGCCGCGTTCTCCTTGGCGATCCGGAACACGCCGGTCAGCGCCAGCGCCCCCTTCGTATTGGCCGGGATGTCGCGCGTCGCCACGCCGAGATACCCGTCACCGCCCGGTTCGAGGATCTGGATCACATCGCCGGCGGCCACATCCGCGGCGGGCGTGTGATCGATGAACCCGCCATCCTGAACAAACGTTGCTTGCATGATTGATGACTCCTTGCCAGCAGTGCGCTACTGCTCGTGTACTTCTTTGACGAAACCGGCTTACGCCTCACCCTTGGCTTTCACGCCGCCGCGCGGCTCCTGCAGTGCGACGCCGAAGTCGTGGTAGCCGCGCATCTGCACGCCCAGCACGTTGAAGTCGGCCTCGGCGGTTTCGATCGTGGGCGACTCCTGACCGTTCAGGAACGCGACCTCGATCACCGGCAGATCGTTCGGATCGGCGAGCAGGTACCACGCCTTGGCGCTCGAACCGGTGTACTGCGCGTTGGCCAGATACCGGCTGACCTCGGCCCGGAACTTGCCCATGTGCGGGTTGGCCGTCGGCGTCTTCGTGTTCGCCGTCGTGTCGCGGAACTCCAGCGACTTGTAGAGCATGGTCGCCATCGCACTGAGCGATGTGGGCACGAGCATGACCGCCGGCATGACGCCGATCGGCTTGCCGTCCGCGTCGACCTGGTCCATGAACGTCTGCTCGGCCAGGCTCAGCGCGTCGATGCCCAGCGCGGTGTCGGCGCCGTCGATGTAGTTCTTGTTGGCGGCCTTGAAGAAGGTGGCGTTGTTCAGGAACGCGGTCCAGAACACGTCGTTGATCTTCAGCCCCGAACCACGCCCGAGCTTGCGCGGCACGGTGGTGATCGCGCCCAGGTCGTCATTGATGACGTCGCGGCGATCGATGGACAGCAGCAGACCGTAAGTATCGGCCTTGTTGCTGTAGCTCTCCTCGCCCAGCGTGCCGTGCTTCAACTCGCCGCCGGGGGCGACCTGCTCGTACTGGTCCTTGCCGATCAGTCGGTAGCTCGTGACCGTTTTGAAGTCGCTGACGTTGCGGACCGAGCAGATGTTCCGCCACGTGCGTTCGACGCTGAAGAAGCCTTCGAGCAGGAACTTGTTGGCGACGTTGGAAAGGATCCCGCCGATGTCGATCGTCGAGAACGCAGCCTGCACGTTGTGTCCGAAGGCATAGCGCAGGACCGACCGGCTGTCGCGGAAGTTGCGGCCGGTGTAGCCGTTGGCCCATGCCGCCTCGAGCAACAGCTCCTGGAGACCGATGCCGCCGCGGAACCGCTTGCTGGCCGCGTCGAGTGTCTTGTCGTCGTGGAGTTCCTCCACGTCCGCCAGCTTGGCCGTCAACATGCACGCGGCCTCGAGGATCGCGCCGTCCATCGCCTGATCGATGACGTGCACAGCCGGCGCCTTCGGACGCGACGCGCGAAGCACCTCAAGCTCACACTTGTCAGTGCTCCAGCCCTCGGCGATGGCCTTCTCCTCGATCTCCGGGCAGCGGCCGCTGCAAATCTGACGGATCGCGGCGAGGCGCTTCGTTTCGGCGATCGCTTTCGCGCGGATTTCCGGTACGGGATCGATGGGAGCGCTGGCCTCCTGGCCGGCTTCGATCGTTGTTTCGTCATTCGTGACGTCCGGCGTGGTCGCGGCCGTATCTTCAGTCTCGACGACATCCGTGTTCTTGTTCTCTTCCATGAATCGATTCTCCTGCCGTTGAGCCGCAATCCTCGCGGCCGTATTGCCATCTGCACCGAGGTCCACGAAACTGATCTCGCCGAGCAATGTCTTGCGTGCGACGTACAAAGGGCCTTCGAACGTTCGACCGTTGACGGTGACCGACTTGCCGGGCCGCACGAACTCGGCCTGTTGCACGGATGCCCCGAGCGACGCCTGCCAGGGAAAACCGCGCCTGCCACTCGCCACGACTTCCTTGGCTGCGACCGTGTCGCGCGACACGATGCCCTCGGCGACCAGCCGGCCGTTCTCAATGGCGATGCGTTCGGTGTGACCGACGCCGGCGTACATGCTGTGGCCGAACCGGACCGGCCGGCGCTGTGACGGGATCGTCAATCCCTCAAAGTCCACCACGACCGGGAACCGCCATCCTTCGACGCGCATCGCGTCGCCGGAATATGCGATCATCGTGAAGCGCGGGGTTGTCTCGCCGTCACCCTCCGCCTGGGCGGCTTCGATCATGATGTCGCCCGCGTCACAAAGCAGATCGATATGACCCGTAGCGGAAACGTCCGTCTGCTGCTGGCATACCGCAATCCGCTGATCGTTGTCCGGGAACTCCCGCTTCATCACGTCATCCTCCATGCACCGCCGCACAAACACCGCGCGCGGTTCTCCATCACGCCGCTTCGGCAACGGCATCTTCGTCCTCCGTCTCCTCGTCGGTGGAAGCGTTCGATTGGGCCTGCTCCGTACTCAGTCCGAGTTCACGCATCAACGCGATCTCGCGCGCCCGCTGGCGCAGCTCGCTCTCCCAGTCGAGACCTGCCTTCGCGTATTCCGCCGCAAGTGTGGTCGTGTTGCTCGCCAGTCGCGTCGCCTGCGCATTGGCCTCCTTGGCCGGATCGACGTGCTCGAAGCCGTCCCAGAACCACTGGTGCGGGAACTCGGTGTCGAGCGTGCGCATCGATTGCGGCAGATAACCTTCGATCAGCACGGCCTCGTCGAGCCACGCCTTGAACACGCGGTCAAGCACGACGTCGCCGAGATATGTCTGATCGATTCGAATGGCTTTGAAGAACGCTTGATGATCCAGCCGGCCGGATGCGTAGTTGTAGCCCGAGCTGTTACCCGCTGCGATGTTGAACGGCATGTTCAAGCACCGCGAGATCTCGTTGATCACTTCGTGCTTGAAGTCGCCGTACACGGTGGTGGGTTGCTCGGCCTTGACCTGGCCGATCTTCCACCCGAACGGCATGGTCATCCACGTGCCGCGATCCATCTCAACCGTATCCAACGGCTCGACTTCCGAAGCCTCCGTGTCCGCCGGCGCGTCGGTGTAGATCACACCGCTGGGCAGAGCCGCTTGTTCCGCCGAACCGAGTACGGCCAGCGTGTAACGTCGCAGCATCGCGAACAGTGACAGCGAGCTCGTGATCTCGGGAATCCCCCGGACCTGGCCGGGACGCTCGGCTCGGAACAGGTGGATCACGCTGTCAGCCGGCAGGAGGTCGTAATCGAGACCGGAATGAAGCGCACCGTTGTCACCGGGATGACGCTTCAACACGTAGTAAGCGATCGGGTTGCCGAACTCGTCGAGTACGATACCGTCGGCGGCGTTGCTGCCGTTGTGCACGACCGGCCACGGACTCGCGACCTGGTCGGCCTCGATGGGTCGCAGGTCGAGTTGAACGGGAGCGTTGATTCGCGGATTGGTAGCCAGCAGGCTGAACACTTCGCCGCTCTCGCACTGCGCGATCCGCATCGTCCGCAACTTGTGCGCCAGTCCGACCGCCTTGGCCCACCTCGCGAATTCTTTCTCGATGAGGCGATTGGCGTCGGAATCGTCGGTAAGCATCTGAAGTCGCGGGCCGGTGCCGACGACGTAGTTCGCCAGCGTCAGCACGATGCCCTTGGCATAGCTGTTATTGGCGACTTCGTACCGCGCCCGGCTGCGCAGAACGCGCCGCACTTCGGCGCTGGCGGCCGCGTTGGCTGAAAGATGGTCGGCATGCACCCAGTGCCGGCGGTTCTCGTAAGTCGTCTGCGCCGCGTCGTACTTCGCGCGGAGTCTGGAGCCCGGAGTCGGCAGGCGCAGAAAGCGAAAGCCGGGCCGTCCCTGGCCGCGACTTCCGCCGAGCATCCATTCTCGAATTCGCCTCAGCATCCTTGCTCCAGACTCCGGACCCCAGATCCCACTCACACCGCACCCGGCGGAGATACTTTCGTCCGCCGCACACCCAGACCCTTCTTGGCCGCCTCCTTCGACGACAAATACCGATCCGCCTCGACCTGATCCTTCAGATCGTGCTGCTCGACACTGCCCGAATCGCCGCTGGCCTTCTTCGGGCCCTCGGCATTGGTTTTGATTGCGTCATCAAGGGAGTCGGTCATGGTCATCACTCCGCGGGCGCGCCCGTCATAGAGTGATTACCCGCTCAGCCCGAAATCTCGCCGCCTGAAGATGTGAAACGCCCACTTCGTACCAGATCTGGTATCAGATGATCTTTTCTCGCGTGGTAATCGCCTGGCCGCAGTGCCGGCACCGCTTGCGGCGCACGATCCCGTCGTGTCGCGGTCGCGTATAGACCGTGAGAAAGTGCCGGCAACCGCAGCGACGACAGACCAGTCCTTGGTGCCTCGGCTCGGACGTCGGTGTCGTACTGACCTGTGTCATCAGGCTCTGCTCCGTTGAATCTCGGATAGGCGGAGGCGCCGTCGTGGCCGTGCCGGCAAAGTCGACGTCCCGAACAGCGTCGCGCCCTGCATCGACGCGGCGACAGCGTTGCCGACGAGGCCGTCCAGCCAATGGTTGTCGAGGCCGTCGGCGCGGAGTTTCCATTCGTCCACTGTCCGGCCACGGCCTTCGGTCTTCACGCGATATTCTGAGGTCAGGTGCTCGGCCAACAGCCGGTGCTGATCAGGCTTACGCCCGAACAATGACAGGCAACCAGGATCACCCATCGCCACCGCAAGGCGCGCGTGGACGAACGACTTCCAGTAGTTCGTGTCGAACACCACGTGCCGGACCGCGCGCTTACCCCTCACGACCGGGATGCGCCAGTTCAACCCGACGCGGTCACCGCGTTTGCGCTTGTATTCGCTGAACGGAATGCTCGATGCCCCGACGTACCGCCCGTGGCTGGGGATCACGATGCCGGCGTGTTTGCTCTGACGGCAGAACTGATACACCACGTCGGACGACTGGCCCCAGTTCGCGTCGATCAGGCAACGGTCGATGCGCACCATGGCGCCGTCGTCGCGGCGCCATTCCTTGCCGATCGTGCGATCCGTCAGCCGCTCCAGGCCGGCGTAGATCGCGCCTTCCAATCCTGCCCGGGGTGCAGCCATCGCCAGCGTCCGGCGCACGTCGCGAAGCGTGAAGTACGCCGTCTTCTGGTCCGGCTCGGTGCCGTAGTCGATCACGCAGCCCGTGAAGCCATCCTCCCACGCCACCACCAACCAGAACAACGCCTTGGCCTGCACGTCGATGAACATCGTTAGGTGTGTGCAGCCGATCGGGACCTCACCGCGGGCGTGACCGTTGACCTTCGCGCTGATCTGATCGGCAGTGAGCAGATCGTCGTCTGGTACATCCTCGGGCAACGGCTCGTTCTGGTATTCGGCAAAGAACGCGGCCTCGCCACGGTCGAGCTTCAGGTCGATCGCATGCTGAATCGCCGAGAGTTCATCGGGATGATGTCGCTCGGGCCAGGCGATGACGGCGCCCTCGTCCATCGCCTCGCGGTGCGCGCGATAGTATTCCGTCGCTTCGGCAATGCCACGATCGGCCCGCATACCCTCGCGCCACAGCTCGGCATACTTGTCCCACAGCGCCTCGTTCGCCGGCCAGGCATAGACCATCTTCGTGCGCTGCCCTTGCCATTGCGGATGCTTGTCGCGATCGAGAATGCGATCGGCCATGTCGTCCGGGCGCACGACGGTCAGCGTCATGAGGCCGGCGATCTTTTTGCCGGGGCCGGCGAGACCCAGAATCGCACCGGCCAGGATGCGTTCGCGCGTGGCGCACTGGCTCGGGCTGCGCGCGGATTCGTCGGTCTGCGGATCGTCGATGAGCACGAGCGAGGGCCGGACGCTGCTGCCGTCGGCCCGCTTGTGCTTCATGCCACGGATGCGCCCGGTGATGCCCGCAACGCGGATGATTCCGCCCGAGGCCTTGCTGCCGGGAATCGTGGGCAACACGATCTCGCGAGCCGTCCAGCCGATGTGCGTCTGCTCACCCTGGTAGAGCTGGCCGGCCGAACGTTGGTGGATGCCCTCCAGCTTGTGGATCGGGTAGACAACCTCGGGGAAGTCATCCAACAGTAGCTCGTTGTGCTCGAGCTCCGACTTCATCGAATCGAGCATGTTGGCGGCATGCTCTTCGTCGGAGCCGATCAGCGCGACGAATTCGCGGTGGCCGTACACCAGTGCCCAGAGGCAGGCGATCTCGCACAATGATGTTTTGCCGCTGCCGCGCGGCATCGCCATCGCGAACAACCCGCCTTCGAGCACGGCCAGCTCGATCTTGGCGATGACCTTCAGATGGTCAGGCGACCAGGGCAGGTGAAACGTCTGCGGGAAGTACTGCTCGCAGAAGAACCGAAAGTCACGCTCGGCCTGGGCCTTCCGTTCCGCGTTCACCACCGCGGGCAGCTCGCCAATGTCCCGGCCGGACAGCGACAGCTCCGCGTTGCGCGCCCGGGCGCGTTCCTTCATCGCCTCGTAGCCGGTCAGGCCTTCAGGTTCGGCCTTGGGTTTGTGACGTTCGATGACCAGCCACGCGGTGTAACGCAGCAGATCGACCGTCTTGCCGTCACCAATGCGCAGGCCGGCTCGGCTGCGATGGCGATGCAGTTGGCGCTCGCTGATCACTTCGCCGAGCGGCGTCGAGTTCAGCAACTGCACCAGTTGCGTCGGCCGAAGTTTGCGCGGATCAATCGCCACGAGCGGACATCTCCTTCACCAACCAGGCGGCGTAATGAACCAGGTTGATCGTGCCGTCCGGGTTCGCCGGCGCGCCGGCAGTGATATCCGTCTCGATCATCTCCGCGCTGACGATCTGCCCGGCGGCGGCGGACAACAATCGCGCAGCATCCGCCACGGCCAGCGATGCCGGATTCATCCCGCGATTCGGCTGTGCTTCATTCATCCCGGCTCCCATTCATCCCGTTCGCGCTGACGTACAAAAAACCTGCGAATAGCTCCGGAATCTGGCGAGATTCGCCTTGAGCTTTCGGCCCGCCCATGGCTTCATGGACCTGCACGCAATGGGGCGTGCAGAAACAGGAGATTCACATGAGCAAGACGAAGAAGACCGCAACGAAGAGGAAGGCCACGAAGAAGGCCGCGTCGGCCAAGCGGGCAACGCCCACCCGGAAACGCGCGAAGGGTAAGGCCGAAGCCGCCGAGCCCGACGCGAGCAAGACCGCCGGCAAAGCGCCGCGCCTCGACCGGTTGGACGGCGAAGCGCTGGCCGAGGCCTCGCGCCAGCAACGCCGCCAGAGCAAGACCAAAGGTTCCGCCAAGGGCGCGACCGACACGCCGAAGCGGACCAGCGCACTCGACGCCGCGGCCGAGGTTCTCCGAAAGGCCGGCGAACCGATGACCTGCAAGGCGATGATCGCCGCGATGGGTGAGCAGGGTCTGTGGACCAGTCCCGGCGGCAAGACGCCCGCGGCCACGCTGTACAGCGCCATCCTGCGCGAGACGCAGAAGAAGGGCGCCGACTCTCGATTCCGCAAGGTCGAACGCGGGCAGTTCGCGTTCGTCGGGAAGGAGGCGTGACCGATGGAACCTCGCAGATTGGAGCGCGGAGAACTGACCCGGATCATCATCGGCACGGTCGCGGCCCAGGACAAACCGATCACGGCGCGGCGGCTGACGGAGCTCCTCAACGAGTGGGGGATCGACGTGACGACGAAGCAGATGTCCGTTCGCCTGAACGAACTGGCGAATGACGGCCGCATCGAACGGGTCTCGAAGGGCCTGTTCGAAGGAGTGTGATCCCCGGCGATTCGAAACGCCGACTGCTGACATCACGTCCCCTCCACCAGCGCCTCGGTTTCGACCGGGGCGTTGCTCCGGTCAGAGAGTCGCTCCGCTTTCCGCCCCGCAAACTTCTCCCACCGTTGCACGATCACGTCGCAGTACAGCGGATCGAGCTCCATGAGAAACGCCCGCCGACCGGTCTGCTCACAACCCATGAGCGTGGAGCCGCTGCCGCCAAACAAATCCATGACGTTCTCACCCGGACGCGACGAGTACTGGATGGCGCGCACCGCCAACTCGACGGGCTTCTCGGTGAGGTGAACCATCTTCTGCTGCGGGACCTTGTCCACCTGCCACACGTCGCGAATGTTGTTCGGCCCGAAGAACTCGTGACCCGCGCCCTCGCGCCAGCCATAGAAGCACCACTCGTGCGCGAGCATGAAGTCTTTGCGGCAGAGCACCGGCGAGTTCTTCACCCAGATGATCTGCTGGTGCCAGAAGAGGCCGCTCTTCTTCAACACCGGCGGGTAGTTGCCGATGTTCGACCAACCGCCCCAGATGTAGAACGCCCGCCCGGGCAGCAGCACGCGGGCGATGTTGCTAAACCACGCGGTGAGCAATGCGTCGAAGGCTTCATCCGAAATCGGCCGATCCTTGGCCCGCATCTTCTGCGTGGCGGGTTTCGATTTGCTGGGGTCGCGGGCAAGGTCGAAGCCCTGATGGTTGCCCAATCGTTTCTCGGCATCGCGCGCTTTCGCCTCGTCGCTGAGGTACGCCGCGAACGTCGCCAAGCCGGCCGCGACGGCGTTCTTGCTGCGCGGCTCGAGCTTGACGTTGTAGGGCGGGTCGGTATTCGCAAGGTGGATCGGCTGACCATCGAGCAGGCGATCCAGGTCAGCGGGCTTCGACGAATCCCCACACAACAGCCGATGCTCGCCGAGAATCCACAGGTCACCGGGCTGCGTGATCGCCTCGTCCGGCGGCTCGGGAATCTCGTCGGGATCGGTCAGGCCGGCCTTCACGCCGGGATCGAGCAGCTTGGCCAGGTCGTCCTGGTCGAAGCCGAGCAGCGACCAGTCGATGCCGGCGCCCTGAAGCTCGGCCAGTTCGATCGGCAACAACTCCATGTTCCACTCGGCCAGTTCGTTGGTTTTGTTATCAGCGATCCTGTAAGCGCGAATCTGCTCCGGCGTCAGATCCGTCGCCACGTGAACCGGCACCTCGGTGATCCCGAGCTTCTGCGCCGCCTTCCATCGCGTGTGCCCGCAAACGATGACGCCCTCGGCGTCCACCACGATGGGCTGGCGCCATCCGAACTGCTGGATCGACGCCGCCACGGCATCGATCGCAGCATCGTTGATCCGAGGGTTCTTCTCATACGGCTTGATCTCGGCCAACGGCCGCGTTTCAACCTTCATCGAACGACCTCCGTGTCAAATTGCCATCCATGAAACACACACCACCTCGGCCGGACCGACCACCCGTCGGCCAGGAACGCCACCCGTGGCGAACCGCCGACGAGGTGGTAGCCAAACCACGCCCTCGCGTACCCGGGTGGCCCAGGGTGGCCCCAAACACGCCCTGGGGCCGCCCTGAGCGCGCCCTCCGTTAACCGGCCTTCAGCCGGACCGTCGCCTTCTCGATCCTGTTCAGCACCGCCTCAAGCTCGACGATCCGCCGCTCCTGGCGGGCCGCGACGCGGCGCAGTTCCGCCGCCTGTTTTCGCGAAGCCAGAAGCTGCTGTCTCAGCGTGCGGTTCTGCTCCTTCAGGAACACCACGCGCTCCTCGGCTGGTAACGACGACTCAGGCTCAGCCGGCAACGGCGACTCGGCGTTCTCACGATTGACCAGGGCGGCAACCTTACGCCGCCGCAGGAAGCTGCCGGCGGTCGATGCCAGGTACTCCTTCTCCGTCATGCCTTCCGCTACGTCGCGCAGCAGGTCGTGCCAATCCTCGCCGAAGAAGGCCAGCGGTCTGAACCACGCTTCGAGAAGGGCATCGATCCCCCCGACGCTTTCGGCCTGTGCCAGAAACCAAGCGTGGTGGTCCCGGGCAAGCCGCTGATACGCGACCGCCGCGCGGTACAACGCCTTGCGCACCCGCTCGCGATAGCGCATGGCCTCGGCCGCGCAACGCTCAGCAATCGACGCCTGCTTGAGGCACTCGTGGTACAGCCTGTTTGGGTTGGTACTGGTGCTCGACCAGCGTCCATTTCCAGTTGTCACGCCCATGACCATGCTCCTTGCATAAGAACCGTTTCCGCCGCCGGAGCTGGCTCGGCTTCCGCCAGCCGGCGCACTGCCCACAAACGAAACAGAAGACGACTCGGCCACCGGCCCACGAGGGATGGGCCCGCCCGCGGCTGTTGGCCGGGTGAACCCCGCGCAGACGGCGCCGGACCATGTCGCGATCCCGGTACTTCTGAGCGTGCTTCGCCAATGATCGGCGCGCCGACTCGCGGAGACGTTCGCCATCGACACGGCGCATCTCCGCATCGTGCAGCGACCGGCATTGCCGGTTCCGTGTGCAAAACCGCCACTTGCAGTGGGACCGCATCGGACCACCGCACCCGGCGCAGCGAAGGCGCTTCGTGTAGCCCTTCCGGTAACACACCGCCTCGTTGCGGCATTGGGCGGTGCGTCCGCAGATGCCGATCTTCGACGTCGTGGGCGCGCCGCAGACCTTGCACGGCTGCGTCCCACGCAACCGCCTCCTGTTCGTGAGCCGCTCGCCGCCCGGGGAAGTCATCCAGTCAGATACCGTGCTCCGCGGTACGCCGAGTTCAGCCGCGATCTCTCGAGTCGTGCGACCTTCCATCCGCAGAGCCCGGGCCTGCTCCCGTCGCGCGTCCGGGGCGGCATTCGCATCCGATGGCTCTCGATTACACGTTTCGTGGCTCACACCGTCACCTCCGAAGCGCTCCTGTGTGTTCTGCGGGACCGCCAGACAGCTCGGCCGGTTCACCTGTCCGGTTTTCATGGCCTGTCCGATCGCAACTTATGCCGTGGCCGATGGTTACAGAAAAACAGGACAGCCCAAACAACGTCAGATGGGATTGGGCGCTGTTCCCGCGGGCCCTCGGCTGCCGATCTGGCAGGTAGGACCCATGCCCACGTTTCACCTTTCACCCCACCCCTCACATACACACACGCATACGCGCGGGCGGGCATCGCGCGAGGGGGTAAGGGGGAAAGACATATATATGAAGAGAGAGTTGTTGTTTTCATTATATATACGCTGTTTTCCACGATCTCACCTTTCACCCTGCCCCGGTGAAACGTGGGTGAAACGAGAGAAACCTGAACCGCCGAACAGACCATTTCCGTCACGTGATGGGCAATCACGTTTCACCCCCGTCCGACGTTTCACCCTCAACGTTCACCCCTCGGATCAGCCGATACGACCGCTGGTACGTCCCGGCCCGAGGCACAGTGACGATCTCGATATCTCCCTGTTGGGACAGCGTGTCGATGAGGCCCGTGAAGCTCTTCGCATCCAACTTCATCCGCTTCAGCAGTACGCTGTGCGGCAGCTCATACCCCGGCTCATCGCGCAACTTCTGCATGAGCTTGAGACAATCGGCATGAAACGGGTTATCCGCTACGTGGCTGGACGCCATGAAGAGCATCCGCCGGGTTTGGTGGATGACGAATCGACGGGCCCATTCGGCGGCGGCTTTGCTGATCTCCCGGTTCTTGTGGTTCTCGCTCACCGCGTAGAGCAGCGCGAGCTTGCGGGTCTGTTCACTGACTCGGCCCCAAACCGTCGTGCCGACCGGATCGCCGGCGCGTTCGGCTTCTGCATACTCGGTTTCAGCCTCCAGTCGCGTCTCGATCAGAATGCTTCGGGCCTCATCCGTGTGAGGCACGATCTTCGGGACCGGATGCCATTGTTCGAGGTTGCCGTTGCCCGGCCGGAAGTCGGCCCACCATTTCGCGGTCTCCAGAACGCGCGGCGGCAGCGGTTCGATCTTGGGCTCCTGCCCCGGCGAACGCTTGCCGCATTCGAGAATGATCATGCGCGCGAAGAAGCCGTTGGTGAGCATCCGCTCGGACAGCGCCTGGTAGTAGTGGTTCGGGATTGCGGTGCCGAGGACGACCAAGTTGGGCTGGTCGATCACGCCCGGCGATTCCTTGCCCGCCTTGCGGCGCATGGGGAAGACCGAGTTCGCCGACGAGTACATCGTCAGCAACGTGCCCATGATGTTTTCGTGGCGGGCGTCCTTGGCTTTGTTGATCGACTGGAGCATGCCGTCGATCTCGTCGGTCTGGAACAGCATGCAGGGGTTCGAGAACAATGCGTCCTGCACACCCTCACCCGAGGCGAACCGTCCGCCGAGACACTCCGAGAGTCCGACCGCGTGCAGGATCTCCGTGTTGATTTTGCGCGGGCTGTCCTTGCCGGCGGATGAATGGGCCAGACCCAGCAGGTACAGGTTCGTGCGATTGTCGCCGGGATCACGTACCTTGCGCCCGGCGAGCACGGCCTGCAACGCCAGCGCGCCGCAGAACGCCATCACCGTGTTCGGGTACGGCGCGATCGCCAAGCAGTGATCCATGACCTCGGACACGAAGCCCGGAACGCGAAGCAGGTCATCGGGCAGTGGGCCGGGATCGGCAGCTTGAGCGGACGTTTCGTTCGCAGATCGGTCATCATGCGGAGTGGCGAAGATCTGCTGATAATGATCCTCCGCAAGCGCAACGGACACCGCGTCCGGCTCGTACCGCGCGACGCTCGCTGCGATGCGTTCGACCTCGGCATCGGGCAGCGGCGGTCGGCATCGCGTCTGGTTGGTGACCTGGATTGCTGCGAGGATCTCGTCACGGCTCATGCCCTGACGGCGCATGCCGCCGGCCAGGCGTGCGAGCGTGGTGTTGCGCTGCCCGTCAGGAATGGGGTTGCCGTCGGCTGCATTCCCTGACGCCGACAACTGCGGTGTCGCAGGTGCATCCTTGCTGATCAGTTTCTCCAGCCACGACGGGCACTCAACCGGAGACACCTCGTCGATCGCTCGCGATTCCCGCCAGGCGTAGGTATTCCCGTTAGGATGCACACTGGGCGGCAGAACGACGTAACCGCCGTCGCCTTTCACATCGACGCCGTTGGCGAGTTCCCCCTGACTGCACGGCACGTGATTGCCGGGATGACGGATGAACAGATGTCTACCGCCTCCGGCGGTGAGACCCTCCGTCGTGTCGGGCAGCTTCTCGTGTCGGCTCTCCAAATCATTGAGACCGGCTTCACCGCCATTGCGCGGATCGATGTCCAACACAAACGTACCGCTGGCGGTGCCCGTCGGCATGCCGATGTTGGCGCGCGGATTGGTGCGCCACCACTTGCGAATCGTTGCTTCATCAGTCGTTGCGTCGTGGAACCCGTTGTCGGTGAGCGGCGTCTTGCGTCCTGGCGCGCAGGGGAACACCGGCAGCCCCATGCGGGCATAAGCCAGCGCAGCGTCGAGCAGTGGGTTCACCACTTCACCCATGCGAGACCCTCAATGGTGACACACTTCTCAGAATGGCACGTCCTCCGCATCCACGCCGCACGGCAGCGGCGCGTCGTCGTCGAACTGGTCCGGATCCTCCGGCCGCGGCGGGATCGGTCCGAGCGCGTGGCGGATGATGCGGTCGTACTTCTCGCCCGCCACCTGCCGGACGGTGACGGCCAGTGTTTTGGCCAGTGCGCCCATTTCGGCCAGTTCGACCGCTTCCTCGGCCGTGCCCGGCACCGGTTCACGGCTACGCGCACGCCACCAGGACTCGGCCTTGGCGCGGGCGTAGCCAGAGTGCTCGACGCACACCCACTCCGAGACGTACTGATTGAACCCGATGCGGTACTCGACCCGCATCGTGCGCGGGTGATCCTCGGGCGCATCACGTTTGACGTGCACGCTGTAGAAGGTGTCGGTGACTTCGTGCTCGGTGTCCGTCGTTTCGCCGGACAGGATGCCCGCCGTGGAGGCTTCCTGATCGTGTCGTTGCCGATCTGGCGGCGGGAACTCGTGGCCGCACTCGGGACAGGTCGCGTATGCGGCGTGGATCACGGCCTGGCACTGCGGGCATTCCTTGGCTGGTGCGTCACCATCGCCTTGGCCCGGTTCTTTGATTTGCAGATCATCGACCGGACCGTGACGCAGAATGTTGCCGCCAAAGTCGAGCACGAGACAGTCGTCCTTGCCGGGATGAAGTCGGAATCCGCGACCGACCATCTGGTAGTAGAGCCCAGGCGAGTTCGTCGGGCGCAGCAGCGCGATGCAGTCGATGTTCGGCGCGTCGAAGCCCGTCGTGAGCACGTTGACGTTGACCAGGTACTTCAATTCGCCTTTGCGAAATCGCTTCAGCGTTTCGGTGCGGTCGAAGGGCAAGGTCTCGGCATGAACGAACCCGCACTCATGTCCCAGGCTGTCAAGCACACGCTGCACGTGGAGCGCGTGCTGCACGCCGGCCGCGAAGATGAGGACCGACCGGCGATCCTGCGCGTGCGCGATGATCTCCCGGCACGCCGAGCGGACGAGGGAATCATCGTCCATGAGTTGTTCAACTTCGCCGGCGATGAATTCACCACCGCGCAGGTGCAAGCCGGACGTGTCCGCCTTGCGCTTGCCGGCCTTGCTTTTCAATGGACAGAGATAGCCCTGAACGATCAGCTCGCGCACGCCGACCTCGTAGCAGACGTGATTGAGCAGATTATCCGCGCCGCAGATCGTGCCGGTGGTCATGCGATACGGCGTGGCAGTCAATCCGACCAGGCGCACGTTCGGGTTGACTACCTTCGCGTCGGCCAGGAAGGTGCGGTACATACCCTCGCCGTCGGGCGGGATCAGGTGGCAGTTGTGTGCGAGAATGCCATTAGCGAAGTAAGAAGGGTGTCCGGAGACGTGCAAGTTGAACACAACTCGATCGCGCGCTCGTTCGTGACGCGAAACACGGACCAGCCGCTTTGTGCCAGGTAGGTGGTCTTGCGAGAATCTTGAAGACGACGATCCGGCGAATGGTGGCTCCGACCGTCCAGTTCGATGGCGATCATCAAGTCCGGTTGTGCAACGTCGATCTTGAGATGCTTCGGCAGGCAGCGCGAGAGGTAATCCGGGACCGGAACTGCGAATTCCGCCACCCAACCGTCGCCTATCCGTTTCAGCAACTTCTCTTGTGGTTCGGTCAACTGCCCGTTGCCTCCTCGCACTCTTGGCGCATGACCCTTGGCCTTCATAGTGGTACTGACCTTCTCCCGTACCTTCCGCGATCTCATGCAGTTGCTGTGGATCTTGGCACAGGAGATCGAGCAGAACCGCTGCTTCAGCCAGAGACGCTCCTTCTGGATTGTCAGGCTCCCGTCCGGTTGCCGTTTGGTCCACGGACGGAACTCCTGCCCGCAGCATTCGCATGCTTTCAACGCCGAACGCCAGCGAACCGACCTCCAGGGAGCCTGCGGCTCTCCATCCCGACTCGGTGAAGATCGGGTGACTGGCCGTACATGTGATAACTGTTCCATCGGAGTACTCCAGCGTCACAAGGTCGCTCGCCGATCTGGCCGAGGTTGCAAGGACACGCCCGATTCCTGTCGCGGTTTGGACGAACATCCCCGGCTGGACCAGTTCAATTGGCAGCTCACCAGAGGGTGTTGATACGCGCGTTCCGGCGACAAAACACTCGTCGATCATGATCAGATCGAAGCGATCCAACTCCGCGGCGCGTCGATAGACGGACTGAATACCGGCCACGATGATCGCATGATCGGTATCCCGGCTCTTCAGGCCCGCCGAGTAGACACCGATCTGGTTCCATAGGTCCGGCGCCATCGTGTGCAGCTTGTCGACCGCCTGCTCGAGCAGTTCCTTCACGTGCGCGAGGATGAGCACGCGCCCGTTCCATTGCTGAACGGCGTCACGGCAGATCGTCGCCATCACCGGCGTCTTGCCGCCGGCCGTCGGGATAACCACACAGGGGTTGTCATCGCGCAAGCGCAGGTGGTCATACACGGCGTTGATCGATTCAGTCTGATACGGCCGCAGCGTGAATGTGGTTGGCGCTGGTGCCGACAGAACTCCCTGCGTCATGCCGCCACCTCCACGCCGTCGGGCAGGATGCAGCGGTTGTCCATGATCGGGATGGTGTAAAGCGTGTCACTGCGACGCCCGAGGTAGCCGAGAATGAAAGCGTTGACCCACTCGACTGGCCGGCCCGTGCCGTAGAGCGGAATCGGTTTGCACAGGCAACCGGCACTGCGGGCCTGGACGACCTTGCCCGGCGACCAGATGTTCTGAATGATGCAGGCGTCGGCGCGGTGCGTGTGACCGTGGATGACGCTCTTGCCCTGGCTGATCTGAAGGTGGTTCTTCGTGGCGTGACGAGCATAGGACCAACCGTGCACCGCGATGATCCGTGAGTTGACCGCGTAATGAGGATACCGTCCGTCTGCCGACCCGTAGGGAACATACGTGCACTTCGAGCGCCCCTTGGTCAAGCGGATGCGCGGCGCGAGCATGGAGTAAGCGCCACGTCCCTCCGCAGCGACCGCCGCCCATCGGTCGAGCCGATATTCGTGATTACCCTCGACGATGGCCAACCGATCGCAGACTGTCTGGAGACGATCCAGCAGCGCGTTGGCCTCGCGCAGGTCATCGACGTAATCCGTCTCCGGCACGCCGTGCGTCGGCGGATGCGTGGAGAACTGTCCGCAGTCCAGCAGATCGCCCAGGCAGACGATCAGGTCGGGCCGCAAACGCTCGGCCGCGCGACAGAACACCTCGACGGCCCGCGGGTTGTGGTGCGGGATGTGCACGTCGCCGAAGGCCAGCATGGTCTTGCTGTGCGCCTTGGCCATCACTCATCCCCCGCGACCATCGCGGCCGTACGCGCGTAGCCGGCGATGTCGATCAGGTTGTCCCGCTTGTGACGATGACTCTGGCGGGCCAGCTTGATCGCGATCATGCACAGGGGAATGTCCGTAGCCGTGACCTGCTGATCCGGCACCAACTTCGAGCGCAGGATGCCGGTCCACATCAGCGCGGCCCGCTCGAAGTCATCCGCTGGATGGCCGTAATCGTCGCGGCGAGCGCCTTCGGTGATCTTCCGCGCGGTGTCCAGAACGGACGCCGCGCCGCGTTCGGCCGAGTAGGACGTACTCGGCACGTGCGGCATCGGTGTGCCGGACCAGGCGTCGAAGAACTGCAGACCTAGTTCCTTGGCGAGGACGGTTTCCAACGTCGCGCCGGCAGACCGTTCCCAGCCGGGCAGTAGCGCGATCGCATCACACCGCGCCAGCATGGTCATGTCCGCGCGAAGATAGGCTTCACGCGGCAGGTCCGTGCGTCCGCCGAAGTTCTCCGCCGGGTTGGCGACTTCCCATCCAGCCTTGCGGAACTGCTCGGCCGCCGCGTGAAACGCCGGGAAGTTATGATTCTCGTGACCGGTCATCGGACCGGAGATGTAAATGCGTCCGGGCTTGGTCATAGCTCAGTTGTTCTCCGGATTAATCGTGGCGCCGCACAACGGGCAACGGTGCAACGGAAGGTCGTCGAGCTGGATTTCGAGTCTCCCGCCTTTCACGCACTCGCGCCGTCGCGTCACGAGCAGGTCGATCTGACTGTCGTCTTCGTAGACGCCCGCATGCTCGAGCGCGTCAAGGGCGGGTTTTTGCAGATTGTCCAGGTCGCGTCTGCGCCGATCAGGCGGAAACGCATCCATGCACAAGGCGATCCGTCCACCCGACGGCGGCTTCCGAGGGCCGTCCCCGGCCAGGAGGGCGCAGACGTCCTTGCGGTACGTCCGGCCCTCCCGGCTGATCAGCATCCGCCCCCGGAAGTGACGCCAGTAGTGATTGATGCTCGGCGGGTACGGCAGTGTGAACGTCATGCCGCCAGGTCCTCGATGTCATCCACGATCGAATTCATCATCTGCTCACGGCGCCATTGCCAGATAGATTCCAGCTCCTTTAGCGCCGCCTTGCGGCTGGTGAATTCGACCCGTTCGGTCGTATCACGAGTCCAGGCGCAGGGTTCGTTGAGCGAGCCGTAGCCACGCCAGTACTCGAGCTCGACATCACGGATCACCCAGAAAGCGCGCTCTTGTTTCTTGCCCCTGCCGAGATACGTCGTCTCTACGACTTTGACGACCCGCTCGTTGGGGTTCTTGCAGTTCGGGTAGGTCATGACTGCCTCCTCAGCGTTTCCACGGCGGCGTACTGTTGTCGCCGGCGGTCGCCGGCGTCCGCGGCGCGACAGCGTCCTTCTTGTCGTAGCTCTTGATGACGTTGCCCATCTCGTCGGTGTCCTTGCGCTTCTTCAGGCCGACCGTGATGACGAGTGGAAGGTTGTGCAGCTCGACGCTGTCCTTGGGCGCCAGCACACCGACCGCGCGGCAGATGGCCGAGAGTTCGGCCCGCGCGATCTTGACCGCCGTGGTGTTCGGGTTGTCGAGGTTCAACCGCGCCCAGACCATGCGATCCTTGTACTCGCCTTGGATGATCTGGAACGTGAACTCGAGGTACTGGCCGGCGCCCGACTTGGTGGGCTTCATCTCGCTCTCGGTGATCACGGTCAGGTACTTGCCGGCCGGGATGGGCTCGAACGCGAAATTCGGGTCGACTTCGTTGGCGTTGAATCCGTTCAGCGTAGGCACGATCAGGCTCCTTCCTCAGTGGGTTCAGCGATCTGACTCAGCGGGTTCTCGCCGCGCACAAACGCGGCGTAGAGGCGGTAGTCCAGGGGAAACTCGTCCGGCAGGCCGAGGCGGTTCTTGGCGACGTGCGCCGGGCGCTCGGTGGTGCGGATGATCCGCTCGCCGGTGCCGATGCCCTGTACGCGCTTACGGTCGAAGCCCTCGTTGGTGGTCTTGGTATGAATGCGGTAGGTGGTGAACAGCACTTCGTCGCACCATTCCTGGACCAGCGCCGAGGCCAGCTTCTGCAGCCGCGGACTGTAGCGGTCGTAGGTGTCCGTTTCGGGGTTGGCGAAGCGCTCGATCTGAGCGTGGGCGAGCAGGATGACGTTCATGCCGCGCTCGTTGCGCAGCGCGTCGAGGCCCTGAAGTACCTCGCGCCAGTTCGTGAGCGCGAACACGTAGCCCTTGCCGTAGCCGATGTCCTCGATGCTCTCGACGCCGCGTTTCTGGCAGACCTCGGCCCAGATCAGCCGTTCGAGCCAATCCACCGAATCGATGACCACCGTGCGGTATTCGTGTGGCTCGGTGTACAGCTCGCCCAGGGCCGCGATCACGTCGGCGTACTTCCCAGCCAGGGGAAGACGCTGGCAGTCGATGTCGGTCAGGCCGTCCTCGGTCTGGATGAAGATCGGGGCCTCGGCCATCGAGCCGAACGTGCTCTTGCCAACGCCGTGCACTCCGTACAGAAGCGTGCGGCGTGGCGCCGCCACGCGCCCCCGTTGCACCTGTTCCAGCAGTTTCATCAGATCGTTCTCCTTCGTCGTAAGATCACTTCGTTCTCTGTGCGTCCGGGTCCGGGGCCGCGCCCGGTCCCGCCTTGCCCTCCGTGGCCGGGACGCTTCGGCGGTCCGGCCCCGGGCCCGGGCTCACAGTCGATCGACCAGCCGCATCGACTCGTAGCGCGTGAACCAGTCGCCCGTCTCGCGGCAGCGCCGCAGGTCGGTCATCGCTTCCTCGTTCTCGCGCTGCGCCTGGTCAAGCACCTCGGGCGTGACCTGCCAGACGCCGCAGCGGTACGGCTCCCGCTTTTCGACCGCGACGATGTGCACTGGCAGAACGTGGCCCGAAGCCTGGGAGACCAGGGCGCGGTAGAACGCGACCTGATGCAGATAGCCGAACGCGCGCATCGAAAGCTCGAATGAATCGATCTCGTCGGCCGTTTTCAGATCGACGATGCCGCGACTCTCGACGGGATTGATCCAGTCGATCCGCGCCTGGCAGCGGTGCCCTCCGTACTCGCAACGAACCACCCCCTCGGCCACGCCCTCGGCGAGCAGTTCACGGGCGTAGATGTGTTCCTGCACTGCGGCCGCCATCTGCTCGATCGTTGCGGCCTGCGTATCACTGAGGACGGGGCGCCCCTGTCGTTCCGCCCACTCGGCGAACGCTTTCGTCTGTGAACCGAACGGCTGGCCGGTCCGCGGGTTGATGGGTCCGCCGACCGCGAATTCGCGCTCGTATCGCTGCCGGCCTTCGAGGATCAGCGTGTGCGCCGCCCGGCCCATGAGGTACGCGGTCGTGTCCCGCTCCGGCACCAGGCCGAGTTCCTTCTTGCGGTACAGCAGGGGACAGCGCCGGAACTCGTTCAGCGCGTGGGCGCTCAGGAAATCCTTCGCCTTGGCGTGGTATACGTCCGCCGGCTCGGCGATCAGCACGCCGAGATCAATCGTCAGGTCCTTGTGGTCGGCTGTCGTCATTGCGGGCTCCCTTGTTCGGGGCGGGCCGTGACACCACTGGCCGCCCGTAGAGTGATTACCCGCTCGGCCCGAAATCTCGCCGTGACCCCGTAAACACATATGTGTGGTTTTCTGTGTTACGGGGTCACAGATCTGTGCCCATCTGCGCGCAGAAGCTCACCCACATGTGTTTCAGCCCACATCTGCTGGCCTAGAGAAGTGACCCGGATGGCTCCGCAAAGCTGTGTTCGTGACGCCGGGAGTGTCTCGGCGCGGCAGCAGTATTCACGAACCAGAGGGCCAGACACATGGATATGCCCAGCTACGACGGAGTCATTGAACGGTGGAAAGTCGATCTCATCATCACGCGCGCCAAGCTTCTGAAGTTCCGGGCGTATCAGCTTCCCGACGTGCTTCAGGAGCTGGTCCTCGAACTGCTCGACTTCGAATACGACCCTGAACACGCCGACGGCGCGACCGAGAGCACGGCCCTGACCACGGTCATCGACCACCACCTGCGGAAGATGAAGCGGTCAGCGAAACGCTACCAGGCGCGCCTGGAGCGAATGGGCGAGGAAGTCTCTGAGTTCAGCCCCGACGAAGTCGACATGCAAGCCATCGACGTGGGCAGCATCGTGGCCGGACTGCCCCCTCGGGAGCAGGCCGTTTGCCAAGGCTTGGCCGGCGGCATGACCAGGCAGGAGATCGCCCGCGAACTGGGCTGCGGCTGGCACACGGTCAACCGCATTGTGAAGCAACTGCGTGAGCATTTCCGGGAGACCGGCCTGGCAGGGTGGGTGGGCGAATGAGCAGCCGCAGTTCCACCGCATGCCTGCTTGATCCACCCGGTGAGATTCCCTCGGAATCGACTGGATTTCCGGGCCAGGACGAGGTACATCCGACCGGCCGGCAACGCAACCGGCGGCCACTGTCGATGGCCTGGATCTCCGACGAGCTTCTGGCCAAGACCATCGACGTGTGGTCCACGAACTACGGCAGGCCGATCAGCGAAGACGAGGCCGTGGAGATTCTCATGAACGTCAAGCGATTGGGCGAGGCGCTCCTGAAGGCCCGAAGGGAGGTAGATCGCCGATGAACGTGGTTGCATGGGCACGGGTATCGTCCCGCGAGCAGCGGGAGGGCTACTCCATCGACGCACAACTCCGGGCGATGCGCGACAAGGCGGCCAAGGCCGGCTGGCACATCGTCCGCGAGTTCGTCGTCGCCGAGTCCGC
>Ga0116188_1001166_pt1 | contig 23489 bp, 20 predicted proteins | sample AD_JPNTR2_MetaG_FD_89807 | JGI IMG/M metagenome (GOLD analysis project Ga0116188, IMG submission 89807) | Active sludge microbial communities of municipal wastewater-treating anaerobic digesters from Japan - AD_JPNTR2_MetaG | ecosystem: Engineered > Bioreactor > Anaerobic > Digestate | place...
AACGAGGCAAATACGGGCCGAGGCACGACGAATCGGACTGCCCCCACCCGGGTGGCCCAGAATGTGGGAATGACGCAGATCTCCTGTCCGGTGCAGGCCCGGGTCTGGCGTGACGGAAGAGTCGTTGCGTCCGAAGTCGCTGGTGAGGACATCTCCGACCACATCGGCGACCCGTCCATCCTGGTGTGGGTCGACCTGGAGAACCCCAGCCCCGAGGACCTCGCCGCCCTCGCCGACGAGCTCGGCCTGGCCGCCACGGCCGTCGAGGACGCGCTGGCGCCATACGAGCGACCGAAGGTGACCCGGCACGCCGACCATCTCTTCTTTACGACCTACGCGACGGCCTTCACGACGGGAGGCCTCGCCGGTCGGGCGGGGGGCCCGGCGGGGCGGCTGGTCCTCGGGCGGGTGTCCGGCTTCGTCCTGCCGACCGCGCTGGTGACGATCCGCACCGACGACCACTTCGACCTCGGTGCGGTCCTTCACCGTTGGGAGGAGAATGCGGACCTGCTCCGCAGCGGGCCTGGCGCCCTGCTGCACGGACTGCTGGACGAGGTCGTCGACCAGCAGTTCTCGAGCATCCAGGCGCTCGACGACGCGATCGAGGAGCTCGAGGACGGGCTCTTCGGTGACGCCGGTGGCGGGCGGGAGTTCCTCCGTTCCGTCTACGGGGTCCGCAAAGACCTGGTGCAGCTCCGCCGGGTGGTCCTGCCGATGCGCGAGGTCGTCAACGGTCTGCTCCGGCACCGCCCGGAGTCCGACGAAGAGCTGGCGAGGTGGTACGACGACCTCTACGACCACGTTCTGCGGGCCGCGGAGTGGACCGAGTCGTTACGGGACATGGTGACGACCATCGTCGAGACGAACCTGTCGCAGCAGGACACCAGACTCAACACGGTGATGAAGCAGCTGGCGGCGTGGGCGGCGATCATCGCGGTGCCGACGGCGATCACCGGCTGGTTCGGTCAGAATGTCCCCTACCCGGGGTTCGGGCAGCCGTCCGGGGTGTGGGTCAGCATCGGCCTCATCGCCGTGCTGTCCGGTTCGCTGTATGCCGTCTTCCGCCACCTCGACTGGCTCTGATCCGAGCCGGTGGGGACCCCGGTGGCCACGGGGAGCTGAGGCCTCAGCCAGGGCAGGTCGGGTGAACCGGGCCCTTCGACACGGGACAACCGGGGTACCGGCATGTTCTGATAGGCCACACTGACCGCTCCCCTCCCGGAAGGACCAGCGCAGATGCTCGTCACTTTCCTGTTGGTCGCACTCGGCCTGTTCGCGCTGTCGTCCCTCGTCTGGTTCGTCATTGTCGAGTTTGTCGCCCACAAGAGGCCCGATGCGCAGACGGCGGACCCGACGCCGGACTACGCCGAGCTCGCGCAAGACCACCCCTGACCGACCGGCGTCGGCCGCACTGAGCCGACGTCCTCAGCCCAGTGACGCCCCGGGAGCCCTGCCCGGGGCGTTGCTGTTCCGCTCCGGCGCGCCCGAGCCCGCACCGCCGGGCAGCTCCAGCCAGAAGGTCGCCCCCGCCCCGGGCGCGGACTGGACGCCATACCGTCCACCGTGCGCGGTGGCGATGGCGGCGACGATGGCCAGCCCGAGCCCGGTCCCGCCCTGCGCCCGCGAGCGGCTGCGGTCGACTCGGTAGAACCGCTCGAAGAGGTGCGGCAGGTGCTCGGCCGCGATGCCGGGGCCGGTGTCGGAGACCTCGACCCGGACCCAGCGCTCGCCTTGCCTCGTCGCGCGAACAGTCACGGCAGCTTCCTCCGGGGTATGCCGCACGGCGTTCGACGTCAGGGCGGTCACGGCCTGGAGGATCCGGTCCCGGTCCCCCGTGACGACCAGACCCTCCGACGCGACGAGCTCCACCGGCCGGCCCGGCTGCACCGCCCGGACGTCGGACACGACATCGCGGAGCAGGCCAGGCAAGTCGACCTGCTCGGTGGGTGCGATCCCGCCGCTGTCGAGATCCGTCAGGGAGAGCAGGTCGGCGACGATCCGGGACATCCGGGTCGCCTCTCCCTGAATGCGGCGCATCGCGTCATCGGTCTGGTCCGCGGTCCGCGGACCTCCGGTCAGGTGGAGCGCGGAGTACCCCTGCAGGGTCGTCAGCGGCGTCCGCAGCTCGTGCGAGGCGTCGGCGACGAACCGGCGCAGCCGATCCTGGGCCGCCGCGGTGCTGTCGAGCATCGTGTTGATCGCGGCGCCCAGGCGCGCGGCCTCGGTGCCGGGGGCGCCGGGCGCGACCCGTCGCGTCGTCGACCCGGCCGCGATCGCATCGGCCGTCTCGGTCATCGCGGCGATGGGCCGCAGGCCCAGCCGCACCACCCACCAGAGGACCAGACCGACGACGACTGCGACCGCCAGCGCTCCGAGCGCGAGGGTCCGGGCCAGCCGGACGACCGCCGCTTCGGCGCTGGCCGTCGACTTCGCGACGACGACCCGGGTGCCATTCGCCAGGTCGGTCGTGACCACCCGGACCCGGGCCGAGCGGCCGCTGACCGTGGGTCGCTCGACGGGTGTGGCGAGCAGCTCCGTCGCGGAGACGTCCGGGACGAGGGCCGGATCGCTGCTCGGGGCGACCACCGCGACGAGCGCGCCGGCTCGGGTGAACCGGCCGACATACACCTCGCTGAGCAGGTCCGGCAGGTCCCGCCCGGCGGCCAGCGTGAGCCCCTTGACCACCCGGGGGCCGCTCGCCAGGGCGACGACCTCGTCATCGATCTGGCCGAGGAGGTACTGCCGCTGGAGAACCAGGACGCTCGCTCCGACGACCGTCAGGGTAAGGGCCAGACCGGCGAGGGCGAGGAGCAGGCGGCGGCGCAGCGTCATCTCACGGCTCCCGGATGCTGTAGCCGACGCCGCGCACGGTATGGATGAGCTTGGGTCCGGTGGCGTCGACCTTCTTGCGCAGCGTGCTGACGAAGGACTCGATGATCGCCGACTCCCCGGCGAAGTCGTACTGCCAGACGTGGTCGAGGATCTGGGCCCTCGTGACGACCCGCTCGGCGTTGGCCATCAGGCACCGCAGCAAGGTGAACTCGGTTGCCGTGAGGTGCACCTCGGCTCCCCCGCGCCAGACCCGGTGCGCGTCCTCGTCGAGGACGAGGTCGGCGACCTGCAGGCGCCCGGCCGAGCCGGGCAGGACGCCCTGGCGCCGCAGCGCGACCTGGACCCGCGCCACCAGCTCCTCCAGGGCGAACGGCTTGACGATGTAGTCGTCCCCGCCTGCGGTCAGACCCCGGACCCGGTCGGCGGTCTGGGCGCGAGCGGTGAGGAAGAGCACCGGCGCCGACATGCCGCGGGCCCTGAGCCGGCGGAGCACCTCGAAACCGTCGAGGTCGGGCAGCATGACGTCGAGGATGACCGCGTCGTAGGAGTGGCCGGTGGCCGCCTCGAGGGCCTCGGCTCCGGTGCCGCGGGTGTGCACGGTCATCCCGGCGAGCTGCAGCGCCGACGCCACGAGGTAGGTGATGTTCTCCTCGTCATCGACGACCAGGACGCTCGGGCCTGCGCTCCGAAGGTTCGGGCTGGGGGTGTCGTCGGGGTTCGGCATACCTCCCACGGTGGCAGACCCTCCGCCAACCTTCCTGGAGGAAACCTGCAGACTTGCCGAAGAGATGGATCTCCAGCAAACCGCGAGGTCGTGTTGCGAACCGTTCCAGGCTGGGCGCACAGGCTGAGGTCATCAGGGACCACGATGTCCTCGACGAATTCGACAAAGGAGCGACGATGAAGACGATGCGGGTTGGGTTGGCGGTCGGTGGGCTTGCGGTGACGCTGCTCGCCGGTGGGGCGGCGGTCTCGGTGGCCGCGCCGCAGGGCAGCACCACCTTCTCGGCAGTCGGGTCCGACAGCGGGCTCGGCACCGGGCCTGCCGGCTCGGGGTTGGGCTGGCGCGGCACCGACCCGGGCGGCCAGGCGGGGGCGGCCCGCGACGGCAAGCTGGCGCGGCTGACCCCCGAGCAGCGCAGCTGCCTGCAGGCCAAGGGGCTCACCCGCCCGGTCGGCCCGCTCACGCTGGAGCAGCGGCGGGCGCTGTGGGCCTCGGTCAAGACGGCGGCCGAGTCGTGCAATGTCACGCTGCCGAAGCGGGCCGGCCGCTGGCTGGAGCTGACCGACACTCAGCTGTCCTGTATGCAGAAGGCCGGGATCACCCGACCCCTCGGCCCGTTGACGCAGGCGCAGCGCACCGAGCTGCGGAGCGCCCTCAAGGCCGCGGCGACCTCCTGCGGGGTGCCCCTCCCGTAGCCCTTCCTGTGGACAACCCGCAAAGACACACCTTTAGAAGCGTTCTAAAGGTGTGTCTTTGCACGTTATCCACAGGGAGTGGGGCGGGGGGCGACTGACCGGCCCCCTGCACCGGTCACTCAACGACTTAGACGCTGCAGGGGTCGACAAGGTTGTGTGAACGCCCGAACCAGTTGTTCACAGGGCCTTGATGATGTCCTCCACCCGGTCTCGGGCGTCACCGAAGAGCATCGCCGAGTTCTCCTTGAAGAACAGCGGGTTCTGCACCCCGGCATAGCCGGCGTTCATCGACCGCTTGAAGACGACGACACTCTTGGCCTCCCACACATGGAGCACCGGCATGCCGGCGATCGGTGACCCGGGCTCGTCGATCGCCGCGGGGTTGACCGTGTCGTTGGCGCCGATGACGAGGACGACGTCGGTGGACGGGAAGTCCTCGTTGATCTCGTCCATCTCCAGGACGATGTCGTAAGGCACCTTCGCCTCGGCGAGGAGCACGTTCATGTGCCCCGGCAGGCGACCAGCAACCGGGTGTATGCCGAAGCGGACCTCGACGCCCTTGTCCCGCAGCTTGCGGGTGAGATCGGCGACCGCGTGCTGCGCCTGAGCCGTGGCCATGCCGTAGCCGGGGGTGATGATGACCGAGGAGGCGTCGGTGAGCAGCTCGGCGGTCTCCACCGCGGAGATCTCCCGGTGCTCGCCGTAGTCGGTGTCGCCCGAGGTGACCGCGCCGTCGGAGCCGAAGCCACCGGCGATGACCGACACGAAGGAGCGGTTCATCGCGCGGCACATGATGTACGACAGGTACGCACCGGAGGAGCCGACGAGCGCACCCGTCACGATGAGCAGGTCGTTGTTGAGCATGAAGCCGGAGGCAGCGGCGGCCCACCCGGAGTAGCTGTTGAGCATCGACACCACGACGGGCATGTCGCCGCCGCCGATCGAGGCGACGAGGTGCCACCCGAAGGCCAGCGCGATCGCCGTCATCGCGGCGAGTATCCACAGCTGCGGACTGAGGATGAAGGCGATGAGCAGCCCGAAGGACACGACGACGGCGAGCAGGTTGAGCCAGTGCCGCGCGGGCAGCATCAGCGGCTTGGAGGACATCCGCGCACTGAGCTTGAGGAAGGCGACGATCGAGCCGGTGAAGGTCACCGCACCGATGAAGACGCCGAGGAAGACCTCACCGTTGTGTATGCCGGTCAGGCCCGCCCGGTGCATCAGGTCCTCATAGACGGGGTTCCCGTGCACCTCGAGGTACGAGTTGTAGCCGACGAGGACCGCGGCCAGACCGACGAAGGAGTGCATCATCGCGATGAGCTCCGGCATCCCGGTCATCTCGACGACGCGGGCCCGCCAGATCCCGATGGCCGCACCGATGACCATGGCGAGGACGAGCAGCCCCAGGCCCCACTCGCCGGCCTTCTTCGCGGCCTCGTCGAGCCCGCTGCGGTAGACGCCATTGATCGCGAGGATGATCGTCGCCACGAGGGCGATCGCCATACCGGCGATGCCGAAGAGGTTGCCGTGCTTGGCGCTCTCGTGCCGGGACAGCCCGGCCAGGGCCAGGATGAACAGGATCGCGGCGACGATATAGGCCGCGTACACCAGGCTCGTCGACATGGCTCAGGCCTTCCGGAACATGTTGAGCATCCGCTGGGTGACCGTGAAGCCACCGAAGACGTTGATGCTGGCGAGCAGGATCGCCACGAAGGCCACCCACTTGATCGCGGGATTGTCCGAGGGCACCTGGAGCAGCGCGCCGACGACGATGATCCCGGAGATCGCGTTCGTCACGGACATCAGCGGGGTGTGCAGCGCGTGATGGACGTTGCCGATGACGTAGTACCCGATGACCACGGCGAGGACGAAGACGGTGAAATGCGGGAGGAAGGCCCCCGGGAGGATCGTCGAGAGGAGCAGGAAGGCTGCCGCGACGATGCCGATGACCCAGAACTTCCGGTTCGGGTTGACGACCTTCTCCGGCTTCGCGGCCACGGCAGCGGCAGCAGCAGCAGCCGCGCCGGCCGCCGCCGCGGCGGGCGCGGCGCTGACCTGCACCGGCGGTGGCGGCCACATCGTCGTCCCGTCCTTGCACACGGTCATGCCGCGGACGATGACGTCGTCGAAGTCGAGGACCGGCTGGCCGTCCTTGCCCGGAGTCAGCAAGGTCATCAGGTTGACCAGGTTGGTGCCGAAGAGCTGGGACGCCTGAGCCGGCAGCCGACCAGCGAGGTCGGTGTACCCGATGATCTTCACGCCGTTGTCGGTGACGACGAGCTGGTCGGCGACCGAGCCCTCGACGTTCCCGCCCGACCCGGCCGCCATGTCGACGATGACCGAGCCCGGCTTCATCGCCGCGACCATCTCCTTGGTGATCAGCCGCGGGGCAGGGCGTCCCGGGATGAGCGCGGTCGTCACGACGATGTCGACCTGGGCGCACTGCTCGGCATACATGAGGGCGGCGGCAGCCGCATAGTCGGCCCCGACCTCCTTGGCGTAGCCGTCGGAGCTGACCTCCTGCGAGGCGACATTGGGCTTGACGAACTCCGCGCCCATCGACTCGACCTGCTCGGCGACCTCCGGCCGCACGTCGGTGGCCCGGACCATGGCGCCGAGGCTGCCGGCGGTGCCGATCGCGGCGAGCCCGGCGACACCGGCGCCGGAGATGAAGACCTTCGCCGGTGGGACCTTGCCCGCGGCAGTGACCTGACCGGTGAAGAACGAGCCGAACTCGTGCGCGGCCTCGAGGACGGCACGGTAGCCGGCGATATTGGCCATCGACGACAGGACGTCGAGGGCCTGGGCGCGCGAGATGCGCGGCACGGCATCCATCGCCATCGCGGTGACCCCGCGCTCGGTCAGCGCGGCGACGAGATCGGGCTTGAGGGCCGGCGCCAGCAGGCAGATGACGATGGCCCCGGGCCGGAGCATCGCGATCTCCTCGGTCGTCGGGGAGTTGATCCCGAAGACGATGTCGCTGGCCCACACGTGCGCGCGGGCGCCGATGCTCGCCCCGGCCGCCTCGAAGGCGGCGTCGGAGTGGTTGGCCGCCCGCCCGGCGCCGGACTCGACGAGCACGTCGTAGCCGAGGCCGAGGAGCTTGGCGACCGTTGCGGGGGTTGCGGACACCCGGGTCTCGCCCGGATGGGTCTCTGCGGGCACACCGATGCGCATGGTACGAACCTATTGCGTGCCGTATGCCGGTGCAGAGTCCAAAGTCCACGATGTGTCCGAGGTCGCCCCGATCCGATCCACCCTGAAGGAGTGCCGTGGCGCAGCACACCCGACCCGGCGGCGGGCCTCGGCGACGCAGTCAGGGCAGGCGTCGGGCGCGGTAGCAGTCGCTGACCTGGGGGAGGACGAGGACGGGGTCGGCATACCCCGTGGTCTGCCGGGCCACCCGCTGCGCGAGCCGACCGACGGCGGCGAGCACCGCCTCCCGGCGCGGGTGGATCTGGACGTACGACCAGGACGAGGCGAGCAGGACGAGCTCGTCGGGGCGCAGGACGTGCTCGAAGGCGAACAGCCGGCGCTCGAGCGGGCCGAAGGCGTCCGGCAGGCCGCCACGCAGCGACGGCGGGGGCTCGGCACCGGGGGCCGCGGCCACCTCGGGGTTGCCGACGATCTCCGCGAGCTGCTCCAGCCAGCCGTCCGGGCCGGTGTCCTCGCCCCAGACGTGCCAGCCGAGCCCCAGCCAGCCACCCGGGCGCAGCACCCGGGCACACTGGGCGCCAGCCCGCGTGGTGTCGAACCAGTGCCAGGCCTGGGCGACGAGCACCGCGTCGGCGCGGCCATCGGGCAGGGCGAGCTCCTCGGCGGGGCTCGCCACGACCTCGACCCGCGCGGCGACCTCAGCGGGCAGGTCGGCCAGGGACCGGCGCAGCGCCGCGAGCATGCCGTCGGAGGGGTCGACCGCGACGACCTGGTGGCCCAGACCGGCCAGGGTGCGGGTGGCCTTTCCGGTCCCCGCACCGAGATCGACGACCATGCGGGGCTGCCCGGCCGGGGGTGAGCCGATGAGCCAGTCCACGGTCGCATCCGGCCACGGCGCGCGAACTCGGTCGTATGCCGACGCGACCTCCCCGAAAGCGGTCCGCCTCGCCTCGATGGCCGCCGGGTCGGCGTGCTCACCGGTCAGCGGCGGGTCCTCGGGCACCGCTCCACCCTAGGGCCGGGCGTGCGTCGTCCACAGGGCCGGTGCGGCTCGTCCCACCGTCCACAGGTGCGCACCTGGTCGGTGCGGTCTGTCGTGCCGGCGACCTACCGTCCGGATATGACGACAGTGTGTGTTCAGCTGTGGGCCTGGGCCGGTGACCGTGGGGTGCGCGGCGTGGGGGTGCTCGACGGTGCGCAGGCCCGGCTGGCCACCCAGGTGCTCGTGAGCTCGGCGGCACCTGGCGGCGGACGGCTCGGTCGGCTCGGCGAGCCGGTGACCCGGACCCTTCCTGCGTCCGGTTTGGTCGGCGCGCTGGTGGCGCTGGTCCCGCCGGACTCCATGGTCCGACTGGACGGCCACAGCCGGGGCCATGGGAAGGCCCCGCCGCGGGTGCTGGCGACGGTGGGCTCCGGGCAGGGGCGACCGAGCTGGGTGGGTGCGTGGACCGGAGGTCCGCATGGCTGGGTGCCCGACCGAGTGACCAGCCCGGGCGACCGGCGGCCGACCTCCGCCCACGACATTGGGCGCGCGCTGGTCTGGGCGCTCACCGCCAGCCTGGCGGCGTAGGCGCGAGGGTTTCGGTCAGGGCGTTGGAGCTGCGGCCAGGCCACGCGTGGTCACCACTCGATGCCACCCTGCCCGATCGGGCCGACGTCGCTCGGGTGCTTGACCCGGGTCATCTCGACGACGAGGTCGGCAGCCTCGATGAGCAGCGGGTCCGCCTTGCGGCCCGTGATGACCACGTGCTGGTTGCCCGGGCGGGTCCGCAGCGTCTCGATGACGTCGGCGACGTCGACCCAGCCCCATCGGATGGGGGCGGTGAACTCGTCGAGGATGTAGAGGTCGTGGCTCTGCGCGGCGAGATCCCGTTTGACCTGCTCCCACCCCTCGGCGGCGGCGAGCTCGTGGTCGGCGAGATCCTCTCGCGAGGTCCACGACCAGCCCAGGCCCATGGTGTGCCAGGTGACCGGGCCACCCTGACCGGTCTGCTCGTGCAACCGTCCGAGCGCGCGCAGGGCGTTCTCCTCCCCCGCCCGCACCCCAAGGGCCCGAGCGAAGTGGAAGACGCCGATCCGCCACCCCTGGTTCCAGCCCCGCAGCGCGAGCCCGAAGGCCGCGGTGGACTTCCCCTTCATGTCGCCCGTGTGGACGATGAGCAGCGGCCGAGCCGTCGTGGCCCGACCGCTGACTAGGTCGTCTCCGGACGACCTCACACCTTGTCGCATGACATGACTCCCGGCGTTCGTCTCGGCAATCGTTCGGGCCGGGACTGCGCCGGCCGGGCCCATCAGTGAAGAGTACGACCCCCGGGCCTCGTGGCGCCAAGTTTCGGTGCAGTCCAACCGCTGTCGATCGATCGCCGCAGGTGGGGCGGCCAGAGCGGCGCGCCGGTCCGGTGCGGGGGCCTGCGGGCGCCGCCGCACCCTGGCGCGACGGTCCCGGCATACCTAGGCTCGCGGGATGGACGAGGTCTTGGCCCACATCTCCGCCGCGGACGCGCAGCGGCTGCGCGGGGTGACCGCGGTCCGGACCGCCACGCAGATCACCCGCCTCGGCGGCGGCATCACGAACCGGAACTATCACGTCGTCGGCCCGACCGGCGAGGCGGTGGTCCGGCTCTCCGACCCGGACACCTCCGACCTGGCCATCGACCGCGAGCACGAGTACCTCAACTCGGTCGCGGCCCACGCCTCCGGTGCGGCTCCGGCGGTGCTGGAGTACCACCGCGGGGCGGGGGTCCTCGTCGTCCGCTGGGTGGCCGGGCGCACCTTCGGCCCGGGCGACGTCCGCGACGCGGCGAACCTCCCGCGTATCGCCGAGGTATGCCGTCGGCTGCACTCCGGCCCGGCGTTCACCAACCGGTTCGACATGTTCGCCGTCCAGGAGCGCTACCTCACCCTGGTGACCACGCGGGGGTACCGGCTCCCGGACGACTACCTCGACCATCTGCCCAAGGTCGCTCAGATCCGGGCCGCCCTCGCCGCGCACCCCGAGCCGCTGGTCCCGTGCAACAACGACCTGCTTGCCGAGAACATCATCGACACCGGGGACCAACTCTGGCTCATCGACTACGAGTACTCCGGCGCGAACGAGGCGAGCTTCGAGATCGGCAACATCTGGAGCGAGTCCACCCTTCCACTGGACCTGCTCGAGCCGCTGGTGACGTCCTACTGGGGCCGGCCTGACCCGGCCAAGGTCGCCCGGGCCCGGTTGTGGGCGCTGATGTCGAAGTACGGCTGGACGCTGTGGGCCTCGATCCAGGATGGGCAGAGCACGATCGACTTCGACTACTGGTCCTGGGGGATGGAGAAGTACGAGCGTGCGGTGGCCGAGTTCGCGTCTCCCCAGTTCCCCGCGGTGCTCGACAACGCCGCCGCCGCAGAGAATTTCCGCTAAAGGGTCTGGCGCCATACCACAAACGCTGTTAGCGTCCGGGGCCCAGGGGACGGCTCTCAAGGGTGAGTGCCGTCACAAGCCCGGGCGCAGGAGGCTCCAGTGGCAGACATCGCACATCTCACCGACGACGAACGGCGACTGGCCGAACTGGGGTACAAGCAGGAGCTGAACCGCAGCTGGTCCGGCTTCTCCAACTTCGCCATCTCGTTCTCGATCATCTCGATCCTCGCCGGGTGCTTCACCACCTTCGGCCAGGCCTGGAACAACGGCGGCCCGATCGCCATCTCGTGGGGGTGGCCGATCATCTCGGCCTTCATCCTCATCATCGGCTTCACCATGTCCGAGCTCGTCTCGGCCTACCCCACCTCGGGCGGCATCTACTGGTGGGCCTCCAAGCTTGGCGGCGCCAAGGCCGGGTACTACACCGGCTGGCTCAACCTCATCGGTCTGCTCGCCGTCGACGCCTCGGTGTGCTACGGCTGCGCGACCTTCTTCGACCTCACCTTCAGCTCCTTCAGCGAGAGCTGGGCAAAGGGCTACTCGCTGCAGCGGGTCTTCCTCCTCTTCCTCGTCGTCATCATCCTCGTCGGCCTGGTCAACATCTTCAGCGGGCACCTCCTCGCGGTCCTCAACAACATCTCGGTGTGGTGGCACGTCTTCGGCGCGGCCATCGTCATCGCGATCCTCGTGGTCCTCCCCACGTCGCACATGAGCGTCGCCGACGTCTTCACGATGCGGATCAACAACTCCGGCGGGCTCAACGGCGGGTCGACCGACGGCATCGGCTTCTGGTTCTACGTCCTGCCGCTGGGCTTCCTCCTCACCCAGTACACGATCACCGGCTTCGACGCCTCCGCGCACCTCTCCGAGGAGACCCAGGGCGCGGCCGACGGCGCGGCGAAGGGCATCTGGAAGTCCATCTTCTACTCGGCCATCGGTGGCTGGGTGCTCCTGCTCGCCTTCCTCTTCGCTGTCCAGGACCCGGCGGCGCTGACCGCCGCAGGCGGCGGGGTCGCGGTGATCTTCACCCAGGCGCTCAGCTCGACCTGGGCGGGCATCGTCCTGCTCATCGCGGCCAGCGGTCAGTTCTTCTGCTCGATGGCCTGTATGACGAGCACCTCCCGGATGCTCTTCGCCTTCAGCCGTGACGGCGCGGTGCCCGGTGCCAAGTGGTGGGCCCAGCTGTCGAGCAAGAAGGTGCCGGCCAACGCCGTCATCATCTCCTCGATCGTCGCCATGCTCATCACCTTGCCGGCCCTCGTCGAGGTCAACATCGGCACCGAGGAGGCGCCGATCATCGTCCCGACCGCCTTCTACGCCGTCGTCTCGGTGGCTGTCATCGGTTTGTACCTGTCGTTCGCGATCCCGATCTACCTGCGGTGGAAGGTCGGCGACGCCTTCCAGCAGGGTCCGTGGAACCTCGGCACGAAGTGGCGCTGGATGGCTCCTGTCGCCGTCGCCGAGATCCTCGTCATCTCGATCTACTTCATCCTGCCGATCACCCCGGCCGGTACCCCGGGCAATGCGGACTTCCAGATGAAGTTCGTCAACTACGCGCCGATCCTCACCGGCGGCGCGCTCATCCTGCTGTGGATCGGCTGGCACCTCTCGGCGAAGAAGTGGTTCACCGGTCCGAAGATGACCGTGGACCTGCCGGCCGGTGTCACAGCGGCCGACGAGATCGCCCTCGAGCACGAACACAAGGGCTTCCACCAGCCGCCGAGCGCCTAGCCGCTCCGGCACGACCCCTGGGGCGCCGCACCACACCGGTGCGGCGCCCCTCGTCCGTCATGGGTCCACTTACTGTCGACACACGCCCGTGGCCGGACGACGCCCACGTCCAGGACCCGCAGACCCTTGTCAGCGGTGGATATGCTCCCCGGCGGGGTCGAAGGGCACCTGCGTCGACACCGAGCACGGCACGATGCGTCCCGCGACGTTGACCTGCCAGGCCCCGGTCCGGACGTCGTCGAGCGCGACGGCCAGGCCGTCCCCGCGCCATACCGAGGCCAGCCCGACCGCGGCACCGACGGCGGCGCCATACGCGGCGGAGGTCACCTGGCCACACCCCGCCCCGTCGCGCAAGACGAGCTCACCACCCCACAGCGTGACCTCCGGGTCGGCGAGCACCAGCGAGACCACGCGCCGCAGCGGGCCCGTCGCCCGAACCTTCTCGAGTGCCTCGCGACCGAGGAAGGGCGTGTCCGAGCGCAGCTTGGTCGCGAAGAGCAGCCCCGCCTCGACCGGGTTGACGTCGGGGCCGAGCTCGGCCCCGAACGCGCGGTAGCCCTTCTCCAGCCGAAGCGCGTTGATCGCGTTGTAGCCCGCCGGAACAATTCCGTATGCCGAACCGGCATCCATGAGCAGCTCATAGGCGCCGGCGGCGACATCGGCCGGAACGTAGAGCTCCCAGCCCAGCTCACCGACATACGTCATCCGGGTCGCCCGGACCGTGAACGGCCCGAGGTCGACCAGGCGACTGGTGGCGAAGGGGAAGTCGTCGGGCTCGAAGCCTGAGCGGGAGAGCGACTGGAGCACGGCTCGGGACCGCGGGCCCATCACGCCGAGGACGGCATACATCGCGGTCACGTCGGTGACGGTGACCCGACCGCCGCCTCGGACATGACGACGCAGCCAGTCCTGGTCGCGGACGACCGACGCGGCGGAGGTGACCCAGAGGTACTCGTCGCGACCGACCCGGGTGAGCGTGACATCGGCCTCGTACCCGCCTCGGGAGTTGAGCACCCCGGTGTAGACGACCCGGCCGACCGGGACGGCGACATCGGCCGTGCAGACCCACTGGAGCAGCGTCAGGGCATCCTCACCCTGGACGAGGAGCTTGCCGAAGGAGGTCTGGTCGAACAGGGCGACGGCCTCGCGGGTGGCGCGCTGCTCGGCGACGCACCACGGCTGCCAGCTCGGAGCGTCCCAGGAGTAGTGCAGCCGGGGCCGCTCCCCGGTCGGCGCGAACACCAGGGGCCGCTCCCAGCCCATCCGGGAGCCGAAGACCGCCCCGGCCGCCTCGGTGAGATGGTGGACCGGCGAGCGACGGAACGGTCGCGCGCTGTCGAACTCCCGTCCCGGCCACGGGATGGCGTAGTGCAGGCCGAGCACCTCCCCCACCCGCCCGCGCAGCCACTGGGTGTTCCCGTGGAAGGTGTCGAAGCGCCGGATGTCGACCCCGACGAGGTCGCTCTGCGGCTCGCCGGCGACGATCCACTCGGCCAAGGCCCGGCCGGCGCCGCCCGCCGACGCGATGCCCACGGAGTTAAACCCCGCGGCGACATAGACGCCGCGGACGCTCGGCGCCGCGCCGAGGATGAACTGGTTGTCCGGGGTGAACGACTCCGGGCCGTTGTAGAACTTCTTCACCCCCGTGGTGGCCAGCGCCGGGAGGCGGTGCAAGGCCGACTCCATGAGCACCTCGAAGTGCTCCCAGTCCTCGTCGAGCAGCTGGAACTCGAAGGGGTAGGGGATCTGGTCCGGGGCGACCCACGGCTTGGCGACCGGCTCGAAGCCCCCGACGACGAGCCCCCCGACCTCCTCCTTGACGTAGGTGTAGCCATCCGGGTCGCGCAGGATCGGCAGCATCCGGTGGACGCCCTCGATCGCCTCGGTGACGACATAGAAGTGCTCAGCCGAGTGCAACGGCACGGTGACCCCGATCGTGGCCGCCAGCGCATTGGTCCACTGCCCGGCGCACAGGACGAGGGTCTCGCACTCGACGTCGCCCTGGTCGGTGCGCACGCCCGCAGCAAGACCGTCGCGTATGTCGAGCCCGGTGACCCGGACCTTCTCCACGACCCGGGCACCGCGCAGCTTGGCCCCCTTGGCCAACGACTGGGTGACATCGGTCGGATTGGCGGTGCCGTCCTTCGGCAGCCAGATCGCGCCCTGGAGGTCGTCGGTGCGCAGCAGCGGGTAGCGGTCGGCAGCCTGAGCCGGGGTGAGGATCTCGCACTCGAGGTTGTACGCCTCCGCGGCCGCTGCGGTGCGCAGCAGCTGCACCATCCGCTCGGGTGTCCGGGCGACGGTGACGCCCCCGCACTCCTTGTATCCGGTGCCCAGCCCGGTCTCGGCCTCGAGTCGCTGGTAGAGGGCGGCGGAGTACTGCACCAACCGGGTGCCGCTCTCCGAGGCGCGCAGCTGACCGACCAGGCCCGCAGCGTGCCACGTCGTGCCCGAGGAGAGCCGCCCCTGCTCGAGGAGGAGGACGTCGCGGACCCCGAGGGCCGTGAGGTGGTAGGCCACGCTTGCCCCGACGATCCCCCCACCGACGATGACGACCTGGGCACGCTGCGGAAGGCTCACGTGGTGACCTTACCGACGGCGTCCAGGGGGGTTTGATGGGTGAGTTTGCCCGGATCTCTTGCACAATGCCAGGCCTGTTCTTTACTATCTCTTTACTGACCGCCTTCAGGGGCGGCAGGAGCAAGCCATCGGGGGATGGCGAGCGAGGCCTAGGTGGAGCGCGTTCACCGGGTCTGGGAGGCGTCCGGGGGATGGATGCCTGCGGGTCGCCGAGAGGTGACCCGCCCACCGAGGTGGTCGGGGGCGACCGCACTCGGGCTCCATGCCGCCACCACGGCATGGAGCATGCCCTCGCTCGAGGGTCGGAGAGGCCGCCCGCCACACGCGTGGTGGGCGGCCTCTCCGACATCGGCGGCTGACCCGGGGTGCCCGGGACGCGGGCGCAAGGTCAGGGCGAGTGTCGGCTTTGGACCAGGCAGCGCGGCCGACTCGGGCTCTGCCCGCCTGCGGTCCGGACGGGCCGTCAGGTCCGCGCCACGACGCGGAAGAGCATCGTCCACGTGACCCGGTACCGCGGGGCCACGAGGGTGACGCGTGAAGTGCCCCGGCGCCCGGTGCGGTCGGCGGCGAAGCCGCCAGCGCACGGGTCAGTGAGTCGAGCCGGCGATCAGGCTCTTGACCTCGGACTCGCGATACCGGCGGTGGCCGCCGAGTGTGCGGATCGCATTCAGCTTGCCTGCCTTCGCCCACCGAGTGACCGTCTTGGGGTCGACTCTGAACAAGGCGGCGACCTCCGCAGGGGTCAGCAAACGCTCAGCAACATGTGGCTCAACCATCAGGGCACTCCGTGACAACCGTGGCACCACCCCCCTCGGGTGATATCCCCCAAAGGCAACAGTAACCCGCCGAGCCCGATCTAGGTGACGAATCGCCAAACACGCCCCTTCCGGACACTGACAGCGAATGGCCGCGAGGGCCCCCGACCAGATACCGTGTCCCCACGAACGCACATTTCCCGGAGCCGCTACGCGACCGGGTGGGTCCCGGAGCGACGCCCCCGGGGCGTACTCGTCAGCGGTGCCGCCCGGCATACGCATGAGGGGGTCACGCCATGGGGCGCGGCCGAGCCAAGGCCAAGCAGACGAAGGTCGCTCGGAAGTTGAAGTACTTCTCTCCCGACACCGACCTCTCCGCGCTTGAACAAGAACTGCACGCGTCGACCCAGCATCGCTTCGGCGCGCTGGCCGCGCAGGACGTCCTCGAGGATGACGACGACCTCGAGGACGACGCGGGCGACGACGAGGACGATCTCGACGACGACGGGGACGACTACGAGTCCTGGGCGAGCGGCCACCGCTGACCACCCCGGGTCGGGTCGGTCGATGCCGACCCGCGCCACCCGGTGACGACCAGGACCGCTCAGCTCGTCCGGTAACCGCCCATCATCTGTACCGACCCTCCGTCGACGCCTTTGGATCCGCTGACGAGCTCGCCCTGCTGGGCCCTATCCGTCGGCCTCAGCGTCCCGACCTCCCCCACCTGCCATGCGCTGAGGCCGCGCTCGCCGAGGACCTGAACCGCCCGGGCCACCCCGGCCGGGGGCAGCACGGCCACGAAACCCACCCCCATGTTGAGGGTCCGCTCGAGGTCGTCGGACGGGACCTGGCCGAGCCGCTGGACCAGCCCGAAGACCGGCGGCGGAGCCCAGGTCCCCCGGTCGACGCCGGCCACCAGCCCAGGCGGGAGCACCCGGGCGAGGTTGGCGGCCAGGCCACCGCCGGTGACATGCGAGAGCGCGTGGAGCTGAACCTGCGGATCGCGTATGACGGCCAGCAGATCCGCGGCGTAGACCCTCGTCGGGGTGAGCAGCTCCTCGCCGAGGGTGCGGCCGAGCTCAGGAACCTCCCGGTCCAGGCGCCACCCGGCCGCGGAGACCACGCGACGCACGAGGGAGTAGCCGTTCGAGTGCAGCCCGCTCGAGGCGAGCGCGAGCACCGCGTCGCCGGCCTCGACCCGGTGCGCACCGAGCAGGTCGGCGTACTCGACCACCCCGGTCGCAGCGCCTGCGACGTCATACTCGTCCGGGTCGAGCAGGCCAGGGTGTTCCGCGGTCTCGCCGCCGACGAGGGCGACGCCGGCTTGCGCACAGGCGGCGGCGATCCCGGAGACGATCGCCGCGATCCTGGTGGGGACCACCGTGCCGCAGGCGATGTAGTCGGTCATGACCAGCGGCTCGGCCCCGCAGACGACGATGTCGTCGACGACCATCCCCACCAGGTCGAAGCCGATGGTGTCGTGGATGTCCATGGCTTGGGCGATGGCGACCTTGGTGCCGACCCCGTCGGTCGATGTCGCGAGCACCGGCCGGGTCATCCGGCGCAAGGCGGAGGCGTCGAAGAGGCCGGCGAAGCCGCCGAGCCCGCCGAGCACCTCGGGGCGCTGAGCCCGCTGGACTGAGGCCTTCATCAGCTCGACGGCACGGTCACCGGCCTCGGTGTCGACGCCTGCGGCGGCATACGTGATGGGGGTGGGGCTGCCCGGCTCGCTCACCCAACCACCCTACGGCCCACCCGGGTGGACGCCCCACACCGAGCACCCGAACGTGCAATAGTCCCGTCGCGTGGGTGTTTTGTCCCCATATGTCACCCGCGAAGAGGACTACTGCACGTTTGAGTGCCGAAGACGGCGTCGCGTCACGGGTGCAGAAGGGCGTTCTCGGCCCCGCCGAGCACTCCACGCCCCAAGCCGTCGACGCCGACGACATAGGGGTCCGGGTCGACATCCCGGCGGGCCGGACGCAGGTCGACCGGCAGCGTCTCGAGGACGTGCTTGCCGATCCGGCCGTCCTCGGGCAGCTCGACCGGATAGCTGCCGGTGAAACAGGCCGTGCAGAGCCGGTCGCTGGGCTGCGAGGTGGCCTCGATCATGCCCTCGAGCGAGACATACCCGAGCGAGTCGGCCCCGATCGACGCGCGGATCTCCTCGACCCCCAAGCCGGTGGCGATGAGCTCGGCGCGGGTGGCGAAGTCGATGCCGTAGAAGCACGGCCAGTGGACCGGCGGCGAGGAGATCCGGACGTGCACCTCGGCCGCGCCCGCCTCGCGGAGCATCCGCACCTGGGCCCGCTGGGTGTTGCCGCGGACGATCGAGTCGTCGACGACGACGAGCCGCTTGCCCCGGATGGTGTGGGTCAGCGGGTTGAGCTTGAGCCGTATGCCGAGCTGGCGCAGCGTCTGCGAGGGCTGGATGAAGGTCCGGCCGACATAGGCGTTCTTGACGAAACCCTGGCCGTAGGGGATCCCGGACTCCTGCGCGTACCCCACCGCCGCGGGCACACCGGAGTCGGGCACCCCGATGACGAGGTCGGCCTCGACCGGATGCTCCCGGGCCAGCCGGGCCCCCATGGCGACCCGGGCCTCATGGACCACCCGCGAGCTGATGACCGCGTCGGGGCGGGCGAGGTAGACGTACTCGAAGACGCAGCCCTTCGGCTCCGGGGGGGCGAAGTGGTGCGAGCGCAGCCCGTTCTCGTCGATGACGAGCAGCTCCCCCGGCTCGATCTCGCGGATCACCGCCGCGCCGACGGTCTGCAGCGCCGCGGTCTCCGAGGCGACGACCCAGCCGCGGTCGAGCCGGCCCAGCGCCAGCGGGCGGATGCCGTGGGGGTCCCGGGCGGCATACAGGGTGTGCTCGTCCATGAAGACGAAACAGAAGGCGCCGCGCAGCCGGGGCAGCACGTCCAACGCGACCGCCTCCAGCGACCGGTCCGGGTCGGAGAGCAGCGCGGTGACCAGCGCCGTGTCGGTCGTATTGCCGCGGCCGATCTCGCCGGGATGCCGGTCCAGCTCGCCGTGTCGCTCGGCGACCAGCTCGCGCAGCTCGGCGGAGTTGATGAGGTTGCCATTGTGGGCTAGCGCGACCGTCGTGGTGTCGGTGCCGCCGAGGGTGGGCTGGGCGTTCTCCCAGGTCGACCCGCCGGTCGTGGAGTACCGGCAGTGGCCGATGGCGACATGCCCGCGAAGCGACTGCAGCGAGGCCTCGTCGAAGACCTGGGAGACCAGCCCCATGTCCTTGTAGACGAGGACCTTCGAGCCGTCCCCGGTGGCGATCCCCGCCGACTCCTGGCCGCGGTGCTGGAGGGCGTAGAGCCCGAAGTAGCACAGCTTGGCGACCTCCTCGCCGGGAGCCCAGACGCCGAAGACGCCGCAGGCATCCTGGGGAGCCTTCTCACCGGGAAGCAGGTCGTGGGTCAGCCGACCATCACCGCGTGCCACGGGCGCCAGTCTCCCACACGCCCCGGCCCGCCCTACCGTTCGCGGTCGACGAGGGCGACGACGACGCCGGCGACGAGCAGCCCGACCATCGCACCGACGACGGCCAGCAGCCCCACCTCGGAGGCGATCGAGTACCCCGGCACGTGCGGCGAGACGACCGCGTAGACCCCTCCGCCGATGAGGCCGAGGACCACCCCGGTCCACAGGATGCGGGGGATGTTCAGGACCCGACGCGGCGTCATGGCGACAGTCTAGACGCGGCTGCCGGGGTCGACCGGGAGGGGAAGGACGGCGGTCAGATCGGCGCGCAGCCCGCTCGCACGCACCGCGCCCGCCGCGACGGCGTCGGCCCAGGTGCGGCGCCCCAGGGCAAGCTCCAGCCAGGTCACCGGGTCGGTCTCCACGGTGTTGGGCGGGGTTCCCCGGGTATGCCGCGGCCCCGCGATGCACTGGACCGCCCCGTATGGCGGGACCCGCACCTCGACGCTGCGCCCGGGCGAGGCGAGGGCGAGCTCGTCGAGGGTGAACCGGACCGCCGTCGCCACGAGGTCCGGGGCGACGCCATGCGGGTCGGCGCGGACCGCGTCGAGCGCGGCCCGACCGAGGCGGGGGTCGACTCGACGACGGGGCGGCATACCGACATCGTGCCAGCCCCGCTGGTGGGCCATGATGACGAGCGTGACCGGGACGGGCGAGGCGGTCTTCGAGCGCGACGAGCGCGGCGGCTTCACCGTCGTCGTCGACGGCTACCCGCAGTCGTATGTCCACCCCGACGACCCGCTGCTGCTTGCCTTCGAGTATGTCGAGCACCTCGGCGCCCTCCTCGACACGCTCGCTCCCGGCCCGGTGCGGGTCACCCACGTCGGCGGCGGCGGGCTCACCCTGCCGCGGTATGTCGCCGCGACGCGGCCGGGGTCCGCTCAGGTGGTCCTCGAGCCCGACGCTGCCCTCACGGCGGCGGTGCGGGCCCGGCTGCCGCTGCCCCGGGGCAGCCGGATCCGGGTCCGGGCGGTGGACGGGAGGTCCGGGCTCGCGGCCCTTCGTGACGCCAGCGCCGACGTCGTCGTCCTCGACGCCTATGCCGCGGGGCGCCTGCCGGCCGAGCTCGGCACCGTCGAGGCGATGAGCGAGATGGCCCGGGTGCTGACCGCGACTGGGACTCTGCTGGCCAATCTCGCCGACGGCCCGGGCCTCCCCCACGCCGGGCGGGTCATCGCGGGTGCGGTCGCGGCCGGGCTGACGCCGCGGGTGGTCCTCGGGATGCACGAGGTGCTCAAGGGGCGCCGGTTCGGCAACTACGTCCTGGCCGCCTCGGCGGAGCCGGTCGATCTCGTCGCGGTGGGCCGACGGGTCGCGCGGAGCCCCTTTCCCACGGCGATCTGGGACGAGGCCGAGCTCAGCCGCCGGACCGCGTCGACCCGGCCGATGAGCGACGACAGCGCCGAGGCGGGTCCGGTCCCCCCAACGACTTGGCTGACGAGCCGACGCCGACGCTGACCTTCGCCACGCCAGGACCAGGCCCGGGACGCACACGGACCGGACGACCGCGCCGTCCCATCGCACGCGCCGCTACCCGGCGAAGGCCGCCCGGAGCGTGTGGGTGTGCGCGGCCTGCAGTTCGTCGAGGTCGACCTCGAAGCAGTCCTGGACGACCAGGCCCGAGCCGGGCCGCCCGACGGTACCGAGGTGCGCCATCGGCACAGAGTTCGCGGCGCAGAGCTGGGCCAGCGGACGCTCGTGGTCCTCGCGGACGCTGACGAGCACCCGCGCCGTCGACTCGGCGAAGAGCGCCGCGAAGGCACTGACGCCCCAGATATGGGTGACCTCGCGCAGCGAGACCGCCGCACCGACACCGTGGCGCAGCACCGACTCGGCCAGCGCGATGGCCAGCCCGCCCTGGGAGAGATCGTGCGCCATACCGAAGACGCGTTTGTCGGTGCCCTGGACGAGCACCTCCGCCAGGCGCATCTCGGCCGCGAGGTCGACCTGCGGCGGCCGGCCGCCGAGGTGACCGTGGAGCACCCGGGACCACTCGGACCCGTCGAGCTCGTCCCGGGTGGCTCCGAGAAGGTAGATGTGCTCGCCCTCGGTCCGGAAGCCCGAGCCAGGACGCTTGCTGACGTCCTGCATGACCCCGAGCACCCCGACCAGCGGTGTCGGGTGGATCGCGACATCCCCGGTCTGGTTGTAGAAGGAGACATTGCCGCCGGTCACCGGGATGCCGAGGAACTTGCACCCCTCGGCGAGCGCGCGGACCGACTCGCGGAAGGCCCACATGACCCCCGGGTCCTCGGGCGAGCCGAAGTTGAGGCAGTCGGTCACCGCGAGCGGGCGAGCCCCGGAGACGGCGACATTGCGGTAGGCCTCCGAGAGCGCGAGCTGGGCGCCGTCATACGGGTCGAGCGCGCAGAACCGGCTGTTGCAGTCGGTGGCCAGGGCCACGCCGAGCCCGGTGAACTCGTCGACTCGGACCACGCCGGCGTCGTCGGGCTGGGCCATCGCCGTGTTGCCCATGACGTACCGGTCGTACTGGTCGGTGACCCAGGACTTGTCGGCGATATTCGGCCCGGCCAGGACGGTGAGCAGGGCGTGCCGCAGGCCGGCTCCGTCGTGGTCGCCCGGGCGAGCCAGGTCGGTGGTGTCGTCGGCGGTGAGAACGTCGAGGTATGTCGGCCGGGCCAGCGGGCGGTGGTAGGTCGGGCCCTCGTGGGCGACTGAGCGCGGGGGCACGTCGACGATGACCTCGCCGTGCCAGGTGACGACGAGCCGGCCGGTGTCGGTGACCTCGCCGAGGACGGTGGCCTCGACATCCCACTTCGTCGTGATGGCGAGGAACTCCTCGAGGCGGTGCGGCTCGACGATCGCCATCATCCGTTCCTGCGACTCGGACATGAGGATCTCCTCGGGCCGCAGGCTGGGGTCACGCAGCGGCACCTTGTCGAGCTCGATCCGCATGCCCCCCTCGCCATTGCTCGCGAGCTCGCTCGTCGCGCAGGACAACCCTGCGCCCCCGAGGTCCTGGATGCCGGCGACGACGCGGGCGGCATACAGGTCCAGGCAGCACTCGATGAGGACCTTCTCGGCGAACGGATCGCCGACCTGGACGGCCGGTCGCTTCGCCGGGCCGCCCTCGTCGAAGGTCTCCGAGGCGAGGACCGAGACCCCGCCGATGCCGTCGCCGCCGGTCTTCGCGCCGAAGAGGACGACGTGGTTGCCGACGCCGGTCGCCTTGGCGAGATGGATGTCCTCGACCCGCATGGCGCCGACGCAGAGGGCGTTGACGAGCGGGTTGCCCTGGTAGCAGTCGTCGAAGACGACCTCGCCGCCGACATTGGGCAGGCCGAGGCAGTTGCCATAGCCACCGACGCCGGCGACGACCCCGGGCAGGACCCGGGCGGTGTCGGGATGGTCGAGGTTGCCGAAGCGCAGCGAGTCCATGACGGCGATCGGCCGGGCACCCATCGACATGATGTCGCGGACGATCCCCCCGACGCCGGTCGCGGCGCCCTGGTACGGCTCGACATACGAGGGGTGGTTGTGGCTCTCGGCCTTGAAGGTCACCGCCCAGCCGTCGCCGATGTCGACGACACCGGCGTTCTCGCCGATGCCGACGAGGAGCTTCTCGCGCATCTGGTCGGTGGTGTTCTCGCCCCAGAGCGCAAAGTGGACCTTGCTCGACTTGTACGAGCAGTGCTCGGACCACATGACCGAGTACATCGCCAGCTCGGCGATGGTCGGCCGGCGCCCGACGATCTCGCGGATGTTCGCGTACTCGTCCGACTTCAATCCGAGCTCGGCCCAGGGCTGCTCGACGTCCGGGGTCTGCGCGGCGTGCGCGACGGTGTCGAGTGTGCTCATTGGCGGACCTCCAGACCGGCTCCGGCGGCGAGCGCTGCGATGACCGAGGTGAAGAAGCCGCGGCCGTCGGTCGAGGGGCCGAAGCCCTCCTCGACGCAGTGCTCCGGGTGCGGCATGAGCCCGACGACATTGCCGCGCTCGTTGGACACCCCGGCGATCGCGTTGTACGAGCCGTTCGGGTTCGAGCCGGCATACCGGAAGACCACCCGACCCTCCGCCTCGAGCATGTCGAGGGTGCGCTGGTCGGCGACATAGCCGCCCTCGCCGTTCTTCAAGGCGATGGTGATCTCCTGCCAGCG
>Ga0116188_1001169_pt1 | contig 23411 bp, 16 predicted proteins | sample AD_JPNTR2_MetaG_FD_89807 | JGI IMG/M metagenome (GOLD analysis project Ga0116188, IMG submission 89807) | Active sludge microbial communities of municipal wastewater-treating anaerobic digesters from Japan - AD_JPNTR2_MetaG | ecosystem: Engineered > Bioreactor > Anaerobic > Digestate | place...
ATGCGCGGGCGCCGGCTTTGGGTCACTTCCTGCACCAGCCGCACCACGAGGTATTCCAGTTGCGATTCCGCGCTGGGGTCCAGCACGGGGATTGCGGCCTCGCGGGTGCCCGCCACCGCCACCAGGCCGAGGTAGAAGTCTGGTTGTGCGCCGAGCCGCCCGGTGGCTTGCGGCAGAAGGCCGTAGCGCTGCGCCCATTCTTCGGCGTCTGAATCCGGCTGCGGATCCAGCATTTCCAGCGCCAGCTTGCCGCCGCTACGCGCCACCAGCTCGCGCAGAAAATCCTGCGTGCGCTGCACGTAGTTCTTCAACGGCACGGGAATGTTGGGATTGCCTTTGGTGAAATAAAACTTCAGCGTCACCGGCCGCTCCAGCTCGCGCACCATGGCCACCGTCCCGGGCGAGAGCGTGTAGAGCCGTTCCGCCGTCAAATCGGTGCGCAGCCGCACGCCGGACAGCAGGATATTCACCACCACCAAAATCCCCAGCACCACGAATGCCCCCGCCAGCCCCGTAAACAATTTGGACGTTGTTTTCTTCATCTTTGCACCATCCTTTTCGTTGGCTGTTCAGCGTCCCGACCGGTTGCCCAACACCAGGTGGGTCAGGAAGAGCATGAAGCCCACCACGCTGCCGAAGTACACAAAATCGCGCAGGTCCAGCACACCGCGCTGCATGGCTTCATAGTGCGGCATGAAGCTGAACGCGGCTACGCCATCCACCAGCCATCCCGGCGCCCACTGGCTCAACAGTTCAGTGACCGGCTGGAAACCCGCTAAAATCAAGAACAGGCCCAGCACCACGGCCAGGATGAAGCTAATGACCTGATTGCGCGTCAGTGCGCTGGTGAACATCCCCACCGCCAGATACGCGCCGGCCAGCAGCAGACTGGCGACATAGCCCGCGGCAATCACGCCCCAATCCGGCTGGCCCAGCCACGCGGCGGTCAGCGGGATGGGAAACGTCAACGCCAGCGCCAGCGCCAAGAACGCCCAAGCCGCCAGCCATTTGCCCAGAATAGCCTGCCCGGGCGTCACGGCCGACGTGAACAGCAACTCCATCGTGCCCAGCCGCCGCTCCTCCGCCCACAGGCGCATGGCCACCGCCGGCACCAAGATCAGATAAAGCCACGGATGCCAGAAAAAGAAGCGGCTCAAATCCGCTTGACCTGCTTCATAAAAATTACTGACGGAAAACGTGAAGAATCCCGCCAGCGCCAAAAAGATAATAATAAAAATATAGGCCACCGGCGAATTGAAGTACGCGCTCCACTCGCGTTTGGCAACGGCCCGAACTTGATTGCACACCCTCATGCTGGCTACTCCTTTCCTCACTCACGCGCTTTGGCGGATCACATCCGCCGTGGTGGTCACATCGCGGAACACATCATCCAGGCGGCCGGGATCGGCGCGCAGCTCCGTCACCAGCCATTTGTGCTGAGTCGCCACCTCGATAGCGCTGACCGCCAACGATTGCTTGTCGCGCGGGATCAGGCGCAGAACGTGTTTGTCACCTGCGCGCTGCACCACATCCACTTGGGCCACATCAGGAATCTGCGCCAAAACCGTCGCGGGATCCGCGCCCGGCGCCACCACGTCGAGCGTCAGCGTGTTATAGCTGGCACTGCGTTTCTTCAGGTCTTCGGGCGTGCTATCCAGCTTCAACCGCCCCTCGCTGATGATCATGATGCGCGTGCAAAGCGCCTCCACTTCTTCCAGCACGTGGGTGGAGAGCATGATGATTTTATCCTTGGCCATCTGCTCGATCATCTCGCGCACCACTTGCTTCTGGTTGGGGTCGAGGCCTTCGGTCGGCTCGTCGAGCAGGAGCACGGCCGGATCATGCAACAGCGTTTGCGCCAGCCCCGTGCGCCGCCGGTAACCCTTGGATAGCGTGTCCACCGGCTGGTGCCGCACCGAGGTCAGCATGCAGCGCTCCATGATGTCCGCCACGCGCCGATCGCGCTCCTGGCCGCGCAGGCCGCGCAGTTCAGCAATGAACCGCAGAAAGCCGCTCACGGTCATGTCGTCATAGAGCGGCGTGTTTTCCGGCATGTAGCCAATTTGCCGCTGCGCCGCCACCGGGTTGGCCACCACATCCACCCCGTTCACCACCACCGTGCCGGAGGTCGGCGGTAAATAGCCCGCTATCATCCGGATCGTGGTCGTCTTGCCCGCCCCGTTCGGCCCCAGAAAGCCCAGCACCGTCCCTTTTTCCACGCCAAACGACACATCATCCACGGCCGTTCGCAAACCAAACTTTTTTACCAAATGCTCTACTTTGATCATGCTTGCGTCCTTTGCTCCTTGGCTCAGTCCAAAAGGGCTTTTTGCCCATGCGTTTTGCCATGAGCAGGGTACATGCCAGAATCCACAACAACTTGTAAAGAATCGGGTTATACCCGTTAAAAACCATGTTTTGCCGACTTTTTTGTGAACAAAGGTTGCGCTCCGAGGCGCTTTCGTGACATTTATTCGCACTAATTGCGCGACATTTTGTCCATGAACATTTTATCCCAAGGCGATTGCCTCCAACCCAGCGTTTATACGGTCCACACCCGTTTTGAACGCAGCATTTTGCTGTTCAACCGGGCCGGGCGCGCATTGTTTGTTGTGCCGCCCGCCATTGGCCCCGGGCCGCTCAACATCGTGGTGGCGCGCCCCCATGCGTTCGTTACGACCGATACGCTGACCCTGCCCGCGCGCGGGGCTGCGCCAATCTATGACTCCCGTTTGCCCCGCCTGCCCGCCGCCGCGCGCGAGCAGGTCGTTCGCGTCCTACGCGCCGCCCTCCCGCGGGTGGCGCCGCCGGATTGCCTCGCTACGCTGTTCTGGCCCCGGCCGCAACTCCCCCCCTTCCAGCAGCGGCGCGACAAGCGGATCCGCGATGCCCTGCGCGCCGCGGCCCGCGGCAATCTCGCTGCGGGCGTGCGCCGCATCCGCGGCTGCGGCGCCGGCCTCACCCCCTCCGGCGATGATTTCCTGGCTGGCTGGATGCTGGCCTGCCGTCTGCGCCGCAACCTCGCCACCGCGCGACAAATCCATCAAGCTGCCCGCGGCAATAACCGCATCGCCAACCTGTTTTTGGATTTGGCTGCGCGCGGGCGAATCCACGCCCCGCTCAACCAGTTTTTGCAGAAACCCACCACCGCCCGGGCGCGCCGCGTGTGTGCTTTCGGCCACACTTCCGGGGCCGATCTGCTCTGCGGCCTTTTTTACGGATTAGCTTGATCCGGGTTGGATTGTCGCACTGGAACGGTCGCTGACCTTTCAGCCGTTTACCGGCGAGATGGTTTCCTCCCTCAACCATTCCCGTCCAACCGAAACATGCAAGAACAGCCATGGACGCATGTTGCTGAATAATTGACGCTGAATGGCAACCGATTGTCATAGCGGAATTGTTAAAGTTCGGTTAGACTTCGGTTATGGCTTGGGTGAGCTTATCAATCCGCCGTTCCTCACGCCGGGAACCGCCGGTCTGGCGGCTGGTGTTGAGCCTCGCAATGCTTTGGACGCTGACCGCCGGCGCGGCGGAATTGAGCGTGGAGTTCACCTACTCCCCCACCGATATCACCCTGACGCCCGCCGACGCCTACACCGCCATTCAACTGACCGGCGGTGTGCGCGTGGTGGATGAAGCGGGCGCGCCCGCCATCCCCGCCGTGTTCGCCAACATCCTGCTGCCCGCCGGCGCGGAAAATATTTCCTGCACCGTCGCCGGCGAGTGGTTGCCGCTCGCCAACGACATCACCCCCACCCCCGCCCAGCCCCGTCGTCCCAAGAGCCGCCCCAAAACCGCCTTCGTGCCGCCCAATGACCGCTATGCGGCCGCCACCCCTTGGCCTGCCGATCTCGCCACCCTGCAAGGCGTGCACGACATGCAAGGCCACCGCTTTATTTCCGTGCGGCTGAATCCGCTGGCCTATGTCGGCGCAACCCGTACGCTCTTCCTGCGCGAGAAAATCACCGTCACTGTGCGTTATGACCTCGCCCCCGCCCGCCGCGTGGCTCCCCGGCAGGCGGCGCTGTTCGGCCCACTCGTGCAAAGTCTCGTGGTGAATCCCGACGCGCTGAACACCGCGGCGCCACCCGCCACAATGGCCGCGCCCAAGGCCACGCTGGATTATCTGATCATCACCGCCCCCGCCCTGAGCAACGCCTTTCAGCAACTCGCCAACTACCGCGCCACCGCCGCCGGCGGTGCGTACTCCACGCGCGTGATGACCACCAACCAAATCGCCGCGTCATTCCCCGGCGCGGACCTGCCCGCCAAAATCCGCGCGTGCATCAGCAATTCCGTCGCCAACTCCGGCACCATCATGGTCCTGCTCGGCGGCGATGACACCATCGTGCCCGTGCGCTACTGCTACGCCACCGCGGAAGGCGACACCGAAACCAACATGCCCACCGACCTCTACTACTCCGGGCTCGGTGGCAACTGGAACGCCAACGGCAACTCCATCTTTGGCGAAGTCACCGACCAAGTGGACATGGCGTGGGATGTCGTGGTCGGCCGCCTGCCCATGCGTACCGTCGCCCATGTAAGCAACTATGTCGCCCGGCTCATTGCATACGAAGCGGGCGCGCCCCCGACCAACCGTCTGCTGCTCGGCGGCACCAAAGCGTGGTATACCTATTCCGGCACTCAACGCCCCAGCGACAACGTCACCGGCGACGGCCATCCCGGCTTCCGCTCCACCAGCCCTCCACATACTTACGTCAGCGATTCCGAAGCCTGGCTGCGCCGGCTATTTCGCGACGGCATCCGCTCCAACTGGCCCGCCCAGCCTTCGTTGCTGTGCGACACCATCACCTCGTGGGACAAATCCTCCTGCGGCGATCACCCCCAAAACCGCACCAACACCATTGCCGCGTTCAATCGCAACTGGACGCATCTGATGTTTTCCGGCCATGGCTCGCCGCAAAATTGGGGTTTGGAGGATTCTTCGTTTGGCCACGTTCAAGCCGACAGCCTCACGGGCATGGCCGCGGTAGTCTATACCGATGCCTGCCTGACCGGTCACTTCGACAAAAACTCCAACAAAATTGACGGCACCACCTACACCACCGAGCCGTGTCTCGGCGAGGCGTTCTTGCGCAACGCCGCCCTGCGCGGCGGTGCATTGGCCTATATCGGTTGCGCACGCTACGGCTGGGGCGACCAAGACCCTCCCCCCGCCGACAACTACGCCCGCGGCGGCCCCTCCACGGAATACGCCTACCGTTTTTACCAACGGCTCTACGAAACCAACCGCACGCTCGGCGTGGCCTTTGCCATGCACAAGGCCGACATGATCAGTCTCTCCGGCATCAACGGCTGCGAGCGGTGGATTCAATTCGGCCTGAATCTGCTGGGCGATCCCGCCCTGCGCATGCCCGGCACGCCGTCCGATCTCGCCGCGCCCGTGTTCGCCGCCAACCCCGGCCCTCTCGCCGCCACCGCTGGCGTGACCGTGGCCTTCACCGTGGCCGCCGGCGGCAAACCTGCGCCCGTGCTGACGCTGCTCAACACCACCGCCCTCACCGGCACCTATACTTTCTCCCCCACCAGCGGCCAACTCGTCTATACGCCCCGCGCCACCGATCTGGGCGAGCGCACATTTACTTTCCGCGCCACCAATCTGCTCGGCAGCGCCACGCAGGTGGTCAGCGTGACCGTGCAAGCCACGCCCCCCGCCGCCCCCGCCGCCCTATGGGCCTCCGCCACCAACACCACAGACTTCACCGCCGCGTGGAGCGTCGTCAGCAACGCCAACATCTACCGGCTGGATGTCGGCACCAACATTACCTTTACCGGCGCCGGCAGCACACCCTACTTCGTCCCCGGCTATTCCAACCGCAACCTCACCAGCACCAGTTTCAGCGTGACGGGCCTGACCGCCGGCGCGACCTACTTCTTCCGCGTGCGCGCCGTCAACAGCGGCGGCACCAGCCCCAACTCCGCCACCGCCAGCGTCACCACCCTCGCCATCATTCCCACCCCGCCGCCCGCCCGCATTTCCGCGCCAGTCGCCATCGGCAACGGGCTCACCATCACCATCCCAGCGGTGGTCGGCGTGGCCTACCAACTCCAATACGCCACCAACCTCGCGCCCGCCACCTGGTTCCCCGCCGACACCGCCACCGCCACCAACAACACCCTCCCCCTGCGCGACGCCACCCCCACCAACCGCCAACGCTATTACCGCGTCATCCGCCCCTAACCCCGCCAGCAATCCAAAATCTGATCAGAGCCTTAAACGCAAGAGACGCTATCAGACGCAAGCGATCCGAAACCCAACCAGGAAATCAGGAAACCCACGAAAGCAGGAAAAGAGCAAGAGGCTGAAACAGCCATAACAAGCCTCCGAAAAACAATAATTTTTGACGCAAGTGGCACAAGAGACGCTATCAGACGCATGCGATTGATGTGCCTGTTGCGTTAGCTGATTTCAGTTTTCTTTGCGTCGTTATGTATCTCTTGCGCCTCTTGCGTTAACTGTCTTCATTTTTCGGCTGTTTAACCAATCAGTCTCTTTTCCTGTTTTCCTGCTTGGTTTTATTTTCTCTCCCTCTTTGCGCCCTTCGCGTCTTGGCGAGAATCTTTCTTCATCTTCCGCTTGCGTCCTTATGTATCTCTTGCGCCTCTTGCGTTAACTGGTTTCCGTTTTCTTTGCGTCTTTATGTATCTCTTGCGTCTCTTGCGTTAATTGTCTTCGGCTTTGTCCGCGCCTCTTGCATTGACTGTCTTCATTTTTCGGCTGTTTAACCAATCAATCTCTTTTCCTGTTTTCCTGATTTTCCTGTTTTCCTGCCTTGGTTTTATTTTCTTTAGCGTCTTTATGTATCTCTTGCGTCCCTTGCGTTAATTGTCCCCGGTTTTATTCGCGCCTCTTGCGTTGACTATCTTCATTTCTTCGGCTGTTCAACCAATCAATCTCTTTTCCTGTTTTCCTGATTCTCTTGTGTTCCTGCTCGGTTTTATTTTCTTTAGCGTCTTTATGTATCTCTTGCGTCCCTTGCGTTAACTGGTTTCCGTTTTCTTTGCGTCTTTATGTATCTCTTGCGTCTTTTGCGTTAATTGTCTTGGGCTTTGTCGGCGCAAAGCTTTTCTGCCCTTGCCAAGAAACCGGAGCTCGGCCATCATCGCCCATCATGCGCATTCTGATTTCCAACGACGACGGCATTCAGGCCCCCGGCATCCACGCCCTCCATGGCGCCGTCAAGGATTTGGGCGAAATTCATGTCGTCGCCCCCAACGGCGAACGCTCGGCCATCGGCCACGGCATCACCCTCACCAAGCCCCTCCACGCGCGCCCCTGGCCCCCCGGCGGCCCGCACTTCGGCACCGCCATCAGCGGCACCCCGGCCGACTGCGTCAAACTGGCTGTCAGCCTCCTGCTCGACCCCAAGCCCGACTTGATCTTGAGCGGCATCAACCTCGGCCCCAACGCCGGCATCAGCGTCCTCTACTCCGGCACCGTATCCGCCGCCGCGGAAGGCCCCATCATGGGCATCCCCGCCATTGCCCTCTCGCTCGACACCTTCTCCGAACCCAACTGGGCCACCGCCGCGCGCGTCAGCCGCTACCTCGTTGAACAAGTCGTGCAAGGCCGCTTGCAAATCGCGCCCGACATTTTCTGGAACGTCAACATCCCCAACCTCCCCTACGAGCAGCTCGCCGGCATCCGCATCACCCGGATGGGCTCCTCCCGCTTCATCGAAAAATACGAATGCCGCCACGACCCCTGGGGCAACCCCTACTACTGGATGTCCGGCGAACTCTACGAAAAAGGCGACATGCAAGGCACCGACCTCCAAGCCCTTCGCGAAGGCTATGTCTCCCTCTCCCCTATTGGCCTCGATCACACCGAACACGCCGCCATTGAAGCGCTGGCCGCCCACCCCCTCATCCTCCCCACGCCCGCCCCCGCGGCCGTCACCACTGGATGATTATAGACTTCCACGCCCACGCCTTCGCCGACACCTTGGCCCCCAAGGCGATCCCCGCCCTCGAAGCCGGCGCCGACGTCAAAGCCTGCACCGATGGCCGCGTGAACAGCCTGCTCGCCTCCATGGACCGCGCCGGAATTGACCGCGCCGTCGTTTGCCCCATCGCCACCAAACCCACGCAATACGCCGGCATTCGACAGTGGGCCCACGCCGTCCGGGCCGCCCACCCCCGCCTCGAAATGCTTCTCTCCATCCACCCCGAAGACCCCGCTGCCCTCGCCCACCTCGACGAAATCGCCGCCGATGGCTTCAAAGGCATCAAGCTGCATCCCTACTACCAGTGCTTCAAGATTGATGAAGACCGAATGTTCCCGATCTATGAACGCCTCGCCGCCCACGGCCTGCTCGTGGTCTTCCATACCGGCTTCGACATCGCCTACCCCTTTGACCGCATCGCCGACCCCGTCCGCGTGCGCCGCGTGGCCGACACCTTCCCCACCCTCAAACTCGTCGCCACCCATCTCGGCGGCTGGAAGGATTGGGCAGAATCCCGCCGCCACCTGATCGGCCAACCCATCTACATCGAAACCTCCTACTGCTTGAACGAGCTGCCTCCCGCCGAAGTCCGCGCCATGCTCATGGCCCACCCTGCTGACTACATTTTATTCGGCACCGACAGCCCGTGGAATGACCAATCCGAAGAACTCGCACGCTGGCGCGCCCTCGACCTCCCCCCCGACCGCCTCGCCGCCGCCCTCGGCCGCAACGCCGCCCGCCTCCTCGCCTAACACCCGATCCTTATCTAACGCAAAAGACGCCAGAGGCGCTAACGGCCGCAAACGACCCAAAGTCTAATCCAGATACAACTCTCGTTGGATTTTTCTTTGCGCCCTTCGCGCCTTGGCGAGAAACTTTCTTCGTCCTTCGCTTGCGTCGTTATGTATCTCTTGCGTCCCTTGCGTTAATTGTTCCTGCTTTTGTTCGCGTCTCTTGCGTTGACTGTCTTCGGTTTTCCTTGCGTCGTTATGTATCTCTTGCGCCTCTTGCGTTAATTGTCTTCGGCTTTGTTCGCGTCTCTAGCGTTGACAGTTTTCATTTTTTTCGGCTGTTCAACCAAGCACTCCCTTTTCCTGTTTTCCTGATTTTCCTGCTTTCCTGCTCGGTTTTATTTTTTCCCTTTCGGACCGACCCCTTTGGGCCGGCGGGCCGCTTCAATGAGGCGGCGCGCGTTATCGCCTTTCATCTGCGCGCCAAGACAGCGGACACTGCCGCCCAGCCGCGACACCTTGGCCGCATCCACCGGGACCACCTCCCGATCACTGGCCGCGCGGAGACACGCCAAGACCGTCGCATCAGAAGGTTGGCCGAACACCGGCACATAGAGATAATGATCCGTCAAGGTGGCATTGACATAGAGCCCGCGCGCGGAGCCATATTCAGGATCAAAGTCATCCTCATCCAATACGACGTCTATTTCGATGATCTCAATGCCGGGAAATGCGCCGCGCAGCGCCACCCGGATCGGCTCGATGTCGGCCCCATTCGCGCGGGCAACCGCCACCGTATTGCTGGCAACGAAGGCCACCATGCCGTCGGCGTGTCCCAAGGTATCCTCGGGATCGGCCGGCAGAACTGCCACATGCGCCACCCCGAGTTGCTCCCGCAGGAGCGCCACCGCTTCGGCCTCCCCGAGGCGATTGTCGTCCAAAAAGCGGTCCGTCACGATCACTTTGTCCCGCCCGTTGTCCACCACATTGCCCCCATCGAGAATCCACCGCGCCCGCTGAACCGAAAGCCCCATTTTTGGGGCCAGACGGATGAACCCGTCCTGCACCCAGTCCGCTTCCTTTTGGCGGCCGGCCTGCGCCGCGGCGGAGTAGCGAAAAAGAACGGATTTTCCCGAGCCCGCAGGCAGGAAGTCACGCGTCCAGATATCTCGCAAAGGAGCCTCCAGCAGAATGTCCGCTGGCAGTTCCTTGGCCAGTTGCCGACACGTGGCCCGATCCGCCAAAATCACCACGTTGTCGCGCCCCAAAATCTGACGGGCATAGCCAATTTGAAAATCCAAAATATCCTGGCGAACGGGGCGGTAGTACCGGTCGCCCGCCAATGGCGCGGCCAGCACAATCAGGGCGCGGCCCGCGCCTTTCTCATTGGCGAAAGACGGCGCGCCCGCCCAGCCCTGGCCGCACACCAACAGCAACCCAATCCCAAACCAACACGTTCGCCACACACCACGCCACATGACGGCATTATAGCGCAAACCATTTCCCCACCAAGCAGAGACAGGGGAACCCGGCCCCTCTACGCTCTTGCCCCTTGGCGAGAAACTTTCTTCGTCCTTCGCTTGCGTCGTTATGTATCTTTTGCGCCTCTTGCGTTAATTGTCCCCGGTTTTGTTCGCGTCTCTTGCGTTGGCTGACTTCGGGAAAGAATAGAGCAAAAGCAAAACCTCTCCTACTCCGCTCGCCTCTCAATCCCGATAATAATCTCATCTTCTGCCGCGGCACGCTTGTAGTGATCCAGATAATCCCCCCCCATTTCCTCAATCAGCCTATCCAGCAATTTGCGCATGTTCGCGATGCCCTGATCATTGTCCAGACGGCTCTCAAAAATCTTGCGCAGCGTCCGCTCTCCCAGCGTGCCGTAATGCTGAATATCATCATGCAGAGTGCTCAAAAAACTCCGGTAATCCACAAAACGCTCGTTCTCCAACGCCTCTTGAATCCGCATTCGCGCCTGCGTTCCAAACGCGGTCGCCCCCGCGGCCGTCGCCGCGCCCACCGGCGTTTCCTCGCATAACTCCCGATACCGCCCCCAAAACCGCGTGCTCAACTCCAGCGCGGGCGTATCCGGCGCGCATTCTATTTCATTCAGCGCGTCCTCGATCGTAATCTCCTGCTTCTGCCCGTCCCGGTGCAGCAGTGAAAACAGCGCGCGCCCCTTCTTGCGGAACACAAATACGCCATCCTGTTTCGCCGCCGATGCCGTCTTTACCCGGTTGGGGAATTTCCCCAGCCTTTTCGGCAATTCCGGATCTGCCTCCACTATCTCTTTGAACTTCCGCTTCGCCCGCGTATAAAAGCTCTCCTCCTCGCTCTCGTACGGATTCCGGTTCAACTTCTGATACAGCGATGACGCCGTTGGCGTCTCATCCACCGCAAACACCCGCGCATCCTCCCCCAGCGTCTGGTGAATCGCGAACATCTTGTTCCCCGCAATTTCCCGCGATTTCACGATATCCGCCCCGCGCACCGTTGGGAAAAAGTGGAACAAATACAGCTTTGCAAACACCCGCTTTCCGATCCGGTTGATCCGCCCCACACGCTGAATCACCCGTGTCGGATTCCACGGAATGTCATAATTGATTACCAACCCCGCCCGGTTCAGGTTATAGCCCTCCGACATCTTGTCCGAAGCCAGCAGCACATCAAACTCCTTCCGTTGTTTGCTCTTTGGCACCGACGCATCAAAATTCGTCTTGATCGTCATATCCAGCGCCTGCCCGATGCCCCCCCTCCCAACGGTCAGCACCCGCCCCGGAAACGCCGCCTCCAACAGCGGCCGTAAGTGCTCGATAGTGTCGGTATATTCGCTAAACACGATCACCTTGCGCAGCGGCTCGCCCTTCGCCACCTTCACGCCCGGGTATTTCCCCGCCAGCACTCGCCCCATCTCCCGGATCAGCGCTGCCGCCTTGGGATCGTTTTGCGTCAACTTCAGTGCCCGCACCTCGTCGCGCACGTTGCGCAGTAATTTCAAATCCTGATCCAACTCCCGGGTGAATTGTGCGCGGTTGAAACGAGGATCACGCACATCATAGATTTGATCTCGCCGCCTCGTCTTGATCCCCTCCAGCATCTCCCGGTACTCCTGAAGGGCCTGATCCAGTTCGTCATCCTCCAGGCTCATCAGCTTGTTCATGAACTCGCGGTTCACCAGCACTTGGCCCGTGCGTTTGACAAAGCCCTTGGTCTCTTCATGGATGCGGATGACCGAATCCAAACTGCGCGCAAACGCCCCGAATGAGCTCTCAAACCGCCGTACCAGCAGCCGCAGCATGAACTTGTACATGTTGCTTTGCTGAACGTTCCAAGCGTCCTCCTCGCCGTTGCCATCGGACTCCCCATCACGCATGTACACATACGGCCGGTAAATCGCCCCATGAAATTGACTGTCCTCCCCAAAAGTCTCATTGATGATCTTGTCGTAAAACTTGTCCTGCTCCTTCGACAGCTCGAAAAACTGCTCCATCGGGTCCTGCATTTCCGGCAGCCCCTTGGCGTCCTCCTGATAATCCGGATCCGTCTTCAAATCAATTCGGTTGCGCCGGATCGTCACCGGCTCAATCACCTGCCGGACCTTCGCCGCCAGCGACTGCGCCCGCGCCTTCAGCATCCGGTTGATCTCTTTGGGCGCCGCCACATAATCCGCCAATTCAATCCCCAACCGCCGTAACGGTCTCGCCACCTTCTCCAGCGTTTTATCATCCGTCCTCCCCCCGTGCTTGAGCACATCATGAATCGCTGAAAACTCCACCCCATACCCTCGGAACGCCCCCTCCAAATCTCCGTCCAGCACCAGCGGCGATTGCTTCGTCGTATCAAACAACTTCATCAGCGAGAAGAAATCGTTCGGATGGTTGTTAAACGGCGTTGCCGTCAGCAGCACCACCTCCTTGCCGCGGCAAATCTGCGACAACAGGTGATAATCCTCCGTATCCTGATTCCGGAACCGGTGCGCCTCGTCCACCACCACCATTTCAAAGTCCCCGTCCTCATTCACGAACTCCAACGCTCGTTTCAAATCCCCGCACGACCAAGTCCGCCAATCTGGCAAATGGAATGCCTTCAAATACGCCTTCCACCCCGTCGCCTCCATCTTGTCGCCCAGCAGCCCCGGCGGCGCAATCACAATCCCGCGCTTCCGCCGCATATACCCGATTGCGCTGCCCACCACGCTCTTCCCCAGCCCCACCACATCCGCAATCAGCACCCCGTTATACGCATCCAGCGTCGCCAGCGCCTGGTTCACCGCATCCACTTGGTGTGCAAACCGGTCAAACCCCGCCTCTTGCAGCACATGCTCGATCCGCGACTTCTTGTCCAACTGCTGCCGCTGCTCCAAATAATGCTGCAACACCATCGCATACGCCTCGAAAGGCGTCGGCTGCGCCAAAATGGACTCTTTGCGGATCACCGCCAAAATCTCCGCCCGGACCTCCTCCCGCTCCGTCAGCGGAACCGCCTCCTTCCACAGCTCCTCGAAATACGCCTCCGCCTCCGCCGTCCCCATGTCCGACAGCTCCACATTCAGTTCCCCCTGCCCCTCCAGTCCCGGCTGTGACAAATTGCTGCTGCCCGTAATCCAAGTCTGAGGACGTATAACCGAGTGCTCATCCTTCAGATTGAACAAATACATCTTCGCGTGGTTCGGCTTTCGCGTCTTTCTAATTTCCAGACGGCCCGACTCCAGCAAATCCACATACAGCCCCACTCGCGCATAAAACTCCTCGCGATCCAACGCCTTCGATCGAAAACTCTCCCGCAAGCTCTCCAGATACAGCCGTTGAATATCCCCGTTGCTCAACTCCCCCCCATACTCCTTCACAAACTCCACCAGCCGCCCCCCGTGCTCCTCCGCCTCCAACCCCACCAATACTCGCAGCCGAATATCCGGATTCTTCTCCAACGCCTCCTGCAGCGCCCGCACCCCCGAAAAATAAAAGAACCCAACCAATACCCGCAACTCGCGGCTGACCCCAATCAAGTTGCGCAGGCGTTCGCCAAGCGTCCCGCCCTCATTCGTGATCAGCAAATTCTGCGTCACCGCTATACCTCTTCGTTAATTCGGGCTTTTGTCGGGCGGGAATGGTTGCGGAACAAAACCTTCTCGCCGGAAAACGGCTGGAAGGTCTGCGACCGTTCCAGCCCTACAATCCAAAAATTCTTCGCCACCGCCACACCTCTTTAACCCGCCACCAAACTACCGCCCGCAGCTCACCGCCCCGCCCGCGCCCCCACCCCGTTCGTAGTCCCGCCTTTAGGCGGAATCCTCCCCCGCGCCGCACTCCCCTTCATCGCCAGCGTGCGCTCCCGCAACCGCCCCAGCAGCACCAGCTTCTCCGCAAACGGCAACCTCGCCAGCCGCTCCCGCTCCGCCTGCTTGCTCGCCACCATCTGCCGCATCTGCTCATTCATGCCCCATCCTCCGTCAAAAAACGACGCGCAAACCGATCCCACGCCGCCGTCAGCCCGTGCCGCTCCAGAATGCTCTGCAAACGCCCCATGTCCAGCACCCCAGCCTCCACAAACTGCACCACACGCGCCAAATCCTTCCCCCGGCCCGCCTGCAACGCCAACGCCACCAGATGCTCCGCGCTCATCACCCGCGTCCGCACCCCCTCCACCTCAACCTCCACTGCCTCCGCAATCGCCTCTTCCCCCAATGCATCCCCCACCGACAAAAATTGAACCGGCCACCCCCCCATCACCACATACTCCCCGCGCAACTCAAATCCCTTCCCCTCCAAATGACGGTAAATCGGCGACAGCGATACCAACTCCCCCGCCCCCGCCCCCTCAAACGCCACAAACACATCCACATCCAATGTCGCCACCGGCTCCAAATAATACGTCGCCCCCACCGCACCCCCTATCGCATACCCGCCCACAATCCCCGACTCCCGCAACTCTTCTATCGCCAATAACGCCTCTTTCATGATCCAAGTCCTCAATCCAACCCCGGATCATCCACCAACACCGACGTCTTCCGACCACGCCCCCCGCCGCCCGATGGCTTCTTCGGTGCCGATGGCTTCTTCACCGCCGACGGCTGTTCTCCGGACGAATCCTCCACCAAGGCAATCTCTTCCTCGCTCAACCCATAAAGACCGTACACGAGATGGTCTAGCTCGCGCTCCAAAGCCGACACATCAGCGGAAATGTCTTTTTTCTTAATCGCCAGAATCTTCTCCACCAAACGAACCACCGGCGCCTGCTTTTCTTTTGGCACATCGGGGATCGGTAGCTTTTTCCAGTCATCGGGATAAAGCTGAATATTATTTCGACGATTTGCAGACAAAAACGAACGAGCAACTCTCGAATTCATCACCCCAAGTAAGAAAAGGATATTAAATCTCTTACTGATATTTTCGAGTTTGTTACGATCGGGCAAATCAGCCCGCACAGGAGTTTCGTACTGGTAACGCGCATATTTTTTAATTGATCTATTAGTAACACCTGAAAGCTGATGCCAAGGCACACAAACGAATATACCATGGTTGCAAAGAAATTGTTGAGTATCAATGGCTGCGCGGATATCGCCCACCATAGGCAACATGATTTTTTCCCTATGCTCATATAATTCTGGGAATGTTTGCCTCCGAAACATGCCCGGTGCTCTTTTGGTTCCCCATTCAAGATAGTTATGTTTGGGAAAAACCCATTTTTCCAGATTTTTTCCTTCAACGAAAGGTTTTGGATGTAATTTGTCTTTGACTTTGCTGATTAGCTCTTTGGTTAGAAATGATCCTTTTGCAGTTTTTTCATCCGCATGTATTACCATCCCAACGCTAACATAACAAATTTCATCCAAAGTTAGTATCGGGTTCTTAAATTTATTGTTTTCTGGTTCTCCTGGGAAAAAAGCCCTATAAGTTAATAATTTTTGATATTCGGTTTGTAATATCCTGACATTGCCGAAAGTAATACTATGGTTGATTCTTTTGGGAATATTGGTTGCTCCCTCATCTTTCTGAAAGAAATAAATTAAATTGTGTACACTCGCCTCAAATATCTGAATTCCGCTACAAAAATCTAATCTCAGTATTTTTGAGTTTTTCAGGAACCATTCCTGCGACTTTTGAGCATATTTTGCGTGGCAATAGGCATCCGACACAATCATGGTCGTCACGCCTTTAGGTTTGAGCAATTTGAAGCCTCGTTCGATAAAGGCGACAAACAAATCCCATTTTTCCCATAATGTTTCGTATTGTTTGCTGTCCAAGATGGCTCTGCGCTGCTCCTGGTTCCAGTCGGATTGTTCATCCGCCCGCACATACGGCGGATTCCCAATCACCACATCAAATCCGTCCCGGATGCCAAACATCCACTGCAAATCAAAAAATGGCGATGTTTTGTTCTGGTTGTAAGGATCCCAGTTGGCAAGCGCCTCCGCCTCGCCAATCAGCTCTTTAGACGCCTTTTTTCCCTTTTCCAGCGCATTTTCTCGGATTTTCCGGTCAATATCGCGCTGAATCTGATCCCGGCGCCGTTTGTTGACATCCACTAACTTTTCCGGCTCGGCATACTCATCGCCCTCCAATAGCAAGCCCTGAGCCTCTTTCACCCATTTTTCCCCCTTAACCTTCTCTTTTTCCTTCTCTAATTTGGCAATTTGCCCTTCCAAATCACGGATTTTCTCCAAATTTGGTGTCGAAGCCAGAGCAATGATGCGTTTTTCGATTTTTTCGCGCAAATCTCGGTCTTGTTTGCGCAATTTTTGCTTTTCCACGGATGATTTCGACAAGAAATGCTTGCTGCGCACCTCCGCCAGCAATTTTCGCAAATGGGCGATTTCTTCATCCTCCAAGTCGAAATCCGCCTGCTCATCCTCCTTTTTTCCAATTCCAATTAGCGTGTTGGCGGCGACAAATTTGGTTTCCAGATTCGGCAGCGATTTAATGCCGAAGTTTTTTTTGCTCCAATCCGGCTCCTGCTCGCAAACCAGCGAGATGAAAAAGCGCAGTTTGCTGATTTGCACCGCAATCGGCTGGATATCCACCCCGTAGATGCAGTTTTCAATCAAATGCAGCTTCAAATCATATAAATTATCCGAAAATCCCTCCAATTTCGACAATAAATCCACCAAACGGTGCAAAACACCCATCGGGAACGCCCCGGAACCGCAGGCGGGGTCCAAAACCTTCACATTTCGGAGGATTTTGGCCAGTCTTTGGCTTTTTTCCCACGAAAACGGGCTGGTTCCCGGCTCCCCCTCGAACAATTCCGCCAATTTGCTGTCATCCACATCCGCATGGGTCTTGAGATGCTGCTTCAGGCTCTCGTCCACCATGTAGTTGGCGATTTCGCGGGGCGTATAAAACGACCCCGTTGTCTTCCGCACCGTCTCTTGCGTCTCCGGATTGTACGCCCCCAGCAGATTCTCAAACACCTTTCCGAGCAGCTCCGGGTCCAGCGCCACTTCTTCGTCATTCGGCGAGTTTTCCTCCACCGTGAAGTTGTAGCGCTTGAAAATGGACAAAAGCCCCCGGGTTTCATCAAAAAACAGCCGATTCGGCACAAATGCGCGCCGTAAAAGCCCTTTTACCCGCTCCGCCCGACTGAATCCATCAAAATAGAGGATTTTTTTCGATTTTTCGTCCTCAGGTTGATCCAAACACTCAAAAAGACCGCCATTCAGGAACGGAACTGTCGAAAACAGCCGTAAAATCTCCTTATCAGGCACCTTGAACCAGCTTCCCCCCTCCGGATTCCGGAACAGCGTCTTTACCCCGTAATGCTCCTCATTTTCATCCCGCGTCGTCCCCGCCGTCGCAAAACGCCGCTGCTCGATTTCATTGTTCAGCGTCGCAAAAAACAGGTTCTGCAAAATCGCGTTGTAGTAATTCCCGGACTTCATGCTGTTGGGGTCAAAATCCTCCAAAATCCCCTTCAGCTCCTTCACATCGAAGATTTTGTCCGGCACCAGGCCTTTGTGCTTGATGAACCACACGAACATCAGCCGCGTGATTAGCCGGATCATGTGCTCCGGAAGCAGCTCCCGGTTGTCCTTGTCCGTACGGATGTCGTTGGGAAACTGCACTCCCGCCGCCTTTGAAGTCGCCCACTCGTACCACCCGAACAAATCGGTGTAGAACTGCTTCGTCAGCGCCTCCGTCGAGAACGCCTCGCGCAGCGCCTTGAAACTCTGCAGCGGCTTGTCCAACTGATCGCGGAAAGTCCGGTTCGCCCGCTCCGCCGACACATAATGCGTCTGCCGCTTGAACGAGTTATAGACCAGTTTCCGCCCCTCCACCCGCCCCGTCACCAGGCTCATCCGGAAATTGTTGAAATCGTCGTAAAACACAAACAACCCCTGCGCGAAGTTCCCCGTCACCTTCACCGGCGGATTCGCAATCGCCTCCCCCAGCCGCTTCCGCGCGTAATCAAACTGGCGCCGCCGGCTGCTGCGCTCTCCCAACTCCCCATCCACCTTCACCGCCGCCACCAACAGCGGACGCGCCACCGACTCATCCTCCAGCGCCTTTACCACCCCGACCCGCCGCGCCTCCAGGAAATCCCCCACATCAAGAGGTGCCTCCGTCTCGGCATACTCATTGAACTTCCCCCGGCACCACCGCGACAACCCCGCAACCGAAAACCCTTCGCACAACTCTAACGTCGTCATCATTCCTCCATCATCCCATCCCCCCCCGCCCCTCCACAAGCCCAATCCGCCCCCCGCCCGCAACGCCGCCCACCCCTTCGCCTAGCGCCCAATCTTTTTTAACGCAAGCGTCGCCAAAAGACGCTATCGAGCATATCGGTTTTATTCCCCCCCCCTTGCGCTCTTTGCGCCTTGGCGAGATTCTTTCTTGGTCTCTCGCTTGCGTCGTTATGTATCTCTTGCGTCTCTTGCGTTGACCGTCTTTGGCTCCCTTTGCGTCGTTTTGTATCTCTTGCGCCGCTGGCGTTAATTCTCTGCGGCCCTCGGCTGTCCAACCAAGCACTCTCTTTTCCTGTTTTCCTGATTTTCCTGCTTTCCTGCTCAGCTTTATTTTCTTCCCCTCTTTGCGCTCTTTGCGCCTTGGCGAGAATCTTTCTTCGCCTTTCGCTTGCGTCTTTATGTATCTCTCGCGCCGCTTGCGTTGACGGTCTTCAGCAGGGGGGGGTGTGGGCCCTGCAGGACTTGAACCTGCGACCAAAAGATTATGAGTCTTCCGCTCTGACCAACTGAGCTAAGGGCCCGTGACTGTGGCGGAATAGTGCCGCCCGCCGGGGTGAAAAACAAGTTTTTCCACCGTCCGGCGGGCCAGCTCGGCCCCAACCCCCTTTTCCACCCTTGACGCTGCAACGTAAATCCCTATGATGCCTGCTCGTTTCAAGGAAGAAGGTACGAGATGAAAACTGCCCTTTTGGAAAAAGTCGAACAGAGCCAACTGAAGGAAAAAGCTCCGCAGTTCAGGATTGGCGATTCCGTTCGCGTGCACGTGAAGATCAAGGAAGGCGACAAGGAGCGCGTGCAGGTGTATGCCGGGACGGTGATCGCGCGCGATGGCGGCGGGGCCAATGAGACGTTTACCGTGCGGCGGATTTCGTTCGGCGAAGGCGTGGAGCGCGTATTCCCGCTGCACTCGCCCTATGTCACCAAGGTGGAAGTGGAGCGCCGTGGTGCCACCCGCCGGGCCAAGCTGTATTACATGCGCAAGCTGACCAGCAAGCAAAGCCGCCTGAAGGAAATCAAAGAAAACCAGGCCTGAGCCGCCTGGAGGGGAATCCCCCGTGCTGCGCTTCGAACAAGAAGCTTGGGCCGGGGGATTTTTGTATGTGGCGGGGGTGGATGAGGCCGGGCGCGGGCCGCTGGCCGGCCCTGTCGTGGCGGCGGCGGTTTTGTTCGACCGTCCTTTTCTGCAAACCGATGCCGTCAAGGTCCTGGCCGGGCTGGATGATTCCAAAAAACTTTCCGCCGCCCGGCGCGATTATTTTTTTGCCGTGCTGACCACGCACCCGGCGACGCATTGCGGCGTGGCTTCCGCCAGCGTGGCGGAGATTGACCAACTGAACATCCTGCGCGCGACGCATCTGGCCATGGCGCGCGCGTTGGCGCAACTGAATCCGGCGCCGGATTACGCGCTGGTGGATGGCCTGCCGGTGCGCGGCCTGCCGGTGCCGCACCGCGCCATTGTGGGCGGGGATGCCGTGTGCTGGTCCATCGCGGCGGCCAGCGTGGTGGCCAAGGTCACTCGCGACCGCCTCATGGCGGCGCTGGGCAAGGAATATCCGGCGTATGGGTTTGAGCGCCACAAGGGCTACGGCACCGCGGCCCATCTGGCCGCCTTGCGGCGGCACGGTCCCTGCCCGATTCATCGCCGCTCATTCGCGCCCGTGGCCCAACGCACGTGGGAGTGGTGAGATGTTGCGGGCGTGGCTGGCGAGGTTTTGGCGGCAGTCCACCGCGCCGGCCACGCACCGGAGCGGGGCGTGGGGCGAGGAGTTGGCCGCCCGCCATTTGCGCGCCAAGGGCTACCGCATCCTGGGCCGCAATGTGCGCTTTGGCCCGCGGCGCGAGCTGGACCTGGTGGCGCGAGATCTACGGACGGATACTTTGGTTTTTGTGGAGGTCAAAACCCGCAAGTCGGAAGATTTTGGCCGGCCCATGGCGGCGGTGAACCGTGGCAAGCGGCGCGCGTTTGGGCGCGCGGTGGTGCGCTATCTGCGCCAATTGCGCCAGTGCCCCGCCCATGTGCGCTTTGATGTGGTGGAGGTGGTCGGCCAACCCGGCGACGCAACGCCCATCATCCGCCATATTGCGAATGCATTTTCGTTGCCGCCGGAGTATCGTTTGCCGGAGTGACATGAAGGGGAGAGTGGTCAGCGGAATGGTCGCCGGCGTGCTGGGCATGCTGCTGCCCGCCCCCGCGGCGGTGTGGGATGAGTGGGAGCTGGACCTCTCGCAAGTCTCCGAGGCGGGGCAGGAAATCATTGACCGTTTTGCGCCGGAATCGTTCCGCGAAAAATACCGGTTCGCCACCGCCGAGGAGTTGGGCGCGTATTTCTCGCCGTTGCAGCAGGCATTGGCGGGCGACAGCGTGGAGGACTTGGCCGCCATGGCCATGCAGGCGCGACAGGCGCTGCCGCTTTTGCGCGAGTCGCCCCAAACGCAAGCCTACGCGGATTGGCTGGAGGCGCGGCTCGATTATTTTGAAATGGCGGACGAGGCCACTCACGCCATCCCCGATGACACACCCGCTCCGCCCGACACTGCGCCGACCACGCCCGGTATCCCGGCACCGCCGCCGCAGCCGCCGGTTGTCCCCGCGACCCCACCACCGGCACCAACGCCCACCGTTGCGCCTCCGCGCCCGGTGCCAGCCCCCGCGCCGACACCGCCGGCGGCACCGGTTGCCACCCGCCCGCCTCCCCCTCCACCCCCTGCCCCTCCGCGCCGCCCCCCGCCACCGCCCGCCACCGTCAAGGCGCGCAACAGCTACGTGGAAAACAAGCAGGTGTGGGTGAGCAAGCTGGCCAACCGCCCGGCGCCCGCGCGCGCCGCGGCGTTGCTGTCCGACCTCAAAAGCGCCTTCCGCGCCGCGGGGGTCCCGGAGCAACTGGTCTGGCAGGCCGAGGCCGAGTCCAGCTTCAATCCGGCCGCGCGCAGCCCGGCGGGCGCCGTGGGTCTGTTCCAATTCATGCCGGCCACCGCGCAACAGATGGGCCTGCGCCTCGCGCCGGAAGATGAACGCTTGGATGCCATCAAGAATGCCCGCGCCGCCGCCACCTATCTCAAGCAACTACATGGCCGCTTCGGCGATTGGCAGTTGGCACTGGCCGCATATAACTGCGGCGAAGGCCGCGTGGCCCAAGCCCTGCGCAACACCGGCGGCAAGACGTTCGACGACATCCACCACAACCTGCCCGCCGAAACCCGGATGTATGTCCCCAAAATTGCCGCGCTGATCCATCTGCGAGAAAACGTCAGTTTGGATACTTTGTAAGCCCCACCGCCGCCCGACTGCCGCCGAGCGCAGCAACGGATAGAGCGTTTTACGCCGGCGCGCACTTTATTGCCGTTAGGGGATTGCGCCCCCCATGTTTCTCCGCTAGCATCCTCCTCGATTTTTAGCAACCAACCAAAAGGAATAAAAGAACATGAAGCCCATCGAGATGCTCAAGTCCATCGAGAAGTTGAACGCCTCCCTGTACGGCAAGGATTTCCTGCTCACTTGGGATAAGACCGTCCCCGAACTCAAACTGATTTTGCAAACGGCCGAATTGCTCAAGGCCCTCTACGAGCAAAATGTGTCGTTGCGCGTGTTTGATTCCGGCCTCGCCATCTCCAACTTCCGCGACAACTCCACGCGCACGCGCTTCTCCTTTGCTTCCGCGTCCAATCTGCTCGGCCTGACCGTGCAGGACCTCGACGAAGGCAAGTCGCAGATCGCGCACGGCGAAACCGTCCGCGAAACCGCCAACATGATTTCCTTCCTCACCCAGATCATCGGCATCCGCGATGACATGTATCTCGGCGCCGGCCACACTTACATGAAGGAAGTCGGCGAAGCTCTCGACGACGGCTTCCAGAACGGCGTGCTGCCCCAGCGCCCCGGTATCGTCAACCTGCAATGCGACATTGATCACCCCACGCAGTCCATGGCGGATCTCGCCTGGCTCAAGGAACACTTTGGTTCGTTGGAAGCGCTGCGCGGCAAGAAGATTGCCATGACCTGGGCCTACAGCCCGTCCTACGGCAAGCCCCTCTCCGTGCCGCAGGGCATCATTGGCCTGATGACCCGCTTCGGCATGGATGTTGTCCTCGCCCACCCTGAAGGCTACGACCTCATTCCGGACGTGGTGGAATTGGCCGGCAAGCAAGCCAAGGCCACCGGCGGCTCCTTCAAGCAAGTGACCTCCATGGAAGAAGCCTTCGCCGGCGCGGATATTGTGTATCCCAAGTCCTGGGCGCCATACAAGGTGATGGAAAAGCGCACGACGCTGCTCCGCGCGAAAGACATGAAGGGCCTCGACGATCTCGAAAAACAATGCCTTGCCCAGAACGCCAACTTCAAGAACTGGGAGTGCGACGAAGCCAAGATGAAACTCACCAAGAAGGGCAAGGCCCTCTACATGCACTGCCTGCCCGCGGACATCACCGACGTCTCCTGCAAGGCCGGCGAAGTTTCCGCCAGCGTGTTTGAGAAGTACCGCATTCCTACTTACAAGGAAGCCGGCTACAAGCCCTACGTCATTGCTGCCATGATGCTGACCAACCGTTTCAAGGATGTCACCGGCACCTTGGCCGACCTGATGCGTTACCCGATGGAGCGGATGCTGGATGTCAGCGTGGCCGGCCCCGCCCCGGTGAAAAAGACCGCCAGCAAGAAGCCCGCGAAAAAGGCAAAAAAGGCTGTGGCCAAGAAAGCCGCCAAGCCCGCCAAGAAGCCGGCGAAGAAAAAAGCCAGGAGCTAGGCTGAACCGTCTAGGCTAACCCCTGTCGGTTTGACCTGCGCCGCCCACTTGGGCGGCGCATTTTTTTGGTTCCACGCAATTTTCAGGGACTGGATCGTCCCGCTGGAGATGGGAAAGCAACCGTTTTCAGTCCGCCGTCAATTTCTCATCTGGAGCATGATGTCCAGAGTTCACTGTCATCCCATAGCGGATGAAAGAAAAAGCTGGAATGGGGCGATGAAATCCTCCACTCGGAGGGGATGAAAACAAAACCACACCACATTCCAGCGGGCCATGCGTACACCATCCTCAA
>Ga0116188_1001171_pt1 | contig 23394 bp, 27 predicted proteins | sample AD_JPNTR2_MetaG_FD_89807 | JGI IMG/M metagenome (GOLD analysis project Ga0116188, IMG submission 89807) | Active sludge microbial communities of municipal wastewater-treating anaerobic digesters from Japan - AD_JPNTR2_MetaG | ecosystem: Engineered > Bioreactor > Anaerobic > Digestate | place...
AAGAAGATAGTTGGAGACGCTATACAGTGTGATCCTGATATCGCTTTGTCGATGATACGCCAGGCGGTTTCGGTTCTCGATGACGAATCAAGCATAACGATCAACGTGAACCCTGAGATCGTAGCTATTATAGAAGGCTCAAAGCAGAATCTCGAAGGTCAATACAATAATAGGAGAATAGAGGTAGTAGGTGATCCTTCCATATCTATTGGAGCCTTAGTTCAGAGCCCACGTGGACAAGTTGATGCAACCATAGAAACGCAAATCGCAAATATCGCGAGAGCAATAGGGGAAGCTAGAACTCGCCAGCACAGACAAGGTGCCATATGATGGAAATCCCGTTTTCAACGTACATAGACGCCATAGCGGCGGCTAGAAACTTCACACACTGCGGGACTGTGACAGACATCATCGGCCTTTTGATTGAGTCATCGGGCCCAAAAGCAAGGATGGGAGAGATTTGCAGGCTATGGCCAAGGTCGGGATCTCCGGTCTTGGCTGAAATCGTAGGTTTCAGGGGCGGTAAGGCTCTCTTGATGCCTTTTGACGACTTGGATGGAATTGCTCCGGGGTCTCTTGTTGAAGCTACCGGTACGCAGATGAAGGTGCCTGTAGGCAAGAAAATGTTAGGCAGGATCACCAATGCGTTGGGGTTTCCCATGGATAAGGACGTCATATGGCCGGTAGAGACCTATTACCCTGTAATGGAAAAAGCTCCCGCCCCCCTTGAAAGAGGCCTAATTCATTCTCCGCTCTCTACGGGAATAAGGGCAATAGACGGGCTTTTAACCATCGGAGAAGGTCAACGTATAGGTATATTCTCAGGTTCGGGTGTGGGAAAATCCACCTTAATGGGTATGATCGCTAGAAACACATCCGGAGACGTGAATGTAATAGCGCTAATAGGGGAAAGGGGTCGCGAAGTTCGCGAGTTCATAGAAAAAGACTTAGGTAAAGAAGGCCTGAGACGATCAGTTGTAGTTGTGGCAACTTCCGACGAACCCGCACTTATGCGAATTAAGTCCGCCTGGGTAGCCACTGCCATAGCAGAATACTTCAGAGACCAAGGGTTGAACGTGCTCCTGATGATGGATTCCATCACTAGGTGGTGCATGGCGCAAAGAGAAGTGGGATTAGCCATCGGAGAACCTCCTACAACCAGAGGCTATACGCCGTCTGTGTTTTCCAATCTTCCAAAACTCTTAGAAAGAGCCGGTAAAGCAAGTACCGGCAGTATAACGGGGATCTACACTGTATTGGTCGAGGGAGATGACATGGACGAGCCTATCGCCGACGCCGCCAGAGGCATTCTGGATGGCCATATAGTCCTGTCCAGAGATTTGGCCCAAATGGGTCACTACCCTTCTATCGATGTTCTTGGGTCTGTATCACGTCTTATGCCGACTATCGTGAGCAAAGAGCATCTGGCAATTGCCCAAGAGATGAGGAGTATTTTGGCCACCTACAAAAAAGCCGAGGATCTTGTGAACATCGGTGCATATGTTCAAGGTTCGAACCCGGCTATAGATAGGTCTTTAGAACATATTGAAGCAATCAACGCGTTCCTGAAACAAGGTGTTGATGAATCCGTTTCGTTTGATGACGTAGTAGCTGAAATGACTGGCGCATTTAAGAACATTGGCTAACCCTATTCAAATGCCAGTCTATATTCGATAACAAGATTGGAGATGCTTTTTGAGTAAGTTCACATATACGTTAGATAAAGTGCTTTAAGTGCGAGAGCTATAGCGGCTCATTGCAGAGGAGAGACTTGGAGCCCTTCTCAATGAAATGTATGCTATTGAGCACGCCCTGGAGCTTATCGAACAAAGGGAGACACAGAACCGGCATGATCTGCTTGCGCTTGCAAAACAGGGTTTTGACTCATTTCAGATGAAAGCGATTTTGAACTATGGCGCAGCGCTCAACGAGGACATAAGAAGAACCAAGGAACAATTGGCTAAACAAACACTTTTGGTAAGGGAGGCTCAGGAAGAAGCAATCTTGCGAACCAGGGAGAAAAAAGCACTTGAACAGGTTAAAGAAAAGCATCGAAGTCAGTACATGGAAAGCTATTGGTGGGAACAGAACAAGGAACTGGACGAAATCGGATCTAGATACTATCAAAGAAACGGAAAGGAGGTGACCTAATAGTCAATGGACGTATCGTTTAGCATTAACCTCCCTATTGTGGGAGAAACTCTCGACACCGACAAGCAGGTGGGGCGATCAAGCAAAGACGTTAGCCCCGTCAGTCTGGATTTTGCAAGTATAGTAATGCTACTTTGTGCCGAGATGGGTATGCCAGAGGAAAACGTGCAACCTGCAGTAGTCGAAGATGCTAAAAAGCAAACCGAACTATTCCTATCGGGAATCGAACATTCGATACAGGGCAATGCCAGCGAATATATTGCTTTGAGTCACGATAGATATCCGATGAGTCCTTCTTTCGCGGAAGTAAGCCTGCCACTTTTCGGAGCTGCCGACATGATAGAAGATCCCGTAGATCCTGACTTAGAGACATATCTGGAACCTGCGGGAGCATCTTCATCTTTACCGTTTCACGAAATGATCGGTGCGGAAACAGTGGAGAAGATCGCTCTACTGCACGAAGAAGTGCTGAACCCAGCGTATGAGAATTCGTCCAACCAGGAGTCTTCAATTCCGAAAGTGCAGCTTCGTTCCGCGCCGGCACTCGGCGAAAACGCACAAAACCGGGCCGCGGAAACACAAGCGTCGCAAAAGAGTCTCTCGGTGGCTGAACAAGTTCAAGTGTCTGAAGCGAAAACAGACACCGCAGCAAGAGATGACGCGATTGACGTGAAGGGGACCGCTTTTGAAACCAGGAATCATGAGAGGCCCGACCATTTCCTGACAGACGGTGACGATAAAAAAACCGGCCCGCCCGCGTCCGACGCTGCGCGAGGTAGGAACATGGTCTTTGAGTTGAACGACCATCTCCGCGAACCCGCCGAACAAGTGGATCACACATCGGATGCGGTTCACCGATCACTGCCCATGCGTTTTGAGAAACTCGCTGAATTCTTGGCAGAAAAAGCTAACAGCCGCTTGCCTACAAGCATAGAACTTCGCCTGGACCCGCCAAGCCTCGGCAAAATGACTGTCTGGCTATCAGCAAAGGGCGACGAAATAGTGGTGAAATTCGTCACGTCTTCTTACGATGCGCAACAAGCCCTCATGAAATCTCATGATCAGTTGGCGCAGACTCTATCTGAGAAGGGGCTATCTCTGGCCGGTTTCTTTACAGATCTGGGAACGACGAATGGGCAGAGACACCATAGTAAAACCTTTGACGATGCTATCAAGAACCATCGCACAAGTCCGACACAGGTATCGCTCAACACAGACGTTGATGAGACCGAGTTAGCGGGTCATTTGTCTATGGGTTATGGAGTATTTGACTATCGTGTGTAAAAGGAGGCGACAAACGTGGATTTAGCAGTTCAGAAAGTCCCGACAGCGTCAAGTCAGTCTTTTGGCAGTTCAAACACAGCCGAAGGGCTTCAGGATCAGTTTATGCAGATCCTTCTTACTCAGCTTAAATATCAAGATCCCATGGCTCCTATGGAAGAGAAAGATTTTTTCGCTCAAATGGCTCAGTTTACCACGGCCACACAAGTACAGGATCTTAACGACAAGGTGTCGGTGCTATGCGACATGATCTTCCAAAGCGAGTACTCAAAGGCATTCCTTGGCGCTTCCAACCTTATCGGAAAGGAGTTCCAGGCGGAAGTCGAAGACGGGTATGTTTCGGGATCGATAGAAGGCGTCGGGTTCGTAGAGGGAAGGCTTGTAGTCCGGAGCGAAGATAGATTGATTCCATTTGAGAACCTCGTTTGGATTGGGGGGACCAATCATGGATCTGAAGATACAAAATAGCGGCGATTTGCGAGCATCCAATGTTAACAGGATACCTGAGCAACGCGAAAGCAAAAGACCGGATCTAGTATCTCAGGAAAACCGTTCTTTTGCCGAAACGTTACGCAAAGCGCAAAACGGGTTAGGGGTTAGACTTTCAAGGCATGCGGAAGAAAGGCTGAACCAATGGGGGCAAGCCGCCAAAGAAGAATGTTTAGTGGAACTATCAGATGCCATGGATATCGCTCAGGCGAAAGGAGCGAGGTCCACTTTGGTCATTTCACAAGGAGCAGCGTTTCTTGTGGCTCCTCAGAGTAGGACCGTGATAACAGTGGTTCCGGAAGACAGAATGAAGGAGAACTTGTTCACTTCCATAGACAGTGCGGTTTTGATGAGCAAATAAGCATATCGTTCGGGGCCGGACCCTTTCAGGGAGGCCGCGCGCTTCGGACCGACGGAAGAAGCGCCCGAACTCATGAAAAGAAAAGGGGTGCAATAAACATGATGCGTTCATTGTTCAGCGCTGTGTCTGGGTTGAGGACACACCAGACCCGCATGGACGTAATTGGGAACAACATAGCTAACGTAAATACACCGGGGTATAAGTCGAGTAGAGCAACTTTCCAGGAAGTGTTTAGCCAAACTCTACAAGGGGCGGGTTCTCCTTCCGGTACGTCGACTACCGAACGAGGCGGAACCAACCCGATGCAGGTAGGTTTGGGTGTAGATGTGGCTAGTATAGATACTATCCAGACACCTGGTAATCTTCAGCCAACCGGCAGATCGACAGACGTAGCAATAGAAGGCAACGGTTTTTTCGTGGCTCTAGATGGTGAGACAAAGGCGTACTCGCGAGTAGGGATCTTCTCTACCGACGGCGACGGGATCCTTGTGGACTACGAGGGGAGAAAGGTGTTGGGATGGGTTGCCGACTCCTCCGGAGTTCTCCCGACCGATCGCACAGGAGATAACCTGACGCCTCTGTCAATACAGATAGGGTCAAACATGCCGGCCAAGGCAACAAAGAATCTGCAATGGATCAAGAACCTTGATGCAAACAGCGACGTGGGTGCAACTAAGCAGTCGGCGGTAACTGTGTATGACTCTCTCGGGAGTACCCATACCATACTTATGAAATTCGAAAAAACATCAGACACCAACGAATGGTCATGGACTGCGACGTACGGAAACAACCAGATCGGAACTGGGGTCATTAAATTTAATCCGGACGGAACGTTACTTTCGCCAACTGCGGGTGCCACGCTTACCTTAGATCCGACAGGAGGCGCCTCTCAAGGTCAGGCTATAACAATGGATTTTTCAAACCTGACCCAAGTGGCAGGTCCTACTACGGTAGAGTCGGGAGCAGTAGATGGCTGGCCCACGGGCACTTTGGAGTCGTTTAGTTTTGACTCAAGCGGAGTAGTTTCTGGATTTTATTCCAACGGAAAAAACCTAGTCTTGGGGCAAATCGCTTTGGCGAACTTCAGAAATCCATCGGGGCTTATCAAACTGGGCAACAGCCTTTTTATAGAATCAAACAACTCGGGACGCGTGGAGATAGGCCCCGCGGGTACGTCAGGAAGAGGTACCGTAGCTCCCGCGGCCTTGGAGATGTCCAACGTAGATCTGGCCGAGGAATTCACTCAAATGATCATTACCCAGAGGGGATTTCAGGCAAACTCACGAGTAATTACTGTATCAGACGAGCTTTTACAAGAATTGGTCAATCTTAAGAGGTAACTGAATCTAGGCATGAGGTGAGACTAAATGGATAGGGCGTCTGTTATCGGCTTGGTATCGGGTATCGTCATTCTTGTCTGGGCGATAATGTCAGGCGGTAGCATCGGGAGTTTCTGGGATCCGGCATCGGTGCTCATAACAATAGGGGGAACTTTCACTGCTACTTTGATGAGCTATCACCTTGGCACTTTTCTTGAGGTGATGAAGATCGCCAAGAACGCTTTCACAGAAAAAGAAGAGAACCTACCTGGGACCATCAACACCATTGTAGAATTTGCAGACAAAGCGCGCAGAGAAGGTCTGTTGGCTCTCGATGAAGATGCAGACGCCCTGGAGGATCCTTTCCTCCAAAAAGGAATAAGGCTTGTAGTTGACGGAACAACTCCGGAACTTGTACGCAATATTTTGGAAACCGAGCTAGTGTTCATTACACAACGGCACAAGTTAGGGCAAAGCGTATTCGAAACGATGGCTGTCTTTGCCCCTGCTTTTGGTATGCTTGGAACGCTGATAGGTCTCATACAGATGTTAGTGAACCTCGATAGTCCGGACGCCATAGGTCCCGGAATGGCAACCGCACTCGTAACTACCTTCTACGGGTCACTCATTGCAAACGTGATCTGCCTGCCGATAGCTAACAAGCTAAAAAACAAGAGCGCCAACGAGGTTTACGTAAAAGAAGCGATTATAGAAGGCGTCTTGTCAATTCAGTCTGGGGATAACCCTAGAATAGTCCAAGAGAAACTCAAATCTTTCCTGCCTCCCAAAGATAGGCTGGAGATTTCAATGCCTTCAAAAATGAGGGAGGTGAGCGGGCGTGAAACCTTGGATGCAAGATGAAGATCCTCCGCCACAGGCACCATGGCTGAACACGTATGCGGACATGGTTACGCTTCTTCTGTGCTTTTTTGTACTGCTCTTTTCTATGTCCGTGGTTAACGTTAAGAAATTTGAAGCCGTGATGTCTTCTCTGCAGGGAGCGCTTGGCATATTGGAAGGTGCACCGGTCCCGACTCCCAACGGCAGTCCTACTGAGGTGTTTGATGCTGGCGATCTAGTGGCGCAGCTTTTGGCCAAGGAAATGGCAGAAATGGCGGAACTGCAAGAAGTTATCGAGAAGGAACTCAAAGAGTCAGGTCTTTCTGACAAGGTCGGAGTCAGTCTCGAAGAACGCGGAGTCGTATTGAGATTTGCAGACACGGTGCTCTTTGATGTAGGGCAGGACACCCTTAGGCCCGAATCTGCCGAGGCACTTCAAAAGATAGGCGAGATCATAAAGGACTTAGATAATCCAATACGCGTAGAGGGACATACGGACAACTGGCCGATCAGCACGCCGAGGTTCCCTTCAAACTGGGAGTTATCAACAGCACGTGCCACACGAGTGGTAAGGTTTTTGATAGAGGAGGCAGGTGTAGAGCCAAGACAGCTGCAAGCCGCAGGGTACGGCGAATACTACCCGATCGAATCAAATGAGACTGCAGAGGGCAGGCAAAAGAATCGCAGGGTGGACATAGTTATTCTCAGGCCATCCCTTTCCTCAGCTGAGCCGAATAGGTGAATAGAACTAAATGGATAGAGGTGAACTAGATTGAAGAGCAAAAAGACGATTATCATCATAGCCGTAGTCTTGGTTGTTGGTCTATCCTTAGGCTATTTTGTGGCGGCGAAAGCATGGGGGTTTCCCATGTTTGGCGGAACATCAGACTCCGGTGACCAAAAGTCTGAAAACTCCAAAACTGTAACCTATAACTTAGGCCAGTTTATAACGAATCTCCTGGATCCCGGAAAATATATCAGGGTAACCATAGAAATCGAGATGATGGATGGCAAGGAGAGTCAGGAACTGCTGTCAAAGATTCCTGAAGTTAAGACAGACATATACGCCCTTTTGAGGTCAAAAACTTATGAGGAACTCATGGGCGAGACTGGGTTAAGAGACCTCCAGGTTGATGTCCTTGAGAGGATTGAAGAGAGATGTCCTGGCATAGTAAAAAACGTGTATTTTTCGGAATTCATAATTCAGTGAGCGGTTGAAGGGAGTGAGATAGTTTGGCATTGACGCAAAAGGAGATCGAGGACCTGATTAACTCGATGATGGTTACAGGGGCAGAGCAACAAGAACCTCAAATTGCCAAACCAAGATTGCGCGTCTATGACTTCAAACGCCCCGACAAGTTCTCCAAAGACCATTTGCGCGGGGTCCAGATGTTGTTCGACAATTTGTGCAGATTCGTTACATCGTATTTTTCCGGTTTCTTTAGGATGACGGTGCACTCAAATGTCGAATCGGTAGACCAGATAACCTACGAAGAGTTCGCGAATAGCTTGCCCAATCCATGCGTCGTTGCAGTGGTCGAGTGGGATTCGCTTGCGTCAAATATGCTAGTTAGTTTCAGCCCGCAAATCGCGATTCCAATGGTAGACAGACTATGCGGTGGTCCGGGCGATTCGCTTTCTCTCTCGAGAGTTTTGACAGACATTGAGTCAGCTGTGTTGATGCGAGTAGCTGAGACCATGACAGACATGCTTTCCGTCACGTTGCGCGAATTCAAGGTTGAAGAACACAACCTCAAAGTATCTTCAATCGAACTGAACCCGTTGTTCATCCAACAAGCTATGGCGCCTAACGACGTGATTTTGTCTGTGATCCTGAGGATGAAATTTGGGGCTCAGTCCGGTACTATTGAGTTCTGTCTACCATATACGCTCTTGGAACCTATTCTGCCAACTCTTTCAGCGCATCGGTGGTTCTCCAGAAGAAACGATGGAGACACACCGCAGGATAGTGCCGATGCCATTGATGCAATCAAACACATCGAAATACCCATCTCCTGTACCCTCGGAGAATCCACCCTTACCATGAAAGACATTCTTTCATTGAAACCCGGTGACCTAATTGAACTTAACACCAGGACGAAAGATCCGGCGGTAATTAACATTTTAGACAAACCGAAGTTCAAAGCTGAGATTGGACGCATTGGATCGAGACTTGCAGCTCGAATAGTTTCCAGAGCCGAGGACGCCTGAAGGGAGTTGATAATTCATGAAAGACGGAAGCCTTAGTCAAAGTGAAATAGAGGCTCTGTTACGAGAAGTAGAGGAATCCGAAAGTGTAATCACCGATGTTGCGCGAAGACCGAATTTGGAAGCATCAAGTGATGTGGAGGTTGACTATTCGAAAGAAAAGGCAGCTGCTGAGAAACAGGCAGAAAGCACAGATGATACTATAGGTGCATACAACCCGAGGAACCAGAAGACGATTTCGGTCAAACCTGCGAGGTTTGAAGAATTGGAACCCAAATCTGCACCCGGGAGACTGGTTTCCGACATCGACCTTCTGATGGACATACCTTTAGCAATAGCTGTGGAATTGGGAAAGGCAAAGTGCTATGTAAAAGACCTTCTGAATCTAACAATCGGTTCCATAGTTGAACTAGACAAGCTCGCCGGTGACCCTGTTGACATCTTGGTCAACGGGAAGTTGTTTGCTAAAGGGGAGGTAGTTGTCATAGATGAGAATTTCGGAGTTAGGATTCAAGAGATAGTGAACAAAGACCAAACCATCACATGAGATGGTAAGTAACTCATAGCCATTCTTAACCCAGGCGGTTTTTGTTAGATAGAGAAAAAAAGGGGGGATCCGCCGGGGGGTTCCGGCATACATATGGATTGGCACTCTTTAGTTTCGCCGAGTTTCAAAATAATAGGGTTCCTCGGATTGGTAATCGTACTTTCGGTACTTCTTGTACGTTTCTCCAAACGCGGATTCAACGCTCATCGACCTAGGGTCTGCCTTAAGATTGTGGACTCTTTACCTCTTGGAAGAGACAAGGTACTTTGCGTGGTTGAAGCAGGTAGATCTATCCTTCTGCTCGGGCTCACCAACAATAGCGTCTCCCTCTTAAAGGAGTTTTCTCCCGAAGAAATCGAAGAAATGTCTAACCAAGAAGAAGGGTCAAATCCCAAAGACAAGACGACTTTCTTTGCGAAATTCGCAGAGAGTTTGGGAGAGCGAATGGATAAGTCAAGAAACCCAAAAACGCTCCTTATCCTCATCCTGTGCATTTGTACAATCCTGTCGCTATCTCCTCCCGCGTTCGCAGCCTCTAACAACCTCGTGCCTAACGTGAACATTTCAATTGATGGAGAAGCTGCGGAAGGCGGACTTGTAAGGGCGATCAAGATTCTAGCTGCTCTTACAGTTCTTACGCTGGCACCTGCTATCTTAATCCTGACTACCTCTTTTACGAGGATAGCAGTGGTGTTTTCTTTCTTACGAGCAGGATTGGGTACGCAGCAGACTCCGCCCAATCAAGTACTCATTGGGCTGGCCCTTTTGCTTACCTTCTTCATCATGACGCCAACGTGGACCCAAGTGAATGAGGAATCCATTGCACCATACATAGCGGGTGAAATAAGTGCTGAAGAGGCTGTCGCTCGCGGAGAACGACCTATCTTGGACTTTATGTTGAGACAAACAAGGGAAAAAGATCTCCAACTATTCGTTGAAATCACAGATAGTGATACACCTCTAAATCCCGAAGACATGTCTCTTGTCCAGGTCGTCCCCGCATTTGCAATTTCGGAACTCAAGACGGCATTTGAAATTGGCTTCCTTCTCTTCCTGCCGTTTTTAGTAATCGATATGGTAATTGCATCCACTCTTATGTCAATGGGAATGCTAATGCTCCCACCGGTCCTTATTTCACTACCTTTCAAAATCCTTTTGTTCGTTCTTGTAGATGGCTGGGGTCTTGTAACCAGGTCGCTAATCAATGGTTTTAGATAGTGGGCAAGGATACGGTTTCACGAAAATGTGGGGGGTGATCTAGAGGTGACGCTGGATCAGGTTATCTCGATAGGAAAAGAAACGATTGGAACAACATTGCTGGTAGCTGCGCCTTGTCTAGTGATATCAGTTGTCGTTGGACTCATAATATCCATATTTCAGGCAACAACTCAGATTCACGACCAGACGCTTAGCTTTGTTCCAAAGATCTTAGCAGTTATGCTTTCGATGATGATATTTGGCGGTTGGATGCTAAAGGTAGTTATAGACTTCACTCAGAGGTTGCTAGAAAACTTGCCGGGACTCATATAGGTAAGATACGGAGGAAAGCTATGGGTACATGGATTGAGGCTGTTTTCCCTTTCATATGGATCCTTTTGCGCACTACAGGAGTTCTCATAACTGCACCTGTATTTGGTGCCAAGTATATACCCGCGATGGTAAAAGTAACTATCGGTCTAGTACTAGGCTATATGCTATATCCCATAGTACCTTCGGCAACAGCTCCAAACTCAGCAGCAAGTTTCATGTTGTGCGCTGCAAGCGAGATGCTTCTGGGATTAGCCATGGGTTTTTGCGGCAACATAATCATGGCAGCTATAGAGACTGCAGGGCATATTGCAGACATTGAAATCGGTTTCGGCATGGCCAACGTAGTAGATCCTCAGTATGGTCAATCATCTCCAATTCTAGGTACTTTCAAGTACCTGCTTATCCTCTTGGTGTTTCTAAGCATAGACGGTCACCATCTCTTCATAAAGGCCTTGTATCAGTCCTTTGATCTTGTACCGGCAGGAGCAGCGTACATACCACGAGCATGGACACAAGTAGGGCTGAGCGCAGCTGGTGGGATATTCAAAACCGCCATTATCCTTTCTTGCCCTGTGTGGGCATCTGCCCTCATAGTTGACTTCGCCCTAGGCGCAATAGCTAGAACCGTACCCCAGATGAACCTATTTGTCATAGGGATGCCCATAAAAACCTTAGTCGGCCTCGGAATCATCTCAGCTTCCGTGATATTCTACGGGACATTTACCGAACAAATAACCATGTCAATGCGGGCCCTTTTGCAGAGCCTTCTGGAGGTTTTGGGGGGATGACCACATACATGGACATAGATCTGCAGCTTTTTTCAGCTGAGAAAAAGGAACCGGCAACCCCAAAAAGAAGGCAGATGGCAAAGGAAAAGGGACAAGTTTTCGCTAGCCAAGATCTGACTTCCGCTATCAGCATGCTCTGTGCCGCATTTGCTCTCAAGTACAGCACGAGGTTTAGTGCCGAAATAATAGGTAAGAAGGCGGCCCAGATCTGGTCCTACTATCCCGGGTCACCATGGGGTATCGAATGGGCGTGCAAGGCACTCAACGATGCGGTTATCACTTTGATCTTGGCAAGTCTCCCAATAATGACTGCTGCCCTCGTATTTGGTACGATGACTTCCATGTTTCAGGTAGGCTTTTCGTTTAGGACAAACCTGATACTACCGGATTTTAAGAGACTAAACCCACTGGAGGGTTTCAAACGTATCTTCTCAAAGCGATCCCTAGAAGGACTAGCGAAATCTATACTGAAAATCGTGTTAGTAGGTCTCGTGGGATGGAACACACTGAAAAACACATGGCCACAATTGGCAGGCCTGTTAGTGGCCGATTTACCGCAATCAGTTAACATAGTATGGACAAGCATTGAGAACATACTAATAAACTCAAGCATTCTTTTGGTATTAATAGGCGTTGTTGATTACCTCTTCGAATGGTGGGAATTTGAAAAGAGCATAATGATGACGCGCCAGGAGATCATCGAAGAGTTCAAGGACACAGAAGGCAAACCCGAGGTCAAGCAAGCGATAAGACAAAGACAACGAAGAGTTGCGATGAGCAGGATGATGCAAGATGTACCTAGCGCCGATGTAGTCTTGGTAAATCCTACCCACTATGCGGTCGCCCTAAGGTATGATATGGCCAAAGATGCTGCCCCAAAAGTGGTAGCTAAAGGAACCGATCAAGTAGCGTTTCGCATACGGTCAGTTGCTGAACAAAGCGACGTCTTCGTATTTGAAGATCCTGTTCTCACTCAATCTATATACTGGGCCGTAGACATAGGAGAGATGATACCTGAAGAACTGTACGAGGCCGTAGCTCAAGTGCTCGCTTACGTATATCATGTTTCCGGCAAACTAGACGCGGAGGGAATCTAATGCTCACTCGAAGAACCAACAGCATCATATCAGTGTTTGTACTGTTAATCGTGGCCATGATGGTCGTACCGTTGCCTCCGGTTCTGCTTGACGTGCTAATTGCGGTGAATTTTAGCATGGCAATCGCAATTTTGCTTCTGACTATGTATACAAAAGAACCCCTTGATTTTTCGGTGTTCCCTTCGCTTCTCCTAATCATGACTCTGTTCCGCTTGTCGATAAACGTGTCCTCCACAAGGCTTATCCTTCTAAGACACAACGCCGGAAGCATCATCGAAGCATTTGGCCAGTTCGTAGTAGGGGGCAATGAAGTAGTAGGTCTTATCATATTCATCATACTTGTCATTATACAATTCGTCGTTATCACCAAAGGAGCTGAGAGGGTTGCCGAGGTAGCAGCGAGGTTCACGCTTGATGCGATGCCCGGCAAACAAATGTCCATAGATGCCGATCTCAGCTCAGGTTTAATAACAGAGGAAGATGCACGGCTGAGGAGAAGGGCCATAGAACAGGAAGCGGATTTTTACGGAGCCATGGACGGCGCCTCAAAGTTTGTAAAGGGAGACGCAATCGCAGGGCTGATAATTACCGCGATTAATTTGTTGGGCGGATTCGCAGTCGGGATGCTTCAACACGGTCTACCGGCCGCAGAGGCTTGGCACAAATATGCCTTGTTGACCGTAGGGGACGGTTTGGTAAGTCAGCTTCCCGCGCTCATAATCTCCACAGCTACCGGCATCATCGTGACCAGAAGCGCTTCGAGAGAGAATTTAGGTGCCGATGTAATCGGACAGGTCTTATCCACGCCAAAAGTACTTTCAATAACAGGCGGGGCGCTCCTTGCCCTTGCTCTGGTACCGGGATTCCCTAAACCGTCTCTCGTCATTCTTGGCATAGTATGGCTGCTTTTGGGTAGAATGGTAGAAAAGTCGAAGCTTGTAACCGAATCGAAGGAGAGGGAAGAAGCCTACAGAAAAGAGCTCGAAGAACAAAAGAGCCCGGAGGCAGCTCTTAATCTCATCAAAGTAGATCCCCTTGAAATAGAGTTCGGGCTTGCACTGCTTCCGATTGCAGATCCCTCGCAGGGCGGCGACCTTATAGACAGGATCGTTATGATTCGAAGGCAACTTGCCTCTGAACTCGGTGTGTTAATCCCTGTCATAAGGGTAAGAGACAACTTTGCAGGTCTGGGTCCGAATTCATATCGAATCAACCTGCGGGGCATAGAAATAGGGTACGGAGAAGTCTACCCGGACAGGGTCATGGCTCTGGGAGGGACTCCTACAGCTCAGGAACTTCAGGGTATTCCAGGCAAGGAACCCGCGTTTGGACTTGATGTTGTGTGGATACCGAAGTCACAGAAAGAAGAAGCGGAAGCGTTAGGATACACTGTAATAGAAGCTTCGGCAGTAATAGCAACTCATCTAACAGAAGTCTTGCGCAAAAACGCCCACTTGCTTTTAACAAGACAAGAAACTCAACGGCTTATAGATCTGGTTAAAGCCGAAGATGCTCCCTGCGTAGAAGAGGCCATACCGAATTTAGTGTCTTTGGGTGATTGCCAAAAAGTCCTTCAGAATTTGTTGAAGGAAGGAATACCCATAAGAGATCTAGTAACAATAATGGAGGGCATTGCAGACGCGGCCAAAGTCTCCAAGGATCCTGACTACCTCACTATGAGAGTCAGAGAGAACCTTTCAAAACTCATTACAGTAACGGTCGGTTTGGATAGAGGACCGTTTCAGGTCGCGGTCTTAGGACCCGATCTAGAGAAAGAAATCTTGGAAGCAACAAGAAGGGGCGATAGGGGAGCGTACGTTGCGATCGCCTCGGAAAGACTTGCCAAGATAATGCAGGCAATACAGGTAGCGATGAGCGAGATTGCACCGAAAGCACCGAAACCGGTTCTATTGACATCTGCTTCATGTCGTAGCCAAGTCTATGAGATTGCGTCACGGGTAGTGCCGGAAGTGGCAGTTGTAGCTTATGAAGAACTTGACGATAGAGCAAATATTGAAGTAGCTAAGGTGATAACTATTGAACAACAATGACCAGCCAAAAGTCACCAGACGGGATTTCAGAGCAGAAACCGCATACCCTTTCTGGTTCAGAAAACTTGAGACGAACGACGGTCCAAAAGGTGACGCGGCTGAGTGGCATCGCTCCTATACGCTTAATCTCTCAGCCGGAGGGGCTCTGGTTTCAAGTTCGAATGAAAACCTTCAGCAGGGGGACCTCATCGAGTTTGAGTTGGTCGTTCCGGGAGGCCCTGTATTCGGTATTGCTAAAGTCGTTAGAGTAGTTTTGGATGGTCAGCGAGAAGAGCAGTATGCGTTCATGTTTGTATCCATTGCTCCTAGAGACAAAGATCGGATAGCACAGGTAGTTCTAAATGACGGACTGGAGAAACGTTACGATGAATCAAGGTGACAATGATTCTAAAGATCTAGATACCCTATGGCGTAACTACAAGATGTTAAACGACAAGAATGCCAGGGACCAACTTATAGTCCATTATGCCCCTCTTGTGAAGTATGTTGCGGGCAGAGTGGCGATGAACCTTCCCAAAAACGTAGATGATGGAGATCTAATTGGCTACGGCAGCCTGGGACTTCTTGATGCAATGGATAGATTTGATCTGCAAAGAGGTGTGAAATTTGAGACCTATGCCATAGCCAGAATAAGAGGCGCCATGATAGACGGACTACGCTCTATGGATTGGGTGCCCGTGTCCGTTCGGCAGAGGAATAAATCTATTGAGGAAGCAACCAGAAATTTAGAAAACCGACTCGGAAGATCAGCCACAGATGAGGAGATAGCCAGTGAACTCGACATGTCCATTGAAGAATACAATCAGCGAATACTGGATATGTCGTCATCGTCTATCTTGTCATTTGATGACATATGGGGAACCCCTTCAGACAGTGATAATTCATATCGCCCTACAGAACTCAAAGATGAAAAGGCGCCTGACCCAATCGATGAGACAGAGTGGACTCTCAAAAAACAAGACCTTGCAATGGCTATTGACAGGCTTCCCGAGCGCGAAAAACTCGTAGTGTCGCTTTACTACTACGAAGGACTTACGGTAAAGGAGATCGCTAAGATTCTCGGCGTTTCCCCTTCACGAGTCTCACAGCTACATACAAAGGCCGTAGTTCGGCTTAGGGGTTCACTTTCATCAGATGGATCTTTGCGCTAGTCACACAAGCGGGAGGATTCAGAAAATGAATGATGGCGGCATTGGCGTGGACGTACTAATATCAGACGACAAAATGGCATGCTACATCCGCATACATGATCACGGCGACTTCTCACATAGTGAGATCAAAGATGCGCTTTCGCAGCACGGTGTGATATTTGGAGTTTCGGATTCTGCAATCCGAACAGCCCTATCTGGCGAAAGAGGTAAACTGTATCAAGTTGCTTGGGGAATTCCTCCGCATAACAACCCTTCTCAGGCAGGCCCTTCCGAACCTCGACTGGTTTTCACGTTCGGCCAGTCACACGACAGCCCACCACAAGAGATAACAGTAGACCCGAACTTCTTACGCGAGTGGTCGAAATTGTGCAGTCACGGTTCCATACGGGCAGGGAAATCTCTGGCATTTGTAAGAAACCCAGAAGAGTGCAGTTTTGGTATAACGGTCACCGGAGAAAAGCTCCCGTTCATTTCTGGCAGACCTGTCTTAAGGTGCGGACCAAACACCGTGCCCTCTTCTGACGGGAAATATGTATTGGCGACAAAGTCTGGGATCCCATATGCTGAGAACGGCATGCCATGTGTTCTCGATTGCATACGGATAATCGGCAATATAGGTCCTCAGACAGGTGATATATCTTTTCCAGGTGACGTAATGATATTCGGGAACGTCCTGCAAGGTTTCCACGTGTCTACTTGGGGCCGGCTAACAGTGAAGGGCAATCTGTCCGGCTCAGCTTCTTGTGCAGGCGACATTATCGTCGAAGGGAGCATAAATGCTCCGAACGCAACAGTAGAAAGCGGCGGCACAATTCTTATGCGTTTCTGTGAGAACTCAGTAATTCGTGCACAAGGCGAAGTAATTATCTCAGAATACACGATGCACAGCGTAGTTGAAACTGAGAAGAAGGTGAGATTGAGCCCTAAAAGGGGCCGTATCGTAGGCGGCATAACCAGGGCTAAAGAAGGCGTATCGAGTCGCTCCGTAGGATCTGCGATGAGTGTTGCTACGCTGGTTGAGGTAGGTGTGAGCCCGAAAGTAAGGAGGGAGTACGAAAACTTAAAGAAAGACATCGGAACCGTGGATGAGGAAATAAGAAGGGTCAGGATAATCGATCCCGGAAGCCTGTCAGAATCAGAAAACATAAATCCGGATGCCCTTTATCTTAAAAGATTGAACGCGCTATTCGAAGATAAGAGAGAGGACCTTTTTGCAAGGCTCATTTCTATCGAAGACGCGATAAGAAAGTCTAGGAGCGGATATTTCTACGCGCAAGAAGTTATGCCCGGAACAAAAGTGATCCTCGGTATGGATGTTTATGAGTTCAACGAGGTTAAACGCGAAGTGAGTATCGGGGTGAACACTGATGAGACCTATTGATACCTTGACAGGCATTCCAAAGTCTCCCGAAATAGCCAAGGTAGCCGATTCTACCCAAAAACAAGGAACTGTGCAATCACAAATCCAGCTGGTTTCTTTCGCTAAGGAAGTTTCGGAAAGAGCATCCACCGTGTCACAGAGTCCACAGGTGACCGAAGCCGCAATAGACCCTGACTCCCGAAAGAAGAAGGGAAACACCGGAGGGTCGTTTTCTGATGGAGCCCATGACGACAGAAGTGATACCGATGAACCGAAACCACAGCATCCTACTAAGGGGAAAATTTTGGACATACGGGGAGCATAGTTCTTTATAATGTGTTATACTACCTGAGGTTAAATTCAAAGCACTCACGCCATCATAACGCCGTGGTGTTTGCCCAAAGGGCCCATTGGTGATGGCGGTGGATGAACCACGGAGGTGTATATTGTATTGTCAGTCGTATCCATGAAACAACTACTTGAAGCGGGCGTTCATTTTGGTCACCAAACGCGCCGCTGGAATCCGAAGATGAAACCGTACATCTTCATTGAGCGAAACGGAATCTACATCATCGATCTTCAAAAAACCGTCCGAATGATAGAAGAAGCCTATGATTTTCTGCGTGGGGTAGCTATGGACAACGGGCGAGTCTTGTTTGTAGGCACCAAGAAGCAAGCTCAAGAAGCTGTGGAAGCCGAGGCCACCAGATGCGGTGAGTTCTACATTAACCAGAGATGGCTAGGCGGTACGCTTACAAACTTTGGCACGATCAGAAAGAGAATCGAAAAACTTATCGAACTCGAAAAACTTCAAGAGCAAGGTTACTTTGAGACTCTTCCCAAGAAGGAAAAAGCTGTTTTGGAAAGAGAAATGGAAAGACTAAGGAAGAACTTCAGCGGAATTAAAGGGATGCAGAAACCGCCGGAGGCTATATTTGTAGTCGATCCCAGAAAAGAGCGAATAGCAACGCTTGAAGCAAGGCGTCTGGGCATTCCCATAGTTGCTATAGTAGACACAAATTGTGATCCTGATGAAGTAGACTATGTAATCCCAGGAAACGATGACGCAATTCGTTCGGTAAAACTCATAACTTCCAAGATGGCCGATGCCATATTGGAAGGCAAACAAGGAGTCCAGGTTCAGGAGGAGTGAGACAGATGGCCGAGATAACGGTAGATATGATAAGAGAATTAAGAGGAAGAACAGGTGCAGGCATGATGGACTGCAAGAGGGCACTTGAAGATGCTGACGGAGACATTGAGAAAGCTGTTGATATCCTTAGAAAAAAGGGCCTTGCTTTTGCAGCAAAAAAAGCCGGTAGGAGCGCCAAAGAAGGAATAATCACGTCGTATATCCATCACAACCGAAGAGTTGGCGTGCTTCTTGAACTCAATTGCGAAACCGATTTCGTAGCTCGGACTGATCAATTCGATGAACTCGCTAAGGATATTGCAATGCACATTGCCATGGCAAATCCGCAGTACGTTTCCAAAGCTGAAGTACCTCAGGAAGTTTTAGATCATGAAGCGTCCATCGAACGAGAAAAAGCCTTGGCAGAAGGTAAGCCCGAACAGATAGTCGACAAAATCGTAGCAGGCAGAATAGGGAAACTCTATGAAACCATTTGCCTACTGGAACAACCGTTTATCAAAGACGATTCAAAAACCATTGCAGACCTAATCAACGAAGCTATCGCGTTATTAGGCGAGAACATTGTCGTAGGACGCTTTGCGCGCTTCGAAGTAGGGGAGAAGTAGACACTGTGACAAGCAACTGTGCTTCTAACATGGATCACGCGGCGAAAAAGCCAAAATACAAAAGGGTCGTGTTAAAACTATCGGGCGAGTCTTTCGCAGGCGGCTCTGGTTTCGGAATTGATCTCGACGTCGTGAACTCAATGGCACGTCAGATAAAAGACGTATTTGAGAAGCAAGTAGAAATGGCTATTGTGGTAGGCGGGGGGAATTTCTGGCGCGGAACACGTGGCGAGCAAAAGGGGATGGACCGCGCCACGTCAGACTATATGGGCATGCTTGCGACAGTCTTGAACTGTATGGCGCTACAAGACAGACTTGAGATACTCGGATTGGAAACCAGGCTGATGACCGCCATAGATATGAGGGAAGTTGCAGAACCATATATAAGGCGCAAGGCAATTCACCATCTCAAGATGGGCAGAATTGTGATCTTTGGAGCGGGAACCGGCAATCCGTATTTTTCCACCGATACTACGGCTGCTTTGCGTGCTGCCGAAATTGGGGCAGAGGCCATATTGATGGGTAAGCGCGGAACAGACGGCGTATACGATTCGGATCCTAATCTCAATCCTAGCGCTACAAAGTTCGATCAATTGGACTACCTTGATGTCATAAACCTAGGTCTTAAGGTCATGGATGCGACCGCGACTACCCTTTGCATGGATAACTGTATACCGCTTGTAGTGTTCAATATGGATGTTTATGGTAATATTGAAAAGGCAGTGATGGGGGAAAAAGTCGGAACGATTGTAGGGAGGCAGTAGCGTGAACGAAAAAACCCTGATGACTCAAGCAGAAGACAGGATGAAAAATGTAATCGAAGCTTACAAAAAAGATCTTGCTTCCATGAGAGCCGGTCGAGCAACGCCCCTTCTATTGGACAAAGTGCTTGTAGACTACTATGGGGTTCCTACGCCGATAAACCAGGTGGCATCAATTGGGGTAACTCCCCCAAGAACGCTTGTAATACAACCGTGGGATAAAAAGCTCCTTAGCAGCATAGAGAAAGCGATACAAAAGGCCGATCTAGGAGCCATGCCAAGCAACGACGGCAATGTTGTGCGACTTACAATTCCTCCACTTTCCGGAGAAAGACGCCAAGAGCTCATCAAAACCCTAAAGAAAGACGCTGAGATGCAAAAGGTAATGATCAGAAACCTGAGACGTGATGCCATTGAACAAGTGAAGGAAGCCGAGAAAGCAAAAGAAATCTCAGAAGATGAATCCAGGCGTATACAAGACAAAATTCAGAAACTCACTGACAAGTATATCGAGATAATTGACAGTATTACATCAGCGAAGGAAGAAGAGGTAATGGAAGTGTGAGGACCTCTGAGGAAGATCTTTGGCTTTGTAAGGCGCTTGAGGGAAAGACACCGCGCCACATCGGGATCATCATGGATGGCAACGGCCGTTGGGCTCTGAAAAAAGGTCTGAAAAGGACAGAAGGGCACAAGGCTGGAGTTGAGAGCATACGCAGGTGTCTTCCTGCGCTTCGCAATTTGGGCGTGGAATACTGCACCTTATTCGTGTTTTCTACAGAGAACTGGAAACGCCCTGCCGATGAGATATCCTTTCTCTTTAATCTGGTTATAGATTACACGTTCAAATACAAGCACGAACTATTGGACAATGATGTGAGGGTATTTCCCATAGGCAGATGGGAAGAACTTCCGCAGCCTGTAGTAAATTCTCTGAGAGAAGTGGCCAGAGATACCCGAAAGTGCAAATCTCTGAATTTGTGTCTCGCCATCAACTATGGCGGGAGGCAAGAAATAGTAGATGCGGCTTTGAAACTGGTGACAAAGTCTCTCTCAGGTGATTTGGATGACCCGGCAAGTATTTCTGAAGAGTACTTCTCAAGTCTACTCTACACTCAAGGAATACCTGACCCTGAACTGATCGTCCGCACCTCAGGCGAAAAGAGACTCTCTAACTTCTTGCTGTGGCAGTCTGCTTATTCTGAACTCGTGTTTACAGATGTTCTGTGGCCTGATTTCGGACCGGTGGACCTATATAAGTGTGTGGTGGAATTCTCGCAGCGAGAACGCAGATTTGGTGATGTCACAGGTAAAGAGGATGATGATGGGTGCTAAAACAAAGGGTCGCATCAGCTATTGTTTTGGCCCCCATCATAATTGTGCCTCTGTATTTAGGCGGCGTCCCGTTTGCATTGCTTCTCGCACTACTGTCATGCCTCTCAGCCGGGGAATATAGGAATCTCTTAGGCAATGCCCAATTAGAGTTGCATTACGTGTTCATCCCCATATGTATCATGATCGCCTTAACAGGGTTATCACATGAGTCCGCATACCTGTTCTATTCATTATTGATCGGCGCGCTCCTATTATTGTCGCTATCTGCAATACAAAAGGGCATAGCCGTAGGAGCTTTCGGCGTTTCGGGAGCTATCTATATAGGCGGCTTTTGGGGAACCATGGGTCTCTTAAGAACGGGGCCAGATGGCAGGGAATGGGCCTTTCTCGTACTCTTCGTCACCTGGGCAGCTGACATTGCTGCCTTTTTTGGGGGTACGGCATGGGGCAGGCACAAACTTGCGCCGATGATAAGCCCTGGCAAGACCTGGGAGGGCACTGTCTTTGGAATTGCTGCAAGCACCCTGGTATCGGTGTTGTGGGGCATCCATATGAGCCTTGCTGTTTGGCAATGTGCAATTATCGGTATTTGCCTCGGCATAATGGCCGTCACGGGTGATCTTGTGGAATCGAGTTTGAAGCGTTACTGTAATTCTAAGGACTCCGGCAATCTAATCCCTGGGCATGGCGGAGTTCTGGACAGATTCGACAGTGTGTTGTTCACAAGCGCAGGAGGCTTCGTGATCAGGGAGTTGCTGCAAGTGTTTCATGTCATATAAAACACGCGAAAGGGATTGTTGCGCTTCATGACACAAAAGAAAATGCTTGTTGCGATATTCTTTCTAATAGCAGTATTTCTATTCTTGAAATACATAATGCCCTACGTCGCCCCGTTCGCATTAGGCGCTTTCCTCGCTTTTTTGTTGGAACCCATAGTTACGTTTCTAGAGACGCGCCTAAAAATGGGGCGGGGATGGGCAGCGATACTCTCGATGCTGATTTTTAGCGTAGTTGTTGGCTCGATAGTGGTATGGAGTTTTACAAGCCTAAGTACGGAACTAACAGATTTATACGAACGACTACCTGAATACTATACCGAATTCATGGAAATAATGCGAGACGCTCTTGAAGTCACCGGCGAACTCTCGAAGAACCTCCCGGAACCTTTGGCAAGTACCGTTCAAGGTCTGTGGAACAGCCTCTATGATGCTCTTTACGGCATCGTCATAGGTGCCGGTGAGGTGGTGAAGTCAGTTCCCGGGCTTTCTATTTCGGCGGTTTTTGCGGTGATTAGCACATATCTAATGATAAAAGACAAAGACCAGATATATGAGTCTATAGGCCGTGCCATTCCCAAAGAAAGATTCGGCGCTTTCGTTACTACCGAAAATACCATTTTATCAAGCGTTTCGAAAGTAATCAGAGTCGAAATACTACTTATCATACTTACTATGATCGTTAACGTAATAGGGCTTCGGATCATCGGGGCAAGATATGCAGTAGGGCTCGGCATTATCCTCGCAGTTCTCGATGTTATCCCGATAATAGGTCCGGGACTCATCTATATACCATGGATAATATATCATTTGGCTTGGGGTAGCGGGTATTTGGCCGTATACCTTATCGTTCTATATGGCGGGGTGTCACTACTGAGACAAATAGCTAGGACTAACATGATTGGAAAAGAAACCGGACTGCACCCGCTGGCGGCTCTCGTTTCCTTATACCTGGGGTTTCGCCTTTTCGGAGGAATAGGAGTAATCTATGGACCGCTGGTAGCTGTTCTCCTGGCAGGTTTTCTTTCGCATGACCCTATAGATGGTGAAGGTGGTAGTGACGGTTGAAAACGATATCTATCCTTGGTTCTACAGGATCCGTAGGTACGCAGGCATTAGACGTGATCAAAAACAGTTGTGACTTCAAAGTGCTGGCCCTGGCAGCACATAGCAACTGGAAACAAGTCCTTTGTCAGGCAAAAACTTTCGGAGCACGAGTTGTTGCCATATTTGACGAAAAAGCCGCGGACGTGGCCGAGAGAGAAAAGGGGTCCTTAGGGCTCAAAGATCTTGAGATACTCAGCGGCTCAAAAGGCTTGTGCGATGTCGCGTCCATGCCTGAATGTGATCTAGCGCTCCATGCCATTCCCGGTTTCGATGGTGTAAAGCCACTTATAAGTTCGCTTGAAAGCGGAAAACAAGTAGCCTTGTCTGGGAAAGAAGCCCTTGTGTCGGCAGGCGAGATCGTTAAAACGTTCCTTGAATCAGACCCAAATGCAATCATACCGGTCGACTCCGAGCACTCGGCTGTTTTCCAATGCTTTTTGGGTGAGAATAAACGTAGCGTAGAGAACATCATTCTTACAGCATC
>Ga0116188_1001177_pt1 | contig 23281 bp, 19 predicted proteins | sample AD_JPNTR2_MetaG_FD_89807 | JGI IMG/M metagenome (GOLD analysis project Ga0116188, IMG submission 89807) | Active sludge microbial communities of municipal wastewater-treating anaerobic digesters from Japan - AD_JPNTR2_MetaG | ecosystem: Engineered > Bioreactor > Anaerobic > Digestate | place...
GAGCGTCATACCCGACAAACCGACATTTGTCTTTCCCGACGATTTTTCAGGCCAGGAGAATCAGTTGCTTCGCAACAACGGCAACGGGACTTTCACCGATATCACCGCCGAAGCCCGCGTTTCCGGAGGCAAAGCTAAAAGCACCGGGGTGGTGTTTTTCGACTTCAACAACAGTCGTGATATCGATCTCCTCGTCATTAACCACGGCGCCCCGCCCAATCTCTTCAGTAACAAGCGCGACGGAACCTTCGAGGATGTGGCCGCCAACTTGGGCTTGACTACTTTCAACATGTGCGGCGTAAGCTCCGCTGACCTGAACAAAGACAGCTTCCAGGATATTGCCTTGCCGCGGCCGACTGTCTGGGCTCTCAGGAACAGCGGGGGCCGCAAGTTCATTGAAATGAAACCAGCTGCTGACAATTCCGCAGCTGGCGCCTGGGGCAGCCTGGTTTTTGACTATGACAATGACGGCTGGCTCGATCTTCTGCTCCTGGGAGAGAGGACTCGGCTTTTCAGGAACGAGGGAGCGCGTGGTTTTACCGATGTTTCGGAACAATCTGGCTTCGGCGACCTTCCGACTGCTTCCGTAAGAAGCGCGGCTGTCGCGGATTACGACGGCGATGGCGACAACGATGTCATCATGATCATCAACGGAGCAAAGCCGCTCGTCTTGCGCAATGACGGGGGAAACCAGAACAAGTCCGTCAAGATTAACCTGTCGGGGCTGCGGGACAACAAGAGTGGGCTTGGAGCAAAAATAGAGATCCGCGCAGGCCAGGCCTGGCAGAAACTCGAAGTGAACGGCAACATCGGCTTCCTGTCGCAAAGCTCCCCGGAGCTTGTCTTTGGACTCGGTAAAAAGCAAGCGGCCGATTCCATCCGGATTCTCTGGCCGACAGGCGTGCTCCAAGCCGAGTTGGAACGCCCGGCTGGACAAACGATCAGGATCGAGGAAGTTGACCGAAAGGGCACTTCTTGCCCGCTTTTGTATGCTTGGAACGGCCACAAATACGACTTCATAACCGACTTCCTCGGCGGCAGCGCGGTCGGCTATCTTGTAGCGCCGGGCGTGTACGGCTCAGTCGACGTCGACGAATACGTAAAGATCGCAAACATGGTCCCTCAGCCAAAAGACGGGCTCTACTCGATCAAGATGAACAACCAACTCGAAGAGGTCATGTTCATCGACGAGGTCAGGCTTCTGGCCGTTGATCACCCGGATGGCACCTCCGTCTACCCGGATGAAAAACTCATGCCTGCGCCTCCCTATCCCAGCTTCAAACTCTTCCTGGCAAAAGACTCTCGCCCCCCCATTGCGGCGACCGATGAAAACGGCAGAAACGTCCTCCCTGCCCTGCTGAAGATCGATCGCAACTACCCCGATTCCTTCAAGCTCTTGCCCTTCAAAGGGTACGCAGAGCCGCACGAACTGATTCTCGACCTGGGCGATGTGAGCCAGGCTGAGAAGGTGCTTTTGCTGATGACTGCCTGGATCGATTACGCCGATTCGTCTTCCAACCTGGCAGCATCCCAGGCAGGTGCGAAACTAATCCCGCCATATTTGCAAGTAGTTGATACCGACGGAAAGTGGGTAACCACCATTGACAGCATTGGATTTCCGGCCGGTCTGCCGAAAACCATGACGGTGGATTTAAGCGGCAAATTCCGTCATCCGACCGACTTCCGTGTAAAAATCGTAACCTCGATGAGGATCTACTGGGACCAGATCCTGCTCGACACCTATTCCAGTCCGGAAAGGCCCCGAGTCACGACTTTAAAGGCGGATCGTGCCAGTCTGGCTTTCTATGGATATCCCCGGGAGGTAAAACCAGACGGCAAGAACCCGCCCATGTACGACTACCACGATCGTTCGACAACCTCTCCCTGGAAGAACCATATCGGCAGCTATACCCGCTATGGCGATGTGAAGCAGTTACTCGAGGCCAAGGACGACATGTATGTGGTGATGCGACACGGAGACGAAATTACGGCAGAGTTTGAAGCCGCCAAGCTGCCGCCGATTCCGGATGGCTGGCGCCGAAGCTTTCTGGTTTACGCAGCCGGCTTTGGGAAAGACATGGATTTGAATTCGGCTAATCCTGACACGGTGGGACCGCTGCCTTCTCATTCGGGCACTTACCCGGACAGCCCCGCTCACAGGGACTATCTGAAGACGTACAATACCAGGGAAATCAGGGAAACGTTCAATTGGTGATGCGTTTGCCGTTGATAATAATTCGCGGAGAAATACAGAATGCCGAAACACATAGGAATCGTGGCGGTCAGCGCAGAAGGGGCCGCGCTCTGCTACCGGACGATCTGTGCTGAAGGCGCCGCCTGCCTTGGTCCGCACGCACATCCCGAGATTACCATGCATACAACCCCGCTCAGCGAGTACATGGTCTACATCGAGAGCGGAAGATGGAAAGAGGTCGGGGATCTGATGCTGAATTCCGCCAGGAAACTGGCTGAGGCGGGCGCCGATCTCCTGATTTGCCCCGATAACACTGTTCATCAGGCTTTTGACTTTCACGAGATGGAAAAAGAGGCTGGCTTGCCTTGGCTGCACATCGCGGAAGTGGTTGCACAGGAAGCTTTGACCCGAGGGTTCCGCAAGATTGGCGTCCTCGGAACCCAATTCCTTATGGAAGGACCTGTTTATCCCTCGCGCCTTGAGGCCGCGGGCATAGAACGGCTGATTCCCGGCAAAGCCGACAGGGAGAAAATCAATCAGATCATTTTCGATGAACTCGTCTACGGGCGCTTCGAGGATTCATCACGCAATTATTTCTGTTCGGTGATTGATGAACTCCGATCAAACGGTTGCCAGGCGGTTGTCCTGGGATGCACCGAGATTCCTTTGCTGATATCCGACGAAGTCTCGCCCCTGCCCTGTCTGGATTCAACCCGACTCCTGGCGCATGCCGCACTCAAGGCGGCGATACAACCCGTGGAAGGCGAGTAGCAACTAGATCAAGGAGACAAAGAACATGACCTACAGCGCGAATCCTGCTCGTTACGACTCCATGATTTACCGCCGATGCGGGCGTAGCGGTCTTTTGCTGCCCGCGATCTCGCTTGGACTCTGGCACAACTTCGGCGCCGTCGACGATAGCTCAAACGCCCGGGCCATGATCTTGCGCGCCTTCGACCTGGGCATCACTCATTTCGATCTGGCCAACAACTACGGTCCCCCGCCTGGATCAGCCCAAGAAACGTTCGGCGCCATCCTGCATCGCGATCTGAAGGCGTACCGAGACGAGTTAATCATCTCAGACAAGGCGGGATACCTGATGTGGCCGGGTCCGTACGGAGAATGGGGATCACGCAAGTACCTGCTGGCCAGTCTCGATCAGAGTCTGCGCAGAATGCAGCTCGATTACGTCGACATCTTTTATCATCATCGTCCCGACCCGAACACGCCCCTGGAAGAAACCATGGGCGCCCTGGACCACGCCGTCAGGAGCGGCAAGGCCCTGTACGTCGGAATATCCAATTATGATGCGCGCCAGACCCGGAAGGCGGCCGAAATCCTGCGCGAACTGGGAACGCCATGCCTTATCCATCAGCCCAAGTACAGCATGTTCAACCGATGGATAGAGCCCGACCTGCTCCATGCGCTGAAGCAGGAAGGAATCGGCTGCATAGCGTTTTCACCGCTTGCCCAGGGCCTCCTGACTGACAAATACCTGGACGGGGTGCCGGAGGGTTCCAGGGCATCGAAGCCCCACGGTTTTCTCAGGCCCGAGCAGATCACCGAAAAGCAGCTCAGGCAGGTTCGAAAGCTGAGAGAACTGGCCGCCCGACGAGGACAAAGCCTTGCACAGATGGCGCTCGCCTGGGTCTTGCGGCATCCGGTAATGACCTCGGCGTTGATCGGGGCCAGTTCAACTAAGCAGATCGAGGAAAACGTTCACGCTTTGGCAAACCTCGAGTTCAGCAGGGAAGAACTGAATGCCATAGACGACGTTCTCCGTGAGGCCCCCGAAGCGCAGCTGCAGGATTGACGACCGCGTCCGTCCTACACCTGCGAATACGACGTCGGCCGCAGAATCAGGTCGGTGATGTTCGACACGGTATCCGCGTAATATGGCTCCGCGCTCAGCTTCTTCCAGGCAGGATCTTCCCTGAACGCGGCCCACGCCTTCTCGCGCGCCGCCCAATCGGGAAAGGCCAGCATATAGGTCAGATTGGGAATCCTCGGACCGATCAGCGTTTCCCCAAAGAAGACGGGGTGCAAGCCGGTTTTCCGGAAGATGGCAAGTTCGCCGCCTGAGTTGAACATTTCGATTTTGCGCCTGGCCGCTTTCTCGCAGTGGCTTTCATAGATGCGCATCTCGAAGATCCGCCCGCTCTTCCCGGCGACCGACGAGGGAACTTCGACTCTCGGCGCCTGCTCGAAGGCGAGCATCAGGGAGCTCTCCACCCGCATGTAGGGAGGATCGCTCGACGGCAATTTGTAGAAGCTCTCGGCAGCCTTTTGAAATTCCGCGTCGGTCTCGAGCCGGGCCGGTGCGGTCATCACCGATTCAAGGCTTTTGTGAGGTAAAAGTACGTACAAGGTTAAGCTGTCCACGCCGTGGACAGGCTCGAATACACCAATGGGACCGACACCGAGACGGGAGCAGGCAGGTATCAGGGCATTAGCCAGAAACTCGCTCAAAACCTTCTTCTTGTCGCCCGGAAGCATGCGATAAAGGCGCAACTCCAATAGCTGCCGGTCGTTCTTCTGCCCTTGCGCCATACCTGAAACTGCATACGAGAGTGAACTGATGCCGGTACCTGAAGCCACCAGAAAATCACGTCGTTTCATAGAAAAGCCCCCAATCGATTGAGAAGTTAGCACACACGCGTTCGCGTACTTTAGGCCAAAAGAACGGCAGGGGTAAAGAGGCAAAAGCCAAGGGGTGAAGGGACAAAGGGGAAAAGGGGTAGAGGGGAAAAGCATTTTCCATTTTCCGTCGTTCATTTTCCATTTTCCATTTCATCCATCTCACGATGGTGCCTGTCCCGATGGGTCCGCGGCCAAATGAAGATGGAAAATGGCGAGCCAATTGCAAAAATCGCCGGACGGGCTTGCGTACGATGGGTTTCGAATCCGCACCGCGATTTTCGGGGCGGATTGAAACCCACCACTCTTCACCCAACGGGCTTGTCGTACGAAGAGTGCGAAACGCGCGCTGGTGCACGATGGTGGGTTTCAATAAAGGGATAGAGGGAAAAGCATTTTCCAGAGTCGATCGCAAAAATCGGTCTTAAAGGCGCCAACGGCCTGATTCAGAATAGCCTCGGGCAAAAGCCCGCTAAGCTCTAACATAAGCATCTCTCTGCGTGAGGAAAACGGCTCCGGGAAACCGCACGCCGGAGGCGTGCGGGGGGAGTAGCCGGGGGTGGAGCCGCTTTGCAGGCGACACCCCCGGTATCGTGAACTTCGACAACCCCACCCTGAAGGGGTGGGAGGAAAGAACATTGTGCGATGGGATCCCAAATGCGGTTTTGCTGTACCATCTGGTTTTCAGCACCAGGGGTCGCTATGCGCTTATTCGCGAATCCCGGGCCGAGCGGCTAAACGAGTACCTTAGCTCCCACCCCTTCAGGGTCGGGAGTCATTGCAAGCTGGATACCGGGGGTGTCGCAAAACACGCTCCACCCTCGGCTACTTACCTCGAACGCCTCCGGCGTGCGGTCTCTTCCCCCAAATGGAAAATGGAAGATGAACGATGGAAAATGGAAAATGCTTTTCTCCTTACCCCTTTACCCCTTACCCCTTTGCCCCCTTCGCTTTTGCGCCTTCACCTCTGCCGTTTCACCCCTGTAGTCGAGGTCACATGGCATCTTGACAGGCTCTGCTATGTTGAGTGTAAAGAGCGCGAACATTCGGATTGCCAAGGCTTCTCTGTGATTGACATGGCACCGGGCAACTTCTAATATTGGGCGCATCAGTTTGGGAAGGAGAGTCACCAGATGGCCGCAACGGGCGAAGGAAAAGTGGGTTCAGAAGTCAGGTTGTGTCGCGAATCTCTGGGCCAGATCCGGACCGAGTTGAGTAAGTCTCTCTGTGAGTTTCAGGTCCAGGTGACCGAACTTCGAGAGTCACTGAACCAGGTCCAGCAGAACTATCGGAGTTTTCAAGACCAGTTCGCACAGCTCGAGCAAAGGTCGATAGGGTTGGAAACGCAGGTTCAGGCGGTTCAGAGTTTAGACAGTCGTTTCGAGGAGATCGAAGGAACTCTCCAGACCGTCGAACAGGAACCAGCCCCTGCGGCGTCTTCCGTTCCGATTCAAGGGATCGATCCCTCACTCTTGAAGAAGACTTTAAAAAGGCTGGCCGGGGCAACCACCCAAGAGGAAATTCTGGAAGTCTTCCTTGACCTCGCGGCCGGCACTGCTGAACGGGCAATTCTTTTTGCCGGGAAGGACGGCTCTTATATTCCCTGGCGCAGCCGTGGTTTCTCCAAGGAATCGCTGGAATCAGTTGTAGTGAACGATCCCGCCGATCCCATCATGGTTGTCGCGAATACCAAACAGCTGGTTTATCGCGAGCAGGCGCCCGTTGAGGCTAGACCGTCTCTGGGTGAGGCAGGGGATCTGCCGCATGCCTTTGTCGCTATACCTTTAGTCTTCGATGACTTCGTCCCGGTGATCTTCTACGCTGACTCATCCCGGTCGATTGACGTCGACTACCTCGAAGTACTCAGCTACCTCTCGGTTCTCGTCCTGAAGAACAACGCGCTCCAGCAACTCGCTGGGGACAAAGCCGAACAGCCGGCCGAAGCCGTCCAATTCGCCGTCGAGGAAAAGACCGAGACACCCGCGGCTCCGCCTCCGGTCACAACTCCGATTGAGGCGCCATCACTGGTCGCGGAACCTCCCGAGCCTCAACCCGTCCCGATTACCGAGGATTGGGAGATCCCCGAGAGCATGATCGACCATCCCAAACCCGCACCGGATGTTTCCCTGGAGACTTTTGCCGAGCCGGCACCGGCGGCGCCTGAGCCGGAACCTGAGCCTCAACCTCAGCCGGAGAGCCTTGTGGAACCTGACGGTCATATGGAGGCTGTGGGCGAGGCCGTGAGCGAACCCATACCGATCCCGACGCTCTCGCCCGAAGAAGAAGAGAAATACAGCAACGAGGCGAGACGTTTCGCCCGACTCCTGGTTTCCGAAATAAAGCTTTACAACGAGGACGAGGTGTTCAACGGCCGCCAGAATGCCGATCTGTACACTCGCTTGAAACGCGACATTGACCGCAGCCGCGAGATGTACGAAAAACGAGTCCACCCCGCGGTGGCTCGCGTTTGCGACCACTTCCACGAAGAACTCGTTCGTATCCTGGCCCGTGAAGACGTCAATTTGATGGGTTCGGGCTATCCAGGTCCGATGCTCAGGAAATAAAGAAACAACGGGCGAAGCGTCTGTTCCCAGCACCGCTTGGAACTCCCTTCGCCCGTCCCTTCCCTGGGAGTACCGCGACCTTCGCGGGACGCGGCAGTTGAACCAACCGTCAACTACTCATCCCCCTTTGCCCCATCGCCTACTGGGGTATAATCAATCGATTTTTTCGGAGGACATGTCGTGATAAAGGACCTTCTGCCGAACCAGGTGGTGTGTAACGAGAAGAACGAAAAGGGCAAACCCTGTCACGGTAAGATTAAACGCTATTATCCCTTTGCCTCCTACTTCAACGAGACCGATTCCGATCGACTGGAAGAGATCAAGCGTGAATTTGGTCAGGATCCCAAGCTGGTCCTGCTGCGTTGCGAAGACTGCCTGACGATTTATCGGCTCCCGCAAGTTCTCAAAGAACAGCTGAAGCAGGCTTAGACGACGCTGGGAGTTGAAGGAGAGACACTGAGACCGAGTTCCATCCGTGATATCCGCGTCATCCGCGCTATCCGCGGGCTTTTCTCCCCACGAATAGCGCGGATAACGCGGATGCGTTTTTCGTTTTCCATCCCATGTTCAGGAAGAAAGCCGGGGTCAACAATTTTCTTGCAACCGGCTCCAAGTTCCCTGTTTTTCACACTCGTATCACTTCTTCGGCGTCGCATTCCGGGCAGCACTCGTAACGGTACCACTCGGTCCCACTGCCGCCCCATCCGCATTTCAAACAATAAACCCGGGCTGTGCGCAGCTGCCGGCGGAAACGGATCTCGAGAACCTTGTTCGCGATAATCAAAATTGCACCGACACCAATCAGGCCGTAGCTGTAAAGCAGGACAAGAGGCGAGTACAGAGCGCTGGACGTGGTAATCAGCAAGAGCAAAACGAGGGCGACGACAATCAGCGCGAAGCCGGCACGCTTAAGGCCCGTTGGCTTTTCAAGTATGTCGATATTCAAGTCCCCAGCTTCGGCCATCGCATCATTTTAGCAGCCGACCGTCCCGTCTTATCGGCTTCCCCCTTGTTATTAGATTCTTGCCCCCTGATCGCTTATCCATTATCCTACCGCCCAGCGTCACGGCAAGAAGAAGACACCTGGCGCGGGCGGGGGAGGTCAAAGCCATATGAAGTGCAGCAAGAAAGAAGAGCGGCGGCTAACGGATCTGACGATGACTCGGTCTCTTGTTCTGTCTCGGGCTTTCCTGATAGCGGCTGCACTTTTCCTGGTGCCCACCTGGGCGTTTGCCGGCACTGCGGTCCATGCGCCGTCGCAAGATTCATCACACGGGCTCGAATTTGCGGTCTTGCTGATCTCCGCCATCCTCGCTCTCAGGTTTTCGCGCAAGGCCAAGCCGGCAGTCGAATTGCCACAATCCAGATCTGTCAGCCGGATAAACGAACTGGCCCGATCCCTGGTGGCCGAGGATTGCCGCTCGTTGACGATCGCGATGACCGAACTCGCCCAGGGAAACCTGACCGCCCAGCTCGATATCCGCTCTAAGCCTCTTAACCCCGAGGCCTTTCCCGAGATTCGCGACTTCGTGAAAGTGCTGAACTCCATTGTGGCCAGCCTTCAGGAAACGGCCGTGGAGTTCAACGCGGTCACCGAGACTCCCTGCCACCGGTTGTGTTACGTCGGCGCCGACTCGTTTCTGGAAGGACGAGCCTGCGGTGAAGCCATGGGCGAAGTCTTGGGCCGCACCGGCAGGGTTGCCATTGTCACAACCTTTCATAACGCATCGGGTCCGGGACTTCGCCGCAAAGGCTTTATCAGCATGATTCACGAGCGTTATCCCGGCATTGAGGTAGTAACGACCATAGAGGGAACAGAGACCCCCGAGATCGCCTACGAGGCGACAAAGGAAATGCTACAGAGTTTCTCCAACCTCCAGGGAATCTACGTCACCGCAGGCGCCACCCCTCATGGCGTTGCACAGGCTGTCGTTGATGCTGGACGTCAGGGCCAGATCAAGATTATCGCGCACGACCTCGTAGATGACACCATGCGCGATATTCAACAGGGGATTATCAGTGCAACCCTGGGGCAGGACCCCTTCGCACAAGGCCACGAGCCGGTCATTCACCTTTATAACCACCTAGCCGCCGGTTGGCGTCCTCCCGCGCCGCGGCTTCTTACGAAGCTTGACGTTATCACACGCGAGAACTACAGGCAGTTCTGGGACCCGGAGCGGGGCGCCCTGGAAACGGAAGCGGCGGCTGCCCGGCGAAGTCATCCTCTTCCCGCTACGGTCCGTCGCTCGTTTCGTATTGCCGTACTTGGTCGCGAAGACTCGAAGTTCTGGGACTCGGTCCGGGATGGGGTCATGACCGCGGCCGAAAAGCTTCGTCCTTTAAACGTGACCGTCGATTGGATTGTACCACCTGAGAACAAGCAGAACCAAACTGTCGGCATCGATGTATACGGACCCTACTTGGAGTCCATCGTTGCCCAAAGATACGACGGACTGGCAACCGGGGTTTTTGACAAGGATTACATTCCCTACATCAATCGGGCCGTGGCAAGCGGCATTCCTGTCGTCACCTTCAACGCGGAGCCAACCAGCCTGAGGGGATTGGTTTTCTCTATCGCCGAGCAGGCGCAACGCCTGATGGGCATGAGCCAAAACCTCGCGCTGACTATCAACGGTGTGAATCAGTCAACACTCCAGATAAATTCGGCGATGAACCAGGTCTCACGTGGGACCATCGCCCAGAACGAGCAGGTCAGCCAGACTCACGAGGCGCTCGGTTCCCTGCTTCGTCACATCGATGAAGTCAGCACGGAGGCGACACGCGGTTCCGCAGCCGCCGAGGAGGCCGCCAAGGCGGCTCACACCGGCGCCGAAGCCGTGGAGAAGACGCTCGCCAGCATGCAGGCAATCAAGCAAGCGGTGACCGAGACGGCGGCAACCGTTCAAGGCCTTGGTGAACACTCGCAGAAGATCGATATCATCATCAAGCTGATCGGCGGGATCGCCTATCAAATCAAACTGCTTGGAATTAACGCAGCCATCGAGGCCGCTCACGCCGGCCAATATGGCGCGGGATTTCTGGTTGTGGCCGGGGAGATCCGGTCGCTGGCAGAGCGGACCGCCCAGGCGACTCGCGAAATCACGGAACTCGTTGACAGCGTGCAGTCTAAGATCAGAGAAGTGCAAAAGGTCATGGGCTCAGGGCTCGAAAAAGTGTCCCAGGGTGCCACACTAACCGAGCATGCGGGCAAAGTCTTCGGCGAAATTCGCGAGGCCGTCGAAGCGAATTACAACCGCTTGAAAGCCATTAACAATGCGATGACCGAAATGCAGTCCTTCTCGCATCAGGTCGGGGGCATAATGGAAAGCGTGGCCGCCATCAGCGAAGAAAACGCGGCCGCGATTCAGCAGGTCACCGCGTCCACGCGGGAGATGAGCGCACAGCTGGCGGAAGTCACGCAGACAGCCGCCAACCTCGCCCGCATGGCTGAATCAGAACAGGAACTTCTCGCCAAATTCAACCTGAACGGTTGATCCACGGTCAGGCCAGGCATCAGCGATGTCAATGCTTCTGCCAGCGGTCTCCCCACTTGAGCTTCTCGTGAAGCACTTCGAAAAAGTTGCGCTCAGTGGGCTGAATCAGTTGAATCTTGTTTTCGGACTCGGTGCACGTGACCTCGGCCCCTACCTGTAGTGGCACACCCACCTGCCCGTCGATGGTGAGGCTCACATCCTCCCCCGAGCGCAAAACCAGGCCGATTTTGCTTTTCGAAGGTATGACCAAAGGCCGATGCGTTAAGGTATGAGGACAGATTGGCGTCAGCGTAATCGCGTCGAGCGCCGGATACACGATCGGGCCACCGGCCGAAAGCGAATACGCGGTAGAGCCTGTCGGCGTCGAGACGATCATTCCATCAGCCAGAAATGAAGACGTGAAATCTCCGTTAATCCACAGGTGCAGCGATATCATGCGCCCCAGAGCGCCCTTGTTCACAACCACGTCGTTGAGGCCGTAAAAGGTGACTGGAGAGTGAGTCCCATTTTGTCGAACCTCGGCCCTGAGCATGGTGCGGGTGTCAAGGCGATGACGGCCGGCCAGGACTGTCTCCAGGGCAGGATGGATCTCGTCGAGCGTCACGCTGGTAAGAAAACCGAGGGTTCCGAGGTTCACTCCCAGGATGGGCGCCCCTCGGCTGCCGATCAACCGGGCCACTGATAACAGCGTACCGTCCCCGCCGAAAACGACCACCACGTCAACCACCCCGGGTATCTCAGAGGCGGGACAAGAAGTTACGCCTTCAAGCCCGAAATCAGCCGCCAGCTTGTCGTCAACAATAATCCGGCAGGACTGATTTAAAAGCCAACTGACAATTTCCCGCAGACGCGGGGCAAAGTCTAAACGGCCAGGCTTGACGAAAATGCCGATTCTCATGATAGGCGATCAATGCTGACGGGTTGCCTGGTTGATGCTCGAGGTAACGGGTCAGTGTCGCCGGGCAGGCGTCTGGTCAACTCGGCAGCCTGCCTGGTTATCAACCATCAACCCGGGCCTTGAGCTCCTGCTCTTTAGCGTATTTTTCCCGGCACTCTCTCGAGCAGAAATATAAGCTCCCCTCCGGTCGTCGCACCTCCAGCGCAAGTTCCGGGGCGAGGTACATGCCGCACTGCGGATCTTTGACCATCCGCCCGCTTGAAACCGGTCCGACTCCACGTGGTTGCCGGGTTCTGATCTTCCTCGGCCCGGCCCCAAAAATCCTTGCCAAGGCCCAGCGAAGCAGCGTCAGAAGAAGCAGAATGACGAATAGTCGCCAGATCATTACCGTCCCCCCTCCCTCGCCGGTTGCGGTTCTGCTTTCACCCCCGCTTTCAAGTGCGCCTTTGCCGCTTCGATCTGTTTCTCGATTTCGGTCCGGTGGGGATATTCGGGATGAAACGCCAGCAGTTTCTCCCAGCTCGCAATGGCGTCAGCGAAATTCATTATTGAAAAATAAGCAAATCCAAGGTTCTGAAGCGTCTGGGGGTGCTTCTCATCCAACGCCAGCGACTTTTTGTACATCTCGATCGCCTTGTCAGGATGATTGGTATATAGGTAAGACGTGCCCAGATCGGTGTTTACATTCGGGTTATTCGGGTCCAGACGGACTGCCTCTTCGTACCACTTGACTGCCGCATCGAACCGCTTCATGTCATAGTGTGTATTTCCCAGGGCGATTCGGACGTCCTTGTCTTTCGGATCTGCTGCGGCTCGTTCCTGCAGTTCCCGAAGTCGCTGCATGTCCTCAATTGAGGGGTGATCCTCGGGGAGCCCAAACTCCTGCGTGACTGGTGCACCGCCTACGGGAACCGGTCCTTTGTTTATGAGATCGGAGGTAAAGAACCCCAGGACAAACCCGATAGCGATTCCAACCAGACCAAATACTATCTGTCTGTTCTTCATAGAAGGGACAATGTTAGCACACCATGGCGGGGCTTTCCCGTGCGGTCAAGATTCGCCACGGGAGTCAAGGCAGCGTACCGCGGATGTTCGGTCCGCGGACGAAGCGGATAACACAGACAAACGCGGATCGGATGGGAAGTGCTCCTCGGCTACTTCTGGCCGCCCAACTGCTCGATCAGCTGTTTAGCAACCTCGGCATTCTCTCCATTTGGCGAGAGCTCAACGTATTTCTTCAGGTGGCTTACAGCTTCATCCATCTTATCGAGACCGATCTGGGTCAACCCCAACTGATAATGAGCCTCCGCATGATTGGGATCCACCTCCAGGGCCTTCAGCAGCGCGGTTTCAGCTTCAGCGTTGTTCCCGCTGTTGATGTAAGTGACCCCAATGTTGTAGTACTGAGTGGCCGCCGCTTTAGGATCAGCCGCTACCGCAAGAGTAGCCGCCTTTTCGTACATTTCCTTTGACTTCTCGAGGTTTCCCGCGTCTGAATAGATGCCTCCCAGATTCTGGTAGAGTGCCGCGTCATCCGGCTTCAGCGCGATCGCCTTGTTATAGGACTCAATCGCCGAGTCAAACTGTTTCAGCTTGGCGTAGGAACTCCCCATGTTCGCCCAAACCGCCGGTTGGTCGGGGTCTTTTTGGGCAGCCAGCTTGAAGGCCTCAATCGCCTGCTCGTGCTGTCCCATTTTCGCGAGTTGCAGGCCCTGATCAAAGGACTGCTTCAGTGCTTCCAGGTCGGCCTGTTTCTTCTTCGCTTCTTCCACCTCTTTACGGCGCTGTTCCAATTCCTCTTCGGTCATTTCAAAGTCAAGTTTGCCCGACTGGCCCGGTACCAACTCGAAGGAAATGTTGCCGCGCTGGTCGTCTACTCCGAAGCCCGGCTTTACACCACGCACTCCGTCGGACTGATAACCTTGTTTCTTAGCGGTTATCTGGTAGAGCCCCTGCAGCGGGATGCCGGCGTGGATGTATTTTCCGTTCTTGTCAGTCTTCAGCTCATACTTGCGTTTGATGTCCATCCCTTGGATCGTGATGACAACATCCTTGATGGGCTGACCCGTCGTTTTGTCTTTGACAATCCCTTGAAACACACCGATCTGGGCAAAAAGCGGTACTGTCCAGAAAGACAGAAGGAGGACACAGAAACCCAATCCCGTTGATCTGATTCTCATATGCACCTTTCCCGAATAGTGTGATTCAAACCTAATCGAGAAGTTTCTGCAGTTACCTGTAGAAGTTTCTCAGCGCCACAATATTATCGGTCAGGGGGCAGTTTGGCAAGCTATCCAGGAAGAGTTTTCCATAACTCCTCGAACGAAGGCGACTGTCAAGAACAGCGAGGATGCCCCGATCCTGTTTCGAACGAATCAGTCTCCCCAGCCCCTGGCGCAAAGTAATGACCGCCTCAGGCACACTGTATTCCAGGAACGAGTTGCGCCCCTCTTTCCTCAGGCGGTTCAGTCTTGCTGCGACAATAGGTTCAGACGGGACTTGGAAAGGCAGTTTATCGATTATGACGGCCCGCAGCGCGTCTCCCTGCACATCCACTCCCTGCCAGAAACTGGCGGTAGCGCATAGCACGGCGTGAGGGGTGGTTCGAAAAGCTTCAAGAAGCTGGTTCTTTGGCTGGTCACCCTGTCTTAACAATGGGAAATCGAGCCGTTCCCGCAGGCTCCGGTAAAATCGGTTCATCTGCTGAAAGCTGGTAAAGAGCAGGAACGCATGGCCCTCGGTGATACTCAAAATCTCACGGATCTCCCTGAGGGCGCGCAGAAAATACTCGGCAGATCGCGGCTCCGGGAATGATCGCGGAACATAAAGTATCGTCTGCCTGGCATAGTCGAACTCGCCGGTGACCGAAAGCTCAATCGCTTTCGACACTCCGAGCCTTTCACGAATATATTGAAAGTTGCCGGCGGTGGTCAGGGTGGCCGACGTCAAAATGACACTCGGCACACGGTCGAACAGCACATCATTCAAAATCGGGGCAACATGAATCGGGCTGATATGAAGAACGACGCCCCGTCCTCGCTTGTCATACCAGTAGACCTGCTCCTCGGAGTCGCCCAGCATCACCTCGTCCAGGTCCTTGCTCAATTGTGTCAGTCTTCTCAGGAGTGACTCCGCATCCGCGGGACGATTCGTCATTTTCTGGACCTGGTGATAAAGCACCTGCAGACTCGACTTGAGGCGCTGGTAGGCCACGCCATTCTCCAGGCGCAGGTCGACCAAGTTTCCGCCCGGAGTGCGGTAGATATTCAGCGAGTAATGGCCTTCCGGTCCAGGAAAAGCGTTGAAAAATTCCGCCGCCCGGTCCTCAATTTCGCCCACCGATGCAAGCGTGTCGGCGTCTTCGCGAAAGACCGCCCTGAAATCACGGCACAACTCGTCAACCTGGTAGCTGCTGACCTCCTGCCCGAAATGCGAGCAAGCGACATCTTCCACTTCGTGGGCTTCATCTAGAATGAGAACCCCGAATTCAGGCATCACCCGCCCGATCTCGTCGGTCTGAATCGCGAGGTTCGAAAAAAGCAGGGCGTGATTGACGATGATGAGATTGGACTCAAGCGCGCGCTGGCGCATCCGTGTGATGAAGCACTGGTCGAAATACTCGCATTTCTGCCCGATGCAGCTTTCACTGCAAGCGTCCACATGTTTCCAGACCGGGTCATCATCGGATATCCATTTCAGCTCGGCGCGATCGCCCGTTTCCGTCTTCCCCGACCAGCTCCGCAGCTCGCGCAACTCCTCCTCGGCGCCGGCCACCAGTGGAAGAGGCGCGCCCTGATGTAATCTCCTGAGGCAAAGGTAGTTGTTTCGCCCCTTCATGTAGGTGACTGAGAGCTTGGGGAACAGGTGTTTCCGGATAAAAGGAACGTCCTTGGAGAACAGCTGCTCCTGCAGATTGCGGGTGGCGGTCGAAATGATGACCCGGCGGGGCGAGCAGAGGGCCGGAATCAGGTAGGCGAGGGTTTTGCCTGTGCCTGTCCCGGCCTCCACGATCAGGTGACGGTCGTTCTGTATCGCATCCAACACCGCCTCAGCCATCTCCAGCTGAGAAGGCCGGAATTCGTAGTTTGGAAGCTGGCGCTCCAGGATACCGCCCGGACCGAAAATCTGCCTGAGAGAATGAAACTCGTCTCGGGTCCTGGTCTTTCCATCGCGTACTGATGCAGTCAAAGCTCGTCACACCACGGCGGATCGATAGCTTTCAAGCCGTTTGGCATACAACGGGAAACAGGAGGTTAACGCCCGGACCTTCTTCCTGATCTCAGCCTGCAGCGAGCCGTCATCTGGCCGTTCCAGCACCTGCCCGATCCATGACCCGATTTGCTCCATTTCGGCTTCTTTCATCCCGCGAGTTGTAACGGCTGGCGTGCCAACGCGAATTCCGCTCGCTATGGCAGGCGGATTGGTGTCAAACGGAATGGCGTTCTTGTTCACCGTGATAGAAGCGTTCTCCAGGCTGGCCTGCGCCGCTTTCCCGGTGATTCCTTTTGAGAAAACATCGACCAGGCACAAATGTGTATCAGTACCCCCGGAGACAATCCGAAAACCTTGCCCGGCGATGGCCTTGCACAGCGCCGCGGCATTGCGAACCGTTTGACGCTGATACTCGCGGAACTCCTCGCTCTCGGCCTCCTTGAAGCAGACTGCTTTGGCGGCAATGATGTGCACCAGGGGGCCTCCCTGTACACCCGGGAAGACGAGCTTATCGATCGCCTTACGGTATTGCTCTTTGCACAAGATCAGCCCGCCTCTCGGACCGCGCAGGGTCTTATGAGTGGTCGAGGTCACAAAATCCGCATATGGGACCGGGTTGGGATGCAGTCCCGCAGCCACCAGACCTGCAATATGCGCCATGTCCACCATCAAGTAACTGTTCACCTTGCGGCAAATATCGGCGAGCCTGTCAAAATGCAGAATTCGACTGTAGGCGCTCGCTCCGGCCACGATCATTTTCGGCTTTTCACGCAGCGCCAGTTCTTCCAATGCATCATAATCGACCTGCTCGGTCCCTGGACTCACACCGTAGGGAATCACCTGGTAAAACATTCCCGAGAAGTTGAGCGGGCTGCCGTGAGTAAGATGGCCTCCGTGAGCAAGATTCATTCCCAGGATCTTATCGCCCGGCTGCAGCACTGACATGTAGACGGCCATATTTGCCTGCGCACCCGAATGAGGCTGCACGTTGGCGTGTTCGGCCCCAAAAATCGCCTTGGCACGTTCAATTGCAAGCGACTCAACCACATCAACAAACTCACAACCCCCGTAATATCTGCGACCGGGATACCCTTCCGCGTACTTGTTGGTGAAAACCGAGCCCATCGCCTCGAGCACTGCTTCACTGACAAAGTTCTCCGAGGCGATCAGTTCGAGAGTCTCAGATTGCCGTACCGTTTCCTGATAAATAGCCTCTGCTATGGCCGGGTCCACCTGTCGCAATGAATCGTTCATCTTACTTCTCTCCGTTTTCCAATCGGGTCCTGTTGACTGTCTTAGGGTACCATCAGACATGATCGACAGGATCAACCGCCGAGCTCCCTTCCTCAATCTTGCGAATCTTGTCTACACGACGTCCGTGACGTCCGCCGAGGAACTCGGTCTCGAGCCACACCTGGACCATTTCCAAGGCCAGGGCGGGATCGGCGTGACGACCCGACAGCGCCAGGATGTTGGCGTCATTGTGTTCCCGGCTGAGGATGCTGGTTTGCAGGTCATGGCACACCGCGCAACGAATTCCGCGAAACTTGTTGGCCGCAATCGACATGCCAATTCCAGTGCCGCACAGCAGAATTCCGCGGTCCGCCTCCCCGGTTTGGACGCGCCTGGCGACCACTGCTGCGATATCCGGATAATCGACCGATTCAGGTCCGAACGTCCCTTCATCCAATACCTCGTGACCCAGCTCCAACAACCGTTCCACAACTTTCGCTTTCAGCTCGTACGCAGCGTGGTCCGAGCCTACCGAAATCCGCATAGGCGCTCCTCGTTTTTCCTAGCCGGGTAAGAACAGCGGCCCTCGGACTACCCGGCAGGCCCCCCAGCGTCTTCTTTGCCGGGCCCCGTCAGAGGCGGATGGTCCGCATCAGGAATACTCCGCAAGAACGCTGCACCTGCGGCTCTGCAAGGGGGGTCCCGCTGCCCGTTTCCACGGATTAGCGGGTAGCTTAGCTTACTTGACTTGAATGGGTCAAACAGATAAAAGTTACCTCCTTATGCTCTGGTCGAGACTGTTCATACCGACACTACGTGAGGTTCCTGCTGATGCGGAAGTGGCTTCTCACAAGCTTCTTCTTCGAGCCGGCTTCATCCGTCAGCTGGGCGCCGGACTGTACTCGTATCTGCCCCTGGCCTGGCGGTCATTGCTCAAGATCGAATCCATCGTCCGGGAAGAAATGAACCGGATAGGAGCACAGGAATTCCATCTTCCCGCTCTTCACCCGGCCGAAATCTGGAAGGAGTCCGGCCGCTGGGACGTCATGGGTGAAAACATGTTCCGCCTGAAGGATAGAACCGGACGGGACATGTGCCTGGGGATGACTCACGAAGAGGTTTTCTCGAGTCTCGCCCGGGAGCTTCGATCCTACCGGGATCTGCCGCAGATCTGGTACCAGATCCAGGTGAAGTTCCGCGACGAGCCACGGCCGAAATCCGGCCTGTTGCGCGTCCGGCAGTTCATCATGAAGGATTCCTACAGCTTCGACCTGGAGCCTGCGGGGCTTGACAAGGCCTACGAGCTACACGACCAGGCCTACCGAAAGATCTTTGAACGCTGCGGATTACGTTACCTGGCTGTCGAAGCTCATTCCGGCGCCATGGGCGGGAGCGAATCACAGGAGTTTATGGTAGTCAGCGATGCCGGCGAGGATACGGTGGTCCTTTGCTCAAAGTGCGGCTACGCGGCAAACCTGGAACGGGCGGAGTCGGAACTTGCTCCGCTCGATGATGACGCCCGTAACCTCGAGCCCGAGAAGGTTCACACGCCGGGCCAGAAGACGATCCAGGAAGTAAGCGATTTCCTGCAAATCCCCAAGTGGAGGCAGATTAAATCCCTGGTTTACCTCGTCGACAGCAAGCCGTACCTGCTGCTCGTACGGGGTGATCATCAGCTCAACGAAGCGAAACTGGAGATCGCACTTGGGTCAGGTACTTTCCGGCCGGCTGTCGCTGAAGAGATTCGCGAGTTTTTCGGCGCTGATCCCGGCAGCCTGGGACCGGTCGGGGTCAAGTCCATGCCGATTCTTGCGGACCTCGCCTTGAAAGGCCGCAAGAACATGGTCTGCGGCGCTAACCAGGACGATTACCACCTGCTCAACGTGACCCCGGAAGAGGACTTCCAAGCGGAATTCCACGACCTGCGGCAAGTCGAGGCCGGTGAGCTTTGTCCCAAATGCCGCCAGCCCCTCGAGGTAGCTAACGCCCTGGAGGTCGGCCATATCTTCAAACTCGGATACAAGTACAGTAAGTCCATGGGTGTAACCGTGCTGAACCAGGATGGAACGGAGATTCCGATCATCATGGGAAGTTACGGAATCGGGCTGGAGAGAATCCTCGTCGCCGCTGTCGAACTGTATAACGATGAAACCGGCATTATCTGGCCGCGTCCGATAGCGCCCTTTGAAGTGATTGTGACCGTTATGCGCCGCGACGATCCCGAACAATTTAAAACGGCAATGCACTTGCACGACGAGCTTGCGAGGCGTGGCATTGACTGCCTGCTTGATGATCGCGACGAGCGACCCGGCGTGAAGTTCAATGACGCCGAGCTGATCGGCATCCCGATTCGAATTACCGTGGGAAAGAAACTCAGCGACGGAATCGTCGAGATCTTCACTCGAAACGACAAGGCAAACCGAGAAGTTTCTGCGGCCCGGGCGGTCGAGGAAGCCATCGCGCTGCTTGACGCCTATCCTCTCTCGCCGGTCAATCGGTAGAGTCTGCGGATCCGGCCGCCGAAGGAAATCAGCGGCCGGATATCATGATCGCTAAGGATTAGCTGTCGGTCCTGGCTTCTTTTACTTTTACTTTTGTGGCGACGTTCTTCCCGTCTTCCTCCTTGCAAGAGACCTTTACCTTGGAACCGGCGTTGGCGGATAGACCTTCGATGGTCCCCTGCGCGCCCATGATCTCGGTGGAGTCGTTGTACACAAACTCCATGTCGGTGCCTTCGCTTGTGGTGACAGTGATCGTCTTCGCGTCAACATCCACACTCTTCAGTTCCCCGGTCACTGATGTGTCCTGGGACTCTGTCTGTCCCTGTGCCTGAGGATCATCCGCCAGCACGAGCGGAGTACCTACCAATACCAGACAGAACAAAAGACTCAAAAGCAAACGTGTCATTCTCGTCATTGGAAACCTCCGTTGATTTGCCTACTACTAGGCACTCGCCGTGCCAGTAGCATTCGCTGATATCCGGAGTCGAATCAGCCTTTTGATTACACGACACTTCCAGCAATTCGGCGCACAGGAGCTACCAGCTCTCCTACACATTCTGTTCCTCCAATTCGGGGAAGTTTTGCCGGATTTCAGTACAACCGAGCGTTACAGGCAAAAACGGGCGCATGAATACAGACGGCGAGCGAGCGCAGCGCGATCGGCTCCCCGGCTCGAAGGGACGCAAGCCACGGAGTTTTTCCCTGTTCCAGGCCCCATCGTGTTATCCGTGTTATCCGCGCCATCCGCGGGCGTTGGGGGCGTTGCGGTATCACTCCAAGTCGATCGATCACAAAAATTGCCCAATTTTCCTCTTGATTCCCGGTAGTTTTCTGTAGGAAACTGGGGAAGTCCTTAAACGGGCTGTCGTATGAATATCGGTATGACCCTTTCTATTACGGCGATTCTGGTTATTGTAGGCATCCTGGTACTGCTGTGCCATAGCCTCGCGCCGTAGAGGGTCAGCCAAACTTGGATTTGACAACCCCCGCCGGCGCGAGCCGGACGGGGGTTTTTTTTTGGTCGAAAGCACGATGGGGATGATGTCAAGGAGGAAAATCTGATGCAATTGAGCGGTGCGGAAATCATTGTGAAGCTCCTGGAACGCCAGGGAGTCACCCAAGTCAGCGGCATTCCCGGTGGAGCCAACCTGCCCCTGTACGACGCGTTAAAGACGAGCTCAATTCGGCATATCCTTGCGCGGCACGAGCAAGGGGCCGGGTTTATCGCACAGGGGATGGCGCGCGCCTCGGGACGTACTTCGGTCTGTTTCGCCACTTCGGGCCCTGGCGTCACCAATCTCCTGACAGCGATAGCCGATGCTCGACTCGACTCGATCCCGATTATCGCTATTACGGGTCAGGTTCCGCTGTCGATGATCGGCACAGACGCCTTTCAGGAAATCGACACCTACGGCTTGACCCTGCCCGTAACCAAGCATAACTACCTGGTGCGATCGGTCGAAGAACTGCTTACCGTAATTCCCAAGGCTTTCCAGCTGGCCGCTTCTGGGCGACCTGGTCCCGTCGCCATAGACGTTCCCAAGGATCTCCAGTTCAAGAAGATCGAAGTCACCGAGTGGCCGGAACCCGGAGGCCGCTTGCCCGCTAAGGGGGCGGACGACGCCGTTATTGACCAAATGGTCGACATCATCAACCAGTCTAAACGCCCCATGTTCTACATCGGGGGCGGCATCATCCATGCCGGGGCAGCCGAGACTGTGCGGCGCATTGCGGAGAAGGCAAGCATCCCCACCACCTCGACCTTGATGGGCCTTGGCGCCATTCCCAGCAATCACCCGCTTTTCATGGGAATGCTCGGAATGCACGCCGCCCGCTACACCAACATGGCCCTGGACGAATGCGATTTGTTAATCGCCGCCGGAGTTCGCTTCGACGACCGGGCGACTGGAAAAGTCGCTCAGTTCTGCTCGCACGCTCGAATTATCCACATCGATATCGATCCGAGCGAACTTGGAAAAATCAAGATGCCGTTCGTGGGTGTTGAGGGCGACGTGGGCAAGGTCCTGGCCGCCGCCGAAGATCGAATCAAGGCAGTCGATCGCTCAGAATGGCTCAACCGTATCTGTGAACTGAAAACCGCCCATCCGCTGCTGATGCCCGGCGCCGATGACCCGATGTCACCCTACGGACTCGTTCTGCAGGCAGCGGCTACGGCAGAGCCTGATGCGATCATTACCACCGACGTGGGACAACACCAGATGTGGGTCGCCCAGTCATTCCCCTTCTCGTACCCGCGTCAACTGCTGACCTCAGGCGGACTGGGCACTATGGGCTTCGGCCTTCCGGCCGCCATCGGGGCCGGCCTCGCCTATCCCAACCGCCAGATTATCTGCTTCACCGGGGACGGAAGCCTGCTGATGAACATTCAGGAGTTGGCGACGGCAGTAGAAGAGGGCGTTAACATCAAGGTCGTAGTGATGAACAACTCGCACCTGGGACTGGTTCGTCAGCAGCAGGAGCTGTTCTATGGTGCACGGTTCTCGGCATCACGTTTCCATGCCGAGCCCGATTTCGCCGCCGTGGCTCGCGGTTTCGGGGTGGAAGCCGTCGACCTGGGCACCGCCAGTAATCCCAGGAGCGCCCTGAAAAAGGCTTTCGAATTCCGCGGGCCTTGTTTGATCAATGTACCGATACCAGCAGAAGAAAAGGTCTTTCCCATGGTTCCTCCAGGAGCCGCTAACCGCGATATGATCGGAGGTGAAAATCATGTCGACACCCGTCGCTAATCACACTAAACCTCGCACCGTGCTGGAACTTGAAGTAAACAATCACCCGGGGGTCATGTCGCACGTCTGCGGATTGTTTTCACGCCGGGCCTTTAACGTGGAAGGAATCCTCTGCATGCCGATCGGCGACGGCCGGCGAAGCCGGATCTACCTGCTGGTGAATGAGGACGAGCGACTCCAGAACATGGTTAAACAGCTGTACAAGCTCGAGGATGTCCTCGAGGTCGCTCAACACGACCCCGACCACCGCGTTTTCGCCCAGCTGGAAGAGTACTTCCGGGAGTAAACGTCAAGCCGTGCCGGGATACCCGGCTGGCCATCGTCCAGGCCGGGTATCCTGATGCGGTTTCTTATCCACGAAACCACCCTGCCCGCTGAAACGTATCGATCTTGTCAGCACAGGCCCATTGTGGTCGGACTCTCCAGAGTCCGACACCGCCCCGCAAGCAGGATCAATGGTGCCAGCATCCTACTGCAGCCATGTTTGACTCTCGAGATCCATAGTCCGACCACGGTAAGGGGTGCCTACATCGCCGGCCCGCTAGCTTTTGAATCTCGTCTGGAGTTCCCTACGGGGACGTCCACATTCATGGTTCCCCGTCACGGGACACCCGAATGGGCATGACCAATGGTGTCAGCATCCTACTGCAGCCATGCCGGACTCTCGAGATCCGTTTTCGGGGGCACGCGCGGAAGTTTCGATGCAAATCGCAATTAGCGCCGCGATTTGGCGTGTCGCCTCGCAGGTCCGTTAGGACCGACACGTTTGTAGAAAACGACCGACCACCACGACCCAGGTCC
>Ga0116188_1001178_pt1 | contig 23272 bp, 19 predicted proteins | sample AD_JPNTR2_MetaG_FD_89807 | JGI IMG/M metagenome (GOLD analysis project Ga0116188, IMG submission 89807) | Active sludge microbial communities of municipal wastewater-treating anaerobic digesters from Japan - AD_JPNTR2_MetaG | ecosystem: Engineered > Bioreactor > Anaerobic > Digestate | place...
CCGCCGCCTTCGGCCTCCGCCCGGAGCACATCCACGCCATTTTCTCGGCCTTCTACATCATGGCCGCGGTGACGCTGCTGCTTGAAAATCCCGGTAAGCTCAGAACGTTGAGCCGCGGCCTGAGTTTGGAAAACGACGAGTTGCCGACGCTTGAACCAGCCGGTCTCGCAAGTGAAGACACGGAAGCAGACTTGGCCTGCGGAATCCCGGCATCGGCGATGGAGCCCAGAACGCCTCAATGCCTGGAATGCCGCTGGCGCCGCTTCGGCCTGCGAGCATTGCGCTCCAAACTGCAAGCAGCGCGCGCCCGGTAAATGCAAAGCCCCGCGCTGCCGTGAGCAGCCGGAGTTCGTGGCAGGTGTCGGGCGACTGTCGCTGGCATGCCCGCGCTTGGCGCTTGGGCATGGCACCCGATGCGCGCTCGGGCATGGCACCCGATGCCCCCTGGGCTATGTTCAGTCGTCCCTACGGGACCAGCCTCAGGCGAGCTGGGGCAAGTCCCGTAGGGGCGACTTAGCGTTCCTCAACGCCAGGACGCAGCGCTTCAGGCCGTCTTCACCGGGATGCGTTTGGCCTGGGCCTGCGGCTGTTTTTCCAGTGTTATGTGGAGCACGCCGTTGCGGTACTGCGCGTCCACCTTGTCGGGGTCAACCGAAGTCGGGAGCTGGAAGGTGCGCTGGAAGCTGCCGAATTCACGTTCGACGTAGTGATAATCCTGGCGCTCTTCCTCGCGCTCCTGCTTCTTCTCGCCGCGCACCGTCAGCATGCCGCCCGCCACGCTGATTTCGACATCCTTTGGGTCTATCCCGGGCAACTCCATGCTGATCTTGACGTGCTTGTCGGTTTCGGCCAGGTCGGTCCGCGGTGTGGCCAGGCCTTCCATGAATCCCCAGGGTTCGCCAAGGAAGCGATTGAACAGGTTGTCCATCTCAGTGCGAAAGCGGGTCAGACCACTGTCGCGCCGGGACAACGGGGACAACTCACGCCGGCTTCGTCTAGGTAGCAGGTTCATATTGTTACCTCCAATCGCATACCCAACTGCCGCAAGACGGCGTCAGGCTTTGACCGAAATTTTTCGCGGCATCACTTCCGGCGTCTTGGGCAAGTGCAGCGTCAAGACACCGTCGTGCAACTCGGCTTCGATCTTGTTAGCGTCGATCCCTTCGCCGATTTCGAAGCGGCGGCTGAAATCGCCGACCTCATATTCCTCGAGCAGATAGTCCTCGTCGCCCTTGCGGCGCGGCTCGACGCGTCCGTAGATCGTCAGTACGCCGGCCTCATAATTAATGTCCATGCCGTCGGGCTTGACGCCGGGCATGTCGGCCAGCAGCAAAATTTCGTTGTTCGTCTCGATGATATCGACGGCGGGGATGAACATCGGACCGCTGCGAATCTGCTCGGCCTCGCCCCGCTGGGCTTCGCGCTTCTGTAGCGTGGTATCCACCATGTTTCTGCTCCTTTTCTACATGACCATCGTTCCAAATGGCCATCGTTCTAGGACTTCAGCATAATCTTGCGCGGCTTGGCCGCCTCGACCTTGGGCAAGCGGACCGACAGTACGCCATCCTTTAGCTCTGCGGCCACCTTGTCCTCATCAACCTCGACCGGAAGCGTGATGACGCGGCTGAACTCGCCGCTCGGGCGCTCCTGGCGATGCCTGGTCTGCCCGTCGCCGGCGGCCGGCTGCCAGCGGCCCTTGATGGTTAACTCGTTGCCGAGAGCGAAGATTTCCAGGTCTTCCTTCTTTACTCCGGGCAATTCCGCCTCAACGTGCAGTTCTTCCCCCACGTCGCAAATGTTCACCAGTGGGTAAGCCGCTGTCATCAGCGGCGCACGCCAGCGTCCGAATCCGAACTCATCGAAAAGTTGATCCAACTGGCGTCGCAACTCCGTAAAAGGCGTTAGCGAGTAGGGAGCCACCATGCGATTTCTCCTTTATCCGTGCCGTTGTTCGTGCAGTACTTTCATTTCCAACCGGCCTAATGCAACGACCGTGCCAACACCGGCCACGCCCATAAAACCCGGCAAAAACAAAGGTTACGAAGCTTTATGGGCATTTTCGCCCGCCCGCGAGCCCGCCAATTTGACAGCCGTCTGCAAGGAACGGCACCCGCGCACAAACTACGCCGCGCGACTGAAGTGCCCGTGAATAAGGTATTACCAAACTGTAACCAGCGCCCCGACCGCGCGCCGCGCTTCTCCGCAGCGCATTCCGGATACTTGACTCTACTTATCATGCCCAAAAAATCCTGATGGCCGAGACAAGCGCCAGGCGAACTGGCCGGACCTCTAACAGGACGACTCTCCATGGCTGTCGGCACTCGAACGGGACGCAATCACCTGTCACACGCTACCTCCCCTTATTTGCTGCAACACGCCAGTAATCCGGTCGAGTGGTACGAATGGCGCCGTGAGGCGCTGCACCGGGCGCGCACTGAGCGCAAGCCCATCTTCCTAAGCATCGGCTACTCCGCCTGTCACTGGTGTCACGTGATGGCCCGCGAGAGCTTCGAGGATGAAGCCACCGCGGAGGTGATGAACGAAAACTTCGTCAACATCAAGGTCGATCGCGAAGAACGGCCGGACCTGGACGCCATCTATATGCAGGCGACGATGATCCTTAATCGCGGCCAGGGCGGCTGGCCGATGAGCGTCTGGCTTACGCCCGACCTGCGGCCGTTCTTCGCCGGGACGTACTTCCCGCCGCAGCCGGCCTTTGGGCGGCCTGGTTTTCGCGATCTGTGCCGGCGAATTGGCGAGCTTTGGAAGACGCGGCGCGACGACCTGCTGGCCGAGGCGGACCGGCTGACCGAGGCCGTGCTTCAATCGCTCGAGCCCGGCCGTCACGGGGCGGCGGCGCTCACACAGGAGGGGATCGACCGCGCCGCCCAAGCGGTGGCCGGCGGATTTGACCGGCAGCGCGGCGGGATGCTCAACAACGGCACGATCAAGTTTCCGCCCAGTTTGGCCCTCGACTTGTTCTTGCGGCTGGTACACCGGCACGGCCCGGACGCCGCGCAATCGCGTGAGCTATTAGCGCTGGTGAACCTGACGCTCGACCACATGGCCCGCGGCGGCATCTTCGACCAGCTTGGCGGCGGCATCCACCGCTACAGCACTGACCCGGCCTGGCACGTTCCGCACTTCGAAAAGATGCTCTATGACCAGGCGCTTGTCAGCCGCGTTTTCGTCGATGCGCACCTGGTCACGAAGAATCCGCTGTACCGCCGCGTTGCCTGCGAGCTGTTCGATTTCGTGTTGGGCGAGCTGCAAGCCCCGGGCGGCGGCTTCTACAGTGCGCGCGACGCTGATAGCGAGGGCGTGGAGGGTAAGTACTACGTTTGGACCAAGGCCGAAATTCTAGCCAGCCTGGGCCCAGAAGAGGGGGAGCTTTTCTGCGATTACTACGGCGTTACCGCGGAAGGCAACTGGCGCGACCCGCATGCGCCCGGCGAGGCAAAGAACGTGCTGCACGTCCCGCGCAGCCTGGAGGAATTCGCGCGGAACCGCGGCGCCGATCCGGCTGAATTGGAACCGCGGCTGGCGGCGGCGCGGCGGAAGCTGCTGGCGGTGCGATCCGGGCGCGTGCCGCCGGCGCTGGACGACAAGATTCTGGTCGAATGGAACGCTCTGATGATCGCCAGCCTGGCGCGCGGCGGGGCGGCCTTGTCAGAGCGCAAATGCGTCGATGCGGCCATCGGCGGCGCCCAGTTCATCCTCGATCATCAGTGCCGCGATGGCCGGCTGCAGCGCGTGTTCCGCGACGGGCGAACGGGCGAAATCGCCTTCCTTAGCGACTACGCCGCCTTCATCGAGGCCTTGCTGGAGCTGTACGAGGCGACCTTCGACAAGCGCTGGCTCGAGCAGGCACTGGAGCTTAACCGCACGGTCATCGAGCAGTTCGGCGACCGCCGCGCGGGTGGTTTCTTCCTCGCGCCAAGCAATCACGAGCCGCGGATCGCACGCTTCAAAGACGCACGCGACGGGGCCACACCCGCGGGCAACTCGATGCAACTGATGAACCTGTTGCGGCTGAGCGCGATAACCGGCGACCGGTCGCTTCGCCATTGGGCGGATCAGACCATGAGTTGCTTCGCCGCCGACGTGCTCCAGTTTCCCACCGCCGGCGCGCGTTTCCTGGCGGCGGCCGAATTCGCGCTGACTGGGCCGGTGGAAGTGACGGTCGTCGGTGACCAGTCGTCCGACGGCGCGCAGCAGCTATGGCGCCATATTCACAGCCGGTACCTGCCGAATCGCGTCCTGCTGCACGCGGATCCCGCGCATCCGCAACGCAACATCGCCGCGCCCGCGTTGCAGGAGAAGCGCCCGGTGGACGGAAGTCCAGCCGTTTACGTCTGTCGCGATCAAACCTGTTTCCCACCGGCCACGACGGTTGGCCAGTTGGACGAATTGCTCGTGCGCTAGTCCTGCGTCCGCAAGCCCGCGCAGGCGGCCGCCTGTTCTAGCGCTGGTACGTTCCCACCAATTCGCCTTCGGCGATCACGTGCGGCTTGATCTGCTTCAACAGCTCGTCTTTGGTTAACCCCGGCTGAAGCTTCAGTTCCGCGTCCAGCGCATAAAGCTTGAAATAGTAGCGATGGACTCCGTGGCCGGGTGGCGGCATCGCCCCATTGTAGCCCACCTTGTTCCAGGTGTTCTTGCCTTGGACAGCGGGCAGGTTCGGAAGGCGAAGCTCGTTCGGCAGGCCTTCCGGCAAGCCGCTCAGCTTGCCGGGAATTCCGTAGATTACCCAGTGAACCCACGGTTCCGGCCGCGGTGCATCGGGATCATCGCAGATGAGCGCAAATTCCTTTGTTTCCGCAGGCGCTCCTGACCAGGTCAACGGCGGCGAAAGGTCCTCGCCCTCGCCCGTGTACTTCTTCGGAATCTGCTTACCCGGCTCAAAAGCCGTGCTCCGGACTGTGATCTTCATGGCACTTTCTCCGGTTTTGTTCGCCTGCTGCGCGGGAGCGGGCCGCGTGTGTTGCGCCCAAGCCGCGCCCGCCACGATCAAGGTCAACTGCAATGGTAGTAGCCACAGCCGACGCGCGTTTGCCGAGCACCCTCTGCTCATGAAAATCCTCTCAAATCAGGGCCCGAACACGCGCGCTATGCTATTCTATGCGGCAAGCAATGCAAAAGGGACGCACGAGGGCCCCGCTCACACATGGAGACAGGCATGAAAGCCATGGTTCTGGAGCGAATTGCGCCGGTCCAGACAGCTCCACTGAAGCTGATGGACCGCCCTATGCCACAACCCGGCGTTGGCGAGGTGCGGCTGCGAGTACATTGCTGCGCCATTTGCCGGACCGACCTACACGTGATCGAGGGCGATCTGCCGGAGCACAAAACGCCGGTGATACCCGGCCATCAAGTGGTCGGAACGGTGGATGCGCTGGGCCCTGGCTGCAAGAGTCTGCAGCTCGGCCAGCGGATAGGTGTGGCCTGGTTGCGACATACCTGCGGAACGTGCGAATATTGCCGAACGGGGCGCGAGAATCTGTGTGAACAGCAGAATTTCACCGGCTACGACGCGGACGGCGGATATGCGGAATACGCGCTCGTTCCGGAGGATTTCGCCTACCCGTTGCCTGCGGCTTTCGCCGATGAGGAAGCGGCCCCGCTCTTGTGCGCCGGCATTATCGGGTATCGCGCGTTACGGCGCAGCAACCTGCCGCCGGGCGGCAAGTTGGCTTTGTACGGTTTCGGCTCCTCTGCGCACGTGGTAATCCAAATCGCCTTGCACCGTGGGTGCCAAGTGTACGTTGCGACGCGCGGCGAGAATCACCAGCGATTGGCGCGCGAGATGGGCGCGGATTGGGTCGGCGAAAACCCAGCGGAAATGCCGGTCAAAGTTGACAGTGCGATTCTGTTCGCCCCGGTCGGCACGCTGGTCGGGCCGGCCCTTGAAAACCTTAGGAAAGGCGGGACCCTGGCCGTGGCGGGAATCTACCTGACGGATGTCCCAACGCTGCAGTACGAGCGGCACCTTTTTTATGAGCGCGACCTGCGCTCCGTCACGGCGAACACGCGTGAAGACGGGCGCGAGCTGTTAGCCGAGGCCGCTGAAATCCCCATACGCCCGCACGTAACGCGTTACGCGCTGGCAGATGCAAACCGCGCGTTGCAGGACTTGAAAGCCGATCGCATCGCCGGGACAGGCGTGCTGCTGATCAATCACGCGTAGTGGCGCCCGCTGTATGAGTCGGTTCGGGGAGAGTCGGCCGGTTCACCGGACGGTCTTGTGGTGAATCTGCGTCCAGGTCTGACGCGTCGTGTAGAAACGCGGGTTAAGGTCGTTCGGAAAGATCGATGACCCGTCGTTGCTCGTGTCGCTCCAATCGATGGGCGGGACGTTGGGGTAGGCGTTTCCCTCGTCGTACGGATCCTCGTAGTCGGGGTTCACGTTCCTGCTTTCGCCCGGGTACCAGACGAAATGCTTGAGCGTGTTCACGGGCTCGGGTGCATCCAACTTGTACTCGACCGTGTCCACGTGGCAATCCTGGGTGAGGATGTTGGCCCGGTGGCGCGGATGGCGCGACCAGGATATCGTGTTATCGAATTGCGTCGGGTCGTTCCAAATTCCCGAAACCAGATAGTCGCCGCTCATGTTGTAAACGCTGGTCCAGCAAGCGTCCGCGGCCAGGAGCATCTCCGATGGGTAGCGATCGTAATTGTGAAACTGGCGGCGCATCGGGTCCCCGGGCGAGAATCTGGGCTGCCATCTCCAGCCGCCGGCCGACAGCGGCACACCTATCCCGTAGCTGTAGTCAACGCCCGGCGCCATGCCGCCGCCGGGATAGATCAGCCCGAAGAACTGTGCTCGCGCTTCATTATTACGCTCAGGCTTAAGATCGGCGGGACAGTAGCCGGCTTGATGCGAGCCCAGGACGCGCGTCTGCACCAGGATGTCGATCCAGGTATAGCGCGTCGGACCGCTGTTGTCGTCCCACAGCGGGTAAAACCCATCATAGTTTTGCCGCAGGTTTTCGAGTGCGAAACCGAGCTGTTTAAGATTCGAGGCGCACTTGGCCTGCTGCGCCTGGCGGCGGGCAACCTGTATGGTCGGAGCGGTGATCGACAACAGCAGAGCGATGATCCCCATTACGACGAGCAATTCAGCAAGTGTGAATGCTGCCCCCGCCCTTCGCGTGCGCCAGGCTGTCAGCCTCGGCCGGCACATATGCTCTGTCTCTGTCCAGGATAGTTCGCTAACAGCAGCCGCGGCACTCCGTTGCCCACTTACACTTGGCGCGAGCTTGCGCCTCACAACGCTCGCGCCTCGGGCGCGCCGACTCTCCTTGGCGGACGCGGCTGCCAGACTCTACACTTTCTGACATTAACATATCGGCGCAAGTTTTCTTTTGCAAGCCCAATCAATCCTGTACCGCTTCCAATTTTATCGGCCAAGCACACCAATCTCGTTAAAAAATCGTCAAGAGGCCTTGAACCCTCCACAATGGCATAATAGACGCCAATAAGCACTAAAAAGGTGCCATATCCTGCCCGCCCTCTCCGAGGCCACCTCCGGGCTTGCCGCTGAGTCTGAGCGCTCGAAGTTACCGGTCGTTGCGCGCGCACCTTCCCACATTCCCCACGTTCCCACTTTCCCACGCTCCCTCCGGTAGCAACGACCTAATAGTCCGAAAATTAGCCTTGACTTTGCCCAACTAAGATGTAACGTGGGTTTAATGGGTATTGATCCGCTCTGCCCAGTAGGAGAAGGAGGATTTCTGATGTTCACACCGGGGAAATCAGGTCGTTGCACGGTTTCGCTATTCATTGCGCTCCTCGGGATAGTCGCCGCCTCGCCGCTGGCGCTTGCTGCTGTGTCGGAGACGATTCTGACCGTCACGGCTACGTGCGGCCGCAGTTCTGCGACGCTGATGATCACCCAGGAGGGCGGGTACTGGGACGGCGATAACTTCTTCTGGTCGATCGACGTGCCTATGGAAATCCGCGATGGCGAGCGGTTGCTCGGCACGTTTGGTCCTGCCAGCATCGCCGTTTACGCTGACCCACAAGTGAATTTGGGCTTCGCGGTCCAAGCTGATGAAGAAATGACGAGTTTCACCATCACCTCGGCGTTGCTTGACTTCCCGGATATTGAGCACGCCTGGGCGCGGGCCGACGCCGCATTCACGCTGCAGGATTGGGGGACATCGGGAGCGTTGCTGACGGGAACAGGGCCCGGCGGCGGTGCCTACCTGACCCAATACAACGGTCTCGTTCCTGACGGTACAACCTTTGCGGAAGGCATCAACGCGATCGAGGTAGTACCGCCGGCGATGTTGCAGGTCGCTGAATTCAGCAGCGCCGCCCCCGGTGAGTATACGTACATCGGTTTCGCCGGCAGCATGAGCTCGCAAATCGCCTTCAATCTCTCACCAATGTCGATGGCGAGCGGATCGGCGAATTTCGAGATTATTCCCGAGCCTACGGCCATGCTGCTGATTCTGGTAGCTCTGGCCGCCGCTCGCCGCCGATGATTCTTCGCCCGGGCTGGCCTTGGGCGGCCGGGCCGTGCACAACCAGGGGGGCGATTGGCACGGACCAGTTCCGTGCGGTGGGGGGGTGTTGGGGGGATGGAGACGTCGCGTTCGGCCGCTTGCCGGAAAGCGCTGCCGTCTCAGGAGAGGACGGAACATGAACGCACGCTCTGCCGCTCTTGGAGCGCTGATGCTCCTGGTGGTCGATCGCGTTGTAGACCTCCCCAGCTCGGCAAGTGGCATTACTTCTCGTTTGTACTTCACCCTTACCACGCTTAAGATTGGCGGTGGAACACATTATGAGATCACACCAGGACCGTCCGGGTTCGGGTTACTGCTCCTGGTTTTTTTTGCGGCGGGGTGGTATCACTAACCAGCGGCTTTTGCTTTTCCGCGCTCTTCGCCACTTACGGGGAGGCGGTCGTGCGCTGACCGGATTGCTGTCCGCGCTTGCGGCCCTGCTATTCGTAAGCGCTGTGCCTCCGGCCGCGGCCGATGTGCCTGGCTGCACCGAGGCGCCTGCGATGTACATTCCCGCACTCGAGTCTGTTCTTCTCAAGCCGCTGCCAATTAAGCTGCAAGTTGCTCAGATCGGATCGGATTTCGAATTTGCAACCATATCGGACGTCGAAGTCGCCGATCTTGATGGCGACGGTCAGCTCGAGTTGGCAGTGGCCTGGTTCGCAACCGATCAGCAGGATGCCAGCCGCAACGCCCGCCGCCTCGTGATATACCGACTCGCGGCCGCTCCGATCGTCGGGCTGGAGTTCACCGTCGTAGCTGACCTAAACCTATATATACCCGACTACGAGATTCCGGCGCTCTCGATATTCCGCAACGGCACGGCCGACATCGGGATCGGTGATTTCGATGGGGACGGCGACCTCGATCTGGCGGTGCACGCTTTCTTCGGGGACGAACTCTGGTTTATCGAAAACTTGGGCGGTGCCTCGTATCAGCAATATCTGATGTTCCCGTTTTACTTTAATACAACCGGGAACTTTATTACGCCCCCGGAATCTCTGGCGGGCGACTTTGATGGCGACGGCCGGGACGAGCTCGTCTACATCGCCGACCCGATCCTGCAGATCGACGGTCAGATCATCCACTTCTGGAAGACCGACGACACGATCGCGAACATGTACCGCGTTGAGTGGGAGGCCCTGGAAGATCCGGTCTTCACGCAGTGGACGCGCGGCTTGGCCGTGGCCGATTTCGACGGGGACGGCCGCAGCGACCTGGCCTTCACCGGCACGATGGAACCGCCCTACGAAAGCGGCCCGATACTCACGATCTGGTACGGCTTGGATCCGGATACGCGGCAGTTTCACGTGCACCACGAGTATCCCGACATGCTGTGCTCGGATGTGGTCGCCGTTCGGCCGGATGCGTCGCGCAACCCGGGTGTCATTTTAAGTGATTTGGACGGCACGAAAATTCAGTATTGGGCGGGGGCCCAGGGTAGCCAGGTCGACCTGACCTTCCAGTTTGAGTGCGGCGGTTTCGCCGGCCTGTCGCCGGAGCGCGGTATGACCCTGGTTACGGCCGACATAAACGGCGACGGCTATTTGGGCGTGCTGACCAAGCAGAAGCGTGGCCATGCCGCAGATGCGAATCAGGTGCAGGTTGCCAGGTATCGTCCGGCGTCCGGCGCCTGGACCAAAGTGGCACCCGATCCGCTGAACTCGAGCGGGTTCGAAAACTGGCCTTATGACCAGATTCTGCGGCCGCGGAATTTGGCCGCCGGTGACGCGCTCGGCAACGGTCTGCCGGAGGTCTTCGCCGCGTTCGGTCCCTCCCACCGCGGCATTCTGGGCCGGTCTACCGGCCGGCTCGAGGTTGCAATATGGCAGAATAGCTGCGCGGGCGATGTGAACGGCGACGGTTGGGTGGGCGCACCGGACCTGCGGCATCTGTACCGTGCGCTCGGCACATGCCGGGGCGCTGCGGGATTCAATCCCAATGCAGACATTGACAAGAACGGCTGCATAGACCTGATGGACCTGGGTCTACTGGTTGAAGACCTCGGCTGCGTCGCCCGCGACGGGATAATACCGCCCTGCGGCAGCCAAAAGATCGGGGATTCTAACTGCGACGGCGTGATTACCGTGTTCGACATCAACCCCTTCATCAGGGCGGTCTCGGGCGGCGAAGCTGCCTGGAGCGCCTATGTGGGCGAGAGCGCCTGCCACTTTTGGTGTGTGAATGATGTCAATGGCGACGGGAAAGTGGACGCATTTGACATCGATATATTCATTCATTGCATGTTGCCGGCAGCCGATCTGCTAAGAGGCGGTTAGGCCGGACCTTCGCGCCAGGGGCCGCCAAGAATCTGCCATCCGCGCCTTTGCCCGCCCCGCGACTCCGGCGTGTCGCCCCGAAATGCCGCCAAAAGCCTTCGCATTGGCGCGGAACCTGATCCGAGCCCACCGGATCCGAGCCCGAAGGGCCAGCGAGGGCAACCCAGTCCGTGTTGCGCGTGCCAACTTCGCGACTGGCGCCACTCCGGTCAAATTCCGGCTCGACACGAGCCGGCTCTGCTACTAATCCTGAAAGAGCTCCTGAAGCATGGCCACATCGGCCAGATCGACGCGATCGTCGTCGTTCAGATCAAATACGCGGCAGTCTGGACCAAGCGTCGCGCCAACTGTGTCCAAAGACAGGCCGGCAAACGCGTCCAATCATCCGCATCCAAATCGCCGTCACGATCCGCGTCAGCCAACACCAGCGACAATCGATAAATGCCGTCACTTCCGTCGGCAAACGAAAAACGATCCACCACCATCCCGCGGTCGTTCAGGTTCTGCCATGCCCCGTCCGCACCGCCGCTGGGGCTCAGGCCAAAGTCGATCTCATAACCAGCGATGACGGTGCGACCGTGGATTTGGTCCCCGCTGCGCAACAGCGGAATCCACCGCTTCAGCACGTGGTGGCGAATCCAAAGGACCACGTGGTTCACATTCTCGATCACCCCCGGCCCTTGGATGCACGTCGGACCGACGATGTCGCCGACGTCGTTCATGGCCGAGGTAACGTTCATGGTGGCAAGCCCAGTGATTGTAAACCCATCACCCTGAATGCTGCCAGACTTCACCCGTCAGACCAAACATTAATAGTGCCGAGCGAGCCGCCGATGACCTTCCAGCTTTGCCCGCCGCCGAACCACGGTATCGGATCGCCTTCACGCGCGATCTTGATCAGGCCCGCGCCGGGATCAAACATCCAACGCCCACCATCATTGAGAACCGTAACGCCAGTTCCTCGTAGAACCGCGCCGAATGTGAATTGCCCGGCGTCGTTGTGCGCCACCCGGGCCGGGGACCCAAGAATCACGCCCGTCGGGCAATCCGGTACCTGCATCCCCCTTCGCGCCGCAAGTTGCAGACTCTCACGCGTGCCCGTCCAGCAGGCATAATTATTGAACAACGTCACGCCAGTACCCGCCAGATCGGTGCAGGCCAGAATCGTTGCGTGATCGCTTACGGCCGCCCCGAAGTTGAGGGCCATGTCCAGGTACACCCCAGGCTCGCAGCCCGGCGTCTAGTCGCCGCTTTGCAACACCGGCTGGAGATCGTCCGGCGGCCCGACGTAGAAAATGCGGTCATTGAAGTGCGGCGTGATCCCCGGTCCGCTGACGTCCGCCGTCAGTATGATCCAGCCCGGCTCGTCATCGGAATCACAGCCGGGAGCGGTTTCCGACAAGCGCTCGCGCGCGTAGTACAAGTCGGTGATTATGACCCCCTCCGGCATGCAGGGGGCCGGACCCCCCTCGCGCAGCACCACCCGCACGTCGCCCGGTGGCCGTAGAAGATGGCCCAATTATTGGCTTCGGTCACGCCGGGACCGACCAGCCCGGCGCTGAAAAGCACGTTGCCCTGGCAGTCGATCTACGCCCCGCTCAGATCGCCGAAAACTACGCCCTCCTCCAGGTCGAACGCCTGCTCGCCTTCGTGCGCCACGCGGTCTATGCGCACCTGCGCCGCGTGCTTTCGATACGGCTGCATCGGGGATTCCGAGTGCGCAGGCGGCCCCGGCACCGGACCTGGCCCCGGCCCGGGCAATTCGTCCAGTGCAGCGCATGCCTGCGTTACAGGCGCGCCCTTCGGAAGCGCACCAAGGTTCAGTAGTACGGCGAGCACGACCGCCAGTGCTTCCGCAGACCGTCCGAGTTGCATCTCACGCCCTCGCTTCCCACCAGACAGGCCACGCAATAACGTGCCCCGATGCTAAAATCCAAACGCATCACGTAACCGGATGCAAGGTACGGTCCGATAAGAGCCAGTTCTGCCACGGCGCGGCCTCGCATTTGGCTCTCCAGTCGATCGTGTTCTTGGCGGCGTCGCGACCCGCCCCCGCGCATTTATGGATTCTTGGAGCCAGTCGAATCCAAAGCGCAAGCCAGGGGAACGATCCGAGCCCGACGCGCAAGCGAGGCAGCGAGAAGGTTTGTTTGTTCTTGCTGGCGCTGTGGGCTCGGATCCATCGAGCCCACACGCCGTACGGTTGGCGGCAATCGGGGGCGGCACGCCCCGGCTCTGCTCTCTGCTACGCCCCGACCTCTTGATCCCTTGATCCCTGGATCCCTCGATCGAGGTCAGGTCTGACCGGGCACCTCAGGTAGGCGTCAAGCGAGAATGAGATTGATCAGCCGCCCCTTGGCCACGATGGTCTTTCGAACCGGCCGGCCCGCTACAGCTTTGGCGATCGCCTCGTTCTGCAGCGCCAGGCGGGTGAGTTCGGCATCATCGGCGTCCACCGGGGCCTGGATGCGCCCGCGCACTTTTCCATTCACCTGCACGGCCATCTCAATAACGTCGTCTTTGACCAAGGCCGGGTCGAAGTCGGGCCAGCCGTCCTCGACTATTGACCGCGGCTGTTCAAGCCGAGACCAAAGTTCCTCGCTGATGTGCGGCGCAAAGGGCGCCAACAGCTTCAGGAAACGTGCGCACTGGCCGCGCCCGACCGTCTGTGCCTTGCCGGCCTCATTTGCCCAGACGATCATCTGCGCGATGGCCGTATTCAGTGAGAAGCGTTGGATATCGCTGCCGACCTTTTGAATGGTCTTGTGCAGCAGCCGTTCGAGCGCCTCGTTGTCCTTATCCACCAGTTTGGGGTTAATGCGCCAGGCGCCCTCCGGGTCGTTCTCGTCGACGGGCTGAATCATGAGGCGCCAAACGCGCTGCAGAAAGCGGTGTACGCCGATTATGTCGCGCGTGTTCCAGGGCTTGCTGGCCTCGAGCGGCCCCATGTACATCTCGTACAAACGCAAGGTGTCCGCGCCGTACTCCTCGATAATGTGATCGGGGTTGACGACGTTTCGTAGCGTCTTGGACATCTTGGCGTTGGTTTCGGTCAGCTTCTCGCCCGTCTGCTTGTGGTAAGCGCCGTCTTCGCGAAAATCGATGTCGTTGTAGTGGATGTATACACCGCGCGCATCCTGGTATGCGTAGGCGGTGATCATGCCCTGATTGAACAGCTTGTGAAACGGCTCCGGCGTGGACAGATAGCCCAGATCGTACAGCACCTTGTGCCAGAAACGCGCGTACAGCAGGTGCAACACCGCGTGCTCGGCGCCGCCCATATACAGGTCGACTCCGCCCAGTTGCGGTGCGCCGCCGGCCGTTCGTCCGCCCAGCCAATAGCGCTCGGCCTGCGGGTCGATGAAGCGCGCCGCATTACGCGGGTCGCAAAACCGGATGTAATACCAGCATGAGCCTGCCCATTGCGGCATGGTGTTCAGCTCGCGCCGGTACTTGACGCCGTCGCGCTCCACCTCTTGCCATTCTTTGGCCCGCGCCAGCGGACTGGCCGGCTGCGAATTGGGGTCGTCGCTGGTTTCCGGGCGAAAGTCCTCCATGTCCGGCAGACGCACCGGCAACTCAGCTTCGGGCACGGCCTCTATTCCGCCGTCGGGGCGGTACAAAATCGGGAACGGCTCGCCCCAATAACGCTGCCGGGAGAAGAGCCAGTCCCGCAGCTTGTACTGCACTGTCCCTTCGCCCAGATTGCACGATTCCAACCAGGCGGTGATGCGCTGCTTGGCCTCCGGCGTATGCAACCCGTTCAGGTTGCTTTGCCCGGGGAAGTGCTCGCCCGTTTCGCCCGGCGAATTCACGTTAAACCCCAGGCCGGTGTAAGCTTCGCCGGTGCGCGTACAGAACTCGCCTTTCTGGAAGCAGTCGCGCAGGTCTTCGAAGCTGCGGAATCCCAACTTCTCGAAGACGTCTGGCCAAGCCACGCGCGTATGCCCCAGCTCGCGCTCGATCACTCCGGGCAGTTGCTTCAAAACGCCATCGGCGAATAGCTCGCTCGCACGCGGCGCGGGCCCGGGACCGCCGCGCCGTGCCAGCACTTGCTGCAACGTCTGCGCAAAACCCGGCGGGGCAACGTCGCCGGCCGCCACGGCGTCCAAGAAGTCGGCCAGCACGTCGCGCCATTCGCTCTCGGCCCGCGCCTCTGCGGGCGCCGCCTGTGCAAAATAGTGCATGGCCGCCACGGCCGCCGGATAGACCACGTCACGGATGGGAATGCCGAACTCGCGCGCGAACTCGAAATCACGCTCATCGTGGGCCGGCACCGACATGATCGAGCCCGTGCCGTACCCCATCAGCACGTAGTCCGCGACCCAGATCGGCACGCGCTGCCGATTAACGGGGTTGATTGCGTATGCCCCGGTAAACACGCCGGTCTTGACCTTCGTCTCGGCCGTGCGGTCCAGCTCCGATTTCTGCCGGGCCTCGGCCACGTACGCGTTTACGATGTCGCGATGCAGGTCCGTGGTGATGATGGGCACCAGCCGGTGTTCCGGCGCCAGAACCATGTACGTGGCGCCGAACAGCGTATCCGGCCGCGTGGTGAACACGCGTATCACCTGGCGTCCCAAGTCGCCGGGGGCGTCCAGGCGGAAGTCGACATAAGCCCCTTCGCTGCGCCCGATCCAGTTGCGCTGCATCTGCTTGATCGGCTCGGGCCAGTCCAGACCCTCCAGATCATCCAGCAGACGCTGCGCGTACTCCGTGATTCGCAGCATCCATTGCCGCATGGGGCGCCGGAAGACCGGATGGTTCCCGCGCTCGCTGCGGCCCTCGTTCGTAACTTCCTCGTTCGACAGCACCGTGCCCAGCGCCGGACACCAGTTCACCGGCACCTCGGCTAGGTAGGCCAGGCGGTGCTCGGCCTGGTATTCCTCGATGGCCTGCTGTCCGCGGGCCCGCACTTCCGCCGGTATGGGCAGTTCCTCAATGGGCCGCGCCGCTCCAACCACGGTCCGCCCATCGGCATCCACCCAGCGCCTTTCAGGGTCGTACCAGGAGTTGAAGATTTTCAGGAAGATCCACTGCGTCCAGCGGTAGTATTCCTCATCGCAGGTAGCCAGCTCGCGGTCCCAGTCGTACCCCAGGCCGATCATCTCGAGCTGGCGCTTGTAGGTCGCTATGTTGCGCCGCGTGGTTTCACGCGGGTGAACGCCGGTTTCAATGGCGTATTGTTCGGCCGGCAATCCGAACGCGTCCCAGCCCATCGGGTGCAGCACGTTATAACCGCGCATGCGCATGAAACGTGCGATGATGTCCGAGGCGATATAGCCCAAGGGGTGGCCGACGTGCAGCCCGGCCCCTGATGGATAGGGGAAAAAGTCCAGCACGTAAAACTGGGGCCGTTCGCTACCCGGCTCACCGGGGTTGGCCGCGCGGGCGGCACGCTCGCGGGCCCAAGTCCGCTGCCACTTGACTTCGATCTCGCGAAAATTGTAACTGGCGCCCATGCTAATCGGCCGGCTGCGTCGCCCGGGTTTCGACAAATTTGTTTCGCAGGTGAATATTCTCGGGACTCAACCAGCCGCCCAGAACCTCTTGGGCCGCCAGTTGCGAGCTCATGGCGTGCAAGCGCGGCCTCTGCTGGTCGAATTCACCGCGGTAGACGGGTTTCAGGCCCTCAACCTCGACCACCGCCCACTTGAACAGCTTGGCCACGTCGTTCACCACCACCACGTGGGCCGATGCACTGGACGGGCCCGCTTCCTCGACGGCCTCGAAAATTTCGCGCGGCAACTTCTGACTGTCAGTCAGGTATTGCCCGAGCTGGTCAGAAGCGCGCGTCACCGGCTGCAGCGGCGCCGCGGGGCCCAGTTCTGTCACATAGGCGGAGGGGGCCGGAGGAGTATCGCTCAAGAACGCGGGGGCGGTCGGCTCTGCCGCCGTCAGAAGCTGCTTCAGCTCGGTCGCCTGTTCCACTGCAGCCGCCAGCCCAACGTTCCGGGCGGCTTCGGCCAATTGCCGCGCGTGTTCGCCCGCGGCGGCATGGGCCTTCATCAGCTTCAGGTCAGCGACAACCTGCTCGCGCACCTCGTCCAGCGACGCGGGCGGCGCAGACGGCTCAGCCTGCACCACGCGGAATATGTAGGGCTGGTAAGGCGTTTCCGATGGACGCCCCATTCCAACGCTGAAGTCCGTCTTTCGAGTAACCAGAACCGGGCTGGGTTCGTTCAGGCTGAGCACCGGCAGGCGCTCCTCCGGCTGCGGCGTGTACAGGCCTTTCACGCGGAAGGCCAGTTCGGAAGCGGACAATCTGTTCATCCCCTCGGAGTAGATCGGTTCGGGCGAGCCGAGCTGATCCGCAAGCTCCTTGGCCAAAAAGTCAGGGCGATCATCGAAGTACTTCTGCAGCTCCTCCTGGCTCATCAGCGGGGTCTGCTGGTAAATGACCTCGGCGCGGGTGGCAAACTGTTCACGCAAATCGCTGAATGAAACTGGCGCACCTTCGGGCTCGGGCCGGAAACCTTGCTCATCCGGGCGCTGCGTCTGCCAGGGCGCGTAGACTGTGTCGCGGACCTGGTTCATCAAACTTTGCGCTTCCAGAATGGCGCGCTCCCTGATGAAATCCTTACGGACCAGGTCCTTGGCTTCCTCAAACGTCATGGGGACCCTGGTTGGCGTTGGCGTGCTGCCGGCGGCCTGAGTCTCCGGGGTAACGGTCTTGGTGTACTTCCACGCATTCTCCTGGAAGTACTTTTCCAGTTCGCGCTGGCGGGCGTGGATTTTCGGCTCGAGGCTCTTCGGATCGATGGTCACGTACTCAATTCGCACGCGGTCGGGCAGGCGGTACCCGAATTCGATCTGGTCGTCGGTATGCCCCGGGAAACGGTCCTTGTTGGCCTCGAAAAAGGCCTGAAGCTCCTCCTCGGTCGGCTCGGCGACTCCATTGACGAAGGCCCGCGAGTCGATGACCGAAACCTGGACGTCTGCTTTCTGGGTCGCGTCGCGATAGGCCATTTCGATGCGCGGCGCACTTTCACCGATCGCATCTTCCTGGATGCCCAGCAGTTTCTGAACGGCGAGCCAGCGGCCGATCAGGTCGTACAGTCCTTCCGTACTGCGGCGGCTCGACTTTTGGATGCCCGCCAGGATGCGCTGCAACTCTTGCGGGTTCCCGGACTGCGCCAGGGCGGCCTGCACTTCTGCGCGGCCGACGCGGATGCCCATGCGCTGCGCTTCCTTCGTCAGCAGCCAGAAGTCCAATGGGTCGAACCGCATCACCGAGCTGTCGAGAGCCGATAACGCCTGCTGATCGGCCTGTGCCTGGGCCCAGTCGCCCGAGGTGATCTCGCCGTGGATGGAGGTTCCAATCACGATATCGTCCCGGCGCGAGGGTCCCGAATTGCTCCCGGGAGTGATTAGCCACGTCACCAGCAGCAACGACATGAAAACCATCAGCAAAGCGCGGCTATAACGACGGAAAAACTTCGTAAAACGCATGATCAATCCTGACAGTAGGCTGCCATACGGGCTCGCGCCATCCGGTCGCGACAGACCCGCTATAATACGCCCTCAGCCGGCCAAAACAAGGCGCGCCAGGACTGGAATTCGTCGCGGTTTTCCCCTCGCCAGGCGTTGCAGCGTCCGGCGTATTTCCTGCGGAGCTGGGGCACGGGGATGCCTGCCCCAAACGCGGCGGCCGGCAGGCGGAATGCGTTGCGGCGGGTGAGGGGGACAAACGCTATGGGTTCGCTGGATCTGTAACGTAACCGCGGCCCTGTCGCTGCGCCAGCGCACGGTAGTACGCATCCAGCAGACTTCGCAGCTCGGCCGGTACTTCCTGCTCCGGCGGTGGGGCGATGCGGCGCAGGTGGTCCTCATGCGGGCGGGCGAGGTCAACCGCCGTTCGCGCGGCGCTCGACAGGCCGCCGCCCGCCTGGACGTTTGGGTCGCCTAGTGAGAGGCGAACGCGCAAGGCCTGCAGCTCGCCGAGGCCACCCGCCCGGCGGTACTGCTCGTGCAGGCGCCGGAGCTCGGTGATGAAGGCGGCCGCCTTGTCGGCAGGCCAGCCCAAATCGACCAGCATGTTTTCCTCAACTTCCCCGCCACGATCCATCCATTCCAATAGGTCGAGCGTTTCGGTCAGGCCTTCCGCTTGCAGGGGGCCGGTCCGCGAACGCCAGTTCGGCGGCTGGGGCGCCTGCGGTAACGCGACGGTTCCATTTCCCGCCGGCGAGTCGGCGTGACCGCTGCCTGTTCCGCCGCCGGACTGCGTCGAGCCAGAGTCAGATGGCGGCCGGTCCTTATCGCCCGCGCCTTGACCGGAACCCTGACCTGGTTGGTCGCCGCCCGCTTGAGGCTGCCGTTGCGAACCCTCGCCAGCCTGATTGGATTTGTCCTCCCCCGGTTCTTCCTGGCCCCTATTTGCTGAAGGAGAACCGTCAGGTTGCGGAAATTGCGGGGGCTGGGCCGCCGGTTCGCCCTGGCCGGACGCGGGTGAGGGCGCAGGTGGCGTTTGGCCGGCACGCTCCGGCGACGCGCCGCCCGCGGGGTCGGGCGCTTGAGGCTGCTGTTGCGAACCTCCGCCAGCCTGATTGGATTCGTCCTCCCCCGGTTTTTCCTGGCCCCGATTCGCTGATGGAGAACCGTCAGGTTGCGGGGGCGGGGCCGTTGGCGCGGGCGGTGTGCCTTCGGGCCGCGGAGATTGGGGGGGCTGGGCCGCCGGTTCGTCCTGGCCGGACGCGGGCGAGGGCGCAGGTGGCGTTTGGTCGGTTTGCTCCGGCGACGCGCCGCCTGCGGGTTCGGTCTGCCCGGAATTCTGTGATTCACCGCCATCCGGCCCTGCTTCCGGCTCCGGCTTCGGTATGCGACGTCCGAGGTCGCGCGCCATGCCCCCGTTCTCTTCGACAAACCGCTGGAGATCGCGTTCGAAGTCGCCTTCGTTCGAAGGGGAGGAACTCGTCGCTTCCGCACCCGTCCCTCCCGTCTTGCCTGCATCCGGACCGGCCGATCCGGCCTGATCACCGGTTTGCCCGCCCGAAGCGCCGGCGGTCGGCTGGTTGGCGGCCGGCTCGTTACCTGCTGGCCGCGATGCAGAATGCTCGTCGGGCGTGGCCTCCTCGGGTGGCGGCGGCTGGGCACTGGCGGTTTGCCGCTTGGGCAAACTTGGGCGGCCGCGGACAGCCTCGGCCGGCCTACTCAAGATGATCTCGCGGCTGCGGCCGGTCTGCGGCGCGGGCGTGCCGTCGGACCGGGTACGGCCGTCGCGGACTTCGAACCAAGCGCGCATCTGCTGGCCGGGTTTCATCGGCAGATCGGCCGTAGGGACGCGGACGCGCCCGCGATGCCCGTCCGCTTCGAGTTCCATTTTGAGTATGTTGCGCGCCAGCGCGCCCGCATCAGCCCGCACCAACTCAAACTCGGCTAACCGAACATCGTCTTCGGCGACGGCCACGAGCGCCGCATGGCGCGTGACGTCCACCACGCCGCCGGGCATGTCGGCCTCGGCCGGCTCGACGATGGTCACGGTGGGGGCTTCATCCGGGCGGAGCGTGATTTGGTGAGCCGGCGGGTCTTTGACGGCGGCGCCCAGCCGGTCATGAAACTCAATGCGGTACTGCCCACCTTCGACCAACACCATTGACAACGTGAAGCGGTACGGGTCGGCGGGGTCAACATTCATCCGCGTCCTGGTTTCGTGGCCGTTAGTGAGAACGAAGGTGCCGTTTTCCACGACCGTGTTGGCGAAGGCGCGGAACGTGGCACGCGTGCCGGCCAGGACCTCCAAATCCGGATTGGCCGTAATCTGAATCGGCAGTCCACTGTACGCCGGCGGTTCGAGCTCGATCTCCAGGCCGGTCAGCATCGGCACAGGCAATACTGGGATGGTGCCTGTGAGAACCGCGTCATTGGCGGTGCAGCGGTAGTGAATGTCGCGGTTCACTTCATGCGGCGCGAGCGTGAGCTGCCAATTCGCGGCCGGTTCGGTCACGGGCTTGAGCTCATAGCGCATTGCATGGTCGCCGGAGTCCGGGTCGGCGGCGAGCATCTCAAACGTAACTTGCCGAATCGAGCCGCCGCGAGCCGCAAATTCGAGTCTAAGCTCCTGCCCGGCGTGAACCGCCTCACCCGGCCGTGGCCGGACCTGTTCCAGCGTCGTGGCCGTAGGCGCGGGCCGGCTCGCACCGAAAAACCTGGCCACGGAAGGCCAGACCGGTTTGCTGGCGAGCAGGGCGTAGCCGATCCAGGCCGCCAAGACTACGGTGATCAGCGTGAGCGGCAGCCGCATCGCGCCGGATTCACCGATGCGCGTCGGCCAGTGCTCGGACAGGTCGGCGGCGGCCTGCTCAGCGGCCGCGGTGCTGGCGTAAGCGGCGCGTGGCTGGCGCTGCAAGAGGACGGCATTGACGATCGAGTTGTGATCGATTCCGCTGGCGCGTTCGAGGGCGCGGGCCGCGTAGAGCGGGTTCAGCCGGCGCCGGAAAGTCAGCACGAGCAGGGCCAGGCAGCTCAGGCCGAGGAACCAGCACCAGCACCGGGCGAACAGCAGGGCAGTGGAGCGCGAAAGCCCGGCCGGATGAGAATGATCGGCCACGACGAAAAGCAACGGCGGGACCGCTGCGATCGCGAGCAGGACGAGGAGCCGCCGCCCGGCCATCTGCAGGGCGAGTTTACGACGGTAGGACTCGATCTCGTGTTGGAGAACCGCCTCGGGATGATCTTGGGGTCGCTGGGGCATCGGAGCAGGGCTTAGCTGAGGCACGTCGCACCGCTGCTATTCTACGAGAACACCAGGAGTGTGATAACTTGCCCCGTTGTGCGAGCAGTGAAATCCGATAATGTCTCGGGAACAGGTGTACGAACGTTAACTGATGGACAACGAGCGTTTTTGAGCGGCGCTGCAATAACAGATGGGATAGCAGAAAGTTGGAAAACGGCTAGGATAGGTGCCGAGGAAAGAAAGGCGCTATACAGGAGAAGGTAAGGCATGTCATTGCGGTTTAAACCGTTCGAGGAGATGACGCGCGATGACTATGCGCAGATCGGCCTCAAGTGCGGGCTGGAGGTGCACCAGCAGCTTCTGACCGAAACGAAACTCTTCTGCCGCTGCCCGGCCGGGCGCTACAGCGACGATTACGACACCGAGATTTTGCGGCATATGCGGCCGACGCTGTCGGAATTGGGCGAGTACGACGGCACGGCTTTGATGGAAAAAAAGACCCGCAAAAACATCTATTATCGCATCCACCATAGTACGGTTTGCACGTACGAGTTTGACGACACCCCGCCGTTTCTGATCGACGACGACGCACTCGACATCACGCTCGAATTGTGTCTCTTGTTCGACCTGAATATCGTCAGCGAGCTTCACATAGCGCGCAAGCAATACCTGGACGGCTCCATTCCGGCCGGGTTTCAGCGCACCGGCATTGTGGGCGTGACCGGGGCGCTTCCGTACGGCGACCGGACGATCGGGATTCGCCAGCTATCGATAGAAGAGGATGCCTGCCGCGAGGTTTCGGACGTCGGGCACGATCGCGTCTACCTGACCGATCGCCTGGGCATGCCGCTGATCGAAGTCGTGACCGAGCCGGACATGTGTACGCCGGATGAGGCGGCCGACGTTTGCCAACTGATTCGACGGATTTGCCGCAGCACGGGGAAGGTGCGCACCGGCTATGGCGCGGCGCGGCAGGACGTGAACGTCAGCGTGGCGGGCGGAACGCGGGTTGAGATCAAGGGTGTGCCGCAGATTTGGCGGATTCCGCGGCTGGTCTACAACGAGGCTCATCGGCAGTGTGCCTTGCTCGAGATTCGCGAGGAACTCCGGCGGCGCGGCGTTACTCCGGAGACGTTCCAGTACTCGGCGCATGACGTCACACGCCTGACCGAGCGCGTGCAGTGGGAACCGGTGCGCGCGGCGGTCGAGGCCGGCTTGCGCGTCAAATGCGTGGTACTGAAACGCTTCGGCGGGCTGCTTAATACGGTCACGCAGGAGCGCACCACGTTCGCCAAAGAATTCGCCGACCGCGTACGCGTCATCGCCTGCCTGACGCGACTGCCAAACATAACGCACTCAGACACGGCAACTGAAGCTCTGGCGGCGCGCGACTGGGAGAATTTGCGCAAACGCACCCGGGCGGCCGCCGACGATGCACTGCTGCTGGTCTGGGGCAGCGAAGAAGACACGGAAACAGCCTGTAATGAAATCGCCATCCGGGCGCGCGAGGCGACGCTGGGCGTGCCGTCGGACACGCGTCAGCCGCTGAAGGACGGCACGACCGGCTTTGAACGCGTGTTGCCGGGGGCCGCCCGGATGTACCCTGATACGGACCTGCCGCCGCTGGCGATTTCAGCGCAGCGCGTGGCGCGCATACGGGCCGGTTTACCAGAGCGCGTCTGGAACCGCGAACAGCGGTTACGTGAGTTGGGGGTGCCGGGCGACACGCTGGTGCCGTTGCTTACATCCCGGCATGGGGAGCTGTTTTTCAGACTGGTGCGCGATCTCAAGGTTGATGCGAAGCTGGCGGC
>Ga0116188_1001179_pt1 | contig 23267 bp, 21 predicted proteins | sample AD_JPNTR2_MetaG_FD_89807 | JGI IMG/M metagenome (GOLD analysis project Ga0116188, IMG submission 89807) | Active sludge microbial communities of municipal wastewater-treating anaerobic digesters from Japan - AD_JPNTR2_MetaG | ecosystem: Engineered > Bioreactor > Anaerobic > Digestate | place...
GGCTAACCCCTTTCTGTAAAATTTTAACCCCTTTAAAATAAGAAAAAACCTTCAACATGGAATCATGTCAAAGGTCTGGCTGCTTGCTGATTAGCAAGAGATGGACCAGGTATCGCTACCGGATTGTTGATCCATCCGACAGGCATAGCCTGCCAGTTACTCCCCTTTGCCTTGATTATATCTTTAGGAGAGAGCACGGTCAAGCCAACCGCTCCCCGCCATCCCGCAAAGCAAAGTGGGACACTAGGGACGTACCTTTTTGTCCCATTTTTATGTAACGTTATTATTCTTTTTGTCATTCTATCTCTATATTTTTCGGTGTATCCTGAGCGAATCGAAGGATCTCCATAACAGGCAGTCCTAAACGAAGTTTCCGTATAACTGACCAGTATTTTCTTGACGCATGGCAGAGCGGGTGTTATTATAGCGCTGCAAGGACTGTACCCAGGTGAACCCTATTCGATCGAGCGGTTTCAGCAATAGGGTTTATTTATCTTAAGAAGGAACTGATCACATGGAGAAATTAATCAGCCGCAACCGCAAGGCTTATCACGATTACCATATTGATGAGACTTACGAGGCCGGTATCGTGCTGACCGGAACCGAGGTAAAATCTCTCCGCGATTCCAGGGTGAATTTAAAAGATAGTTTTGCCCGGGTGGAGGGAGGCGAGCTTTTTCTTTACAACATGCATATCAGCCCCTATGACCAGGGCAACCGTTTCAATCACGACCCGCTGCGCACCAGGAAACTGTTGATGCATAAGGCGGAGATCGCCCGCCTTGCCGGCAAGGTGAAAGAAAAAGGCTATACTCTCATTCCGGTGAAAATTTACTTCAAAAAGGGCCTGGTTAAGGTAGAGCTGGCCCTGGCCCGGGGGAAGCGGCTTTACGACAAGCGGCGGGCGATTGCCGAACGCGAACAGCGCCGCGAGGTGGAACGGAACCTGAAAGACAAGATGCAGGGCCTGTAGGATTTCAAGAAAGTGGAAAGATCTTCAGGATTTCGAACTAAAAAAGGTTTATTTCTCCGGCTGCATCGGTTATAATATAAATGAGTCAAAAACTTCAAAGCATGGGGGCGTAAGGATTCGACGGGGGTTGTGGAAGCAGGAATTGCAGGCCCGGGACCATGGCCCGGTAAAAACATGGAACGGCTATAAACGCCAACGACAATCTCGCTTACGCTGCTTAATTAAGCAGCGCGTCCCCTTTCTCCCTGACCGGGGGAGAAAGAAGGGGCGTCGACAAACCGGCCTACTGCTGCAGGCGGCCGCTCCACCACTGCAGCGGGAAATCCAACGGAGACGGCAGCGGCGGATCCCGCTCCGGGGAGCCGGCGCTGCGAGATTAAAACCGGGGCTAAGCCTGTAGAAGTTCCTGTGGCCCGGCTTTCGGACGCGGGTTCGATTCCCGCCGCCTCCACCAATTCCTTACCGTTAACGCACCACCCTCGCCTTCAGGAAGCTATGCTGGGCTTTTTTAACTTGGAGAAAAATGAGCTGCCTTGATACAAAGCAGCTTTTTCTATTTTGAACCTGAAGAGAGAACTTAAATTAATAGATGAGGGGTTATTTAAGTGAACAGGGTTATCGAGACGCTGCAAAATAGAACTTCTCTGAGAAAGTACGATCCCAGGCCCATCTCGGATGAACACCTGGAGACGATACTTCATTGCGCCATGCGGGCGCCAACGGCAGGCAATATGATGCTTTATTCCGTGATCATCGTAGAAGACCAGGAGAAAAAGGAGATCTTAAGCCGCACCTGCGACAATCAGCCCTTTATTGCCAGGGCGCCGCTGGTGCTGATATTTACCGTCGACTACCAGAAGTGGTTCGATTACTACAGGGCTGGAAATGTAGAGGAATACTGCCGCCGGGAAAATATCCCCTTTGCCTGCCCCTCGGAGGCAAACTTGCTGCTTGCCGCCTGTGATGCCCTGGTGGCGGCTCAAAATGCGGTTATTGCCGCCGAATCCCTCGGTATAGGCTCATGCTATATTGGCGACATCATGGAAAGATACGAGGAGCACAAAGAGCTTCTCCACCTGCCCGACTTTGTTTTTCCCGTGGCCATGCTCTGCATGGGCTACTATCCCGAGGGCTACAAAAAGCGGTTCCGCCCGAGATTTGCGAAAGAATACGTGGTATTCAAGGACAGTTACCGTAGGCTCAACGAGGAAGAAATAAAGGAGATGTTCAGCTCCCTCGACCAAAACTTTAACAAAGACAACCCCTACCGCGCTGAGAATTATGCCCAGCTGCACTATGCCATTAAAACCGGCGCCCCCTTTTCAAGGGAGATGACCAGATCAGTTAGAGAAGTGCTTAAAGTATGGAATGGCGCCGTCAGGGATTAAGGACTGGCATAATCTTAGAATATATCTATTATTAAGTGGAAGCGGCAATTGCCTGTTCTTGACAATTCAACCTATTAATTATAATATAAATGAGCCGGGAGCTGGTATGGAATCGAGAGTTCCTGAGATGTAAAAAGATGGAGCGTTCCTATCAACTGCCTGGGGTGATTTCTGATGAATAAGGTTAGTATCGTTTATGCTACTAAAACCAGGCATTCCAAGAAAATCGCGGAGGCAATCGGGAAAGCTCTGAATGTCAAAGCGGAAAATGTATCAACCCGTCCCGTTTTAGAAGGTGTGGGCCTGCTCTTTATAGTTGGGGGAATATATGGGGGCGAAAGCCTGCCGCTGCTTCTGGACTATGTGAAAGGTTTGGATAGGGCAAAGGTTAAAAGGGCCGCGCTGGTAACATCCTGTGCTTCGAAAAAGCAAAAGCAGGACAGTGTCCGGAAGCTTCTCCAGCAGAAAGGAATTGAAGTGCTGGACGAATTAATCTGCCCGGGAAGCTTTTTATTTCTTCGCTTTGGCCACCCCAATAAAAGGGATATAGAGGAAGCGGTCAATTTCGCTGTCCGGCTGTCAGAAAAGGAGCGTGGGCGGGTTGAGTAAAGTTTTAAAAGCTGCAGGGATTATTCTGGCCTTTTTAATAATCATTGGAGTCGGCGCCTATGCGTTGTTAGCAGTTATTGCCAAAAAGAATTTATCCATGCTGGAATATAAGGACGTTGACATGAACACGGTGGCAGATGGCGTTTATCAAGGGGAAGCCGATGCCAGGCTGGTTTATGTCAAGGTCGAAGTAACCGTGAAGGACCACCGGATCGGGGATATCAAAATCTTGGAACATAAAAACGGCATGGGCGGCAAAGCGGAGTCCATCACGGAAGCGATGATCGAGAAGAACAGCTATGATGTGGATGCCATTAGCGGCGCGACGTTTTCAAGCGAAGTCATAAAAAGCGCCGTGAGCAAAGCCTTGAAAAAAGGCTGCGGGGTCTGAGGGTAATCAGCAGGCAGGCGTGCCCTGCCCATCAGAGGTCGGATGTCGGAGGTCAGAAGTCGGAGAAAATGAATAGAGCGTAGGGCGCAGGCGTTTTTGCTGTAAAATTTTTGCTCAAAGCATGTATTTTTTATTGCATTCAGCAAAGGGTTTGGGGCTGTCCAGAAAACAGGTGGTGGACTGGAATGGGTAAAAAATGGTGTAAGCATGGGATAATAGTTGTTTTCTGCTTGTTCATTTTTGCATGGGTCATTGCATGCGCTAGAAATGTTATCGACCCAGCGGAGGAAGAATATGAAGAAATAAATTTCGAAAACATGCTGAGCTTGGAAAGAGAGTGGGAAAAGAAAATAGAAGTTGAGGGGACTGCATACAACCTTTCTTTTAGCCCTGACGGCAGCAGGTTTGTATACTACCAGGCATCTCTCTGGCCTATAGCCAGGCTTGTAGAAATAGACGGAAAAGAATACAAGTTGCCCCCGCTGGAAACTGACAACGCCAGCAGAGGGGCTGTTTCCTGGTATGATGATCATAAACTGGCCTATGTTTCGCTGTCCGGTTTTAAAATTGATCCGGAAAACCTTGACTCCCATATTTACCTGTATGACCCGGACAGCGGAGAAGCCGACATCATCGAGTCGCCGGTGCGCCTGCTTGATAATACCGGGGTTGCAGCGATCAACTCCAAGTATTTATTGGCCTTGTCCCTGGAGGGCTGCACAGGTATTCTTTTGAAGAAGAAAAATGGGAATGCTTGCTCCCATTCCGGATTCTGCAGAAGGATTTTTATGGAGCGGTGACTATTCTAAAGCGGCATATACTTCCATGCCCGAACCAAGCAGAAATCTTTATATCCTGGAGACGAGCACAGGTCAGCAGAACAAGATCAACATGGATTACCCAATAATAGACTACTGCTGGTCCCATGATTCTGGCAGGCTGGCCCTTATCTGTGTAGATGAAGAGAAGAACAGCTTAATAATTACGGTTTTAAAGCCTGACGGAACAGAAGTATATTCAAAAATAATTAAAGGAATTGATTCTGTAGGATCAATTAAATGGGTACCAAAAAGTGAAAAAATCAGCTTCTGGCTTGAAGATGATGAGGGCGTCCATTTAAGAATAGTTGATCTGAAAAACCACCTGGTCTATTTTGACGAAGAATTATCAGGCTGGGATCGGGGGGCAGGCTGCAATTACGTATGGCTGGCGGAAAACCGCCTGGCTTATATAGAACATGTTGATCCCAAGCCGTTGGTCCATATTGTGAGTTACAAACCATAACTAAAGCAGGATGACATGTTGGGGCGGGTTCCCATCCAACCCAAATGAGTTAAAGTCACCCTTGACTCAATTGACACATGTTTTTCCGACCTCCGGCCTCTGACTTCCAACTTCCAATATCGTAGGGGCGGGCTTCCACGCCCGCCCGCTACATGGTTCCCTCCTTGAAAAAGTTTAAAACCGTTATTCCCCCCTTGAAAAAAGGGGCAAGGGGGATTTTCCTTTTATCACAGCCCCAATATGGCCACGCTGCAGACGTTCTGGTGCGGCACCCCGCCGAGATTGTGGGTCAGCCCCAGGCGGGCGTTTTTAACCAGGCGATCCTCCGGCCAGCGCTGCAGGAGCTGGTTGTAGATCTCGTAGATCATCCGCAGCCCCGACGCGCCGATGGGATGGCCGAAGCATTTCAGCCCGCCGTCGCTCTGGCAGGGCAGCTCTCCATCCAGGTCATAGAAGCCTTTTAGGATGTCATCGGGCGCCTGTCCGGGCGGCGATATGGCCAGGTCTTCCATGGTGACCATCTCGGTGATGGAGAAGCAGTCGTGCACCTCCATCAGATCGATCTCTTCGCGGGGCTTGGTGATTCCCGCTTCATCATATGCCCGCTGTGCCGCTATACGGGTGGTGAGAATGCTGGCCCCGTCCCATCGGTGATAAAGCGCCTCCTCGCCGGAGCTGACGGCTATCTGCAGCGCCTTGACCAGGACCGGCTCCTGGTTTGGCTTGATCCGGCGGGCGATTTCAGGCGTGGTCACGATGGCCATGGCCGCCCCGTCGCTGACCCCGCAGCAATCAAAAAGCCCCAGGGGATAAGCGACAAAAGGCGAAGAGGAGATCTGCTCTTCGCTGACAGCCCGCCTCAGGTGAGCGCGGGGATTCTTTGCGCCGTTCTGGTGGCTTTTCCACGAGATATGCGTAATCGCCTCCTTGATCTTATCCATGGGCACGCCATACTTTGCCGAATAGGCCGTGGCCAGCTGGGCAAAGAGGCCGGGGGCGGTGGCGTTGGGGTAGATCAGCCGGGAAAGCTGGCCGAAGATGGGGGAATCGGGCAGCCCCCCGTAGCCCACATCTTTCAGCTTCTCCACGCCGGCGGCGAGGGCGATATCGTAAGCACCCGAAGCCACGGCATAGCAGGCGCCGCGGAAGGCCTCCGTTCCCGAGGCGCAGAAGTTTTCCACCCGGGTGACCGGGATGAAGGGCAGGTGCAGTGTGGAGGCCAGGTAGCAGCCGCCCTTGCCGATATTGACCTCGTCAATGTGATTGCCGATCCAGGCGGCCTGAATTTCCTCTTTTCCAATTCTGGCGTCGGCGATACATTCGCGGAAAGCCTCGATGAGAAGATCACTGGAATCGAGCTCCCAGTGTTCGCCGAAGGCGGTGCAGCCCATTCCCAAAATAGCCACCTTGTCGCGGATTCCTGAAGCCACTTAGGACACCTCCTTTGCCACCGGGACAGCTTTCCAGAAATAGAAGGTTATATCTCGCTTCGGGTCGTAGTATTTGATCCGGAAAGTAAACTCCACCGGTTTGCCCACCTGCAAGTCATCAAGAGTGCAGTCGGCAAATTCAAACATGGCCCGCCCTCCCCCGTTGAAATCAACATTGCCGTAGATCGCCGGGGGGTTGATCGTGGCGGCAAGCATATCCGAGGTGTAGCTGACGATCTTGCCGCCTTTTTCGGAAAGATTGACCGGCTCCATTTCGTCAATGGTTCCGCAGTCGGGGTTGACGCAAACCCGCTGCGGCGGATATTGCTGCGTGCCGCACTGCTTGCAGCGGCTTCCCTGCAAGCCCAGGATGGCCTTGCGGCTGCGCCAGGCCATGGACCAGCGGGTCACCTGCTCTTCCTCGCCTCGCAGGCCCAGCTCTACCGGGGTTATTCTCCGCCAGGTAAGATACTTGGTGTAATTGTCCAGTTCGGTCCGCTGGGCCAGCGTATCGGAAAAACGCTTCCTGTGGTTAAACTTTTCTATCTCGGGGGTTACTTCGAAGTAAAGCGCGTCACAGCCGCTGCCGTAGCTGACAAGCAGCAGCTTGTCGCCGGGCGAGGCTTCTTCCAGCGCCTTGGTGAGCATCAGCAGCGGGTGGGCCGTCCCGGTATCGCCGCTTTCCTGAAGCAGGTCGTCTTCAACTTGGGCCGGATCCAGCCCCAGCTTTTTGTTGATATTTCTGCGGGCCGCCCCGAAGTAGCAGGGATAGATTACCTTTGCAAAATCTGAGGGTTTTAGATCGCAGCGGTGGCAAAGCCCGGTTACCGCCTCCGGGATAAATTGCTCAAAACCCATATCCCGCACCCAGCGTTCCTCCCACTGCCGGTTGTAGACCGTGCCGGCGCCGCGATACTGATCGACGAAGTCATAAGAAAGTGAGTATGATCCCTTGAAGAGAGCTATCGGTTTATCGCCGCCTACGAGCAGCGCGGCGGCGCCGTCCCCGAAAATCATCTCCTGCAGCGAGCCCATCTTGCCGAGACGGCAATCAGCGGCGCAGACTAGCGCCTGCTTGCCTCCGTTTACCGCGCTTAATTCCAGGGCAGCCAGCAGCGCGCTGGTGCCTGCTTTCAGCGCTCCGGTAAAATCGGCGCTGCGAATCCCTTCAGGGGCGCAGAGCGCCCCGGCAACGATGTTTGCGCACTGCCGCTCTTTATAGGGGGCGGTGGTGGTGGCCAGGTATAGAGCGCCAAGTTCGGCGGGGTTGAACCTCTGCAGGCAGCGCTTCCCCGCCGCAGCGGCCATGGTGACGGCATCCTCGTCATAGCCGGCTACCGCTTTTTCTCCCGCCGCATTCATGATCAAAGCCGGATTTAACCATCCCATGGCGCTGAAAATATTCATCCGGTTCAGCCGGTAACGGGGCAGGTAAGCGGCATAAGAGATAATACCGATCATGCGCTTTCCCTCCTTTTTACGGGTTCAGCCAGACGGCGGCGTTGGTCAGGCAATATTCACCCCGTTCGGCGGTTTTGGATCGGATGACAACCTTGTTGGGCTCTTCCTGCCACATTTCGGTGACAATATTTTCTCCGGGAAAGACATGCCGTGAAAAGCGCACTTTCATGGCCTTAAACTTTGCCGGGTCGTTGTTGCAGTATTCACGGAGCACCGCCCGGCAGGCGAATCCCATGGTGCAGAGACCATGCAAGATGGGCTTGGGGAAACCTCCCATCGCGGCAAAGGCTGGATCGGCATGAAGCGGGTTAAGATCACCGGAAAGTCGGTAAAGAAGCGCCTGCTGCGGCAGTGTCGGCAGCGATAGAGCCTTGTCCGGCTCCCGCCCCGGCGGGACATGACCCGGTTCCGGTCCTTTTTCCCCGCCAAATCCTCCCTCCCCGCGAATGAAGACGCCAAATTTATTTAAAAAGATCGTCTCATCTTTCTTGTCCCTGGTAATTACTTCAATTTCGATGAGGGCTCCCTTGCCCTTGTCATAGAGCGCGGCAATCCGGGGATACGAAGTCAGCTTCCCCTCAACGGGAATGGGCTTGTAGAGCTCCAGGTATTGTTCGCCATGCAGGAGCATGGCCAGGTTTATGTCCACCCCTTCCAGGCCGATTATTCCGGTTAATGCCGGGAAAGGCGGGATTACCGCGAATGTAGGCAAAACCTGAAGATCGTTTTCATAGACAAACTTTAACTCGTCATCTTCGGCTCCGGCGCCAATGCCGAGAGCGTAGAGGATAACATCACGGTTTTGGTAAACATACTCCAGGGGTTTCAGCTCTTTGCCGACAATTTGCGGATCGATGGGCATATTATCCCTCCGTTATAATCGTTTTACCTGCTCAGATCATCCTGGATAGAACAACCCCGGTCTGCTCTGTAGCCGAGCTGTACTCGCGGCCGCCTTCCAGCAATTTGATCTGATCAAACTTTTCGGCGATCATATCCGGTGTAACCTCGGCGCCGGTGTCGAAAAAGACGCCCTGGCCCTCTATTACCGCTGCCCGGCTGAAGTAGCCGCCGCCGGCGGTAAAGATCTTGCCGCTTTCCTGAAATTGCTCGGAGCACATGTAAACGACCATGGGGGCTACATATTCAGGCTTCAGCTTTTCGACAACGTCGGGCGGCATCACCGTTGCGGTAAGCCTGGTGCCGGCAGTGGGCACGATTGTATTGGCCAGGATACCGTAACGTGCACCCTCCTGGCAGACACAGTTCATCAAGCCTACAATTCCCATCTTTGCTGCACCATAGTTGGTCTGGCCAAAGTTGCCGTAAACGCCCGCCGCCGAAGCAGTGGAGACGATGCGGCCGTATTTCTGTTCCCGCATGTGGGGGAAAGCGGCCTTCGTGCAGAAGTAGGTGCCGTTCAGGTGAACCTCGATTACCTTGAGGTAATCGGCGATCTCCATCTTGATCAGGCTTTTGTCCCGCAATATCCCTGCGTTGTTGATTAAAATATCGATTTTTCCGTATGTATCAATGGCTGCTTGAATAATTTTTTGGGCGCTTTCCCATTCGGAGACGCTCTCGTAATTGGCCACGGCCTCGCCGCCTGCTGCTTTAATTTCGTCAACCACTTTCTGGGCCGGTGTGCTGTCTGCTCCCTCTCCGTCAAAAGAGCCGCCGAGGTCATTTACAACCACCTTGGCACCGCGGGCAGCCAGCAACAGGGCGTAGGCCTTGCCCAGCCCTCCGCCGGCGCCTGTTACTACTGCCACCCTGCCGTCAAACCGAAGTTCAGACATTGAAACAACTCCTTTCAAGTAATCTCAGATATAGTTTACAATATATTCATGATATAATCAATATTCAAAACTTATTGTTCTTATTAATCATATCAATATAAAATCTATCTTAACCTGCTATATAAAAGGATGCAAATTCGTTAGGAGTGCCGGAGAAAAAGAGCCCGGCTTTTTATTATTTTGAAATCATGATCTGGCCGGGGGTGGAAGTGGCGGATGAAGATGAGATTAGGCTTACATAAAAAAGGGTTTAACCTAAAGAAGATAGAATACTGACAAATGAATGGCATAAATGGGCACGTTCTACCTCTAGGAGAAGGATTTATTAAAATAAATAGCGAAGTTCGAAACATGGTAGCAATAACTGCTATAGTGAAGGTGAAGAAATTTGTTTATCGAAAATTGGCACTACCAGTTGCTGGGTACAATTCCTGAAGCTATTGCCATGGTGGCCCTTGGAACGGCATTAATAAAGCAGAAATATAGCTGGAAGAAGATATTACTTGCCGGATTGATAATTGGTACAATCGGATTTTTCATACAGCAAACACCTATAAAGTACGGTGTTCACATACCGATAGGAATTATTACCTATATGTTAACCTTGAACCTAGTTTTGAAGTTGAACATTTTGAAAAGCGCTACTGCTTCCCTTATTTCTTTTACGTTGGTAATTTTAGCTGAAATATTAACGGTGTTGGTGCAAACCAGATTGCTAAATTATTCGGAAGAACAGCTTCTAAATGCTAATGACCTGTCAAAATTTTTATTTAGCCTGCCGCCGTTATTGATCATTATTGCCCTGGCGGTCATTATGCAGATCATATTACATCGCAAAAAGGAGGATAAAGATTAATTCAGACAACTGGTATCATACAGTATCTGATAAAATTGGCGATATTCTTGAGCTGACTGCGGAAAAGCGCCAGGTGATTAGCTACGGGCTGTCAGTTCTTGTAAGCAATCTTATAGGTTTGATCGTGGTGCTGTTTATCGCCTACCTGATCGGCGCTTTATCTTCCACGCTAGCAATGGTGGCTGCTCTTCTTTTGTTGCGGCCCAACGCGGGCGGTGCGCATTGCAGCAGTTCTTTTAACTGCAATCTTTTCGGCTTTATTTTCATGCCGCTTTTTGGTTATGGAGCAGCCTGGCTGGCAAAATGCCCGGCTGCGGTTATTTATACATACTATCTTACGGCGGTTATATTGGCATGTTGGGGCATTTTGCTTAAGGCACCTTACTTTACGCAAATGAAACCCCGTGCCGAGGCCAGGCGCAAGAAATTAAAAGACAGGTCTTTGATTATTGCGTCGTTAATATCAGCCATTTCTTTAGTGGCCTTGATTTTACATAAAAACGACTTGGGTATTGGATTCGCGACCGGCTTGTTATTTCAGGGAATTATGCTTCTCCCCCTGGGGATAAGAGCTACTCAATTGCTTGATGGCCTGTTTAATAATATAGTCTTTAAGAAAAGGGGGTGAAACGATATGAAGAAGAAAATTATAGTCGCCCTTGCTTCAGCCATAGCTTTTATCGCTGTTTTTGTCGCCCAGGTCAGTGCTGCTTCTGCTTGCCTTTGGAGATTCTACGATCCAGAGTTGCCGGAAGGATTAAAGTAAAAAGCAGGGGAAAGTTGCTGTCCCAAAAGTCAATCGGCAGGAAGCAATATGTCTTCCTGCCTGATTAATAATTATAGGGTGCTATATATGATGTATTCGAAGAGAGAAAGACAAAGAAAAATTGCGGAGATGGCGCCGGTCGTTAGAATATTCGCCACCATATATTGTGTAATTTCGTTAATATATTTATTTCCCTTAGAAACAACTTCATACAGCACTTTTAGTATTATGTTGCTATCCCTTCAGATAATTGGCATATTGGCTATATTATTTCTCTTTACAATTGGCTTCGAGCAATTTAGGGGAAAGTTTACCGGTACCCGGGCAAATGAACCCATTATTTTAGATTATGCAACTTTGCTGGGCAGTTTTATCTTTTTATCTGCAATAATTTTTGTTACCGGCGGGAACCAAAGCCCTTATAAAATTCTTTTCCTCCCCACGATCCTCTTTTATACCGTCCGCTTCGGCCAGAAGTGGGGTCTTGCCGCTTCCGGCATAACCGCCTTTACTTTGGCAGCAACCAACGTGGCAGCTTTTGCCCAGGATGAAGCGTTAAACCTGGAACTCGACGTTGTCTTCGTCGGGATATATTTTTTGACTTCCTGGCTGGTGGGATCCATGGTCGACATGGAGCGCGCCATTAGCGACCGCCTCTCCAGGCAGGTAAATGTGGATGACCTGACCGGCTTGTATAACCGCCGCTTTTTGCAGGAGGAACTAAAGCGTAAAATCGAAGAAGGCGACGCCGCCTCCTTTGCCCTAATCTTGATGGACCTGGATTACTTTAAATATTACAACGAAACCCGCGGTCACCAGGCGGGCGACCGCCTCCTTGTTGAAGTGGCGGAAGTTATTGCCGATACGGTAGGGAATTCAGGTGAAATTTTTCGCTCCGGCAGCGATGAATTTGCCGTTATTGTAGATAAAGGCAGCCGGGAGGAAGCGCTGGCCCTGGCGGAGTCGATACGAGAAAATATAAAAAATAACATTGTCATATTAGATAAGGAAGGTTATTGGGATTACGACTTAACCGCTTCCCTGGGTCTTGCTTTTTACCCGGCAGACGGGTCTACCAGGGAGGAGATTGTAAATAAAGCCGAACAGGCTCTTTACAAGGCGAAAATAATCAGCGGGAACAAGGTTGAAACCTTTTACTCTGTCCTGGAATTTCTCAAGGCGCAGGTCGATCCCTCGGAAGAGGAGATGTTCAATAAACTAACCGCTTTCCTGGCCATCATCAACGCCAGGGATAGCTACACCTATGGCCATTCAGAGAGGGTGCTGGTCTACGCCAGCATCATTGCTACGCTTATGGGGATGCCGCCTCCGGCTAAAAAGCATTTACAATACGGAGCCTACCTGCATGATATCGGCAAGATCGAAATCGACAGATCCATCCTGAACAATCCCGGTAAATTGAACAACTCTGAATGGGAGATTATCACCAAGCATCCTCTCTGGGGGGCCAATATTGCCAGGCAGATTAAAGCCCTCAATCCCGCTATCCCGGCAATTCTGTACCACCACGAACGCTATGACGGTAAAGGATATCCCTTCAATTTGTCGGGTAAAGAGATCCCTCTCGAAGGGAGGATCATGGCCCTGGCTGATTCGTTTGACGCAATGACGGTGGAACGACCCTATAAAAAGGCGATTCCGTATGCCGAAGCAATTGCCGAGCTGGAAAGAAACAAGCAGATCCAGTTTGACCCCGAAATGGTAGATCTTTTCACCGATTTTTTAAGGCGGCATCAAAAAGTGGAACAGTTCTTTACGCCAAAGATTAAAGAGCAGTACCTGCTATAGCCCTCTATATCCATTTCCCGCTTATCATCTATAAATGCAAGGCCTTGCCTCTGCAAAAAAGAGGAAAGACGCCGGGTATTGGCGAAATTAATTCGTGCCGGTTATGTATGTTCATGATCACCATTGTCTGTACAGGCAGTGGGTAAAAATGAGGGAGGGCTAAGAGTGAAGGAAGTAGTCGTTGTCAGCGCCGTGAGGACTGCAGTGGGCACTTTTGGTGGCTCTTTACGGGATGTTCCGGCAGTAGATTTGGGCTGCATCGCTATCAAATCAGCATTAGAAAGAGCCGGCCTTGACCCCGGAGAAGTGGACGAGGTCCTGATGGGGTGTGTTCTTCAGGGCGGATTAGGTCAGAATGTCTCCCGGCAGGCGGCGATTAAAGCCGGCATTCCTGCAGAGGTTCCTGCTGCCACTATTAACAAGGTTTGCGGCTCAGGTCTGAAAGCCATTACTGCGGCTGCCACGGCGATCCGTGCGGGGGAAGCCGATGTGATCGTAGCCGGCGGGACAGAGAACATGAGTGCCGCTGCCTATGCCGTGCAGGGAGCGCGCTGGGGGCTGCGAATGGGCGATGCCAAAACTGTTGACCTGATGATCAAAGATGGTTTATGGTGCGCTTTTGGGAATTACCATATGGGAATTACCGCTGAAAATATTGCCGAAAGATTTGGTATTACCCGGGAAATGCAAGATGAATTTTCCCTGAAAAGCCAGGAAAGGGCCCGCGCCGCCATCGAGAGCGGGCGCTTCAAGGATGAGATTGTCCCCGTAGCCGTGCCGCAGCGGAAAGGCGACCCCAAAATATTTGAAGTGGATGAGCACCCGCGGGAAACCTCTCTCGAAGCTCTGGCCAGGTTGCGCCCTGCCTTTAAAAAAGACGGCACCGTTACTGCGGGGAATGCCTCCGGGATCAATGACAGCGCTGCCGCTGTTGTGGTCATGAGCCTGGACAAGGCCAGAGAAAAGGGCATTGAACCGCTGGCTTTCATCCGCAGCTATGCTTCTGCAGGCGTAGATCCGGCGATCATGGGGACCGGACCTGTGCCGGCATCCCGCAAAGCTTTGCAAAAGGCCGGATGGACAGTCGGGGATCTCGATCTTGTTGAAGCCAATGAAGCTTTTGCCGTTCAGTCTCTTTATGTTTTAAGGGAGATGGATTTTGATCCGGATAAGGTTAATGTTAATGGCGGCGCCATTGCCCTGGGCCATCCCATCGGCGCCAGCGGCACCCGTATATTCGTGACGCTGCTTTATGAAATGAAGAGGCGGGGCGCTCACCGCGGACTGGCCACCCTCTGCATCGGTGGCGGCCAGGGAATCGCCTGCACCCTGGAAATGCCCTAATATCAGAAATCAGAATCCGGAAGACAGAAGCAAGATATCGCCATTAATAAATGGGGGTGAGCCTCGCCCCTACTTGTCACCTGGGCGGAGCAAGGGATCCCCAAATTGGATTCCGCCAATATTTGAACTCCCCCTTTGCAAAAGGGGGTCGGGGGGATTTTATTTTTTTTCAAGGAAAGCCCCCCCAACTTTAGCCGGTTGCCTTCAGGGATGCGATTTGCTATAATACACCTGCGAGGGCGTGTGGCTCAGCTGGGAGAGCGCCTGGTTCGCATCCAGGAGGTCAGGGGTTCGAGTCCCCTCACGTCCACCAAATCAAATACCATCTATTGATAAAAGTAATTTTATCGACAGATGGTATTTTGTTTGCCCAAAGATCCAGTAATACCGGGCAAATCTGCGTTTGCAGGGTTTGGATTGTAGCAATAGTGGGGTAGATGATAGAATACAAGAACGGCCTGTGATTTCTTTATAGCTGTTCAGAAAAAATCGGCCATGGACTTTGCAACGTTTTGATTTCAGAAATGGACGGAGTGGAGGCTACACGCCTGATCAAACGAGATTTTCCCGGAACAGCGGTTTTGGCATTAACCACATTTGATGACGATGAATCCATTCCCGGTACCATAACCCACGGTGCTTCGGGGTATTTTCTGAAGGACATCAGCGGGATAAAACTGGCCGAAGCCATCCGTGATACTGTGCAAGGAAGCGTCATTTTACCGGGACTATTGCCGCCAAAGTCACAAAGCATATCGGCAGGCAAGGCAAAGCGGAAACATCGCTGGAGTGGAATGTGCGTGCGAGCGGTGAGAAATTATGAGGTGTAAGTATGAAAAAATAAGAATTCTTGGGGACCACAGGATGTGGATATGGTTTATCTTTATATCCGTAATAATTAGCTTGTTCGTCATGCTGTTTTCCGGCAGTCTGCAAATTAAGCGGAATATGCGTGCCGATGCGCCGCTTGACGAATTTAAGTCATATATGGACGAGCGCATTCCCGCTCTGATGAAGCAGTATAGTATTCCGGGCTGCAACATCGCTCTTGTTAAGAACGGCGAAATCGCATGGACACAAGGCTACGGTTATGCTGATATGGCAAGCAGCAGAGCGCTGACGGTCGACACAGCCATGAGTGTTCAATCCATTACAAAACCTGTTACAGCTTGGGGAGTTATGCGGCTTGCAGAAAAGGGTCTCATCGACCTGGATACTCCGGTGTCGCAGTATCTAAAAAGCTGGCAATTTCCGTTGACTGACTATCCGACAGAAAAAATTTCGGTACGGCAGCTTTTAAGTCACACTTCGGGGATGCCATTGGGGGATTTCACCAACATCTATTCCCCCGGCGAGGTGATGCCCTCCAACCGGGATGTGATGACCGGGGAAGCGGTGCTGATGCGTGAACCGGGGACAGGATTTTCGTATTCTAACACAGGCTATAACCTATTAGAAATATTAATCGAGGATGTCACTGGACAAAGCTTTTCAGAATATATGCGCACGGAAGTTTTACTTCCGCTGGGCATGGAAAGCTCCTTCTTTGACATAGACACGGCGGCGAAGCCTTACCCACCCACGGGGTATAACCTCAGAGGGGAACCGGTTCCTGTCTATCTCTATCCCTCAAAGGCTTCAGGCGGTCTGTTTGCCACAGCTCACGATATTGCCCGCTTTGCGGTAGCGGGCTTGCAGGAAAACCCTGTTCTAAGTATCGAGAGCATTAATCGAATGTATCAACCTGAGAGCCATAAAATCGGCATTTACGGTTTGATATTTGAAGCGTATGGATTTGGTCACTATATCGAAAAGCTGCCAAACGGTGCGCTTTCAGTTTCTCACGGCGGCCAGGGCAATGGCATCATGACGCATTTGCAGGCTGTGCCGGAGACAGGTGACGCCATCGTGATTCTCACAAACAGCCAGCGAAGCTGGCCTTTCATTGCCTATGTTTTAAGTGACTGGGCGCAGTGGCGAGGCTTTCCTTCTGTCGGCATGGGAAGGATTATCTGGGGGCACTATGTACTTTGTGTCGTGATCGGCATGATGGTCTCGGCAAGCCTAATGGTGATGTTGAGGCTGGTCTTGGCCTTTTATCAGCAAAAAAGAACTGGATTCAGGCTGCTTCGAGTTAGCGCAGCATCTATTTTGCTCGGAATTCTAATCTGGTGCGCTTGCCAGGAATACTTATTTATAACTTCGGTTTTTCCGGTTCTGTCTGTGTGGCTTGGGGGAGCGGCATTCCTGTTCTCTATAGTACTGCTGTTGTCTGTGGCTGTACCCGCACGTCCAAGAAAGAATGATATACTATAATGATGAATTTGGCATCGGTGTGTTGCTTCTATTTGTTGCCTGATATATTGCTGCGGTCACTTATCAGATGTTTATGCTGGTCAGCAGATATTTTTATATTTCAGCCGTTCCAGGTGTGCAGGCATATAGTCAGCAGATGGCGAAATCTTTACCGTAGCCTGACCGGCTTTAATGTTATTCGCGGGACGGAGATGGAGATATTGAAGAAGGCCGGGGAGGTGCTGTGCGGCCCATGATAACAGCGGTCCTGGTAGGGGCCGGCAACCGGGGCAAGGATGCCTACGGTGCCTGGGCCCTGGAAAACAGTCACAGGTTAAAATTTGCTGCCGTGGCCGAGCCGCTGACTGCGCGTCGTGAAGCCTTTGCCGCAGCACACGGTCTTCCGCCGGAGAGATGTTACCCGGGCTGGGAGGAGCTCTTTGCTGCAGGACGGATGGCCGACATCTGTTTCATTGCGACCCAGGACCGCTTGCATACTGCACCGGCCCTGGCTGCGCTGGAGTTGGGCTACCATGTCCTGCTGGAAAAGCCCATGGCCGTTACGGAGGCGGACTGCCGCCGGCTGGTTGAGGCATCCGAAAAGGCCGGCCGGCAGCTACGGGTCGCCCATGTTCTCCGCTATACAAGATTCTTTCAAACTATCAAGGCGGCCGTGGCGGGGGGATTGATCGGCCGCATCGTCAATATCAATCACAGTGAAAATGTCAGCTACTGGCATTTTGCCCATTCATACGTGCGCGGCAACTGGCGCCGCGCGGACGAGTCCAGCCCCATAGTTCTGGCCAAGACCTGTCATGACCTCGATCTCATCTACTGGTTGATCGGCGCCCCGGCGCTTAAGGTCAGCTCATTTGGAGGGCTCTTTTTTTACCGGCCGGAAAACGCGCCGCCGGGAGCGGCGAAGCGCTGCCTGGAGGGGTGCCCGCACCTGGACACCTGCCTGTGGGCGGCGCCGCGGATTTACTTAAAAGCGGAACCGCTGCTGCAGATCGGCACACGCTCGCGCTATTTCCATAATCGGCTTTTGGCCGGCGCCGCACTGCGCTGCCCGGGACTGGTCAATGGACTGGGCAGGCTTTATTCTCCCTTGAAAACACTGGGCAACTGGGATCAATGGCCCGTTTCGACCATCACCGATGCGCCCTCCAGCAGGGAAGCCAAGCTGCAGGCGCTGCGGGAAGGGCCCTACGGCCGCTGTGTCTTTTTCTGCGATAATGACGTCAATGACCACCAGGTGGTTAATATGGAGTTTGCTGGAGGAGCAACCGCCTCGCTGACCCTGCATGGCTTTGCATCCTCCGAGGGCCGCTGGATCCGCATAGAGGGGACCGGGGGCACCCTTTTCGGCAAGCTCACCACCGAGCACCAGGAGATCATCGTTTATGATCACCACCAGGTGCGAAAAAAGCTGCTTCTGGATCTGGACTTGGATCTGCGGGGTCACGGCGGGGGCGATGAGGGGCTGATGGAATCGCTAATGGCTTCTCTCGATGGCGCCTCTTCCAGTCCAGAAGGCCCTGAAGTGCTCACCTCCGCCCGCGCCTCCCTGGAAAGCCATCTCCTGGCTTTTGCCGCGGACAGGTCGCAGCATGAAGACCGCATTGTCTACATGGACGAAATGCGGCATTCTGCCTGTCATCCTGAGCATCTTGCCTGTCATCCTGAGCGAAGCGAAGGATCTCTAGAAAAATGATCCATGCAAGAAAAAGTTGTCTTATTCAATGATCGCTTACCGTATGACAGTAAAACCGTTTGGCCGCATTATTCCGCTTTACTTTTTATCCGTTTTTAACTATAATTACTCATGAAGCTCGTTAAAATATGGGGACGTGGCTCAGGGGGAGAGCGCTTGACTCACATTCAAGAGGTCGGAGGTTCAAATCCTCTCGTCCCCACCATGGAAAGTTGGAGGTTCCCGGCGCAGATGATGCCTGGGGACCTTTTATTTATGCGTCCTTTAGACAACAGAGCGCCGTATTGGTTTACAGCAGGCCTTTGCCAATTGTGGGTAGAATAGTATGGTAAAGCCAAATCCAAAAAGGAGCGGATTATACGTGCAACCGATTGATGAACTGTCTGTAAATACAATTCGTTTTTTAGCAGTAGATGCCATTGAAAAAGCAAATTCCGGCCATCCCGGACTACCCATGGGCGGGGCGGCGATGGCCTACGCCCTCTGGACGCGTTACCTGAAGCATGATCCCTCTGCGCCTGATTGGCCGGATCGCGATCGCTTTGTGTTATCGGCCGGGCACGGCTCCATGCTGCTTTACGCGCTGTTACACCTTTCCGGTTACGATCTTCCGCTTGATGAAATAAAGAACTTCAGGCAGTGGGGCAGCAAGACGCCGGGACATCCCGAATACGGGGTTACGCCAGGGGTGGAGGTCACCACAGGCCCGCTGGGGCAGGGCTTTGCCGCCGCGGTGGGCATGGCCATTGCCGAAAGGCGCCTTGCTGCAGAATTCAACCGTCCCGGCTTTCCAATTGTGAATCACCATACATATATCTATGCCGGCGACGGCTGCATGATGGAGGGGATTAGCTCCGAGGCGGCATCGCTGGCCGGCCACTTAAAGCTGAACAAGCTGATCTGCCTCTATGACGACAACCGGGTTACCATTGACGGTGGCACCGATATCACCTTCACTGAAGATGTGGGCAGGCGCTTCGAGGCCTATGGATGGCAGGTGCTGCGAGTAGAGGATGGCAATGACATAGATGAGGTTGCCGCAGCAATCGGCCGGGCCCGCGAAAGCGAGCGCCCCAGCCTGGTCATGGTGCGCACGGAGATAGGCTACGGTTCGCCGCATAAGCAGGGGAAGCCCGAATCTCATGGCGCTCCCCTGGGCGCAGAAGAGGCCCGCCTGACCAAGAAGAGGCTGGGCTGGCCGCTTGAGCCGCCTTTTTATGTGCCGGAAGAAGTGAAGGCACACTTTGAAAAGCTCCGGGCTAAGCTGGGGCGGCAGAAAGAAGAGTGGGAGCGGCTTATGGCCGCTTACCGCGAGAAGTTTCCGGAGGAAGCAGTCCGCTGGGACACCTGGCACTCTTATGAGCTTCCGGAGGAGCTGCTCAGCGATCCGGCCCTATGGGAATTTGAGAAACCAGCCGCTACCAGGGCCGCTTCAGGCCATGTGCTGCAGCTGCTGGCGAAATATCTTCCCAACCTGATGGGAGGTTCGGCCGATTTAAATGCTTCTACAAAAACCTATCTCAAAGGGCTGGGAGATTTCCAGGCCGGCAATCCGGCGGGCAGTAATATTGCCTTCGGCGTGCGCGAACATGCCATGGGCACGATCCTGGCCGGGATTGCCCTGCACGGCGGCTTGCGCCCCTTTGGCTCGACCTTCTTCGTGTTTTCAGATTATATGAAACCCTCGCTCAGGCTCTCCGCGCTGATGGGGGTGCCGGTAGTCTATGTATTTACCCACGACAGCATTGCTGTGGGCGAAGACGGCCCCACTCATCAGCCTGTTGAGCAGCTGGCCGGACTGCGCTCCATTCCCAACCTGGATGTGCTCCGCCCCGCAGACGGCCGGGAGACAGCGGCGGCCTGGCTGCACGCTCTAAAGCGCACTGAGGGCCCCACGGCGCTGGTGCTGTCGCGCCAGGATCTGCCCCAGATCCCCGGCAGCGGCAAGGATGCGCTTAAGGGAGCCTATATCGTGGGCCTGGAAAAAAGCCGGCCGGCCGATTTGATTATCATCGCCGGCGGCTCCGAAGTTGCCCCGGCGCTGCAGGCCAAAGAGATTCTCGAATACAAGGGATTCTCTGTCCGCGTTGTCAGCATGGTCAGCCGGGAGATTTTCGAAAGGCAGGATGAAAGATACCGGCAGCAGATTTTGCCGGATGAAATTGAGTGCCGGCTGGCCGTTGAAGCGGCCTTGCCGCTGGGCTGGGAGCGCTACACGGGGAGCCGCGGCAGCGTCATCGGCGTGACCGGTTTCGGCGCTTCGGCGCCGGGCGCCATTTTGATGGAGAAAATGGGTTTTACCGCGGAGAACATTGCCTGCCAGGCCGAAAAGCTTCTAGGGAGACGGTAGAGAGGCGCGCAGAGTTCGACCTGGCATGTGAACGCAGGACGACCCCGGCTTATGGAATATGCGTGATGAACGCCGGAGATGTTGCGTGGGCGCGCAGGGGCCGCCCTACAACAGGACGCGGCTGCGAACAAACTCCTTGCCGGCATCATATGCGTCCTTCAACGCTGCCGGATTGCTGTTGATCGCGCCCATGTTGTCCAGGCCCTGTAAATGCAGCATCCCGCCGTAGTGGTAGTTAATGCTGTGGAAAAAGACCCCGGCAATGAACGCGGCATTATCGCCAAATTCCGGCTTGCGCAGCGCTCCCGCGCAGAGAAGGAACCCCGCTTTTTTCTGCTCGGGGAGAACAAAAGGCTTTTTCAGCCGGTACTTGGCATGCCACCAGCATTCAAAGCGGTCAATGAATATCTTTAACTGCGCCGAAAGGGAGCCAAAATATATTGGGGTAGCCAGAACGAGGCCTCTTGCCTCGACAACCTTCTTGTAAAGAGGCTGCATATTATCTTCTACTACGCATTTCCCGTCCCTGGCGCAGAGTTCGCAGCCCCGGCACGGAGACAGCCGGAGTTCGTGAAGGCGAATCAACTCCACGGCGATCTCTTTCTCTTCAGCGGCCCGGCAAAATGAACGCAGGGCCAGTTCACTGTTTCCATTGCGGCGCGGGCTGGATGAAACTGCCAGAATGTCAGGCACAAAAATCACTCCCAGTAGATGTATTCCACAGAAAGCGGCGGTTACCTTCAGGATATTGCCTAAAAAAGGCAGCAAATCAATTAAATCGCCGGGAAACGGGAGCAATCCGGGTTTAATTGGAGCCAGGCACCAGTATATACCACCACATGAATGTTGCCAATAGACCCGGGATGGCATCATAATGTAGACAATATTAATATTCAGCTTAATTGGCAGTCTGATTCCGGGGGGGGGTGGGGCAATGTCAGATTATCAGGATGGCGCTTTAACCAGAGAAGAAAAAAATTATGCCATGCTTGCCCATCTGCTTGCGCTTGCGGTTTTTATCCTGCCCTCCTTCGGTAATATAATTGGCCCGCTGATCATCTGGCTGATCAAGAAAGACGAATCTGCTTTCGTAGATAAAAACGGCAAAGAATCGCTTAACTTTCAAATCAGTGTAACCATTTACATGATTGCGGCCGTTATCCTGACTGTTCTCAGTCTTGGTATACTTTTTCTCCTGCCGGTTGCCGTGTCCATAGTGTGGCTGGTGTATGTTGTGATCGCCACTGTTAAAGTCAGTAATGGGGAAGACTATTCTTATCCGCTGACGATACGGTTTATCAAGTAGGCCGGCGGGCATCATAATCTTAAAGGTTTCATCCATTCCTTCCTTCAGCTTCCTCTCCACCGGCGAGATCGGTTCAATTGATCACCTCGGCATTTTGGCAGCATAAATATCGGTTTTTGAAATCATTCTAAAGTACTGCCGGGAATGCCAAAAAGAGAGAGGTGTGCTCAAATGAAAAAGGTGGTTTTAATTGAACCGCAGTCCAAGGAAGATCATGTCTACAAAACAGTGCGGATGCCCCGCCTGGGGCTGCCGCTGCTGGGGGCCCGGCTGAAGGCTGCCGGTTACCGGGTGGAGCTTTACCTGGGGAGGGGCATGTCGCTGCCCTGGTCCAGAATTGTTGATGCCGGCCTGGTAGGCATTTCCACTACCACGGCCACCAGCAGCGAGGCCTACCGGATTGCCGGCTACCTGAGGTCACGCGGCCTGACGGTCATGATTGGGGGGATCCATGCCCATTTTATGCCCGATGAAGCGCTGGGCCATGCCGATTACGTGGTGCGCGGAGAAGCTGACCTAACTATTGTGCCCCTGCTCCGCGCCCTGGAGGAGGGCCGGCAGCCCTGGGATATTCCGGGAGTTTCATTCTGGAACGGCCAGGAGGCGGTTCACAATCCCTGCTCAGCGGAACCGGTGGAGATGGATCAGCTTCCGCTTCCCGATTTCTCGCTCTTCGAAGGGCAAAAACCATTCCGGACAATTCCGGTAATGACCTCCCGGGGTTGCCCCTTCAATTGCACTTTCTGCAGCGTCACTCTCATGTTCGGGCGCCGCTACCGCTTTCGCAGCACGGAAAGCGTCTTGAGGGAGCTGGCCGCTTACCGGGGCCGCAGCATATTTTTTTGCGACGACAATTTTACCGCCAACACCGTGCGGAGCAAGGAGCTCTTTCAAGGGATGATCGACCACGATATAGGGTTGAAAGGATGGGGCGCCCAGGTGCGCGCGGAAGCGGCCCGGGATCCGGAGCTGCTTGAACTGATGCGGCGCTCCGGCGGGAACATGGTCTATGTGGGACTTGAATCGATTAACCCGGACACCCTGGCCGCGTTTAACAAGCAGCAGAGCGTGGAAGATGTGAGAGAATGCGTCCGCCGCTTTCATGAGTACGGCATCAGGGTGCACGGCATGTTTGTCTTCGGCGGCGAAGGCGATACGGTGCAGACGATCCGCGATACGGTCGATTTTGCCCTTCATTCCCGCATCGACAGCGTGCAGTTTTTAACCCTCACGCCCCTGCCGGGAACACCGCTTTTTCAGCAGCTGGAAGCCGAGGGGAGGCTCCTGACCAGGCAATGGGACCTTTATGACGGGCATCACGCCGTTTTTCAACCCGCGAAGATGTCACCCGAAGAACTGCAGCATGAGACTATCGCCGCGTTCAAGCGATTCTATTCCTTGCGCAACATATTTAAGAATACCTTTTTAACCGGCTGGGAAAGCTCGTTTTACCGTTCGGTAGGATGGTGGCTGGTCCGTCATTTTGAAAGAA
>Ga0116188_1001180_pt1 | contig 23265 bp, 11 predicted proteins | sample AD_JPNTR2_MetaG_FD_89807 | JGI IMG/M metagenome (GOLD analysis project Ga0116188, IMG submission 89807) | Active sludge microbial communities of municipal wastewater-treating anaerobic digesters from Japan - AD_JPNTR2_MetaG | ecosystem: Engineered > Bioreactor > Anaerobic > Digestate | place...
CATGAGCACGTGTGATGCGCTTATGGTCTCGGGCTCCGCGATCTTCTCCCGGAATCTCTACGCCCGCTACATTCACAAGTCCGCCACCGACCGGCACTATCTCACCGTCGCGCGGTGCGTCGGCGTTCTCCTCGTTGGGGCGGGACTCATCATCGCGTTTTGGCTCGGCAGCGTGATCGAGGCCGTCGAGCTGTGGTGGAAGGTGACGGCTTTCATCGGGCCGACGCTGCTGCTGGGCATGTTCTTTCGCCGAGGCAACAGCTGGGGGGCCTGGGCGTGCGTCATCGTTTCGGCGACCGTGTGGGCGCTGACACAGTACGACGTCATCGTGTCCTCGGCCGATCTCAGGTGGGATACCGTGTGGTACCAGGCGGCTCTGTACCTGCCCGCGGGCATCGCGGCTTACTTCATGGTCAGCCTGCTCACCCTGCCGGAGAACGGCGCCAAACTGGACCGATTCTTCGCCCGGCTGAACACGCCCGTTGGCGAGGAGGAGGCCTTGATCGCCACCGGGCTCGAACCGCACCCAGAGGAGATCATGGCCTCTCGACCCGGCACGGCTCAGGCCTGAACGCCTGCGGGCACCGGGCGAGCGAGGTCAACGTCCCAGAGCAGTCAGAGGTGCAGCATGTGCAATCGGACATTACAGTGTGTGCTTGCCATGGTCGCGATCGTGGCGAGCGCGACGGTCGGCGAGACTCCGGCCGGGGACAGTGGCAGACGCCTGGATGAACTGTCAGCCGCGCCTGCCGCACGTCCAGGGACGACAAACAAGGTGAGCCGGCTGGGCGCGATCAGCGTCCCGTACGAGCATTTCCAATGGTACGTCGATCACGGCTACAATCTCATCGCCAGGGTCTCCGGCGGGCCCGACGGTTCTGCCCAGAAAGTCCACGCAATACTGCAGTCCAAGGGCATCGCGCATTACAACTTCGGGCGCGGGTCGGTCCGGCCCAGCGAGATGGGCAACCAGGAGGTTCCTTCCGGACGACAACAACTCAAACGCGGGCCCGGTGCCAACAAGTATACCAATCTCGACGCTCTTTGCGGGGGCTGGGACAGACTGTATGAGATCCGAGGCCGGAAAACGGCGGCGGAGATGAAGGATGCGCCCACAGAGGGCATGATCTTCGAGGATTACCTCAATCGGTCGCTGTGCTACTGCGAGTCTTGCGAAGCGGAATACCGCCGAGACACCGGGCGGCCCGGCTTCCCGCACCTGGTCTACGACACGCCCCATTACGAAGACACCGTCGCGTTCGACCCGGTCCTGATCGCCTGGGACCAGCAGCGCACGGCGAAGAACTTCCGCACCATGGCCGCGCCGATCCACCAGGCGGGCAAGAAGGTCGCCGTCGCGGGCGTGTGCAGGTGGATCATCGGTCCCGAAGCGGCCGCCGCCGTCGATGAGGTCATGTTCTACACGTACTACTCGGGCCGCCGCTTGCCCGCCAACTACATGCGGAACTGGAAGTACCGGCACGATCATTTGGTTCCGGACAACCTGTGGGTGATCTTCGGCTACTTCCGAGAATACCACGAATGCCACACCCGACTGATGCTGGCCAACCTGCCCGACGGTGTTAACCTGGCGTTCTGGGCCTGCCAGCGCCAGATGGCGGACGCCTCGGCGCGCGACGATGCCCTCTACGCCTGCGACGTGGTCCAGTCGAGCCTCGTGCCGATCAGGATCGCGGTCTACGAGTCGCCGGCCTCCCAGGTCTCCCGGGCGAGCGCAGAACGGTCCTGGCGGGAGAACCACGTCGAGAAGGCCATCGTCGGCTTTGAACGGCTGGGGTTCGATGCCCAGGCCCTCTCGTCGCTGGATGACCTCGACGCGTTCGAGCTGTTGTACATGGAAGACGTTGAGTGCCTGAGCCGGGCCGACCTGGATCGCATCCGCAAAGCGAACATCCCGGTGCTGGCCGCAGGGGTGACGGGCTTGCGGGACGAAACCGGCCGGTTGTGGCGAGACGCCGATGCCAGCCTCCCCCGGGCGAACAAGGGCGACAAGGTGCTTAACCTGCCCGCTCCCGTGGCCCTGCTCGACGATCGGGTTAACATCGAGGTTGAAACGCTGAAACTGGACCATCCCTGGTTCGAGTTCATATTCGACACAATTTCCGAGTCGCGGGGCGATGCCCACCCGTCGCGGCCCTATACCGATCCCTCTCGCTATCGCGGCATCAGGCGGCACGCGCTGTCGCTGATCCCCAGTCGGGTGTACGGCGAGTTTCTGGCGGACGCGGCGATCGCTTACTACGACGGCGTGCCGCTCGCCTTCAGCAGCGAGAGAATGCGGCCCATGATCGTCTACCAGCCTGACGCCCAGCAGGTCTACTCAACCGTCAAGTTCTCGGACTACGTCAACGTTCACGACCTTACAGAGTGCGGCTACGGCTACCAGATGCGCCAGTTCTGCTTCCTGCAGATCATCGACGCCCTGACCCTGCCGCGCCGGGGCGTGCGCGTGGATCCTTACCTGATGACCGCGGTTCGGAGGACCGCGACCGGCCATTTCATCACCATCGGCAACGTACACGATGAGCCCAGGATCATTACAGTGACTCTTTCCCGGCAACCGAAACAAGTTCGCGTGAATCACGTTGACTACGACCGATGGGCGGGCAGCCGCGTCACCCTGCCACCCATCGGACCCAAAGATGCCATCCAGGTGCACGTGGATTACTGAACCCAGGAGGCGACAAACAGGCGAGGGTGGCAGGCAACCATTTGGAATCATCATGAGTATGTCCGAACCGGATGCATTCGAGTTCCACGTCATATGCCAGACCCACTGGGACCGGGAATGGCGCCTCTCCTTCCAGCAGACTCGAGTCATGCTGGTAGACATGATGGATCATCTGATCAGCCTCCTGGAGAGTGACCCGGCGTACCGCCACTACCACCTCGACGGGCAGACGATTCTCCTGGAGGACTACCTGGAGATTCGACCGGAGAACCGGAACCGGCTCGCCGCGATGATTGCCGACGGTAGAATTCTCGTTGGCCCGTGGTACACGCTGCCCGAGGAGAACCTGATCGATGGAGAGTGCCTGGTCCGCAACCTGCTGATGGGTCACGCCTTGGCCAGCGAGTTGGGAGGCGTTATGAAGGTGGGCTTCACGCCCACTTCCTACGGGCAGGTCTCTCAGATGCCCCAGATCTACATGGGCTTCGGCATCGATTCGATTTTGTTCCACCGAGGCGTCCCGTCTCACGAAGTCGATCTGGAATACGCATGGGAAGGCAGCGACGGTACTACCATCCTGGGCATCCGCCCCCCCATGGGTGGACGCTTCAATTTCTCGACCATGGTGACCGTTCCATTGCTGAATCCCGAGAACGGGCGCGAATCTCCCTACAGCGCCGCGCCGGCCCGAATGCTCTCCCGATCCCTGAGCCTGAAGGACGAAAGTGGCCGCACCAGTGACGGGATGTACTACTCTGAAGCGGTTTCGTCACAGTGGCCCCAGGGAAAGCTCCAGAGTGCGTTGCAGGCATTGCGCGATTCAGCGACCGGCAAGGCGACCACTGCCTTGATTCTGTGTGGCGAAGGAAACGATCTGATGGAGCCCAACCCGGTGCTGCCGCGCCTGGTGGCCGCCGCGAACGCGAGTGCCGGCAACGACCGATTCCTGATCGGTTCGCTTCCGAGTTTCATCGCCAAACTGAAGAAGTCCGTGAACGGCCTCAAGGTCCTCAAGGGAGAACTGCGCTCGACGCAACGGGACGAGTCCGGCGCTCGGCTCTATGCGGGCACCCTGTCGAGTCGAATGTATCTCAAGCAAATGAACCGGCGTGCCGAGGGACTGCTCCTCAAGTGGGCCGAGCCCTTCTCCACATTGTCCTGGACGCTGGGGGAAGCGTATCCAAGCGCCATGCTGCGCCAGGCATGGAAGTATCTGCTGGCCAACCATGCACACGACAGCATCTCCGGGACCGGCACAGACCAGGTCCACGAGGACATGGTCTGTCGCTTTCGCCAATGCGAGCAGATCGGCCTGGAACTGACGAGAAAAGCCTTGACCCGCATCGCGGCACGCGTCGAGGTGGATGGAGCTGACGATGGGGCTCCGCTGATCACCGTGTTCAATCCGCTGCCCTTCGGACGCGACGAGGTCGTCCAAATCGATCTGGACCTGCCGGAATCATCGCTCCCATTGATTCGAGTGTGGGAGGCGGAAGGTCGGCAGGTCACCTGCCATGTGAACAACCGGACCGACCGGATTCACACGCTGCAACAGACGCACGGATTCCCCTATCGCTTTTATGCGACCCAGCACCGTTTGTGCTTCCTGGCCGAGGCGGTACCCGCGATGGGGTACAAGACGTATCGCGTCGAAACGTTGCCCGAAACGACAGGGAAGCCTGCCGATTCGTCGTGCCGGCACCCTGCTGTCGCCACGGACGGCGGCCACGAAGACACTGTCCAGGTCACGGGCGAGACCCAGTTGGAGAATCGGCACCTCCGCGTGAACATCAACGCCGATGGCACGCTGAACGTGCTGGACAAGGCAACGGGACGCTCGTACGACCGCCTCAACGCGTTTGTCGATGACGGGGAGATCGGCGACTCGTACGAGCGGGCTCGGCCCACCACGGACACGGTGGTCACCAGCATCCGGCAGAAAGCCACGATTTCGGTCGTCGAGAACAATCCCTTCGCGGCATTCTGCGAAGTGAAGTTGGTGCTCTCGCTGCCGCAAGCTGTAGCGCCGGACAAATCGAAACGTTCCGATTCGCGCAGGCAGTTCGAGATCATCTCGACCGTCACCTTGAAGATGAACTCCAGGGCCGTGGAGATCACCACGCGGCTCGACAACAACGTCAAGGATCATCGCTTGCGGGTGTTGTTCCCCTCGAGAATTCGCACGGACGAGTGCTGGGCCCACGGCCAGTTCGACCTGGTGAGGCGGCCGGTCTTGCGGCCGGACGACGGAGGTTGGATCGAACCGCCGTGTCCCACACAGCCGCAGTTGAATTTCGTCGATCTCACCAGCGGCAAGGAAGGACTGGCGATTATCAACCGAGGCCTGCCGGAGTACGAGGTGCTCGACGACGCCGACCGGACGATCGCGCTGACGCTCCTGCGCTGCTTTACGCACAAGACGCGATCGACGCAGGTCGATGATCCGGCCCAGACCGGCACGCAATGCCCGGGCAAGCACGAGTTTCACTACGCCATCTATCCACACGCGGGCAATGCGATCGAGGGCGATGTTTTTGCCGAAGCGCAGCGGATCAATCACCCGTTGAAGATCGTTCAGGGCTGGAAATGCGCGAGCGGCGATTCGACTGACGGCCGCCTTCCCGCACAGTTCAGCGGACTGAGCATCGCGCCGCGCGAACTGATCCTGAGCAGCCTGAAGCAGAGCGAGGACGGCCAGCGCCTGGTGCTTCGGTTCTTTAACCCATCCGATCTCGAGGTCGAAGCACGCATCCGTGTCCACCGGCATATCGCGCAGGCGGATTGGCTCGACCTGGAGGAAAACGTCCTGCATCCCTGCCCGGTTCAGGATGGCCAAACCGTCGTGGTCACAACGGGCGCGAAGAAGATCGTGACCCTAGGCCTGACACTAAGATAGCCAACAATGACCCCACAAGCCCCGGTCAGGTTTGGCCGGAGATCGGGCAGCCCTGCCCGGGAGAACTGCCCCGGGGCACACTGAGTCTTACCGGATGACGAAGATCCGGTGAGACTCGAACACCTGCCCGAACGAGTCTTGTGTGCGAACGTCGAGGCTGTGCGCGCCGGGAGTGAGCCCGCGGGGCAGACGGCCGACCCATATGTGGGGACTGGGCTTGCTCTTCTGCATAGGCCTGTCCCCCGCCCCTGCTCTCGCCTGGGCCGCGTCGATCAGCGCGCGATAGGCGGGATCCTCTCGCTCCTCATGCTGCATGGGCGTCCACGATACATCGCCGACGCGCATCTCGACCCGCGAGCGCGGTGATCCGCCGAACACGTTTACGACCACTTCCGTCTCAGCGTCCTGCCCCGCGTCGACCTCGAAGGGCATGAAAATGTTCATCTGGTAGTCGGCGGGTCTGCGGGAGGCCTTGAAGCGAATTGCATATTGATTTCCGTGGAACGTGATGATCGAGTAGCCATTCGGAGCCCCGTCGGCCATAGTCGCATGCGGGATGCCCAATTCGTCGAACGCTCCACCGAAATGGCTGCCGGACATGACTGTGCTCACCATGTGGTGGTGGGGACTTTCTCCCATCCACCCCTCGTCCGGTCCTAGGAAGCAATGGCGCTGGGTATGCGTGTGGCCGGAGAACGAGACGCAGTGGCGGCGGGTCTCGAGAATTCGATACAGCGACTCGCGGTCCTTGACATCCATGATGGGAATGTGCATCAACACGACCACCAGCCGATCCTGCGGCACGAGCGCCAGATCGTTGCGAAGGAACTCGAGCTGCTTGTCCCCGATGCCGCCAAAATAGCTGGACGTCTTGCTGTCCGGGCGGCCGCGATAGTGAATGTTGTCGAGAATGACGAAATGCACCCGGCCGAACTCGAAAGCGTAATACGACGGGCCGAACACACGTTCAAACGTCTCGTCCGAGTCCTCATCCCGCGAGGCGTCCTGGTTGGTGTCGTGATTGCCAATCACGTTGTACCAGGGAATCCCCACCCGGGCGAAGCACGCGTTGTGCTTTTCATACAGCGACAATACGTTGTCCACGATGTCGCCGAGCGTGATACCGAAGACAGCGTCTGTCCCCACCAATTCCTCGAGATTGTCTCGAACGAGAAACTCGAGTTCCTGCTCATTGCGGCACTGGGGATCGGAAGCCACAATGACGCGGAACTGTTCGGGCTCCGGCCGCCTGATCAGCGGAAAGTCAATGGACGGCGGAAGCGGGCCAGTCGGCGGCACGCCCGGATACCGCAGGGACGGCGAGCCCGCCGGCTTGTGGATGTGGTAGAATGTCGGGAGTTGGTAGGCGTTCACGGGCGTCATCCAGTGACTCGGCTTGATGACGAAGAAGATCGCGTCGTCGGCCGCCGGCAAACGCCACCTTCCCTCGGCATCCGTGACCACAACCTCCCGCTGATTCGAAACGGCCACCCCGGGAATCCCGTTCTCGTCCGCATCGCGAACACCGTTGGCGTTACGGTCGTGAAAGACCACGCCGGTCGGATGCTCGGCGACGGCTCGAGACTGAGGAGCAATGCCGAAGACGAGAACACAGGCGGCAGCAAGCAGAATCGGCTCAGTTCGCATCGTGCCATGCTCTCCTATGCTGATTGTTCTTGCATCCAAGCTCCGGGATGGCGGGTCCTTCAGAACTCCACGACCGTCTGCTCGCCACGGTACCAGGCGATCATGTTGAGAACCAGATAGTTCCAGTTCTGGAAGCCGCGGTTGAGAATGGGCTCGCCGTTGTCTGGTTGATAGTACTCGTGCAGAGCCCCGAAGCGTTCGAGGTCGCGGCCGAACAGGCGAATGGTCTTTTCCGCCAATTCGTGGGCGTCCTCCTCGAACCCGTAGTTGACCAGGCCCCGGAAAACCATGTAGTTGACGATGCCCCACACCGGCCCGAGCCAGTTGGATGGATTGTTCGTTGCCCGGACGCTGTACATCTTTTCCATCTTTGAAAGCGACCGCACGCCGAAGGGTGCGTTAAACGTGTCGGGGTTGCGGTAGTGCTCGCGGACGACACGTTCGGCCTGCCGAGGCGAGGCGATGCCCGCCCACAGGGCCAGGAAGCCGCTCCAGACGCCGATCCGCTGAATCAGACCTTCCCAATGCCGCGGCATGCCCATATGCAGGCCGTGAACGTGCGTGTCCGGCAGGAGGTTGATGTCCAGGCTGTAGAAGAAGCCGTCACGCTCGTCCCAGCAGTGCTCGTCGATGGCCGCCCGCAGATACTCGGCATCTTTGGCATAATCCGCCGCCACCTCGTGCAGCCCCAGGCGCTCGCAAAGGTATACCATGGCCCTCAGTTCCTTGTACATGATGCAATTCAGGAAGATGGCCGCGGAACTTCGGGGAGGTCGGAAGTACGTGCAGGGATCGTTGTCCACACCGATCATCACATCGTTCTGCCAGTAATACAACCCGCATCGATGACGGTGATGGTGCCGGTAGTTATTGATGAAGGCTTGCAGGAACTCGAAGCGGTCGCGCAGCCATTCCGCATCCCCGTTGTCCTGTTGGACCAGGAAGGCCGCGTGCTGAGCGAGCACCGGCTTGTGCATGTTGTGCTCGTGAAAGTTGGCCGGCTTGGCGGCTGCGATATCCTCGCCCCGTGATGCGCTGATGGGGATCCAACCGTCCATATCGCACCAAGAGAGGAAGTTCAACACGCAACCGCGCTCGTACGAACGAGCTTCGGCGTAGGACTCGGGAGAACCGATCATGGCCAGAATCTGCCGCAACGCGACGTTGCTCAGCCACGAATCCCAATCCCACAGTACGTCGGCGTAGCACTTGCTGCCCGGCGTCAGGAACGGGTATTCGAACGGCGCCCCCGGCTCTCGGAAACACCGGCGGTAGTCGGCCACGAGGTGCCGGCAGATCAAGTCGCAGTATCGGGCGATCTCCGGCGCCATACGGCCGGCCCGGCGACCGTCCGCTCCACGGGCATGAGTCTCAACCACTTCTGCACACATTCGATTGCATCCTCTCTGGTGCGTATCTCTGATCATCGGCGACTCAATCCATCTTTCGGAGCTGGACGCTCAGCGCCTGCGTACCGGACGATGGGGCGGCGAACGTGTAGAAGCCCGCCTTGGTGCAGGATTGCGCGGGCACGGGCGAACCGCCGAGCGATACTTCCGGAGTGCCACCCGGCCAGTAGACCGTGACCGTCCGGGGCCGCGTGCTCCGCAGCAACGACGGACAGACCAGCACTGCGGAGATAGCATCCGCCCGCTCGTTCACGTTCATCGGTTCGCAGACGTCGGTGTCCACGAGCCGGGGTTGCGAGGCCGGCCAGACGCGAACGACGGCGGGCCCGCAAACCTGCCTCGCCACCGGCTGCTGATGCAAGACGTCGTAAGCAGCCAGGTCCGGCTTGACCGACAGGATCGAACTGTTTTCCACGCAATAGATCCCGGGCGTTTCTGCCTGATGATCCTGCGTGAGAATCTGAATGGCTCCGGCATCGATTCGCCCGGGCCGTACGTCGAGCCAGCGGTGCACGAGCCGCCGCAGCGTGGTGTCGAACCAACCGCGGGCCAGCCGCTCGTCGAGAGGCGTATCGGGGAAGCCGGCCAGACAGAGCACATTTTCGCTGCGTGCCCCGACAACTGTCCCGTCCTCCGCTTTTATCGGTGTAAAGCCGGGCAGAGGCTGAACGCGAACTTGATCGGCGATCCGCATGTCGGCCCGTACACCCGCCATGAGCTCGGCCGGCTTGCTCACCAGGGTGGTGCCGTCCGGCGCGACCGGCAGCACCTCGGCCAGCGATGCGTCCAGCTCTTGCGAATGGCGCCGCCCCACCGGCCCCCAAAGCTTGCTCACGCCGGTCAGCACGAGCACCTTCTTGTTTGCGAACTCACGCCCGGACAATGCCCGGAACAGCTTGTCTTCCGCTTCACGGTCGGCATACGCGAGGTAGATCACGATCCGGTCATAGTCGCGGGCCTGATCGAGATCATTCAGCAGGTAGAAGTCCGCTCCCAGCTCGCCCATGGCCCACACGAGTTTGCCCTTGGTGCCGAACTGCGAGGCCGCTTCGTTCGCCTGCTGAGGCGTGGCGAAGTTGCTCGGCATGAAGCAGGCGACCTGTGAATGCCGTCGCGATGGAACGGACGGATAGGCGTTCCACAGGATTGCCTGATTGCGGGCCCGGGCCACGTGCTCTTCCGAATTGGCCATGCTGTACCGGGTGAACTCGCCTTGGTACATATGACAGAAATAGGCCACGGATGGCACGCGGAACTGCATCAGCCGGATCATCGAGTCGTAGATGGCCAGCGGGAACATGGCATGAGGCGAGCCGCTGCCGGGATGGAACTCGTTGGCGACCGCCCGCTTGCCCGCCAGGCGAGCCCGGTTGGCCACCAGACTCATCACATGGTCGGCATACCAGGCGTGATACATGCTGCCCCGCAGGCCGAGGAACACGAACGGACCCAATCGGCCGTCCTCGCCGGCCAGCCGATAGCCCGCCCGGGCCTCCTTGTAGAACTCCACCAGATCGCTGGACAACCGGCCGGCGGCCTCGACGCGCGGCTCGAGCCAGTACACCCGAGACGGTGACGTCTCCGACGCCGACGAATTGCTTGCCCTTTGCTGGCCGGGATCGCTCACCAATCGCAGCCACACTCGACGGCCGGCGTACTCGCTCAAATCCACTTCCACCGGTGCGAACGTCGACGTGGGGGCCAGTTTCGCCAGGACGCGTCCGTCGTCCTCGGGCCTGGTCAGATCCTCCACCACTTCGACGCGGCACTTGGCAATCTCGCCTTCGGACTTGATCGCTGCCCTGAAATGAATCGGCCGGCGATCCGGGAGGCACACACTGTATGCGGATTGCGAGATGCCCCGAGCCCCCTTGTGGGGTGGCGTCATGCGCACGCTGAATCGGAACGCGCCTTCATGCGACACACCGTACGTTTCGACCCGAGCGCCCGTCTCGTGGGGATCATCCATATCGAAGCCGCCGCCGCAGTAGAAGGTCACGCCGGCCGCATCGCCCAGATCGAGATACGTCAGATCGTACGACATCCGGGGGTCGGTGAGGCTGCGCAACAAGCGCGGCGTCACTCGGTGATGCGGGTCGTGATCGCGAAATGCCTGCAGCCGCCCCGCCTCCGCATCGCGGATGAGCTTGCACGTAAACGGGATCATCACGTGCTCGAACCACGGCAGGCGACGATGAGCGGGCTGGGCAACGGCATCCCAACTGTCGAATTCCACGTTGAAATCGCGGTTGAACGTGATGCCGTCGCCGTTGCTGTCCCGGCCGGGCGCGTCGTCGGCATACTCGGCGGCCAGCCAGTCGATGAACTCGCTCCGCGTAGGCTCAGCCACGCCCAGTTCGTCGTACAACTTCTGCGTGTGGCCGGTGTAGCCCGGCGTCTTGAAGGAGGTGTGCGGCTCGCTGCCGCTGTTCCAGCCGAGCAGGTAATGGGCATCACCGAAGTCGGCGATGCGGCTCCGAATCACACTGCGTGCATCGTTCCATTGGCGTGAATCGCGTCCGAGCGGGATCGCGGGCTGATCGACGCCTATCCAAGGAATGCCCGCTTCCTCGCAACGGCGGACGTTGTTACTGTTCGGGCCGATCTGGACGAAGTCGAATGCCTCCCGCACCGAGCCCAGACGCTGGCGATTGGTCCGGGCATCGGCGCCGTCGAAGTAGAAGTACACGCCCAGCAGCGGTCGGCGATCATCGACCGACGCATAGACGTTGGCTTCGGTCATGCCCGACTTCCACGCCTGCATACGGGCGCGGTACGGCTCTCGCAACGCGTCTGCCGGCTCCCCCTGCAGGCGGAGAACGACTCGCTCGGTTCCGGCCGGCAGCTTCAGCCGGCGATCAGCGGGCCAGGCCATCTCCCGCTCGGTGGGCTTGCCCGGATTCACCACCACGCTGTCGACCCGGCCGGCCAACGGCGGCACCTGCCAGATGATCCCGCCCGGCGGCTGCACGTCGGTCTTCAGATCGAGCGCAATCTCGCCCGCGGCAGCCCGGCTGGCGATCTTGCAGCTCAGCTTGCCGAAGTGCGTCGGGGCCCGTTCGAACTCGATCCGCCTGCCATGTTCCAACCAATGCGACGGTACACCCGCCGTGAGCACCACGGCGTCGCCGACTTCACACACGAGCATGTCACGAATGAGGCTCACATACTCGGCACAGGCCCAGCCGTGCGGCAGATCGCCGCCGAGGAACAAGTGGTTGCCGCCGTCGGCCACTTCGGCCCAGGCGTACATGCCCGGCGCCGATTGACGATCGAGCGTCCAGCGGAGCATTTGGTAGGCACGGTCCGGCTGCCCGATGTTCAGATACGCGTGGGCAAGCTCGAGCGTGGCATAGGGCCAGGGTTGGCCCCCGTGGTAGTAGCCGCCATGCCTGGGCACGATCAGCGTGTCCCAGTAATGCTCGAACGAGCGGAGGATGAGCGGATCGTCCGGCGTAAACGCCCCGCCCGGCCACACCGCGGGCGTCGTGCCGCGAGCCTTGCCCGAAGCCGTGGCGCTCTCCGGAGCCACCGGGATCCAGTCGATCTGCTCCTTGGCCATCACCTGCCGAATGGATGCGAGCGTCGATCCGTGCAAATCCTCCAGAATCTGCCGGATCTCGGCGGCGGCCGCCGTCTCGTTCAGCTCCGTGGCCGCGAACAGCGCGTCCTGCAGACCGCGGATGCACCAGAAGTCGTCCCAATAGAAGTGCCATGTATTCGGCCCGAGATCCTCCGCCGACGTGCTGGGCGTCAGGATGCCCCAGCACGGCGTGTCTCGGTTGGCATCGGTCATGCCCTCGCGACGGATCTGAGCAATATACCGCGCGCCTTGAAGCAGGTGCTTGAAGTGCCGGGCCAGCCACTCGCGATCATGCGTGTAGCGATACACTTGGACGAAGGCGAACATCGCCTGCCCCTGCCCGTCCCACTCTTTCGGCCCGCCCGGCCCCATCGACGGAAACTGGCCGGATTCCTTCTGGAATCCCACCCACAGCTCGGTCGCTTTGCGGGCCGTCTCCGTCAGCCCCGCCCGCAAGCATGCGTCGATGAGATAAGCGGCGTCACGCGTCCAGAACGCGTTGTAGGCGAAGCTGCCGGGAATCAACCCGTCGCCATCCTTGAGAATCAACGTGTACGCGAGCGAGGCGTAATACGCCTCTTCGGCGTCGGTCTCCGGCAACGTGATCCGCATCGCCTGTTGATCGAAGATCTTCTTCCACTCGTCGCGAGCCTCGTTGTAGCTCTTCTTCCACTCCAAGCCGGCCAGCGTCCGCGCCGCTTCCTGTTCGGGCTCGATGCCGTCCACCGGCATGACGAAGGGCAGCTCGTCGGACTTTCCCGGCTCGAGGTTCACATCAAACTGGAAGGCGCCGCTGGCCAGGCCGGCCCAATCCTCCGCCGCCTGGGCTTCGGGCAGTCTGCCCGCGACGACGTGTTCGCTGATGTACGATCCGCCTACGAGACTCGTGCAACCGAAACCTTGCGGGGACTTGAGCGCGACCACGCCCAACCGATCGTTGACCAGAGCGGCTTGCCATTCGGGCCGATACGCCAGCCGTCGAACCGGGTTGTAACCGCGCGAGAACGCGTAGTACTCTCGATCGATCGAGAACGGCACAATGGCCACGAACACGCGAAGACGGGCGGCGTTCTCGCCGGTGTTGGTCAGCCGTACACGATAGAAAGCCAGATCGTGCTTCTCACCGGCCACACTGGCGGGCTTGGCGAACAGCATGGTTTCGACACTCACCTCGCCGGCTCGCCATCGAGACTGCGGAAACGGGTTTCGACCTCCGTCAAGACTCTGCTGCAGGTCGGTCAGCGGGATGCGTTCACCCGCATGCAACTGTTTGCGATCGACATCGTAGATCCACACCGTGACGGCGTAAGATCGATTCGACGGGCTGAACGAGCCATCCGGCGCGACGAAGCATTCGCTTTCGCCCCCGATGGTGCCCGTGATCGTGCGGGTGACGCCTCGCCCCGTGGCCCAGCCGGGCAGGATCAATTCCGGCTCAACCTTTGCCAGTTCGGTCACGGCCTTCCAGTCGTTTTGAAAAATGAGCGCCCGCCGATCGGCCGCCAGAAGGACCGGCCCCCGCAAACCGCGGCGATCACCGTCGCACTTCACGCGAACAGCCAACACGCTGCGACGGGACGGGACTAGCTGTGCACCGATATCGACAAGGGGACTCTCTTTCGCCGCCGCGTCGAGTTCCTGAGCATCCGGGTGGCGCGGAATGTTCGCATCGTGTTTGAACCCGCGACTAAAAAGCAATCGGCCGTCGAGATAGATGGCCATGTTTCCATCCACGCGCGGGATGGACATGAGGATCTTCTCGCTCTGCCAGGCAGCCGGCCTTTCGACGTGGAATCGATACCACGCCTCACCCTTGTAGTCCGCCAGTCCCTCCCATTTGCGCCAGCCGTCACCGGAAACGGATCGCTCGGTCCACCCGGCGTCATCGTAGTTGGGTAAGTGCCATGCCTCGGCACTCGCGCGGCGATCCGGATCGGTTTGAAAACGAGCCGCACTCAATTTCCGCACCAGCGGTTCCCAATTCATCGCCCGGGCATGGGTGGAAAGCATGACCCGGCCGACCAGCCCGCCCGAACGACGGGGACCGGTGACGCACAACGCAATCCAGTTGTCCTCGCCGAAACGCAGCCGGCTCTGAATTTCCGTCACAGTGGATTGCCGCGCGAACGGACTCTTCTCGACGTAACTTCGCAAGAGATGACCGTTGACGTATAGCTCGTAGCCGTAGTCAACATCCTCCACGCCCAGGTACACGGCCTGACGAGCCCATGCCTCTGGAATGTGCACGGACTTGCGGTACCAACCCTTCGCCTTGGCGCTGTCATCATGCGCGAGTTGCCACGGCTCGCCCGCTGATCGCATCGACCAACCGGTGTGATCGTCTCCCGGCAGGAACCATTGTTCAGTCGAGCCGACGCCCTGAGCATCAACATGAAACTGCCAATGACCCGTGAGACAGATGTTCTCGGCCTGAGCGGAAGTGGCGAACCCAAAGGCGGGTAACATCAAGGCGGCGACCGCACAACACCTCAGCTGCATCGAACGCTCCAGTCATCCATGAGCCTGATTCGAACTGCCCGCCCCGTGCGAACGTCTGGTTCCCAAAGTAGCGAGTTGCCGGCGCACAAGCAATGCGTTTGCGGCGCGATTTGCAGGACCGGTGGCAAGGCATCTGCATGACCTCAAATCCTTGAAAAATGGGCACAAACACAGTTACACGAGTAACTCCGAGTGCATGCACGAGTAACTGCGAAAGAGCTTCCGTTCGACCACGCGATCGTTGCGGATTTCGGCTTGACTTGACGATATCAGGCTTATAAGTTTAGAGTTGCACATCGAGTATTCAATACACAGGTCTTGGAGGGTGCGGTGCAACGCCGGCCCTCGGAGGGAGAGAAACATGAACACGAGGCAACGGATGCACGGTTGTGTGATGGTCACGCTCTTGGTGGCAGTCTCGGCCGGTGTGGCAATGGCATTGCCCACGCCGATCGCCTTCACCGGCTTCGAGACAGCCGAAGGCTATGTGGTCGGTCAGGCTCGAAACCAGCCCGGCAACAGCTTCCCCATGCCCGACGGCCCGGGCTGGGGCAACAACAACTGGGCCGGCGAGGGCACATCCAAGGACGGCGTCATCTTCACGTCCATCGTCAATGATGCCACCGCCCGCGAGGGAAGTCAGTATCTCACGATCCACGGCAACGTCGCGCCCAGCACCGGCGACATCCGTCTTCGCCGCAAGTATGACACGAGCTTGATCCAGAACGATCGCATCGCTTTCGGCGCTTCCATTCGTCTGGACACCGATCAGGCGGCGTATGAGGCCAACGGCAACAAGTGGTTCGCCAGTCACTTCAACATGTACCTCGAGTACGGAACCTCCAGCCCCAACCCTAACGAGGGCAGGCAAAACGTCCGCGTGGAGTTCACCCGCGACACCGGCGACGTCAATCTCAAGGTCGACGGCAATAGCGTGGTCCTTGGCAAGTGGACAGATCCTGCCAGCGGTGTCTACGCCAAAGACACCTGGTTGGACGTCCTGTTCGACGTCGATATTGCCGCCAGCACGTTCGATGTGTACATGAACGGTGTCAACCTGGGTACCTACGATTTCAACCGGACACTCGGGGCTGGCGAAAGCCTCAACCAAATTCGATTCCAGGGACCGCGCGCTTACACCGGCTTCCTGAATACCGGCGTCTCGATCGACAACGTGTCGTTGACCACGATTCCCGAGCCGGCCTGCGCGCTGGGCATGCTGCTGGCGGGCGGCCTGATGATCGTGCGCCGTCGCAATCGTTGCTGATGTCGTTGACTCACGTCCACATGGTTTTCTGTGGAAAGGATTGACCCGATGAACTGTCGCCCCGCAATTATTACGTGCGTCTTCGGCCTGATCCTGCTGGGTCTCGCTCCGTCGGCAAAGGCTGACCTGATCGCGGCCACTTCGTTTGAGCCGGATGAAGGGTACTCTCCCCCTGACAGGGACGTCCGCAATTACCCGTATGCGACGCTGACCGAGCCGGGTGATTGGGATGGCAACACGTTCGCGGGAACGAAAGGGGGAGACGAGTATACCGGCACTCGATCCGAGGGACCGGGCACCGCTTTTGCTGGCGAGCAGTTCATGATGATTCAGCGCAGCGGCGCGGACAGTGACGGGGACCTTTTCATCCGCCGCAAGTTCCCCGTTCAGTCCGGCGCGTTCTACTGCCGCTGGGCCCTGCGTGTCAATTCGACGGCCACTCAACCGGACTACTGGGAGGTCAACAACAACATCAACTTCAGCATCGATCGAAAGATCAATAACAACCAGGACGGATCGGACAGCCACGTCGGGACTGAAGCCATCCGGTTCGAACTGCAAGAGGACGGCCGTATCACGATCAAGCAAGCCTCGTTCGGCAGCGACATCACACTCGCCAAGCGGTGGGACGGCACAACCACGGATGGCAGCGCCCCGATCGCCAGCGCCCTGAACAACTGGGTCAAAGTCGAAATCGTCGCCGACATCCCCAGCCAGCGCTTCTGGATGTTCTGGAACGGCGAATACCTGGGCACGTTCCCGTTTCGCCGGAACCTGTCGTCCGGCACCGGCAAACAGATCAACATGCTTCGCTTCCAGGTGCCGCGACTCAACTATGCCGCCCGGGGTGAGCGGCTGTGCATCGATGATATCGAGCTGCGCACCGACCCGCCCGCGGCCCTGGCCGCTTGCCTCCTGACGGTTACGCCGGCCGACCTGGCCGTCGACGCCCAAGCAGGCCAACCTTCCGTGCCCGAAGCCACGGACTACACACTCCAGAACGTGGGCCTCGATGCCATTCACTGGACGGCCACCACGCTGGACGAAGCCATGAACCCCGCAGTCATCCCCTGGCTCACGCTCAGTGCAACCGAAGGCACCCTCGCCAGCATGGAGACCACGACGGTCACCGCCGCCGTGAACGCCACCGGCCTGCCGGGGGGAACCCATGTGGCCCACGTGAAGTTCACTGACAACTGCAATCCGGCCAACGAGCTCATTCGTCAGGTCCGGCTTGTCGTCACCGGGTGCACCTGGACGCTGAGTTCCTGCAATCAGGTGCGATCGTACCTCGAGGGATACCCGGACATGTCCGTCGCCGACGTGGTGTATCGCATCACCAACACCGGCCAGCAACCGATGACCTATGCCGTCACCCAGTCGGGCAGTTCCTGCGTGAGCGGGTTATGGACGCTCTCCAATGATACGGGCACGCTGAACGGCGGCGAATCCGCCGACGTCATCGCCACCTTCAACCGCGAGGCCCTGGCCGGGCAAAGCACCGACGACTCCTACACGTGCAATCTGCTCTTCGCCGACAATTGCTCCGCTCAGACCGTCAGCCGTACGATTCGGCTGCGGTACTACGGAGCGGATGACGCCTACGTCTTCCGATACAACGGAAACGTGGACCCGCTCGTCGACGGATCGGCCGGACCCGGGCTGCGGTTCGATCTCTATAGGGAGGACGGCCTGAGCCTCCTGGGTGCGGTCGAAAACGACCCCGACGCGTACGACGGCAAGGTCTTCCGCATCCAGGACGACTCCATGTCCAAGGTCAAATATCGACTCACGAAGACCGAGGACGGCAACCCCGTCGAAATCGCCAACGAGATCGGTGCCACCATCGTCGCTCGCGTGAAGGTCGCCAGCCAGTTGGGGGCACGGCATGGCGGCCTGTTCCTCTGGGAGGAGGACGCCGGAACCTGCGCCTACCACTGGGGTGGAATCGACGGCGTCGTCCAGGAAACCCAACGCAACCAAGCCGTCACCGTGCCCGGGACGACTGATTTCGTGACTCTGCGTCTGACGTCGATCGGTCGTCCGGATGATCCGTGGGACTGCAGCCGCATCATCCGGTTATACCTGAACGAGGATCCCACGCCGGTTCTCGAACTGGTGGGAGCCGCGGAACACACCACACTGTACGAGGGCCTCGGCTTCGGAGCCGGCAGTACGAGCGGCGAGTATGACATCGCCTTCGACTGGATTGCGGGCACGAACGTCGGCGCTTTCGCGCCGGGTGAGGAAGAGACGGTCCTCGGATTCAGTCTGGTCGGGAAGATCTGTCCCGTGGACTGGGCGGATTTTGATGGCGACGGCGACGTCGATCAGGTAGACTTTGGAAAGTGGCAGCGCTGCTTCACCTCGGCGGGTGATCCGACTGGCAGCTTCGATACTGAAACTTGCGGTTGTGCCGACCGGGACCGCGACGGAGACGTCGATATCAACGACGCGGGGGCATTTATCGAATGTGCGACGGGGCCGCACATCCCGTTCGACACGGCCAATCCGCCGGCCGGATGCCACTGACATCAGGAACATGGAGACCGAGGGACTCGAATGGATTCTCGCCCAAAAACGAACAACAGCCGATTTGTAAGAGCTGGTGCGGGTTTCACGTTGATCGAGGTGCTGGTCGTGGTGGCGATCATCGCCCTGCTGGTCGCCATCCTGCTCCCTTCGTTACAGAAAGCCCGCTGGCAAGCCAAGGTCATAGCCTGCCAGGGCCACTTGCACGACCTGGGCAACGCGTTCCAGATGTATGCCAATACGTACGCCGGCTACTTCCCGCGCACTCGAAACTCCTCCGTTGACAGCTTTTGTTCGCTATACAGGGGCAACTTGCTCAAGGATCCGTCCATCGTCATCTGCCCGGCGACCGTTAATGTGGTCCGGCCCGAGACGCTTGCCAACGCCAAGGCGAAAGATGATTCGGACGACCAAAAGAAGTCTGATCTTTACCACATCGCCGACGGCGGGCCGAAAGACTCGTCGGGCGGGCACAGCTACGAGTACAACGGGTGCTACAACGGAGACAACGGGTTTCCACTCAGCGAGGCACACAAGACCGCGAACCGCTTTGTCATGCCGCCCCACGAGCTGATGCTGGTCCATGACGCGGACGAGGAACAGAGCGGGTACGCCAAGGATCCGGCATTCGGCTGCCGGCCGGTCGCCTTCAGCTCCAGTTACGCCAGCGGGAACAATTGCCCCCAGTCATGGGACAATCACGGCGAAACGGGCATGAACATGATGTTCGCCGACGGCCACGTCCAGTGGACCAAGAAGACTCGGGGGATGGTCCTCGACATGCGGAACACGAACGGCACCAGCATCCCGCCTCACAAGGAAAGCGTGAACGCCGAAATCGAGAAGGTCTGGCTCCGATCGCAGTATCCGTGGCGGTATCGCCGGAGATAACATCGGGCGTCCCGCCACGCTTGCGGACGTTTTTCGCGCACGCCGGCCGTCGAGGCCGCGGTTTCGGCCGCTTCCGATACACGGTCGCCCGGCGCTCGGGTAAAATCCGCAGCCATGGACAAGGCAAAACGACCACGGCGGTCCCGCACGACCATGGCAGAAATCGCCGCCCGAGCGGGCGTCTCTCGAGCCACCGTCTCCATCATCCTGAGCAGTGGCGATCAGGAGGTGACCCGGTTCAAGCCCGAGACCGTGGCTCGGGTCAAGCAGATCGCAGAGAGCATGGGCTATCAAGCCAATCTGATGGCTTTGAGTCTCCGTAACCCGCATCCCTCATTCTTCGGGTTGATCCTGCGAGGAGTCGCCGCCGCCGAATCAATCTCCTGGCATCACCAGGCTTTCGAGGGGCAGTTCCAGGCGGGAGTCATCGAAGGTTCGCGGGCCGCCCGGATCTTTCCAGTGCTCGCCACGCAGGATTCGCCCCGCGAGGGCGAAGTCCTCGATCGCATCCGGGGCGTACTGGACGGGGGCGTCTTCGGTGCAATCCTGCGGACGCCGATGCCTCCGCTGGTCGAGCCGGTTCGGCGCAGGATCCAGGATGGATTCCCGGCGGTGATCGTGTTTCCCGACGACGCCACTTCCTTCCAGACCAACACGATCGACATGGATAACTACGAAGCCGGCCGTCTTGCCGGTAAGTTGCTCCATGACGCCGGTCGGACGCGATGGCTCATCATTCGTGACGACATCAGCCGGCAGGCCTTGGATCTTCGCGAACAAGGTGCGCTGGAGGTTGCCTCGGAAAAGGGTGTCTCCGTAAACGTTATCCAAGTTCCCTCCCAGGCCCGGCAACTTCGAGTGGTAGAGCGGTTAGTCCCCGTGCTGAAGGATCGCAAGCCCGACGGCATCTATGCCTGCTCGGGGGTCAGTGCGGCAGCTGCCCTGCTGGCTGCGGATTCGGCGGCAATCCGGATTCCCGATCACGCCTGCCTGGTCGGCTGCGATTCCTCCCTGTGGCGTCCGCCCGGCCTTGCGCCCATAACCTCGGTTGATCTCTCCTGGTTTACGGCCGGCGAGACCGCCGTTCAGAAGATCGTCGAAATGCGCGATCGCGAAGAGTCCATCTTCTCCAACATTACGCTCCCGCCGCTGGTCCGCCGAGGAAGCACCTGTCCGGGGGGCGACTGGGAAGCGCCGGACGTCCTCTCCTGATCGAACCTTCACGATGGCGACTTGATGGAAGAATCGGGCCTGTACTGCAGAGTTTCAGGGCCCTTGGCCCAAGCGCGGCAACGTGACGCTTCCCACCCGAACGCCAAAGGTCGGCCAGGCAGAAAACTACAGAGCCAAGAACCTCAAGCGATCCTGCCAGCCTGCAAGTGGTCCCCCCTTCCGCCGAGTGGGTGGCGAAATGGTGGCGATCGGATGGCGCGGGAGAGTATAAATGAAGCAGCGACTCACGCCAAGGCTGACGTAAGTCGCTTATTTAAAAGGCTTTGAGTAATGGGCGATACTGGACTTGAACCAGTGACCTCTTGCATGTCGATCTAACAGACGCCTAACTCTAATGCCTTGCCGATTAAGGCGTTACGCGAATTCATTGCGTGAGGCCTGATTCAGGTAGAGCAAGGTAGGACGAGACAGGACGTGGGCGCGCCACCATGTAGAACTTGGTTAGTCGCCGAAAGCATCCAGGATGTTACGGTTGCTGAATGGGAACTCCAGCTTTGTGTCGCACGAGGCCCTTGGTGGAATCCCCCCAGCCGGAGCGTAGATGCCTACGCACGAGCGGGACGGATGATGGTGGGTGTCTCCCAGTTGCTGCCAGTCGTAAAGGTCCAGCGCGAAGACGCACATGGGCATTCCGTTATCTGCCCTAACCCACACGCAATCGTAGCGACACTTGCCGTCGCGACAGATGATCCGGTCTATCGTGTTGCTGACTCGGTTCTTCTTTATCGTCTTGATGTACTCCAGTTGGATCGGGTGAATAGGCGAGAGGTCAGTTGGGCAGTCGCCCTCCGGGAACGGCGGATGAATGTAGCCGCCGCACGATGGCAGGTATTGCTCGTACAGCGCCGCGTGGAACGCCCGCAGCCACCTGAACACGATCCGTCTGAACGGAAATCCTTCCACAATTGCGGCGGGCTTATCTGAACCAGGAACCTGGTGGGCCGACAGCTTGAGCTTGAGGTTTCGGATCGTTGGATACTTGCCGTGCCGAACGGCCACAAGCTGGCCAATCTGCTCATCGGTCAACGAATTCGCATCATTACACGAGGGATGGGTTGGGAGGATGAGCGGTGGCGACTGATCCTCCTTGGCGAAGATCGCATTAGGAGGAACGTGATCTCGATTCTTCGTCGCGTCCGGCTGGAACGCCTCCCCGCAGATATAGCAGAACGGCAGGCGCCAGCATTGCTTCAAATCGTGCTCAGTGAGGAGAGCGGGCATACATGAAATGTACCACAAAAACGGCGTCCCAGCCGCCTTTCTTGCTCATTCATTCTCATGCGGTTCGGGCAACGATTTAATGTCTCCCACGGACATCTTGGTTTGCACCACGTTAACCGAGATGCCAAGGGTGAATTCTTTCGGCTGGCGCAGGTTGTTGGCGAGCACCTGGCAAGTCAACGGACAATCACCGCTGGCCTTCTTGCCCACATAGAAAACCTCGGACCACACCATTCTGCCGGGTTGCATTCCACCGCACTCGATTGCCACGCGGAATCGCTCTTCATCCTTGTTGATGACCACTTCTCCGGGCGCTCGTCGGAATGGGGGCCGGATGCCCTTTATCGCGCGGGAGGCGATGTCGGCACGGCGCCTCGGCGGGTCTGGAAGCTCGCTGGAATCCAGCACAGCCACACCAATGTCCGTCGGGACGGTGATTTCGACAAGGACTTCATTGGCGGCGACCGGACCGACGTTGTTGACGACCAATCGGACGGGCTGAAACAACCGCCTGAAACACTCATACTGCGCCAACTCGCGAAAATAGTTTTTATTGGGCCGGTTGAAGGGGTCACGGTAGTCAATACCAAAGGGATGCCGCTGGCGATTCGGGGTGAAATCGGGGATCGACCTCATGGGCGGCATCTCGCACAACTCGCCATTGAGAACAATGTGTGTGCCGAGAGCGGTATCCCTGGCTGCATCCGCGAACTCAACCACCAGATCGGCTATCTGCGGCCCTGATCCTTCTCCCATGAGGGCGATTTCGTCCGGCTGGGCGGGTTTCGTAGGGTCGGTGGAACTGCCGCGCCTGACATAGACCTCGTTCTTCTTGAGCTTGCCGTAGTCCTTCTTGAGGAAAAGCGGGCGGGGCTGCTGCTCCTCGATGATGATGATCCCCACCTGCTTACTCTCGAAACTGAATGCCTCGTAGCGGAAGCGGATGGGACGATTCGTCAGGTTGTTGACGAACTGTTGAACGGCATGGTCATCCAGGTGGTCGCCGGCCCCAATCCCGACGACGTTCTTTCGGCTGCCCCGGAGGTCTTCAACTCCGATCAGGATGTACGCATCGGAACGCCGCCACGAGTTGGCGAAGCCAAGTATGTCCTTGAGCAGTTCGGATTTGTCCTCGTCACTCGCCTTAACGAAACGGTACTGCTCTTTCTTGAAGTCAAGGGCGGGGCCTTCCTCTTCGTACAGAAGCCGCTCAAACAAGACGTGATCCATGTTCAATACCTCCGCTTCCTACCCAGCCAGGTCTCCAACGGCGAGTCGTATAGATCACGGAACAGTGATACATACCCGCAGCCGTGAAGTCCAACCTTCCTCCGCGTCGGGTGTATCAGGGCATCGGTTCATCGAACATGGACGACGGGCTCCCGGCGGACGAGG
>Ga0116188_1001183_pt1 | contig 23248 bp, 15 predicted proteins | sample AD_JPNTR2_MetaG_FD_89807 | JGI IMG/M metagenome (GOLD analysis project Ga0116188, IMG submission 89807) | Active sludge microbial communities of municipal wastewater-treating anaerobic digesters from Japan - AD_JPNTR2_MetaG | ecosystem: Engineered > Bioreactor > Anaerobic > Digestate | place...
ATCTGCCGTCTCCGCTATAATCGAGCCGCCATGCACTTGAAGAGGACGGCAGGGGTATTGTCAAATCCGGATTTTGTATTTCATGCTTAAAACCACTCCACCATTTAATTCTGCCGTCGGCACCGAGGGTAATAACCTTATCCGAAGGGAGGAAGAAGACCTTTTGAATGGGACTGTCGTGGTAAATCGTTGCGAGCATCTGTCCCGTGCGGGCATCATAAATATGTGCAACCCCGTCTAAGCCGCCGGTTATTATCTTATCCTGACTGGCTGACAGTGCCAGTGCTGTTATTTCCTGAAGGTGGTCTCGGATCGGACCGGCGGACCGTTCTTGCGGAGCCGTTGTCAGATGATCAATCGTAAAACCATTGCCCGATGCCGAGGCCACTGTGTGTGCGGACAAAACCAGCAAATCCTGATAAACAGAATCCTCGGCAGTCAAGGCGGCCTGCTGCTGAAGCGTATGCGGATCGTGCAGGGTAATCGTCCGCATCCCGGACAGAGCGGCCAACTGTGTTCCGTCCGGGGCAATAGCCAGCAGTGAGATTTTTTCCTTCAGCACTGCGGTCTGCAGAACCTGCCAATTCTGGGTATCATACAGAAAAATATGCCCGTCAAATGTGCCTGCATATAATCCTGCCGGACCGGCACAGCAGGATAGAAACCCGATTCCTTTCGATTTAAACAGAATATGTCCGTCGGCTATGTCAAAAACAACAAGCTCCGTTCCCGAGGCCACGGCAGCAAACCGATTCGAGGGATCAAAAGCGGCCTGAACAAATCCGGTAATATAACCGGGGATTTTCTGCTGCCAGACCACCGTGCCTTCGCGGCTGTCCATCAGCATAGCCGTCTGCGTCAGGGAATCAGACAGAATCAGAAAACGCCCATCCGTTGAAAGCGCTGCTGTATCGACGGCAATGTCAAGCGAAAGAGATTTTTCCGGCAGCTGGCAATATTTCATCAGGTAGCCCCATTCCCAGCTTCGCTTTGAAGGATAGGTATCTTCAAGCATCCGGCGGACTCCAGCATAACGGCTGTTTTCAAGCAAGCTGTGCGCCATTTGGATGGTATTCCTGTAGTTGAGCCGTTCTTCCCGTTCAAGAGCTTGCTGGATTTCCCGCTTGGCCTTCTGCGCCTGCCAGAACAGCAAGGATATTGCCACCAAAGCAACGACCAGCGCACTAAGTCCGCCTGCCAAACCCAGCACCAGCGTCCGATGCCGCCAAATAAATTTTCGGACAATATAAAACGCCGATTCGGGGCCGGCCAGCAGCGGACGGCCGGCAAGGTAGTTTTCAATATCCTGTGCCAGCTCTTGGACGCTGGAATAGCGGCGCTGGGCTTCTTTGGCCAAAGCTTTGCGAAGGATATATTCCAGCTCCTTGTCCGGCTTTTGGGTCAGAAAAACCGGCTTGATAATATCATCTTGAGCAATCCTCCGGAGAACCTCCTGCCGGCTGCCTGACATATCGTGCGGGAAAGTGCCGGTCAGCAGACGATACAGTATGACACCCAGACTGTAAATATCGGAGCGCGTATCAACTGGGCGGCCTTCGGCCTGCTCGGGAGACATATACGCGGGAGTGCCAACCGGCAGATCGTCCATCGAAATCGTAACGGTCAGATCATCCATTTCCTTGGCCAGCCCGAAATCGACAATATGGGGCTGTCCGTCGGCGGTGACCAGAATATTGGACGGCTTGAGATCTCGGTGAACAACAGCATTCTGATGGGCATATTCAACAGCCCGACACACCCGCTCAAACAGCATAAGAATATCGCGGCGGGATAGTTTTTCCTCGGCAGCATAGCGGTCCAGATGCCTGCCTTCAATATACTCCATTGTATAGTAATAAAAGCCGCGGTTTACACCGCTGTCGTACACACGAGCAATGTTGGGGTGTTTGAGACGCGCAATAACTTGCACTTCGCGTTCAAACCGCAAAAAGGCCTTCCGTGCTCCAAATCCCTGAAAGCGGGGAACTTTGACGGCCACTTTCCGGCTTGTGCTCTGCTGGACTGCCGCCCAAATCTGCCCCTGCCCGGCCTCGTCTATTTTGTGCAGTATTTCATAGCCGTCGATTTTCGGTGCGGGTAAAGAAAAGCCCGGTTCTTGTCCGCCAGCTGTCTGGCTGATCGGCAGGGCATCATCTGGACTTGGCTGTGGATCAAAAGGCAGGTTAGGATTCATTTCATTGCGGCTTCTTTTTCACACCGCTGGCGGGCCTTTTCCAGCAATTCTGAAAACGGCCCCGTCCAAGACTTGGCCAGCAAATCTTCGAAGGATGTTTTCAGCGTCTCCCATGAATGACTTGATATCTTCGTGTTACAGTAAATCAAAGCAGCGGCGATAGCGGCATAATAAATGGCCGACGCAACAGCATTCTCACCTCTGGAAATCGCTGTCTGACAGACTCTCTTGCTGATTTCCTTGACAGCTTCAAACAAACCCGCCGGACAGGAAGAATCCAGCAGCAATTCGCTAAGTGTACGGCCTTTGACAAGATGTCCGTATCGCTCATTTTCACGCAAAAAAATTAAAATCGAATCCACAATACTGGATTGACAGGGGATTTTGCGGTTTATCAGATGGCAAAAATAGTCTCGTATCTGTTCATCACTGACCAGTTCTGCCGAGTTGGGCGGATCACCATCCATCCCGATTGACAGCATCTCTATCAATTGGTCAGGTTTCAGCAGATGCAGCATTTCTTTATTCATAGACGCGCCTGTAATATACAAACCGGCCGGTATGTCTTATAAGTCCTATCATATAGTTTGCAGCAAGAAGATTCCTCAAAAACAACTACGCAGCATCAGCCGCCGTCCTGCGATTTTTTTCTTAAAAAAACCATCAAATCAGTCAATTCGTCATCTACATTGGAATCCGTATACACATACTCCCGAATGCGTGTACGGAGTGCCTTTCTGAAGGCCCGCTTGACAGTTGTAATCATATTGGAAGCGACAGTCTCATTTTCCAATGCATACTCTTTACACAATTGTGCCAATGAGGGCGGATCCGTTCTGTGTACAATCGGCTCCAATACCCGTCTGCTGAAAACAAGCCAATGCAGCTCTTTGCCCAGTAAAGAAAAATGCTGTTTGACAGCGGCAGTAGTATTCTCAAGCAAAGCAGCAATCCAAGCATAACTGAACGATTGATCCTCCCTCATCGAGTCAAAAACTCCAGAAATCTCTATATCATCCAGCATTTCAGAATTGAATATTTCTTTGTTTTCTATACGCTTTTTCGCCTGAGCATAACGATATTCACTTACTAAATAATGATTTAGGGCCGTAAGTAAAAAAGAGCGAAAGCGTCCTTGAGACTTTTGGGCTTTTGCGAACAGGTTTTTCTCATACAAGATACTATAGAAAAAATCCTGAGTCAGGTCCTTGGCTTTGTCCGCCGGTATACCTTTTCTTCGTATGTGGCAGTAAACCGGCTTCCAATAGTCTGTAATAAGAGAATTAAGGATAGAGCGTGCACTGGTCGAATTTGGATTTCTGACCTCTGAAATCATCGACCATCGTGTCGTACAAAAAACTCCTTCGGACTTATTTGTTGGGATTTCATCGTCGAGCATAACTGGCTATTCCCTAATAGGTAAAATAATTATATGAAACAATATTGTGAAAAACAAGAAATTTGATTGGCTGATTGTGAACAATAAATCGCTGCAAAAAAATGTCAATTTTTTATAAAAATTTGCAGTTTTCAGGCAATTCCTGCGTATCTCTTTATGAATTCATCAATATTATTGGCGGCAGACATGGAGCTTAACAACGATGTTTTCCAACATCGGCGGGGAAATATTGCACAAATCATATTTTCTCGATAAAATGATTAGCCGTACTTATATATTAGCCCCTTATTTTAATAAGGGCATAAAAATGAGGGGAATAGGGCAACTGTAATGGAAGATCCGTGTTCTAATTGTCTGAATTTGGATAAACGAGATTCGTTTCTGCGGGATAATCCGCATTTTTTTAACTACATATCTGGTTCTCCCGAAAATATTTTTTTTACGCAAAGCATCGGCAATCCTGCCACAGATCAGATATTGGCCTTGTTTGAATCCTCCTCCGACTGCATTCTGATTTGGGATAAAGATTATAACTACCTCTATGCAAATCAGGCAGCCATTGAGCATGTAAAAACCACCCGGGATAAAGTTATCGGTAAAAATATTCGAGACGGATTAGGGCATATTCCAGACTTTATGCGCCTTTGGATGAGCAGAATCGACCAAGTTTTTGCCACAGGTCAGCCATTGCAGGTTGAAGACGCTATGCCGGTCGGAGACCGGCTTGTTTACAGCCAATCTGTTATTTCACCAATTCGGAACTCAAACGGACAGATGATTGCCGTTGGAGTCATCTATCGCGATATAACAGAGCAAAAAACACTTGAAAAAGAGCTGCTTGAAAACGAAAAAAAATACCGCCAACTCTATGAACAAGCACAAATACCCCTTTATCGCACAAACATAAAAGATGGAAAACTCATTGAATGCAATTCTGCATTGGCTGTCCTTCTGGGGTATCCAAGCAAACAAGATTGTCTGGACAAGTGTAATGCCACAGCGCATTATGCCGACCCCAAAGTGAGAATAAAGCTTCTCGAGCTATTGAAAGAAGGCCCAATCAAACGATTCGAAACCGAAATAATCCGCTGCGACGGCAGCCGTGCATGGGTTGAAATCACGGCTCAATTATATGCCGAAAAGGATTATATAGAAGGAGCTATTTACGATATTACGGTCTCAAAAATACTAACTAAAACAGAGCTTCAAATACTATTATATATATTAGAAGGCAAAAGCAACAAGGAAATTGCCAAAATTATCGGTCGTTCAATACGGACAATCGAGGACCACAGGTCGCATATTATGCAAAAAATGAATGTTCGTACATTAGTAGAATTGGTACAGAAGTGCCAATTTTTGTCTTTAAGCTTAAAAAAAATAAATTCTTAATAATAAATTTTACATTAAATCCCTATTTTTTGGCTAATAAACGGCTTTTTAAGAAATACCGTAGAAACCACGATTGATAAAATTAGATGTCTTATCTACAATTGTGGGATAGGCAGTGGGAGATGGAGAGAGAGTGAGGAAGGAATCCACTTCATCTAATCACACTTCAGCCAGTGATTACTGCCGGACGGAGAGTGTTTTGGGTATTTGGCAGAAGGGAGATGAAATTGATTTCAAAAGATACAGGCTACGCGAATACACTGGGGCGGTATTCTGCAGTTGGACGATCGGTTGCGTTTCAATCGGTTATGGAAACCGTTCGTATTGTGGCACCGCGGAATTGCTGCGTAATTATACATGGCCCAACCGGCACAGGCAAAGAAATGACGGCGCGTCAGATTCATCTTCATAGCCGGAGGGCAAATAATGTATTTGTTCCTGTTGACTGCACGGCTTTGAGCGGATCCATTTTTGAAAGCCAGTTGTTTGGTCATGTTAAAGGGGCCTTTACCGGTGCAGTCAGCGATACCCTCGGTTTCTTCAGAGCGGCTGACCGCGGAACCCTTTTTCTCGACGAAATCAGCGAATTGGAACCAGATTTGCAAGCCAAACTGTTGCGGGTTTTGCAGGAATCAAGGGTAACGCCGGTTGGATCAACGCAGAGCTACCCTGTAGATGTTCGCATTATCTGTGCCACTAACCGTGACCTTAAAGAAATGGTTCGTCAGGGAACCTTTAGGGTCGACTTGTATTTTCGCCTTAACGTATTCAAAATCGAGCTTTCACCTTTATGCCAGCGGAAAGAAGATATTCCGCTTCTGGCTAATCATTTTCTTCAGAAACAGGCCGAACTTTATGACGAGCCGGTCAAGCGGCTCTCTGAGCAGGCATTGAAAATCCTGATGGATTATCATTGGCCGGGAAATATTCGAGAACTAGCCAATGCCATAGAATATGCTCATATTGCAAGCCGGGGCCCAGTTATTGAGCCGGAATATTTGCCTATCGACATCTTGACTGGAGATTTTCTGACTGCGGACTCGCAAGATCCGGAATTTACCGCTTTCGACCAAATCCGCAAAAGGATGGTCATCAAAGCCTTGCAGAAAGCAGGTGGCCGAAAGATGGCCGCCGCAAGACTGCTTAAGATCGACCATCGCAAGCTTTCGCGGTTGGTCAAAGAATTTGGGCTTGAGCCCACTTGGAAATAGATTTTCCCACTCCCTAATTATATAGCCGTTTATATAGCCGTATTTATCTCTATATACAGGTTATTATATGTATAGTTTTTCTTCTATAAGCGATCGTCTTTTTTATATAGTATATTATAGGTATACTATTATTTAAATAAAAAATTTTTTAACATTAACAGGCATTATGATATCTGATATTTCACATATAAAACTGAAACAGGCACTTATGTATCAAGATATGGTTAGGCCTGTTTCTGAATTCAATATATAATCATTTCCCTATAACAGATATACGACATAATAAATCTTATAACTTTTAAAATTTAGTCCGAAAATATCAATTTTTTTATTGACTTGCTTCGTATAGGTACTTAATATTAAAAAGGTACAAATTAAGGAGCGGAGCATGGCAGCACAAACGTTCCAATCAAATCGGGTACAAGACGGACCGACATTTCTTTTTGTGTTCTCCCCATCCCGGCAAGATCATCTTTATCAAATCCAGATGGAAACGTTGGCTGAGCGTCAGCGGACCCTGGAAGGTCACAATGTTGTAATTGCTGAGGTGTTTGAACACGAACCCGGCCATGTGGGTTCTGACGAACTGCATCCGGAAAACAGCCATGAATTGCGGAGGGATTACAATATACTGCCCGGGCAGTTCAAGGTTGTACTGGTCGGAAAAGATTCCAACATTAAGCTCCGTGCCGAATCGTGCGTGTCCTGCGAAGAAGTCATCATGAGGGTCGAGAACGAACCGATAAAAATGGAATCGGCATTTTAATCGGCCAGGCACGGACTGCTTAATCGTAAAAGACCGTCTCAGGGGAGGGGAGTAGTTTTCTTGTGTTTTCTGACCCAATGTTGCCATTGTTATTCCCGAAGACAGGGATTCAATTCCTATAGTCAGTTATCGGCTCATAAATCCAGCTACCCGGCAGGAAATAATTAGAAATCATCAAAATCAAGCGTATTGCTATCATTCAAATGATCCGAAAAATCGCTTTGCTGTCAGCAAGAAACAACAGTTAAAACACGATGCAGGTATATCATCTGCGAATGCCTTTTACGCAACCACGAGCTAAATTCTATTAATTGCTGAAATCGAGCAAAAACAAGATCCGGGCCGTTCTCGAAAAGCAGGTTCTATTTTATGGACAGTAACGTTCCATCGGCATGCTGACAGTATTGGCAGCAGAAAGTATTACTTTATTTCTTCTCTTAAAATATCCAGATACAGCGTACCGTAATCGCGATATACACTTCCGCCTGTATAGGTTTTGCCATCCGGTGAATCATCCGCGGCAGTCTCGGGCTGTATGCCTGCAGTAGCTTCAATCTGACTGTCTTCAAACCATTCGTTAAAACTGGTAATCATTATGATGCGGCCGCATCGAACATCAGCATTCGGTAGCGCTGCTTTGCGAATCATCTGTCGGAAAACTTCTCCTTCTTTGCAGTCATCCGCATCAGCAAAATAGCGTGCCCTGCCGGGATGCCCTTTGCGAACAGCGGTATCGTTATATCCCGGCGCAATCGTCGGCACAAATCCGACGCCAACACTGTTAGCAGCCTGCTTGGCCTGCCGGTAATTGGCAGCTAAGATTTCTACGGCCTTCTGTGTATTGCCGTATCGGCCAATCGATTGACCGTATACATCATAGACTGTTACAGCATCGAAATTGGCGGCCCATTCGGGTTTGTACTCCTCCGACGCCCCGCCGGCAAAAAAAACATCGTCCCCTATCAGATACAGTTCGGGAATTTCCTTTCGCATCTGGGCCAGTGCTTCCTGTCCTTTATTTCTGAAATATTCCCGGCTTAGATAAAAGAATACCACAGGACGGCCGTCGATGGTCAGATAGCAGGGATTGTTAAAATAAGTCTCTTTGATATATTTCAGATCACTTATCCAATTGCGGTAAGATGGCTTGGAAAAACTGCCCAATCGGCCGGTGCTCTCGTAAAGAACGGCATATTTCAGTTTTCCAGCCTCGGGATGCTTCAGAACAGCATCTTTGAAAACATTATCCGTGAGACTCTGCGGCCCCCACCAACTTACAGCCCAAAAGTCCAGACCAGCCTGCATACTCTGGGCGATATGGTCCCGTATCACATTCGGATCGGCAGAGTCATACAGGCCGCATCGCGGGCGCTGGGGCGGATTCAGATGCAGCCGCATTACATGGCTCCACTGGCCTTTGCGCTCATCGGAAGCGGCATGATACCAAGGGTAATAATAGGCCCCTACCTGTACTTTGTTTGAAAAGTGCTGCATCTGTTCACCATTTGCCGGCTGCCCAACTCCATAAACTGCTGCAACAATCAGAAACAGAAAAACCGCTACCATCTGCCTTTTCTCGACAACATACCACTGCATCGATTTCATTGTCTTCTCCTGCGGGGGCGGTACTTTCTCTGCCCCCCTTTGCACAGAGATCTTATCTTTTTCGGCCGCAACACTTGTGCAGATAGAAACAGACGACTTTTTGCTATTGGAGCAAAAAATCCTTATGCAGCATTGGAGCAGTTGGGCCGATGCAATTAGGAACTCCAAAGTCAATGGGCGACCGGCTGGCCGAGTATAGACTTGAGCTGTGCGAATTTTTCTTCCAGCAGTTCGGGAGTTTTGGCCTCTACATTAAGCCGCAGAAGCGGTTCCGTATTGGACGGCCGCACATTAAACCACCAATCCTTAAACTGCACAGTAATCCCATCCAAGTCATCAACCTGACCCTGACCGAATTTGCGTGCCAGCTCCTTCATCATGCCGGCTTTGTCCTCCACCTCAAAATTGACTTCGCCGCTGGAATAGAAACGTTTGAGCGGGGCAATCATCTCGCTGGCTGGCTGCGAGGTAGCGCCGAGGATATTGATCAGATGCACCAGCGTAATCATTCCCGAATCGGCGTAGAAATTATCGCGGTAGTAGAAATGACCGCTCAATTCGCCGCCGAAGCAGGCATGGCTGTCGCGCAGGGTTTTTTTCATAAACGCATGGCCGACCCGTTCCCGCCGGGGGATACCGCCGTACTTGAGTATCTCTTCCTGCACAACATGGCTGCTGCGAAGATCATAGACAATAGTTGAGCCGGGATTTTTTTTCAGAAAATACGGTACCATCAAGGCCGTCATAATGTCGCATGGAACGGGCTGTCCTTTTTCATCCACCATCACCAGCCGGTCGGCATCACCGTCAAAGCAAACGCCGAAATCTGCATTCTGCTTTTGAACCGTTTCTTTGAGTTCCCGCAGATTGGCTTCTATGAGCGGATTGGGATCGTGCTTGAACGTGCCCGTGCATTCTTTGTTTAATACCGTTACATCCAGATTCGGCAGCTGGCCGAAAATCAGCGGGACCATTTTGCCGGCCATGCCGTTGCTGGCATCGATAATCATTTTAAGCGGCCGATGCTTGGAATCCAGAAACTTCAGGACATGCCGCTTGTATTCTTCGGTCAGGTCGCAGTGTTCGACCGAGCCGTTAGGGCGGCCTAAAGTATGCAGCAGAGCTGTGGCAATATGTTTGATGTCGTTAAGACCGGTATCAGCACCGATAGGACGGGCCATCTGGCCGGAAATCTTAAATCCGTTATAGGCAGCAGGATTATGGCTGGCCGTTACCTGCACCCCGCCGCAGACGCCGAGGTGATTGATGGCAAAATACATCTGGGGGGTATCAATCATTCCAATATCAATCACATTGGCTCCGGCGGCGTTCATCCCTTCAATAAGAGACTTGGCCAGCGAGGGGCTGTGGGTTCGCATATCCCGGCCGACACAGATGCTCTGGGCGTTGGCCAAGCCGCGATTGTAGCCGTGCACCATCGAGCGCAGGAACTGGGCCGTTGCATGACCGATTTTCCAAGCGGCCTGCTCATCAAGCTGTTCGCCGTAAAGCCCCCGAATATCATAGGCCTTAAATATACTTGAATCCATAGAAACTCCCATAATAGAATCCCGGTTTCTGTTTCTTTATGTGTGTATGGTACGCCTAAAAATCCATTCTGTCAATAAACGCGGCGGTAAATAAGACCCGATAGGCATTAAAAAACGGACTTGGCCTTAACCGGCGTTTACGCTGGATTTTAGACCGTAAAAACCTGCATATATTGGTTGAAACGTGCCCTCAGACGGGCGATAACCGATGAATGAATCTGGCAGACGCGGGATTCAGAAATACCCAGTGTTTTTCCAATTTCTTTCATTGTCATTTCCTCTAAATAATACAGCTTCAAAATTATCCGTTCCTCAGAGGAAAAACCTTTGAATAGAAATTCCCTTAAATCCCGCTTTTGTATTTCCAGAAATGGATCCTGACTTTTCTGGTTGGCATAAATACTCAATTCCCCGAATGTCTCATCCCCTTCCGCAGAGGAAAAACCAGCATTCAGAGAAATCAGACAGCCTGCGTTGGCATCCCGAAGAAGCTCATAAAACGCTTTTTTATTTAATCCGAGCGCAGCGGCTAATTCTTCATCAGTCGGCATACGGCCGTAAAGAGTTTGGAGCTGCTGGTTTACTTTTTGGAGCTGCTGGGCTCGAGCGCGCACCAGACGCGATAATTGGTCATTCCTGCGAATATCATCCAGAATTGCCCCTTTAATCCGCCGTACACAGTAAGTCTCAAATTTGATATTTCTGGATGGATTGAATTTGGAAATTGCGTCAATTAAGCCAAGTATTCCCGCACTATAAAGGTCTGCCAAATCTATGCTTTTGGGAAATCGGGTACTAAGCCTCTGGGCGGTGTATTTGACCAAATCAAGGTAATGTTCTAAAAGGATATTGCGGGATACATCGTCATGATATTGTAGAAAATGGTCCCATACCTGCTGAATCCTCTTCTGGTCTGGGCTTTTCAATCAGCACCTCCGTGCTATATTTTTATGCGTAAGGACGAAGTTTATGTCCGATAATAACTGCTTTTGGATTTTTTTAATGCCATAAATAACCAAACCGGAAAGAATTGTATCGACTATTTCCGGGACAAACTTTACAAAAAAATTTTTTCAGTTCGAAAACATTTTCTTCTTGCCATTTGAACTTTTGTGAGACCGTGCTGCAATTTGGATAATTCAATAAGAGAACTCATCTATTTTCAGACCTGATTTTAAGAAATTCATAAATTTTTTATCATCTTTGTCAGAGCAAATTTGCTGTTAACTGGTTAGGCAATCTCTTCATACAGCACAGAGGAAATAAAGAAATGAGTGCCGCTCTATAGAAAAAATGTCCAAGAAGATGCTGGATTTCGCCAATATCGACACAGTTTTACGTTATTTGTATGTCGGGCAATACTGTCAATCCCTTTGAAAAGCGTTAACAACTGGAAAATTCATCCATTAAATTTTTCATCGACACTTGACTAAATAGGGAAACTGGAATATAGTAGTTAACAAGCTGGCTGCTTTGGTCAGTGATTTGCTCTGGCGCAGTGAGTACTTATTGCGTCCCTGGCACAAGTAAAGATTGTGGTTTGAGTGCAGCAGAAAGTAGGGCAGCGTATCCCGATAAAGAAGGTCTGATTTGCTTGGAGCAGTCAGGTCGGCCCTGTCGGAAATCGCCCTAAGACCCTGCGGCTACTGGAATAACGAAATGTTAAACAGGATTGGAGTTCATTTATGCTAACTTGCCTTTGGCCGCAGGTTGTCTCTGCGCCCACCCCCGCGTATTACAAAACCAGACCCGATGTTATTGGCGATACACCGCTTAAACAGGGTTTCAATGTGATTTTCAGATATTCCCGGGCGAATGCTATAGTCTTTCTGACTGAAGTCATATGTTGACATATTTTTTCCACTCAACCTCATAAAAAAGACGACAAAATAGGTACAACAGATATATTTGAGGAGATCGAAATGCGTAAAAACGGCACTCCATCTGACGATGGTAAAGTTATTAAGGTTGGTTCACAAGTTATTGTCGATATGCTGCTGGAGCAGGGCATCGATACAATGTTTGGATATTTGGGGGGCGTTGTTCTGCCGCTGTTTGACAAGCTTTACGAAGCCCCGATCCGATTTATTATCCCTCGTCATGAACAAGGCGGCTGCCATATGGCAGATGCTTATGCCCGAGCAACAGGCAAGCCCGGGGTTGTTGTGGCTACCAGCGGTCCCGGAGCGACCAATTTAACTACCGGCTTGGCAACCGCAATGATGGATTCGGTTCCTATTGTGGCGCTGACGGGTCAGGTTCGTACTTCATTGATTGGCAACGATGCCTTTCAAGAGGCTGATACCACCGGCATTACCCGACCGATAACCAAGCACAATGTGATCGTCAAGGACCCCAACACACTGGCCCAGACAATTCGTGAGGCCTTTTATATCGCCACAACAGGGCGTCCGGGGCCGGTGTTGATTGATATACCGGTGGATATGCAGCTTGCTCAGTGTCCTATCCCGCCGAAGGGGGAAATTGAGCTGCCCGGCTTTAAGAACCGCCAGAAGGGCCACAGCCGCCAAATCAGTGCGGCCGCGGCAGCTATTAACCAGTCCCAAAAGCCGGTACTTTACGTTGGCGGCGGAGCGATTCTGTCGGGCGCTTCGGAAATTCTCCGGGCAGTCGCACAGAAGGCCAATATTCCCGTCACCATGACACTGATGGCGTTGGGTGCCTATGACCAGACCCGTCCCGAATCGCTGGATATGCTCGGAATGCATGGCTCGGCCTATGCCAACTATGCGGTTCAGAATGCGGACCTGATTATCTCGGTTGGGGCGCGGTTTGATGATCGCGTGACCGGCAATCTGGCAACTTTTGCTCCGCATGCCAAGATCATTCATATTGATGTTGATCCGGCTAATATCGGCAAAAACCTGCACGTGGATATTCCTGTCGTCGGGGACGCCAAACAGGTGCTGGAAGAAATGATCGGCGAACTGGAATATAAACAGCGAAAGGAATGGTTCGCCCAGATTGCCGCCTGGAAAGCCAAGCACCCGTTTACCTATGACCGTAAAACCGATGTCATCAAACCGCAGTATGTCATCGAAGAAATCTATCGTCAAACCAAAGGCGATGCGATAATTTGCACCGGCGTCGGGCAGCACCAGATGTGGACTGCCCAGTTTTACAAATTCAGCCGGCCCCGCCAGCTGATTACCTCCGGCGGTCTTGGCACGATGGGTTATGGACTTCCGGCCGCCATCGGCGTCAAGATTGCCTGTCCTGATAAACTGGTTATCGATATTGACGGCGACAGCAGCTTCAATATGACGCTGACAGAGCTGTCAACGGCTGTAATGTACAATCTGCCTATTAAGGTCGCGCTGATTAACAACGGCTATATGGGAATGGTTCGTCAGTGGCAGGAGCTTTTCTATGGCGGACGGTATTCGCAAAGCTCTCTGGTCAATCCGGACTTCGCCAATCTGGCGCGTGCCTTCGGATGTGTGGGTATTACTGTGGAAAAGAAAGAACAGGTTCCCGGTGCTGTTGAACAAATGCTGGCTGAAACCCGTCCCTGCGTCGTCGATTTCCATGTAGACCGGCAGGAGAACGTCTGGCCGATGGTGCCGGCCGGAAAGTCGCTGCACGAAATGGACGGTCTGGACATCTTTGAAATGGCGTAAGCAGAAGCTTTCCCAACAGCAGACAACAGCCGCAGTTGGTTCGCTTTCGGAACTGTTTATATATGTTTAGAATTGCGACAATAAACCTTTGCTGGAGAATACAATGAAGCATATATTGAGTGCCTTAGTTTTGAATAAGCCGGGCGTCTTGGCTCATGTGGCAGGGATGTTTGCGGCGCGTGCGTTCAATATCGATTCCTTGGCGGTAGGCCGTACAGACGACCCAACGTTGAGTCGGATGACTATTGTGATTATCGGCGACGACAAAGTTGTCGAACAAGTCCGCAAGCAGCTTTTGAAAATTGTTGAGGTCGTTAAAGTTCAGGACTTTGTCGGTCAGGATGTTGTTGCCCGCGATCTGATGCTGCTGAGTGTGGCCTGCACGCCGGAGAAACGGCCGGAAATCTTGGCTTTGATTGAAATGTTTACCGGCAAAGTCGTCGATATCGGCCCTAAATATGTGATGGTAGAGGTAGCCGGACCCGAAAGCAAAATTGAGGCCTTTATTGAAATGTGCCGGCCTTACGGCATCAAAAATATCGTCCGCACCGGAACCGTTGCGCTGGCCCGTCAAAGCCGTACCAAACAGGAAGATTAGCGGCAAAAGACAGTAATAAAAACAGATTATAGCAGCAGAGTTCTTTCAAACCGGATTTGTCAGCCTCTTAACCACCAAATGCCCTCAATTGCCCGGGGGCATTTTTTTATAAACTTTTTTTGATACAGCAGATTAAACAACTTATCAGGATTTGCCTTCTCAAAATAAAAAAGTGGAAATTGACATAACAATCGGTTGCTATATATAATATTGTTGAAGCAGCGGCAGTGCTGCTATCTGTCTATTTGAGGATTATGATTTTAGAATCATAAATTCAGGATAAAGAGGACAGATGATGAGAAGAATGATGGCCGGGCAACTTTCACGGATCACATCGGTAATCAGCAGGCACAATGTAGTCATATCCATATCCTTTCTTCTTAAAAAATTTTTATCAGCAGCATTATCGGTTCCAGTACTTTTACCAGATGGTCACTGCCATAGATTGGGCAGGGAGATTTCGGAAGCCGCCGAGGGGATTTGGGTACTGAAAAACAGAAATAGGGTGGTTCGGTTAGCACCGAGCTGCAGCAAATAACAAATGTAATTTTTGAGGAAAGGGTGAGCGTATGAGACAGACAAAACTTTTTTTAATGATGCTGCTTCTGATGATTCCCGTTTATGGGGATATTGTCGGGTCGGATTTCTTTAATTATCCCGATGGTCCGGTTGCCGGAAGAAACGGCGGGTACGGATGGGACTGGAAAGGAGTCGGCAAACCGCAAGGCCCTTCCCCGACTTCGTGGCTTAATCAGGCCGGCATTACAAATGTGGTTAACGGGACTCTGTCGCTGCAAGACAGCGGAGCCGGCTGGATTTCCGCCCGGCGGGAATTTGGTTCGGATACATGGGGAACCGGCGCATTTCAAAACGTCGGCATTGTATACTTTGCGGCGACTTTAACGATTAATGCTCCTCAGGGCTGGCTGGGCATCAGCGCTCAGGACGGGGAATGGGGCGAACGCGTCAAATTCGGGATGCCTTGGCAAACCGGAGGTCTGGGATATCTGGGAGTCAACAATGAGAACAGCGGCCAATATGTTTTGACGAACGTTCAGGCCGTTATCGGGCGGCCGTATCGGATTGTCGGTGTGCTGGATTACAATCACAATGCCGCCAGAATGTGGGTTGATCCGGATACCGGCGATTATGATATCGCGTGGAATCACACCAGCGCTGATGCTGTTTTTAATAACCTGAATATGTGGAACTGGGTCAACGGTGTACGGATTGCCAGCGGAGCCGCGACGACATGGGACGATGTTATCATTGCCACAACATTCCCAGAAACCTTCGTGCCGGGCTCGCTTTCCGACCGACCGCATAATCCCCAGCCGGCCTCAGGTGAAACTGATGTGCCCATTACAGCATCGTTTGTTTGGACTGTGCCGCAGGATCCCAATGGTCAGGCAGATCCGAATTTGGTAAGTATGAAATTGTATATGAAAACAGCAGCCGAACCAAATTTCGCTTTTGCGGCGGATATTCTTGTCTGGGATGCAGAAACACTGCAGGCTTCTTATACCCCTTCGACGCTGAGCCGTGATACGACCTATTACTGGCGTGTGGATACTATTTACAACACAGCCAGTGTTCGGACCGGCGATATCTGGATTTTTGAGACGGAAAAATCAGTGCCTATCATTACCGGCCATCCTGCTTTTCAAATTATTGAAACCGGCGGAACAGCGACATTTACGGTTACTGTTGTCTCGATTTCAACCCCGACATATCAATGGTTTAAGTATGTTGACGGCCAAAACGACATCCAGCTTTCCGATGGCGGCGATATTTCAGGAGTAACAGAAGCTGCGCTAGCGATTGCGAATGCTAAAATGTCAGATGAAGGTCTTTATTATTGTATCGTAAACAATGAGTCCGGCATACCGGCTGTGTCCGGCAAAGCCCCGCTGGCTATCAAACGCCGCATTGCCTACTGGCCATTTGAAGAAAACAATCCCAACAGTACTGTGCCCGGCAGTCCTGTTTCGCTGCTGTATGGAGACCCGGTGTTTACAGCCGGCATAGTGGGCAGCGGCATGGAGTTTGATAACAACACCGGCGCTGAAGATATGTTGTATACAGACCCTGACCAGTCATCCTACTTTGATATCTGCAATTACAGCATAACTGTGGCCTGCTGGATAAAGGCGCCGTTTGCGGCCAATTGGGGACCAATGGTTGCCCGCAACGGGGAGAGCGGACAGGGCTGGCAGCTTCGGCATCGGGGCGACACGCTTAATAAAATCTGCTTTACAACGCGGGGAACTGCCAACGATGATGGGACTGCCAGCAACCGTACCGTTTACGACAACAGCTGGCATTATGCCGTCGGCACCTTTGACGGCTCTGTTAAAAAAGTCTATATTGACGGTGTTCTGAGCCGTGTGTACAGCCGGGATGACGGCCGCATTATTCAGGAATATGACGAAGCTGCCGGTGTCATAAATTCCACTCTGTCGCCGGTATCACTGGCCGGACGTGTTCGGGGCAGCTCAGGCAACCTGATTTTTGAGGGCTCCAGCGTTACTCCCTGTGTTTTAGACGAAGTTGAGATTTATAATTATCCCTTGGATGCGGCGACGATTGCCCAAACGTATGCCGACATCACCGGCAAGGCAGTATGTCCGGCTCCTGTTGCGTATGATTTAGACGGCGACTGCATCGTGGATTTAGGCGACTTTGTCAAGCTGGCTTCCGAATGGCTGCTGGATACCAGTGTACAGCCGGCACAATAAAGATAATGTTTGGACGGCACTCCATATAGGGACAGCCCTGCTCTCAGGCGGCTGTCCCTTTTTTTCACTGTTTAAGCCCTTTGCAAATCCTTTTTATGCTTGATTTTTCCTAATTTAAACAGTATAATGATAGTTTTATTGGCTGGGGTTGTATCAAGAGGAGTACCCGGATTTAGTACAGAAACTTTCAAGAGCAGCAACTGGTTGGCGCTCTGATTTTTCGGCAATTTTCTATGGAGAAAGAGGCGATGATGACGAAAACAATGATGATGGGTATTTTGTTTCTGGCGAGTTTTGCTTCGGCAGGAATCTACAGCGGCGGGGGCAGCGGGACGGCAGATAATCCTTATCAGATATCTACTCCCGCAGACTGGCAGATTTTAATGTCCACACCGCAGGATTGGGACAAGCATTTCAAACTAACCGGACCCCTGGATTTGGCGGGAGTCACATTGACACCCATCGGCAACAGTACAACAAAGTTTACCGGTGTGTTTCGAGGGGACGGCTGGACTATCAGCAATGCGGTTATCAGTCAGCCGGGATCCGACAATGTGGGATTGTTCGGATATATATGGGGGGAAGCAGAAATCTGCGATTTGCATGTAGAAAATGCATTCGTGGAAGGCCGTTTTGGGGTAGGCGGTCTGGTCGGACGGTTGGACTCGGCAACTATTATGGCCTGCAGCTGGAATGGAACCGTTAAGGGAGTTTCTTTAGTCGGGGGAATTGCGGGATGCTGTACCCTCCAGCAATCGGCGTTTCTGGGATGCTGGTCGATGGGAACAGTTACCGGCAGCCGCTATGTAGGCGGACTGGTTGGATATCTCGGGGGCGGAACGCTTTATTACTGTTATTCGCAGGCCTCTGTAATCGGTGTCATCGACACGACGGGCGGCCCCAATGAAGTCTTAGGCGGCCTGATCGGCTGGATGCTCAGCAGTAATTCTCTGGCCGCCAAGTGCTATGCAGCCGGAATTGTACAGCGTCCCAGTATCAGCATTCCGAATGTCGGGGGTCTGGTAGGCCTCAATGACGGCTCCATTGTAGCCGACTCTTTCTGGGATATGCAGGTCAGCGGAGAAAGCACCAGCGCCGGAGGGATCGGCAAGACGACAGCCCAGATGAAGCAAAGCACAACCTACATCAGCGCTGGATGGGACTTTGTGAATATTTGGGAACTTGGGGAGCATCAAACCTACCCGTATATCCGCAGCCGTCCTTCGGCCGATTTGAATCGCGACGGCGTTGTTGCGCTGGAGGACTTTTCTATTCTGGCCGAACAATGGCTGACAGAAGACATTCAGGCGCCTTCAGAACTGAATGTCTAAGGCCTTTATATTATACTGGAGTCAGATTGTTGTCTCTTATCAGCACCCACAAGGACAGGCATCAAGCAACTGATGCCTGTCCTTTTCTTTACCGTCATTCCTGCTTTCCTGACTGCATCAGGAAGCGGCTGGCCCAGTAAGCAAAATCTTCCAAATCCACTATCTTATCCTGATTAAAGTCAGCCGGATCTTTGCATTCGTCGCATGGGCCAATAATCGTAATCTGTATCGAATCCGAGGACTGCAATCCTTTGGCATCCGTTACAGTAACGGTGATGGTATGCGGCAGCGGCTGGCAGTCCATTGAGATATCCGGACAGCGGACAGTCAAAGTATCCGTTTGAAAAGTCTGCTGGTCCGACAGCACACCGTCCACACTGGAAGTCCACTGGAAGCTGTAAGGCGGTGTACCAAGGCCGGAAGCAACCTCGCAGTCAAATCCTATCATACTGCCGGCGGGGAACTTGGAAGAATCCTCGGGTTTGACAATCTCCACTACCGGCGCCATATACATCGTCGAAGCAGGAATGAATGTCTCGGCTGTCAGCATCAGCTTTCCTTTGAGGTAGTAATCAACATTAAAAAGCCAGCAGGGAATCAGCTCGGCCTGCTGTATGTCATACGAGAATTCATAATAAAGCTGAACAGCGGTCTCAAAATTGGGAACGGCCTGATCATATTCGACCAGCGGGGGTTCGAGAACAATTTTCGAACCAAAAACATCGAAAAATGACCATGTTTTTCTGCTGTCATTAACCTCGAGCAATTCTATTGGCTGAATCTGCCGCCAGTTGCCCAGACCGCCCATAATGCCGCCGGTTTTGTCCAGATAGATTTTCAGCCGTGCTCCGGCGCCGGCCACAGATACCAACGTCTGCTTCGGATCCGCAGGAATCTGGCGTGCCCAGACAACATTGGTATTCATCGTCAGCCTCTGTCGGATGGTGCCTTTTTCATAATTTTCCTCTGTCAGCGTATCATATTCTACCGCATAAGCCCGAGCATCCTGCGGCAACAGTTTGTTGCGGGACAAAAATGCCTGAGCCACTTCAAGAGCCTGTTCCGGCGGGAATTTGCCGCCCTGCGGATCGAGAACGAAAAGCTTGCCGTCATCGTGGAAATGGAAATGGCCTGTGGTCTTGGATATTTCAAGAATACGGGGACCGGCCGGATTTGAAAGGTCTGCCATAAAATAGCTCTCGCAGTTCTGACCAATCGGACCCTGCAGGCCAAAGGCATTTCCAATCTGCTGCACATACTCTTCATTCACAGTACGCGGCATAACCTTGTAGATGTACATCATCTCCAGCATATTGACATTCAGATAGGGCGGACTACCGGCGGTATGGTCCCAATACCAGTAATAATTATCCACCGGAGGATCAGGTGAAACATAGCCGTTGCCCCACAGGTGGTCGTTGTAGTTGTCCTGCACTTCGGCCAGCACGCGAGCAATGCGGCCGCTGGGCTGGGTGGCATCTGCCGTGTTAAACCAAGCCTGTGTAATCGTCTGACCGGGGATGGTCCACCACAAAATCGTAGTCTTTTTCATTTTCTCTGCCCATAGTTTGCCGAAATTGTCGTGCTTGGAGCTGTTGGTGACAAAGCCGAGAATTAGATGCAGCCCGTTCATCGCATTGGCCCAGTAGGGGCGGGAAACATCGTTGAGCAGCTGGCAGTTGCGAAATGCTATCCATTCGAGGTCCGAATCGCCCCAGCAGGTGCGGGCTTCGCTGGGAACCAGACTGGTGCCGTCTTCAAACAGCACAGCCTTTAGATCTTTGCCGTAGTAGGAATCCCAGCGCGTTCCGCCGTGACTGACATGGTAATGGATATCGCTGCTGTCTACCCAGCTGTTGTTTTGGCCGCCCATATCCACCCGCTTGTAATGTATTTCTTTGCTGTTGTTGTCCTCTACATAAAAATTGCCGGTCCAGCCGGAAAAGCTCCGTACTTTGTCATAAAAGCCCTTGGCATCGGGATGCGAATTCGGACTGCTGCAGGCACCGGCGGCCGAAACTTCGTAGGCAGTTACAGAAGCACAACACAACACAAGAAGCATAACTAAGATAAGATAAGAAAATAGATGTGTTTTCATGTTTAACCCTCCGTAAATCAAATCAATCTTGTCACATGCCTGCAGCCATTCTGCCGGCATGTTTTTATCCGCAAATCAGGATGGGAAAGTACTGACGATGCGCAATGGGTAAAGACAGCAATTGACGGTAATTTCCGGAAAATTGATTTTCCGAATGAAACAAACTCTTTCTCCTTTTTTCATCGAACTGCCGCTGCAGTATAAAGGATGCTTTTTGTCTGCAAGCAGTCTCTCTAAGTAACTTATTATTTTATCTCACTTTCATAACAAAAAACAAAAAAATATGAAAATTAAGAAAAAACATACTCTTGCGGAAGATTAAATATCCCTTGCACCATTGCCGGCTAAGCTCTTATGTTCTTATCAAAACAGATACTTACATCCGACACATAAACCTTATAAGCAAAAGATGCTATAACAGACCTGATTTTCCTTGATATAAGTTTTAGGATCTTCTGCATTGCCTAAATTCCTCAAATATTTCCTACCGCACTATATTGCCGGCGGATTACACTTAGAGTCGAACCCTTGACATTTGGCTCAAAAACAGGGATACTACAAAGTTCTTATTATTTTATCATGTTGCGGAAGACATGAACGAAACTGTACTTCAATTTTAACACAAGGGAAATTTCACAGTATGAAAACTCTGGTAACTGCTGCAGCAGTATGCTGCTTTTTGACCTCAATTGCTTCCGGGGATTCGCTGGCTCTGCCATATCCGTATGCCGTCCAGCCGGTTTCGCCCCCTTCGGTTTATGCGTTTGGACTTTCGGACGTCCATCTGACCGAAGGTATTTTTAAGGATGCAATGAACCGTAACGCTCAATGGCTTCTGAAACTGGAGCCGGATCGCTTTCTGGCGTGGTTCCGTAAAGAAGCCGGTTTGGAGCCGAAGGGCAAAGTCTACGGCGGCTGGGAAAGTCAAGGAGTTGCGGGGCATTGTCTGGGTCATTATTTGTCGGCCTGTGCAATGATGTATGCTGCCAGCGGCGATGCTCAGTACAAAGCCCGTGCCGACTATATTATCGACGAACTGGCCCTCTGTCAGGAAGCCAACGGCAACGGCTATCTGGCGGCGTATCCTAACGGCAAGCGCATTTTTGAAGAAATCGCCCGGGGCGATATCCGCTCGGCCGGCTTCGACCTCAACGGCGGCTGGGTACCGTGGTACACCAACCACAAAGTAATGGCCGGCCTGCGCGATGCGTTTGTTTACTGCGGCAATGCCAAGGCGCTGGAAGTGCTGAAAAAAATGGGCGATTGGACATTCGAGGTAACCAAAAACCTCTCCGATGAGCAATGGCAGAAAATGCTGGCCTGTGAACACGGCGGGATGAATGAAGTGCTTATCGACCTGTATGCTATGACCGGCGAAGAAAAGTATAAAATCCTTGCTCTGAAGTTCTATCATAAAGAGGTATTGGATCCGCTGGCCAATCAAAAGGATTCTCTGGCGGGCCGCCATGCCAATACACAGGTCCCGAAAATTATCGGCGCCGCCCGCATCTATGAGATGACGGGTATGGAGAATTTCAAGACCATCGCCCGCTTTTTCTGGGACACTGTGGTCAGCCACTATACCTTCGTCAACGGCGGCAACAGCGCCAATGAGCACTTCGGGCAGCCGGACAAGCTGTCCGAACCGATGCATGACACCACCGAGACGTGCAATACCTACAATATGCTCAAGCTGACGCGGCATTTGTTTGCCGCACAGCCCCGCGCTGCCGAAATGGACTACTACGAGCGTGCCCTATACAACCACATTCTGGCACATCAGCATCCGCGTACAGGGATGATTATGTATAAGGGCTTTCTGGACATGCCCGCCCGCAAGCATTTCTGCGATCCGTTCGACTCGTTCTGGTGCTGTGTCGGCACAGGTTTTGAAAACCACGCCAAATACGGCGAGACGATTTATTTCCACAACGGAAACGCATTGTATGTCAATCTGTTTATCCCGTCGGTGCTGACATGGAAGGACAAGGGCATTACGCTGACGCAGGAAACGGCTTTCCCCGCCCGTGATACGGTGAAGCTGACAATCGATTGTCCTAAAACCACCACATTTATTTTGAAGCTGCGCAAGCCCGCTTGGACTACCGGGATGACTGTTTCGGTTAACGGCAAGCCCGTCTCGACCGAGCCGGACAGCACCGGCTATATTGCCGTCAATCGAGGGTTTAACCGCGGGGATGTTGTCGAATTAAAATTGCCGATGACGCTGCGGACTGAGGCGATGCCCGACAAGCCCAACCGTATCGCATTTCTGTATGGTCCGATTGTGCTGGCGGCGGATTTGAGCGGCGATGCTCCCCTGCCGCTGCTTGTCGGAACGCCGGCGGAATTGCTGGCTGCCTTCAAACCTGTTGAGGGCCGGCCGCTGGAGTTTACTGCTGCCGGTATTGCACGGGATATTGAAGATGAAGGGGCGATGCGCGAACTGCGGCTGCTGCCGCTGTATGCTGTGGCTGACCAGCCCTATACGGTTTATATGGATCAGTTTACACCCGAACAATGGCAGCAGAAAAAAACTGAATACGCTGCCGAACAGCAGCGATTGCAGGAACTGGAAGCGCGGTCGGTTGATGTGCTGCGCATCGGAGAAATGCAGCCCGAACGCGACCATAACCTGACAGGTGAAAACACTCAGGCCGGCGAATTCGCAGGACGCAAATGGCGGCATGCCTATAACGGCTGGTTCGAATTTACAATGAAAGTA
>Ga0116188_1001185_pt1 | contig 23227 bp, 20 predicted proteins | sample AD_JPNTR2_MetaG_FD_89807 | JGI IMG/M metagenome (GOLD analysis project Ga0116188, IMG submission 89807) | Active sludge microbial communities of municipal wastewater-treating anaerobic digesters from Japan - AD_JPNTR2_MetaG | ecosystem: Engineered > Bioreactor > Anaerobic > Digestate | place...
AGGAGACCCCAGGCCGTACTGTAGAATCCCGCGTGACTGGAAAAGTCGAGGATCCGCAGCGGGAAGGGTTCCTCCACCTTCACTTGCTCCAGTAGGCGACTGTAGCGGTCACCGTCCACCAAGGTGACCCAAGGCAGGGCCAAGTAAGGCTTGACCAAGATGTCCCCGGGTCGGGGTGAAGGATCCGCCCGCAAAAGCATGCGCGCGCCCTCCTTCTCCATGTAGTAACGGAAGCCCCATTCTCCCGTGTACCAAACGGTGTAGGCAGGGTCTTTGTAGAATCGAAGCAGCTTCGACGCGTAACGCGGATAGACGGCGGCGAAACGGTAGTCGGCGACGGCCAAGGCCGCTCCGTTGAGTGCCGTCAGCAGCAAGGTAGTCCAGAGCACGGCGGAACGCCTGCGCCGGCCGGCGGACAGCGCCTCGGCGCGTCGCATCCAGGCGAGGATCACCGGCGGCAACGCCGCCAGCACGTAACGAGCCGAGCCGGCGTAGAAAACAAACAGAGCCGCCGCAAAAATGCCGAAGAACCAAAGAGTCAAGAAGCGATCTTCGGGTTGACGGCTGAAAGCCAAGCAGACGAACTCCCAAACCACCAGGAACCCCGACGCCAGGAACACGCAAAACAGAGCGATGTGGACTCCCTCCCAGCGGCCGGATGTCGGCACCAAGAAGAAGGGTACTGCGCTAAGGAGCAAGATCAGCAGAGCGATCCGCGTCCGGAAGGGCCCGCGCAATCCCCACCAGAGGACCGCGGGAAATAGGAACACAGCTCCCAGGTTCAAAACGAAGCTCAGTGCTTTCGTTCCCAGCAGGGCAAGATCAAACGCCTCCCGGTCGGCAACGTGGCGGGCGAGGTTGAGCAGGACCAGCCGATCGTAATGGAAATACGCCAGAAGGTACCAAAGAAACCACAGGAGTAAGGGGGTGAGAAGGATCCAGAGCCACCGACGACCCAGCCGGTTACGGCCCGGCAGGATCACCGGCAAGACGACCAGCAAAAGCCATAAGCCCCCGGCCAAGAGGCTCAGAAAAGCCGCGCCGAGCAAGGATCCGAGGAGAATCCACGGATCCCACCGTCCGCCCCTGCCGTCCCGCAGTCGGACTGCGGCGGCCACGGCCGCCGTCCAGAAGGCCAGAAAAGGCACGTCGGTCATCAAGGTATGGGCCGAGACGACGAATGCCGGAGCCGTCAACAGAAGGGCCGGCGCGAACTCGCTCCGCTGCGTCCACGGCCGCGCCAACTGGAAAAGGCCCCAGGCGGCAAGCATGGGGAAGGGGAGAAACACCAGGTGCAGGAGCCACTCGTGTTCTTCACCGAACCAAGCTGTCCAGGGGGCCAGGTAGTACGAAATCAGTGGAAGATGACTGTGGCTGGCGGCGTCCGGCGCGGTCATTCCCTCGAAGGCGGCGGGGAAGTCGTAGGGAAACAGCGGTCGCTCGAGAATGTTCCGGGCCACTTCCAGGTAGATTCGATCGTCGATGTGGTAAGCCTGATCAAGGAAAGGTACGTACAGCGCAGCCAGGAGTAAGGCGCCAAGGAAGAAGGCTCTTCGGGATGATCGCCGATCGGGCTCCGAGACCGCCCTCAGCCGGCGGCCGGTCCCGACGACGTCCTGCGTACCCGGGTCAGCTGATTCCGGTGGAGCCATTGAATGTAGAGCCTTTCCAGCAGCCGGATCAAGTGAACCTCCGGCATGAAATTAAAGAAGCGGTGCCGCAATCGCCAGCGCAGGTACCGATAATAGAGGCTGTACAGCATCATCAGCAAGGGCTTCCACCGATTGTTGCAAAACCGCTCAAAGGCCCGTCGCTCGAAAAAACGACTGATCGTATTGATCTTAGTCACGAATTTCTTCTGTTGCGGGCTCAGGAACGGGTTGTTGTTTTCGGCGAAATGGAATCGGCTCCAGCCTTCCAGCGTGTCGGGAAACTTGGCGCCGTAGATGAGCCGGGCCTTATCGTAGAGGGTGGTTCCCGGATAAGGTGTATAGACGGCGACCGGAGCCACACCGGCGTTCGGATTCTCCCGCAGGAGCTCGAACATAAAGTCTACCGTTTGCAACGTCTCTTCGCGGTCCTCGTTAGGAAAACCGGCCATAAAACCGTACTTGGCGTAGACATTCGAACCGGCCAACAAGCGGTTGACTTCGCGGACCTGTTCCAGGGTGGTCCGTTTCATGATCTCCTTCAGACGTTGTTCCGAACCGGACTCAACGCCGATCCAGAGTTCCCGAAAACCGGCGCGATAGAGTTTCTCCAGCATTTCCGGGCTCCGCCGGTAGAGGTAATCGATACGGCACGGGACTTGAATAAGAAGATCCAGCTTTGCTTCGATCAACCGATCGCAAATGTCCTCGACCCGCTTGGGATGGCCGAAAAAGTAGTCATCTTCGATGAAGAGGGCGTTGACCCCAAAACGCTGTACCAGGTACTTGATGTCCGAAACCACCCGCTCGGAGGAATGATAGCGAAAGCGCCTTTCGTTGAACTTTTGGTTGTAGCAGAACTCGCAGTCGAAGGGACAACCGCGGCTCGTGACGAGCTGGAGCTGAGCCTCCCCGGTGGAAGGAGCCCGCGTGAAGTAATGCTCCATAGGGATGAGGTCGTAGTCGGGCCGCGGAATGGCGTCCAGGTTTTCGATGAGAGGACGGGAGGCCGTCCATACGGCTTCTCCGTCACGTTTGAAACCGAGTCCCGCCACCCGACTGAGATCGTCTTCCCCGAGCAGGCGGTCGGCCAGTTCCACCGCCGTGATCTCACCTTCGCCCCTCACCACGATGTCGCACAGAGGATGCTTCAAGGTGGAATCCGGACAAAGGGTGGGGTGAACGCCTCCCCAGACCAGAGGCACATCCGGCGCTACCTGCCGTACCACGCGGGCCGCCCGCAGTCCGCCGCGGATCTGCGTTCCGGTCATGGAGGAGATACCCACGAACAGGGGGCGTGGTCCAGCGAGGACGGCGGCCTCCACGTCCTCTTCAAAGTCCGCAGTGACGCGTTCGTCGACGATGGAAACGTCATAACCGGCTTGCTGCAGAACCGTACCGATGTAGAGGCAGCTGAGGGGCAGGCCGACGTTGATACCGAAGACATCCATGCCGGTGGTCGGGTAAACCAGGATCACGCGCCCGAGGGAACCCGCGACCGCTCGCTCCCATACTGGCTGGACTTCGTCGGCGACTTCTAGATGCATGATGGACGTCGCATCTCGGCACACAGACTACACAGGCCCTCCGGTTCAGACGAGTAATGTGAATCCGTGACTTCTTCGATTCGCACCGTCGTCAATCTTCTTCGTGTCAAACCTCTCTGCTCCCTGATCTAAACTGCCGGATCGCCACCTGCCGCTGATTCTATCGCGTCAGCCAGCGCTTATAGGCACGGCCCGCCCAGCCGGTGAGTCGCGGCCAACTGTGCTCCCAGGCCGGACGTCGCCGCAACAACGGCGTCGCCCACGCCGGATGGTTGAGGTAATCGCAGCGGGCACACAGGGGCAACCGCTCGAACTGCTTCCGGTACAAGGCCCGTCGTTTGGCCTGGAATACATCCGAATGCCAAACTTCGTGCAGGCTCATCCGGCGAACGTCTCCGACCACCTGCTCACCCTCGGAATCGAAGCAGCACATGGCCACCCGACCGTCGACCAGAATCGTAAGGTAGTGGTAGAGGCGTTCGCAGAAATTGATCTTGTTGGAGGGGCGGCACTCGCCGTCCAATCGACCCGCCCAGTTGAAGTAGACCGAGAAACGGACCTCGTCGGCCTCCCGCCAAGCTTCTGCCAGCCGTCGACGCGTCGCCTTATTCTCGGCGGTGGTAACCATGGCGACGGAAACCTTGGGTTGTTTCAGTCCCAGTTCGGCCCGCCGGTGAAGGAAATAGAGCACGTTGCTCCGCACCTCGTCGTAATTCAGACCCAGCCGCGTGGCTTCGAAAGTGGCTTTGTCGCCTCCGTCGACCGACACGATCAGGTGATCGAGAAGCCCTTCCTTGAGAACGGCTTCGGAAATCTCCGGACTGAGTTTCGAAGCGTTGGTGGTCAGATTGAGACGAGTGTCGGGTGCCAGCTCGCGGGCCGTTCGAAAGTAGTCCAGAACTCCCGGTACGAGCAGCGACTCGCCGTGGAGAAACGGCAGAAGCCACCTGGGACGCCGCCGGGCACACTCCTCAACGATCTTGCGAAAGAGCTCGGGATCCATGATCCGCCGCGGACGTTGCATGTTAGGGGTCGCACAGACGGTACACCGGGCGTTGCAGACGTTTGTCAGTTCGACATGGACATAGTCCGGGAACTCGGGAACCGGATAGATGTCGCTGCGTGCACTCATGGTGGGCTCTGCTCTCGATTTCAATGTCTCCCCGCCGACGGTTCGAAAAGCATCCGCCGAAATTTCCCGCGGCTCTCAGTTCACCCGCGAACTTGAGCGCTGTAACGCCATGGGCAGCAGGTTGCGTTCTATCGCTCTTAGGTACTTCATGCTGGATCGAACGGAAAACAGCTTAGGGAGCATCCGGACAAACCGCCGCCGAGACAAGAAAAAGCGTAGATAAGCCTCCCGCTGTATTTGCTTAAGCCTCCGGAAGTCGAACTCGTCGGTCCGAATCCGGTGAACTAAGTTTAAGTGATCCACCCGATCGAACATATTCCGAGCGACGACTTCGCGGCTGAGTTCCGTGCCCGGATAGGGTATGACGATGCTGAAGAGCGCCTCATCCAGCTCGCTCCGGCAGGCGAAGTCGATGGTCATCCGCATCTCTTCGATGGTTTCCGTGGGGAACCCGATCATGAAGAAGCCGAGCGTTTCGATACCGTACTGTTTGCACCATCGGACCACGTCCCGTGCGTGGTAAAGCTTCAGGTTCTTCTTCATGAGTCGCTGCAAACGAGGGCTGGCCGATTCGACGGCAATGCAGAGGTGATGGGTTCCTGCGGCCGCCAGTTTTCGGATCAGCTCTTCATCCAGCCGTTCCAGCCGCACACCGTTGCCGAATTGGAGTGCTGTCTCCATGCCGGATTCCACGATGAGATCGCAGATCCGCTTCGCCCGATCCATATCGAAGTTGAAGACGTCGTCTTCGATCATGAATTCCTGGATATGGTATCGCTCGTACAGTAACCGCATCTCCTCCAGGACGTTCTCCGGACTGCGGGCTCGGAACCGCTTCCCGAAGAGGTCGTGGCAGTAGATGCAGTGCCAAGGGCACCCCCGGCTTGTGAAGATCTGAATTGCTCTTCGGTACTTGGGGGTGTGTCGGGCCGACTCCGCCACGGCATAGCGGTCCAGATCCAGCAGATCGTAAGCGGGCAACGGAATCGAGTCGACGTCTTCGATAAACGGGCGTGGGACTCCCCGATGGACTTGTCCGTCCGCGGTCTTGAAGGCCAGGCCCGGCACCTGAGCCAAATCGCCCCCTTTTTGCAGAACCTGCAGCAGTTCTCCGAAAGTTGCTTCTCCTTCACCAAGGCAAACAAGATCGGCAAAAGAGTGACGTAAGACTTCTTCGTAAGCGATCGTCGGATGCTGGCCCCCGAAGACAATGGGAAGGCGTGGTGCGTGATCCTTGATCCGACGCGCCGCTTGCGCGGCCCCTTCCCACTCTGCGGTCATGCAAGAGATCCCGGCCAAATCCCAGTTCCGTTCGCGCAACTTGGCCGCCAAAACCGGTTCCGATTCCTCCTCCAGGGCCAGATCCAAAATTTCAACATGATGGCCCAGGCGGCGGGCGATCGGGGCGATATAAGCCAGTCCGATGGGGATCCCGACAATGAAATCCATGAATGTCGGTTTGCCGCGAACCAGCAGTATGTTCATTGTCCCAACGCCTCGCCCGCGTTATCGGTCCCGGAATATCGGGAGACGGTAAAAAATGGCCAGTTTCTCCGCCCGGGGAATCCAACGGCGGAGTCGGTTCGGATCCACAAAGAAGCTTCCCAGCAGCGCCGGTAGACCTGGATTGGGCGCATGGCAATCTCGGCAGCAAGGGTACTCCTCGAGCCGGCCTTGCAACTGCGCCTCGCGCCACCGTTGCATCTGGGGGGAGTTCCACAGCTCGAATACCGACTTCTCGCGTACGCTCCCGACGGCGGGCGCCTCGTAGGAATGACAGCAAGGCCGCAATTCTCCTTCGTAGTTGATGTGGATGGGGCCTTGCCACAGCTGATAGCAGGGATGCCGCCGCCGATCGTGCCGCAGTCGTTCCTCCCGAGCCACTCCAGGGATGACAACTTCGTCTTCCTTTATCCGGATCTCATTGACGCCTTCCAGGTCCCACATACGATGAAAGGCTTCGATCTGATGTTCGTTACCCGGCAGGCGTACCATCTGGAGGACGACGAAAACCTCGGCCTCCAGTTCGTTCTTGACCTCCAGAAAGCGCAGAATGTTCCTCCGGACTTTCTCGAATTTCGCATTCTTCCGATACTGTTCGTAGACCTCGGGGGTCGCTCCGTCGAAAGCGATAATGAGGTGGTCCAATCCCGCTTCGATCAGGAGTCGACTTCTTTCCTCGTCCAACAAGGTGGCGTTGGTGGAGAGTACGGTATACAAGCCGGCGTCCCGGCAGTAGCGGATCATGCGGAACACGTCGGGGTTGAGCAAGGGTTCTCCGAGACCCCAAGGAAACACCAGCTCGGAAGCGTCACGGATCTCGTCAACGATCCGCTTGAACAGTTCGAGGTCGAAATCTTTCGGAGGATATTGCGTCAGGTTCCGTGGACACATGGGACAAGCGAGATTGCAGCGTCCCGTGTTCTCGATGATCACGGTGATGGGGTATGAGTCGACTTGGGAACGGCCGGCCAGGTAGGCTGACAGCAATCTCAGGCGATTTTGTACTCGGCTTTTCTTCATGTCGCAAGCCGCCCGAAGACGTAGTGTCGGTCGGCCTCATCATAGCAAAGCGGCGGAGATGCGTCGGCGGTCCGGCCCGGGTAGACGGATCGGCCGGGATCGGAGAAAGTCCCGCAAACCTGTGCGCCGGGCCGGGTCCGAGGATCGGCCGGAAGCAGCACCGGAACGTCGTTCACCTGGTTACGGTAACTTGCTCCTCCCAATCGTCGCTCACGCGAACCCCGAAAGATCGAACCTTCCGTGCCGCAGCGGCCTGAAGGCGGACAGAGGACTTGTGCAATCGGACGAGGGTGCCCCGGAGGAAGTTCATTGGATCCAGAAATCGTTGTCGTCGTGACGGCGACGCTTCTGCTCGTAGACTTTGAAGCGCGACCGCAGCCGCCGCATCCGCCATTGGTTGTAGGCGTAACGCAAGCGGTCGATTCTCACCCAGCCGCGGAGGTAAAGCCATCCGAACAGCATTCCACCAAGATGGGCCACATGGTCGATGGTGCTGCCGGGGCTGGCCAGAGCCGAAAGGAAAGCGAAGGCGCCGATGGCGAGGACGAAGTATTTCACCTTGACCGGGAAGAGAAAATACAAGTAGACGTACCGGTTGGGGAACATCAACGCGTAGGCCAGCAGGATGCCGTATACGGATCCGCTGGCTCCGATCGTAGGAATGGTGGAATAGGGATCCACCAGGACGGAAAGGAAACCCGCTCCCACGCCGGTGACGAAGAAGTATCGCAAGAAGGCGTGACTTCCCCAGTATCTTTCCAATTCGGAGCCGAACATCCACAAGGCGAACATGTTGAAGAAGATATGGAAGAAGTCGGCATGCAGGAAGAGATAAGTCACCAGCTGCCAGACGAATAACTTGCCCAACACCAACGCCGGAGTCAGCCCGAAAATCCGAAGGATCTCGTACCCTCCCCCCACCCACATGGAGAGGATTTGCCACAGGAAGACGAGGACATTGATCAATACCAGGGTACGGACCATTCCCGAAAACCGAGGGCCCAGCCTGATCTGGTATTGGGGACCATAACCCATATCCTGATAATATCATTGACGAAGTTGACGATCCCGTTTTCATTCTCCGCAATGCGCGAGGTGCTCGAACCTGCTTTCCGGGGCAGTAAGCCGCGTTTCGAGGGTCGTGGGTCGGCGTGTCGTCCCAACCCTTCCAGGTGCTCGAGGGTGACGGGGAAGATTAGCGGACAACTTCGGAGAGCCGAGTCTTGGGTTTCCCGAGGCGACAAGGCGGGAGACGTCTGCACCTCGCGCCGCCGTCCCGCGTTATGCGGAGATCACCGAGGCTATCAGCGAAAGGGCCGTGAGGAGGATGCATACCAAGGCGGCAACCAGCTGTGAGAAGGTCTCACGACGGAGAGGGTTCAACATCATCCCGGCCAACAAGCCGCCCAGAAATCCCCCGAGGTGTGCATAGTTGTCCACCCCCGCCCAGAACAGCCCGAAGGCGAATAAGATGACGGCGTAGGTGAGCGCTTGGCGACCCAGTTGGGAACTGCCGGTCTTATGTCCCGCCCAGACCAGGGCGCCGAAAAGCCCGAACAGTGGAGCCGAGGCTCCCAAAGTCAGCGGCGTTCCCATGAGCGTGCTGAGAAGGAAACCGGTGACGGAGGAGAAGCTGTAGATCAAGACGAGTCGGCTGGGCCCGTATGCTTCGGCGGTCACGGGACTCAACTGGCGCACCCACATCAAGTTGAACAGAATGTGAAGCACGCCGGCGTGTAGCCAAGCCGCACTGAGCACCGTCCACCATCGTCCCAAGCCGACGACGGGCAACACACCGCTGGCTCCGAAGGTGTACAAGGCCTGATTGCTGGGGCCGAGGATGGCGAATCCTCCCGTATGGATTCCTCTGAGATCCCATGCCAGGGTGGCCACATACACAAGGATGCATCCCCACGTGACCATGTGGACGAACCCCAGGTCGCGACCCAGGTGCTGGAACAGCCTGGCGTAGCCCCAAAGACCCGGATTCCAGGCCCCACAGTGGTAGCACCGCTCGTCGTCGACGCCTACCAGTCTGCCGCAAGAGCGACAGACGACTGATCCGGAACGGACCCTAGTCCACATGGCTTCTCTTGCTCCCGTCGTGCTGTCGGCAAGGCGATCCTGTCGGCGGGCGAAGTCGAACCGAAGTTTCTTGCGTTCGCTTCAACAGCGTGACCTGCTCACCGCGAGCTATCACCACCGCCGAGGCCATTCCCAGAAACAGGCCGTGTTCTACGACCCCCGGAATTTGCAGCAAGCGATCGCTGAGCTCAACCGGGCGGTCAATCCTGCCGAATTCGCAGTCGACGATGAAATGCCCTTCAGACGTTAGAAATGGTTCTCCCTTAGAGTTCAATCGGAGCCCTGCGCGGCCGGCCAGACCTTGCAGCCGGCGAGCCGTCCATTCCCAGCCGAAGCGAACCACCTCCACCGGAAGAGGAAACTTTCCCAACTGGTCCACCAGCTTGCGGGAGTCGGCAATGACGACCAACTGGGCCGAGTTGGCGGCTACGACCTTTTCCCATAAAAGAGCTCCTCCTCCTCCTTTGATGAGGTTGAGGGTGTGGTCGATTTCGTCGGCTCCGTCGATGGTCATATCGACCTGCTGTACGGATCCCGCTTCGAGGACGGGGATTCCCAGACCGAGAGCCGCTTGTCGGGATCTCTCCGAAGTGGGGATACCCTGGACGCGAAGTCCTTTCCTCACCTTTTCGCCCAGTAACCGGATAAATTGCAGCGCCGTAGACCCGGAGCCCAGACCGAGCACCATTCCGTCTTCTACAAAGCGCAGAGCATACTCGGCGGCCCGGATTTTCTCGGCCGCTACGTTGTTGTGTGCGCTCATCCCGGTTCCCACGGCGTAATCACGCGTTCTTTGGTAGTTCCCGACACGTGTCGAGAGGCTAGCGTCCGGCCTCCAGTCGGCCTCGGATTGTACCGTATTTGATGCCGGAAGAAATCACAGGTACGAAAATCGAGCAGGAACAATAGAAGGCTGGAGGGACCGGCTGAGGACCCTGTAAGGCCGTTGCGGAAGACCGGGCGAAGCCGTGGATGTCGACTTCGGTTCGTTCGGTTGCGAAAATAGAGGGATGAGTCTTCCGTACGATGCGCTCCTGCTCGTTTCTTTCGGAGGACCCGAGAGGCGGGAGGATGTTCTACCGTTTCTTGACCAGGTCCTCAAGGGGAAGGGCGTCTCGGAAGAACGGAAGTTTGAAGTTGCCGAGCACTACTATCACTTCGGCGGTGTCAGCCCGATCAATGCCCAGAACCGCGAGCTCATTGCGGCTCTGCAAGACCTGTTCGCCGAGCGCGGCCCTCACCTTCCGATTTATTGGGGAAATCGCAATTGGCATCCATTGCTGGTGGACACCGTTCGAAAAATGGCTCAAGACGGAATTCGGCGGGCTTTAGCTTTTGTTACTTCCGCCTTCGGCAGTTACTCCGGTTGCCACCAGTACCTGGAAGACATCGCGCGGGCTAGGGCGGCGGTGGGGCCCTACGCTCCACGCATTGACAAGATCCGGGTTTTTTTCAATCACCCCGGGTTCGTGGCGGCCAACGTCGAGCGAATCAGGGAAGCCTTCCGAGGGTTAAACCTGCAGGACCCCGACCAAGCCGCGCTGGTGTTTGTAGCTCATTCGATTCCGGAAGACATGGCGCGGACGTCGCCTTACGTCGATCATTTCGAGGAAAGTGCGCGGTTGATAGCGGAAGCTCTCCGCCGGCCCGGGTACAGTTTGGCTTACCAGAGTCGGAGCGGTTTCCCTGGGCAGCCGTGGTTGGGACCCGACGTCGGCGACGAAGTGCAGCGGCTTGCGGACGGGGGAGTGAAGACTGTCGTAGTGGCTCCGATCGGCTTCGTTTCGGACCACTTGGAGGTGCTTTTCGACCTGGACGTGGAACTGGCAGATCGGGCGCGACGTTTGGGTGTGAAACTGGTACGGGCTCAGACGGTTGGAACGCATCCGGAGTTCGTTTCGATGGTGCGCGAGCTGGTCCTCGAGCGATTGAACCAAAGTCCGGTTCGGCGTTCGCTTGGGAGACTGGGCGCCTGGCCCGATTTCTGCCCGCCGGACTGCTGTCGGCCGCCTCAGCGGGCTTAGAGGCGTGAGAATTCTATGGCCACGAAACCACAGTCGGAAGCGAAGCCGACGATTGTTACGATGCGATACGGCGACCTGGAGGAGGTATGCCGGATCGAGCGGGAAAGCTTTACGTCGCCTTGGCCGTGGGACGCCTTTACTCGGAGCTTGGAGGATCCCGGGTCCGTCGGTCTGGTGGCCCGGGACGACACGGGGGTCGTAGGTTACGTGATCTGTTGGTTTTTTATGGATTACATGCTGGTGGCGAACCTGGCCGTGCGGTCGGAAAGCCGGTCGTCCGGCTGGGGGAGTCGTCTGCTCGAAGCCGCTCTGCAAGTGGCGAGGCAGGAGGGAGTGCGAGAGGTTCTTCTGGACGTCAGGGTCAGCAATCTCAAGGCGATTCGCCTGTATGAGCGGTTTGGTTTCCGCGTTGTGGGGCGGCGGAGGCACTACTACACCCGGCCGGTGGAAGACGCGCTTGTGATGATGCGGCAACTGCCCTGATCTCGTCCATAAAATGCCGAAGTACGGGAGAGGAAGATCGGGCACGCGGGGCGGCTTGGGGTGTCCTTTGGCAGGGGCGGCTGCCTACAGCCGTTCCGCCGGTTGCGAGACCTGCCGATCACTTGCAGGTTGACGACAGGCGCCGCAAGAGAAATCACCTCAATGCATCGCTCGCTTGATCGAGAGCGGATAGGGCTTCTGAAGTCACTCCGAAGCTTTTTCCGGTTGGAGAACGTTCAATCGCTCACGGAAACGGCGGCGAACCGCGATAAAGTCGTCGTGGTCCAGGAGGAGTTCGCTGGCGATTTGGCGGATTTCTTGGTCTTCCCGGGCGGAAATGCCACCCTCCGCCGCGGCGACGGCGTAAAGACACTCCAAAATGTGGAGTTTCTGCTCTCGGTCGACCAGCCGATTCAGTTCTCTGGTTACGAGAAAGTCGTCGACCTGCCCGAAAAGCCGATGTTGCTGGCGGGCCACTTCCACCACCAAGGCCGCCTGCTCGGGAGGAAGGTCGCCCAGCTCCTGGACCAGCTGTTCCATTTTGGACGCTTCTCCAGGGGAGACTTCCAGGTCGGATCGTCCCACACGGCTCAAGAGGTAGGCGAAAGCGGCGAGAAATCGAGCCTGGTCCTCGGGTAGAGCGTCCAACTTACGGGAGATGCTGCGTAGGCTCTCTGCTTCCGATCCCTGCGCATGCCTCGCTCCGGATCGGCTGAAACCCAACAGATCCCACAAGCTCATGGTTCTATTCTGCCACTTTTGTCGGCTGACCGCGCCCGGCCGGTCGTGTCCCTCGGGGGCCGGGGATAAGAAAGAGATGCTGAGGTTCCAGACGGGCGGCCAGAGGCTCGGAAGGAAGGGAGGCAAACTCCCGCGGGCTCAATCTCACGAGCAAGCGAGAGGAGGCATTGCGGGGGCGGAACTCAACGAGCCAAGCGGAACCGCGGGGAACCACGGCCTCTACTCTCCCGGGAAGTACGTTTTTCGAATCCACGCGGCTTGGGACGTACGGCACCAGTTGGATGAAATCCTCCGAGACGCCCAACCAAATGTCGGCGCCCGACGAACGGAAGAGATTTTCCGCACCCGTGTCGCCCGTCGCCAGATCTGTCGCCAAATCGGGAACGTAGACGACGCCGTCGCCCGACCAGGAAGCCGCCGCAGCAGCCCGGAAGAGGTTCCGGGTGCCCAGGAACCGGGCGACCTCCCAGGTGGAGGGGCGTTGGAACACCTCGTGACGAGGACCGCTCTGATGGATCACCCCGTCGATCAATATGCTGACGCGATCTCCCAGAGCGAAGGCCTCATCCAAATCGTGCGTCACCATCAGAACGGGAAGCTGCTGTCCGGAGCAGAGCTGCTCTACCAGACTCCACAGTTCCCGCCGCAGACTCTCGTTCAAGGCTCCAAAAGGTTCGTCGAGAACCAGGACCAGGGGTTCGGAGGCCACCGCGCGGGCGAGGGCCACTCTCTGAGCTTCTCCTCCGCTCAAACTCTCCGGTCTCCGACCAAGTAGTTCGTCAATTTGAAGAGCCTCGAGGAGTTCTTTCAGCCACGGCTCCTTCTTGTGGGGGTCCTTCAAGCCGTACTCAACGTTTCGTCGTACCGTCAGGTGCGGAAACAACGTTGGACGCTGGGGCAAGTAACCGATCCGACGGCGATGCACGGGCTCCAAACTCACCTCGGCGTCTTCGACGAAGACTCTCCCGGATTCGGGACTGCGGAATCCGACGATAACCTCCAGCAGGCTACTTTTCCCTGCGCCTGAGGGTCCCAGTAACACATGGCAGACGCCTTTGGGGACCTCCAGAGAGACCGGTCCCAGGAGGAAATTGGGCAGGCGGTAAACGATGTTCTCAACGTTCAGCATGGTAGAAGAGCCGAGCCCCCAGCAGGCGGACTCCGAACAGTGCTCCCAGGCCGATCGTCAACAGGAGCAGAATCAGTGAAACCGCACTCTCGATTTGTGCCGTCGCCAGCCTTAAGTAGATGGCGATCGGCAGCGTCTCCGTTCGCATCGCCATCGAGCCGGCCACGGTAAAAGTGGCGCCGAATTCGCCCACGGCTTTCGCCCAGCAGAGCACGAAAGCGGTGAGCAGGCCGCGCCGCGCCAACGGTAGACTTACCGTGAAAAAGACTTTGGCCGGATCCGCTCCCAACGAGAGTGCCACCCGCTCAAACTCCACCGGGACCTCGTCCAGAGCCGTTTTTACGAAGCGCGTCGCCAACCCCAGCACCGTGGTGAACTGGGCCAAGACGACTCCGGCAAAAGAGAACACAAAGTAGAGAAAATGTTCCTGAATCCATTGACCTAGGGGGTTGTTGAAGAAGATCAGCAGCATCGCTCCCAGCGCGGCCGGCGACACGATGATGGGCAGTTCGAGAATGGTGTCCGCCGTGATCCTCCATCGGAAGGAGTACCGGGAGAGGGCGTATCCGGCGGGGACGGCGATGACCAAAGCGAGGGCCGTGGCCAGTGTCGCCGCCGCCAGGCTGATTCGAACGGTGAACCGGATCCGCTCACTTTCCCACAGCGAGGTGAGGCCCGACGGACTAAAAAAGTAGCCGAGCGAAAGGATCAGCCCGACGTAGAAAAGAAGAACCAGCAGGGCGGCCGAAATCGTGGTGGTCCGAAGAGAAGGGGGCATGGCTTTCCGATTCTCCGTCAACGGGCGACCCAGGAGGGTGGTAGGGTGTATCGTCCCCCCACGGGCTTCTCGGTTCCGATCCAGCGGAAGGCCTCTTCCGGAGTCGTGAAGTAGTGGAATTGCCGGAAAATCTCTTGCCCTTCAGGAGAAGCGAGAAAGTCGATAAACCGGCGCGCGAACTCGGGCTGCTGCGAGAACCGGCTCACCGCCGCGGGCAAGTATCCTATGCGTACGATTTCTCGGGGGTCCAAGGGAACCGTTTCAATTCTCTCGGGATCCCAGTATTCAAAGACTCTCCATCCCAACACGGCGTCGACTTGCCGGAGAGCCACGGCGGCCGCCGTTTTCTCACAACTGCCGGTGTAATTGACCAAATTGCGCCGAAAGGCTTCCAGCTCTTGGGCAGAAAGATTCTTTTCCACGATCTCCACGGCGTAAAGTCCTAGGCATACACTCTCAGGGTCGGCTATGGCCACTCTCAGCCCGGGGCGGAGCAGATCCTTCAATCCTCGTATTTGCTTCGGGTTGCCCCGAGGCACGTTGATCGCCGGAACCAGGTAGGCCACGATGGTTTCCGTTTCCGGAATCACGAGTCCCTCCCGCTTGGCGAGGTCCATGAAATCGGAGGAGCCGGGGAAATACACGTCTCCTTGCTTTGCCAACTTCATCTGGGAAAGCACCAAACCCGATCCGCCGAAGACGAGATCCACGGCGATTCCGGTGGCCTTCGTAAAAGCGGCCGCCGCTTGTTCGGTGGCGGGCTTGCTCGCGGCTCCTGCAAACACCTGGATTCTGTGCTTGTCCGGATGAGGGCCGGCGGCCGAGCTGGAAGCCGCGAGAAGCGAAACGCCGGCCAGCAAACCGGCCGACAGCCGTCCGCAGAGACGCGTTGTGCCGAACGAAACCCTAGGGTGTTTCATGTCGTGTGCACCTCGCCTGTCTCGGTGACGTCGAAACCGGGCAGACGTCCAAGACTCTTGCGGTATTCCAAACTCCGGACTGCTTCTTCGAGCGCCTGTGCCCGGGGATCCTCGAACCACGTTTCCGAAAAGCAGAATTCAAAGACTTCCTGCCGAAGGGGAAAGAAGTCCAAACCGTACTGATCGGCTGCAAACTGGTGGCAGATCCCGGCGTCCGCCCAACCCTGACGAATCAGCCGAGCGACCTCCCAGTGATTGAAAGCCGGGCCCGCGAACTGCTTCGGCCCGTCCGGAAGTTGATCCTGGCATCGGCGGGCGCCGGATCCGGGCTCTCGGGTGACCCAACGAAGAGATTCGTCGCGCCAGGGAGGATCGGCAGTTGACCGGCGATCGGGGTGAAGCGCGACGCCCTCGGTCCAGCATGCGACCCGAAGGAGGCGATAGCCGGAGCCTAGGTCCCCGCGCACGGCGGCGATATTGCCTTCGGACCGCCGCGAAGAGGCCAAGTGAACCCCGGCCACGTGTATCCGCCCGTCGGCGACCAGCCGAAGCGCCTCCCGGCTGTTGCGAAGAAAAGCGAGAAGTCGGAAGCCGGTTCGGGAGTAGACGAGCCCAGCCAGTAGACCGTGGGTGGGATCGCAGGACGCCAGCACGATGGAACGGGACGGATCCGGGCGGGCGAAAAAGTGCTCCCGCTTGTCATACCAACCGTCGGGAGAGAAGAGAGCCAAGGTGGAAGGCTCAGCCGGATAAGAACGGACCCGACGGTTCACGGAAGCCTTCCAGAAGCCGCAGGGAACCTTGTCGGGAGGCCAGGCCCACTCGGGCGGCTTGGGTTCTCGTTGGGGGAAGAGTTCCTCAACGGTGCAACCGAGGGTCTCGGCCAAGGCCAGAGCCGTTTGCACGGAAGGACTCAGTCGATCCTGCTCGACGGCGGCCACCGTGGAGCGGGGGACACCGGAGCGGTCGGCCAATTCGGCTTGGCTCCAATGCCGGAGTTGTCGGTGGTATCGAACCTGGTTGCTCATCATGCACCTGCTTGCAGAGAGGTCGCCGAAAACGCTAGGGGAACGCCCGAGTTCCTAAGACAGTTTCCTCGAGGACGGCCTGGAAGTGTGATCAAAAGAGCCGGATGGTCGGCCGAACTTGCACGCTTCGGCCACACTGGTCGAGTCAAAAGTTCTTCCTCCGTCATGTGAATGTCCAGGATTCTAACAAGGATGACAGGAAACTGTCACCGGCTCCGTACACCGTTTCCATAGGTCGGCTTCAGTTCCGGATTACAGGGAACAAGATTATGTTAATATGAGCAAATATGCCGATATACGAATTTAGATGCTCGGCTTGCGGTCGACGCTTTGAGGAAATCGTCCTTCGAAAGGATCAGAAGCCGCGCTGTCCTCACTGCAAGAGTCAAGAGGCCGAGCGGGTTCTTTCCGGCTTCGCCGTCCGCAGCCGCGGACGGACGGCGGCCTGCGCACCCGGTCGGCCTACCTGAGGGAGCTGACGGAAGCCGTGGGCTTCCAGCTGTCAGAGCCTTACCGTTGTTCCCCGTTGGGGATGTTTACGCAGGAGAACGTACGTGGCTCCGATGCCGCCGTCGTGCGGTTGGGCGGTAGTGTAGGCGATGACATACTGGGCCAACCGCCGCATGGACAGCCACTGCGGTAGGCGGCGACGCAGTACGCCTTGGCCCCCTTGAGAGTTCGTCCCCTTTCCGTGGATCACGCGAACGCAGCGGATTCCTCGAGTGACTGAAGCGGCGAGAAATTCCTCGAGAGCCGCCAGAGCCTCAGATTGAGTCATTCCGTGCAGGTCGAGTTCGGCCTGCACGGCAAACTCTCCCCGCCGGAGCTTACGCAGAAGTTGGCGGTTCTTTACTTCGGGCCCGCCCTCCCGGTAGTCCGGGTGGAAAATCCAGTCGAACGGTAAGCGGCCGCACACCAGGGCCTCGAGAATGTTGCGGGCCTCGTCTTCGGCCTTTGTTCTCCCTCGTGCGGAACGTAAACCGTTCCGTCGAGTGACTCTCGGCTTGCCGGCCAAAGGAGTTACGTCGTGAAACGCTTCTTGGAGAAGCTGAGCCTCGTCCTCTTCCGCCGCCGGTCTTTTGTCTCCAGACATTACGGTTTCCTGCCGAAGTTGCTTAACCATGCCCGGAGTCCTTCCCCTCGATCCCCTTCCGCCGTCGGGAATCGGTGAGCAAATTCGGCTCGCCGAGGCGAGGCACTCCTCATTAATATCACGCCCGGCGGATGAGGTCATTCCACCCCTGCGGAATACCGTATTACGTACTGGGTACGGCGCACGAGTACTGCGTTCCGCGTGCCCTGTTTCCCGCACCGTCGAGAAGTCGCCGGAACGGAGGACGGCCGTCCCGGCCGTCGAGAGGAGCGCCGGAACGTGCCCGGGCCGCGGTCGCAGGCGAAAACGCCCGCCCTCCGCGGCGGTGGGCGCCACGCCGTACGCTGTTGTGCAGCCGCGGAACCCCGTGGCCAAATCCTAGCAAGGGAACGCTGCAAGGTCGCTTACAGAATCAGTTCCGCGATGTAGGGTAGCCCCCGAAACCGCTCCCGGTAATCCAATCCGTAGCCGACCAAAAAGGCTTCCGAAACGCTAAAACCGACGTAATCCGGCCGGATGTCGGCCAGTCTCAACTCGGGGCGGTCCAGAAGGGTTACGGTACGGATCGACGCCGGAGCACGCCGTCGCAACACTGCGGTCAAGTAGTGAAGCGTCAATCCCGTGTCGACGATATCCTCCACGATGAGAACATCCCTGCCGGTCGGCTGCTCTTCCAAGTCTCGAACGATCCTCACCGTCTTTTCCCGGCCGGACGACTGGTAGCGGCTGATACCCAGCATTTCCAACTCGGCCGGCACGGAAAGACGGCGGACCAAGTCGACGGCAAAGGGAAGGGCTCCTTTCAGAACCGCCACCGCCAAGATCTCGCGACCTTCGTAATCCTGGGAAATCTCGTCGGCCAGTCCGGCGACACGGCGCTGGATTTCCTGCTCCGTCAGCACCACCGTTCCCACCTGCGGGGACAACTCCGCCGACCGGGAGTCCCTCATGCCACAATTCCGAACTTGAAGAGAAGCGTTTGCACGTCTTTCCGGTACAGCACCTTGATGCGGATGTCCGGGTAGAGCTCCCGCATCTTGCGCAACTTCCGGTTCTTCGGAGTCACCAACCGCTGTTTCATAGTCGTCAACTCCCCGTAAAGATCGAAGTCCGGCAGGTAAAAATCGGGAGTGAACGACTCCGTGACCCGGCCGTCCTCATCCCACGCAAGGGCGAAACAAACCGACTCATACCGCCAGTGGACACCGTAAAAATCCAACCAGCGGGCAAACTCCTCTTCGCTTGGATGAGCGAAGGAAGCTGGCATTCCTCGCCGCTCTTCCGCCATTTCTTGTGTGCTTACTTGTATCATTCGAGTCTGACACGCGGTCCGGTATGTCGGAGATGTTGAAGGCTCGGCGGACATCCGGACGCGAATCCTGGGGATCACCACGAGACACACATACGAGCCCGACCTCGGTTACCGCACCCGCGCCGGAACCACCGCGGAGAGGTAGTCCAGATCAAGGTTGCCGAACAGTTCCTGAGCCACCACGGGGCGGGTCGACTCCAGCCGGATGTATCCACCCATCTGCCCCTCCGACTCTTTGACCAGCTCCAGCAATGTCTTGGCCGCCCGACCTTTGGGGGGCAGGATCACCACCTTTGAACCCACCGGCGAGCCGTCGTACCGATAAACTCTTACCGTAACCTGAGCCTGGGCCGCATCCGGGTTAAAGAGAGCCAAGCCGGTGAAGGAGTTCAGCCACCGGCGCCGGCTGTCGACGCCGTTCGAGATGTGACTGAAGACGGCCTCGCGAACCAGCTGCGTCTGCAGTGGCAGGGCCGCGGCGTACCGAGCCTGCTGGGGGTCCCCGAAAAGCACGTCGCCCACGACACCGCCGCCCGTGACTTCCACCTTGATGGAGCCGGTGATGATCTGGCTGCCGCCGTGCCCCAAACCGAACAGGGCCTCCGCGTTTTGCTGTAAAGACACCCATGGTTGAAGCTGCAGCCAATAACCCTTGGAGCCGAGGGGCCGCCCTTCGCCGTCGACGAGGTACGCCGTCACGTTCACCCCTCTATTTTCGCCGGTTGTATTCACCAGTTTCAGGCTCGTGAATATGTCCTTACTGTGTGCGAGCTGGGCGGAATACAGAACCTGGGCCGAGAAGTCCGTGGCCGCGTTCAACCCGATGACGGTGTCCGGAAGCCGGATCCACTCGAAACCCGCCAGGCCCGGCCCGGAAGAGACTACCTCCACGGAACCGTCCAAGAGGCTGGAACGAGGTGGAAGTGGAAAGAGCTTCTCCAAAGCACCGTACAACCGGCCGTTGGGAGCAATGGTCTGATCGACCTGATAGACCAGCTGACCCAAGGCACTGTACAAGCGAAGTGTCACTTTAGCCGGTTCGTCGCCGGGATTCACAATCGCCAGATACGTCTCGGCCTTCTGCAACCCCGCGTTCGTCGGATAGGCCGCCGGGCCGTGGTAAATACGGGTAAAGTAGAGGCGGCTCGACAGGTTCGTCACGGCGGCCGACCCGTCCATGTAACTTAGCGGCCCGATGAGTCCGTTGGCAATCTGTGAAAAACTGCCCACCTGGGGTGACGACAGGCGGAATCGTGCCCAGCCGTTGTGCTTCGTGGAGTCCGTACCGAACCACTCACGACTCAACTGGGCGATTTGGGCTCCTCCCGCCACCTGTGCTTCGGTCGGATTGTCGCGAAAGCTCAAGACCCTGCCGTCGTCTCCCCGCAACTCGGCCAGCACGTCCACGGATCCGTCTCCGAACGCACTCAGGGCGATTCCCGTGAACTCGACCGCATCGCCGAGAACGAGAGGAAAATAGAGCTCACTGTAAGCTGCGGAGAACCGGATCACCCGCCCCCCCAAATCGAAGGACTGATCCGGAAACACCTCATAGACGGCCGTCCTTCCCAGCTCTTGGGTAGGAGTTCGGCTGAAATCCACCGTTAGGCCGTCCGACGATCCCCCCGGACTGACCCCTACGACGGAGTGCAACCCTTGAGGAAACGTGTCGTCGGGATCCGGCGTCACGTTGACCTTCTGGTACTCAAACCTGATCTCGCCGCTGGAGAAAAGGGTGACGGAAAAGGTGTTCGGGGCCGAACCATTCCATTCCGGCACTCCGGTCCACGCGAAGCGAACCCATCCGGCGCCGCTTTCGGCGGTGACTGTTTCGCCGCCGTCGGGATCAAGGTCCGTAAACAGGGGAGCGATGCGCGGCGGCCCCGCCAGCATGCGATCCAACGTACGAGATTCGCCCGGCCGGGCGTCACCCACGCCGAAGGTTAGATTCCCGTCACTATTGACGAAGACCTCCCGGTAAACGTTGCCGAAAAACGGAAACGTGAAGTTGTCGGGGAAGATCACCAGCCGCGCGTCGTCGTCCAGCATTTGGAGGCGCAACGGAGTTTGGTTTCCGGACAGCCGTACGAAGCCCGAGGAGGGCTCGTTGGCTACAATCTCCACGCCCTCCAGGACCTCCCCGGCGGACAGGCAAATCACTTCCCCAGCCGCCGGATCATCTTCCGACGACTCGTTCAGATCGTAGAACTCCCGGTCAATGTTTGCAGGTCGTTCGTCCGTCTCGAAGGGACCGATGTTACTGCCCTCGGTGACCTTAATGCCGGAAATGTAGTTCGGTATAGGATCCAGTCGGACGAAGTAGCACCCGGGCGCCAAACCCGGCAGCTCGAACTCGCCGGTGCCCCGGGTCAGGAAGTCGGTAACACACGTGGTCACGTTCTCCCGGCCCGGCGTCAACCGGCCCGTCTTGGAACTCCAAACAGCGGGCATAGCCGTCACGTTGGCTCCCTGCAGAGCGGGCCCCCCCGGCCGAAGCCGGGCTACACGGCCCCGGATCGTCGCCGTCTGCGAGTCGAAATCGTCGGTCGGGTATAACCATGCCAGCCAGGACTCGTCGTCGGTGACGGGGATTTCCGAAAGGGATGTATCTTGCCCGATTGGGAACATGAGAGGAACGTGACGCCCGAAGCTGAGCCGTTCCTCCCAGTTTTCGGGCAAGCCGAGGCTGTGGTCAAGACCTAGAAGGTGCCCGAGTTCATGGGCAACCGTTTGTTGGAATAGTTTGCGCTCAGTAGAACCTTGTAGACTTACCGCCTGGCCGTTGAGGACCATCCATCCCGACAAAAATTGCGTGCCGTCGGGGGAAATGAGCCGGATACCGGCAAATCCCAGCACTACTCCTCCTGTGTCGCCACCGAACAACTCGGTGATGCTTCCGTCCGCATCAAAAATGATGGGGTTCTCCCGGGGCAATCCAGTGAGTGCGCCCGTAGTCAGATTCACGTCTTTCCCGCTGAAATCCTTCGCCAGGAACCCCTTAAAGTTCAATGAAAGAGCGGAGTGGGGAACCGCGTTCCAACTTTCCGCCGCCGCTTGGACAATGGCGGCTCCTTGGTCCCGAGTGTAAATTACCGACTGAGTTCTTGGGTTGACCCTAAGCGGACCGTTGTCGATGGTGTACGGGACATCTTGCGCCGGAATCCAGCGGCCGACCAGACCCGTGTAGTACTTGACATAGTTCGGCCCGCCGGCCCACAGGGGGCTACTGCCTACAGTCGCCGCCAACAGGAAGGCTGTCACGGCCGGGACGAAAAGCCGCACGGGGTTTCGCCTCTCGGGCGCCGTGTTCCGTGTTTCGGGTCCCGAGCCCGGAGTCTCGCGAGACCTATCGAAAGCCCAACAGAGCACGTCACCGGCGGCGTGCCCTTTTCCCAGCCCCGGCAACCGCGCACGCCAAAACCTTGGCACGCCGGACCTCCGGCATCTAGAACCCCCGGAATCTCGCCGACCTGCCTCGTTTCTCTCTCGGTCAGTCATTGCATCTCCGCCTGTGGCGCATCCTGTCGGAACCGTTCCACCATGGATCGCAGCTCGCCGAGGCGCAGAGGACGAGCCGACTGCAACGCGGCGACCTGGGCTGCGGCCGCTCCGGCCTTCTCCGGTCGGAGATTGACGGCAAGGTTCCGATTTCCCGCTCCGTTGACGAACCCGATCTCTCCGTCAGCCAAGCGGACCGGGCGAAACACTCCCTGGTGAATCCCGACCGGACTGGTCAGTCCCAGGCGGGATTCCGGATGCAGGAAGAGAAGCAGCTCTTGGCCCTTTTCGAATTCCGGCATGCCGAAAATCCCTCCCACCACCTTACCGCCCCGCACTTGGTGAAACTCCACGATTTCACCGGCCTGTGTGTTCAGAATCGGCTCCAATACCAAAAACCGGTAGGCACGTACGGCTAAGCCCATTTCGTCATGGGGGAGGTCGCGCGTCTCCAGGCAGCGGCCGAAGAACGCTTGTCCACTAAGCCGAACCGTTTCCTCCAGGTTGATCGTCCTCACCGACAGGGCGTACGCCGCAGGCGTCAGCCAAAGGGCGCCCGCCGCGACAAAAAAGAAGGCTTGTAACGTACCCACCCTGACCCTCATATCCATCTTCGTCCTTTGCACCGGTCTTCTTCGCCGGTCTCCCCGTTTCCTCGAGAACGGTTTCGCGATGCCTTCCCGCAAGAGAAGAAACCGCCTTGCACTTCCCGCCCACGGCAGGCCGATCGCCCCCCGTGTCCCAGAGAACGTCAATATCACTGACGCACCTACGAGATACAAAGATGCATTGTAAGCGGGATGGGATCATTGCTGAAGCGACCCCCGTCACCAATTTCGTCGTTTTCGGACGTCACCGTGGGCGGCCATAATGGCGTCGGGAGGAGAAGCACGTGATCTCTAAGAGATGCGCGACCCTGACGGTGCTCCTGGCGGTTTTTTCGGTTCACGAAGCGGCTTTTGCGACCGTCCGGCTGGTGGAGGTGCGGGGGGCGGGCCGGGTCAGGTTGCGGTCGGTGCCCGAAATCAGGCCGGACACGGTTCTCACCAATGTGCGGGAAGGGACCCGGTTCCCTCTGTCGGAGGAAGGCGAGGGCTGGGTGAAGGTTGCCTTGCCGGACGGATCGTTCGCCTGGATCAGTCGCAGCTACGTCGATATACAGGACGTTCCCGCTGCAGGTTGGAGTAAGGCGGAGAAGGCTCCCCTCTACCTTGAACCTCGAGCGGATGCCGGGCTGTTACTGACGGTCGAGGCCGGGACCCTGGCGGTGATCCTTGAGGAACAA
>Ga0116188_1001194_pt1 | contig 23070 bp, 18 predicted proteins | sample AD_JPNTR2_MetaG_FD_89807 | JGI IMG/M metagenome (GOLD analysis project Ga0116188, IMG submission 89807) | Active sludge microbial communities of municipal wastewater-treating anaerobic digesters from Japan - AD_JPNTR2_MetaG | ecosystem: Engineered > Bioreactor > Anaerobic > Digestate | place...
AAAGTACCAGTCGCCGGCATGATCGGGACAGGCTTTGTGCAAATTTTCAATCGTTTGAAATACAATTTTAACTTCTGCCTTCGTCCCTTCCGGGGTAAGCATTCGTGCTATTTTGTCGGAAATCTCTTCGTCGGTAAAGGGTTCATAAATTTCCTTTACGTAATTCACGATTTCTTCTTTTTTCTTGTTTTTTTGTGCCAGTGATTTTTGATAGACTTCATCTATCACATGTTGCAATCCTCGTTCTTTTAATAGTTCGAAAGCGGCTTTAAAAGCGATGAATTCGCTCAGACGCGACATATCGATGCCGTAATAATCGGGATAGCGAATTTGTGGCGAGGACGAAACGATAACGATCTTTAAAGGATCGAGTCTGTCCAGAATTTTTATAATGCTCTGTTTCAGAGTTGTCCCTCGTACAATGCTATCATCGATAATCACCAACTTATCTTTGTTCCGTTCCAATGAACCATAGGTAATATCGTAAACGTGAGCAGCCAAATCGTTGCGGGTATTACCTTCTGTAATGAAAGTGCGAAGTTTGATATCTTTAATAGCTACTTTTTCTGCACGAACACGTTTGGAGAGAATCTGTTCAATTTCATTTTTATTCAATGAAGCGCCTTTCTCTGCAAGGACTTGTGCTTTTTCCTTGTTAAAATGTTTTTCCAATGCCTCCATCATGCCGAAAAAAGCCACTTCGGCTGTGTTGGGGATAAATGAAAAAACCGTATTGTCGAAATCGTGATCAATAGCGTCTAATATTTTCGGAATGAGTAGCTCTCCTAGTTTTTTTCGTTCGCGATAAATATCGTAATCGGATCCGCGCGAGAAATAAATGCGTTCAAAAGAACAGGGCGTGATTTTTTCTTTTTTTTCTATGATCTGAGACAGGGAAATTTTTCCGTTTTTTTTCACAATTAATGCCTGCCCCGGTTCTAGTTCATGAACATCGTCCTTGGTTAGATTAAATGTAGTTTGAATGACCGGTCGTTCTGAAGCAACCACAGCAACTTCCTCATCGTAATAATAAAATGCCGGTCGAATTCCCCAAGGATCGCGTAAAGCAAAAGCATCGCCACATCCGATGAGTCCGCTTATTACATAACCTCCGTCCCATATTTTGCCGGCTCGTTTCAATAAGAATGGTATATCCAGTCGCTCTTCAATTAAATGACTGATTTGCTGTCCGTTTAATCCTTCTTTGTTGATATGGTCATATTGATATTGAACTTCTCTATCCAGATAATGGCCCAGCGATTCGAGAATGATAAAAGTGTCGGCATAATCACGAGGATGTTGTCCTTCAGAAAGGAGTTGTTCAAACATTTCATCGACATTGGTCATGTTGAAATTTCCTGCCAGGGCAAGACTTCTTGATGCCCAATTGTTTCGTCGCAATAGCGGATGTAAATATGCTAATCCGCTTTTTCCTGTTGTGCTGTATCTAAGGTGGGCAAGGAAAAGCTCTGCTGCAAAGGGAACGCTTTTCTTTACAAAGTCAATATCTTTTAATTTGTCGGACGAAAAACGACGAAATGTTTCATGTATCTTACCAAAAATTTCGGCAATAGCACCTGAACCTGCGGCTCTTTCTCTGAAAATAAACTCATTGCCTGCCGAGGCTTCCAACTTAACCGCGGCAAGACCGGCTCCTTCCTGACCGCGATTGTGTTGTTTTTCCATTAATAAATAGAGCTTATCGAGCCCATATTGCCACGAGCCGTATTTTTTATAATAATAATCGAGGGGTTTCAAAAGGCGGATCATTGCAACCCCGCATTCATGCTTAATTTTATCTGTCATTTATTATTGTCTTCCCAGAATTAATCTACAAATTTAATTCTATTTACAGAAAAGTACACACCCTTATGGATTAAAAATTTAAAAAATATAAATACAGAAGGTTTTGCTCATTAACTTTTCCGTTGATTTTTATTATTTTTTGTATCCTTTCCTTTTCGGAGAGACCATTTTTCTTTGTATTTTTGCGAAACCTGGAGTAATAAATGCTTCGCTGTTATCTAAAAGTCACACAAATATAATGATAAATCGATTAAATTATGACTGTAAAACCGTTTAAGTATCAAGATCCCTTTCCTTTGTCGAAAGATGATACAGAATATTATTTGCTGACAAAAGACTATGTGTCGATTTCGAATTTCGAGGGAAAAGAAATATTGAAAATTGAGCCTGAAGGGCTAACGCTATTAGCGCAGCAGGCATTTCGTGATGTAGAATTTTTGCTTCGCCCTGAGCACCAAAAACAGGTAGCCGGGATTTTAGAGGATCCTGAAGCGAGTGAAAATGATAAATTTGTGGCGTTGACTTTTCTGCGTAATGCAGAGATTGCTGCTAAAGGAGTCCTTCCCTTTTGTCAAGATACCGGAACAGCAATTATCATAGGAAAGAAAGGTCAACGCGTGTGGACAGAAGGCAATGATGCTGAAGCATTATCAAAGGGTGTTTACAATACATTTGTGAATGAAAATTTTCGTTATTCACAAGTTGCTCCTCTTACTATGTATGAGGAAGTGAATACGAGTTGTAATCTTCCCGCACAAATCGACTTATATGCCGTTCCGGGAGATGAATATGAATTCCTTTGCATTGCAAAGGGCGGTGGATCGGCAAACAAAACCTATTTGTATCAGGAAACAAAAGCATTGCTCAGACCGGATAAACTGGAGAATTTTTTGATTGAAAAAATGAAAACACTGGGTACCGCTGCTTGTCCACCCTATCATATTGCTTTTGTGATTGGCGGTACTTCTGCCGAGGCTAATTTGAAAACCGTAAAACTGGCTTCGGCAAAATATTACGATAATCTTCCTTCTGTTGGTAATGAATGGGGTCAGGCATTTCGTGATTACGAATTGGAGGAAAAACTGAAAAAGGCTTCTGAAGAATTCGGATTAGGTGCGCAGTTCGGCGGGAAATATTTTGCTCACGATGTGCGGGTTATCCGTTTGCCGCGTCATGCTGCTTCATGCCCTGTGGGAATGGGCGTTTCATGTTCCGCCGATCGCAATATTAAGGCCAAGATCACTAAAGAAGGTATCTGGCTGGAGAAATTGGAGGACAATCCCGGTCGGTTTATCCCGGAAAAATATCGTCATGCCGGGGATGCGGGAGGAGTGAAGATAGACCTGAACCGTCCCATGAAAGAAGTTTTGGCCGAACTTGGCAAATACCCTGTTTCTACGCGTTTATCGCTCAGCGGTACAGTTATCGTGGCTCGCGATATAGCTCATGCAAAACTTAAAGAGCGGTTGGATAGAGGTGAAGATCTTCCTCGATATTTTAAAGATCACCCTGTTTTTTATGCAGGTCCGGCAAAAACACCGCAAGGTTATATTTCGGGTTCGATGGGACCTACCACTTCAAATCGGATGGATCCTTATGTGGACGAGTTTCAATCGCACGGAGGCAGTATGATTATGATTGGAAAGGGAAATCGCAGTCAACAAGTTGTGGATGCTTGCAAAAAACACGGAGGATTTTATCTTGGGAGTATCGGCGGACCGGCTGCTATTTTGGCTCAGAATCACATTAAAAAACTGGAATGTGTGGAATTTCCCGAACTTGGAATGGAGGCAATTTGGAAAATTGAAGTAGAAGATTTTCCGGCTTTTATTCTGATTGATGACAAGGGGAACGATTTTTTCAAAATGGTTCAAGCTCCGAAGTGTGCCTATGGTAACTAAATCACAGAAATAAAACCAATAAGAAGAGTAACGCAACTCAGCGTTGCTCTTCTTAGATTTTACGGATTCTTACTCCTCTGACAAAATGACATTCTCCTTTTTCCAATATCAGATCAGCGCGGAAACGGGTGGGTAAAATGTTTTGCCTTAGGTTAGGAAGATTGATTTCATCCCAAACTTTATTCGCAAATTCCACCAGTTCTTCTTCTGAATAGGAGGCATAACGATGAAAATAGGATTCAGGATTCCGAAAAGCGGTTTCTTGAAGTTTTTTGAAACGTTCCACGTACCATTTGCGAAGATCTTTTTCGGCGGCATCTACATAAATGGAAAAGTCAAAAAAATCGGAGACAAAAACTTTGTGTCTCGATTTTTTGTTTATTGTAACCTGCAGAATATTAATGCCTTCTACAATTAAAATATCCGGCTTTTCAATTATCTGTATTTGGTCGGGCATCACATCATAATACAGATGCGAATACACGGGAGCTTCAAGAATATCGCGTCCCGATTTCACGTCGGCCAGGAAAGATAGCAGCCGTTTGGCATCGTAGCTTTCGGGAAAACCTTTTTTATTGAAAATTCCTCTTCGTTCGAGTTCGGTATTCGAGTATAAAAAACCATCGGTCGTGACAAGTTCAACTCTCGGGGTTTCGGGTGTCATAGAAAGCAATTTCTGCAGAACACGTGCAGTAGTACTTTTCCCCGCTGCTACACTGCCGGCTATGCCGATGATATAGGGAATGCGCTGACTGGGGTTGTCGAAGAATTGGTCGCGTTCGTTATGCAGATTGCGGTAGTGCGTAATGTGTATCTGCAACAACCTTATCATCGGAAGATAAATCTCTTCAATCTCTTGTATGGTAAGCGGTTCATTAAGCGCTTGCAGTTGTGAAACATCAATGTCGGAAACCGGAAACATCGGGTGTTCCTCCAACTTGCTCCATTCTTCTCGGGTAAAACTCCGGAATGGAGAGTAGGTTGCCTCGTAAGGTTGTTTATTCATTTTGTTTATTTTCGTTCTGCAAATTTACACGATAAATTTATTAATCAGTGTGCAGACACATAAAAATTCCCTTACATCATATCAATGCTGCGTTTGATGAAATTACTGAGCGCTTCTCCTTTCAACATGTTGTTGGAAAGCAGGGCGAGGTCTATCATTTGTTTCAGTTTTTTATTCTCCGAAGCATATTGGATGAGTTCTTCTTTTTCTTTGCCCGCTGTTTCGCTGACAATTTCCTTGATTAGCGGGTGCATGGTATTGACTACCACCTGATAGATATCGGGCATTTCGCCATAGAACGACATTCCGGGTTGTATAGCAGACATGTCTTTCATACGGCGCGAGAATTCATCCTGAGTGATTTGAATGGGTTTGCCGGTTTCTCCCAATGCTTTAAATTCCACGACAAATTCTGTTTTGTCCATTTTGGGCAATTGGGATTTTACCACTTCACTCAGTGCTTCTTTTTCGTTATCGGAAAGTTCGACTTTTGCTGTTTCTTCTTTTTCGATCAGATGTTCAATCGTGTTGCTATCTACACGTACAAAACGGGTTTTTTCGAACTTATGTTCGATGAGGCCCATCCACGGGATGTCAAGTTGCCCGTCCATTAGCAATACGTCGTATCCTTTTTCTTTTGCTGCATCAATGAATGCATATTGATCGTCCTTATTGGTAGCATACAAGTAAACCAACGTGCCATTTTTGTCGGTTTGATTACTTTCGATCAACGTTTTGTATTCTTCCAACGTAAAATATTTTCCGTCAATGTTTTTCAGCAGGCAGAATTTAACGGCTCTTTCATAAAATTTTTCTTCTGTCAACATCCCATATTGGATAAACAACTTGAGTCCTTCCCATTTTTCTTCGAATTGTGAACGATCTTTTTTGAAAATTTCTTCCAACTTGTCTGCAACTTTTTTGGTAATATGATTGGAGATTTTCTTCACATTTTTATCGCTCTGCAGATAAGAACGGGAAACGTTCAACGGAATATCCGGTGAGTCGATTACACCATGAAGCAGCGTCAGAAATTCAGGTACGATGCCTTCAACCGAATCGGTTACAAACACTTGATTACAGTATAGTTGAATCTTGTTTTTTTGCAAATCGATATTGCTTTTTATGTGAGGGAAGTACAAAATTCCTGTCAGATGGAAAGGATAATCCACATTGAGGTGGATCCAAAATAACGGTTCATCGAAGGTCATCGGGTAGAGTTCATGATAGAAGTTGAGATAGTCTTCATCTTTCAATTCCGATGGTTTTCGTTTCCATAACGGATTGGTATTATTGATGATGTTGTCTTCATTCGTTTCGACATACTTTCCGTCTTTCCATTCCTGTTTTTTCCCGAAAACGATGGGGATAGGCAGAAATCTGCAGTATTTTTTTAACAAGGATTCGATTTTTTCTTTTTCCAAAAATTCTTTGTTTTCTTCGTCAATATATAAAATGACGTCTGTTCCTCTATCCTTTTTCTCTGCTTCTTCTATTTTATAATCGGGCGTTCCTTCGCAAGACCATTTAATAGCCGGAGCATCTTCTTTGTATGATTTGGTAATGATCTCAACTTTTTTGGAAACCATGAAGGTTGAATAAAAGCCCAATCCAAAGTGACCGATGATAGCATTTGCACTATCTTTATATTTTTCCAGGAATTCATTGGCAGAGGATAGGGCTATCTGATTGATATATTTATCGAGTTCTTCAGGGGTCATGCCGATTCCTCGATCGGATATTGTCAGTGTTTTTGCTTTTTTGTCGATAGAAACCCGTATGGACAGATCTCCCAATTCTCCTTTGAATTCACCTTTATCGGCCAGCGTTTTTAGTTTTTGAGTCGCATCAACTGCATTGGATATGACTTCACGCAAAAATATTTCATGATCGCTGTACAAGAATTTTTTGATGATGGGGAATATATTTTCTGTCGTTACCCCAATACGTCCTTCTTTTTGCATATATCTTATTTTTTATATGATTATTCCTTATGGTAAGAAGCAAATAATATGCCATTTCGTCATCAATTTAGGAATAAACCATTTTTTTCTTTATTACGACTGTCTTATTGTCGATAACGAATGACCGGTATGTGTTATTCGTGTAATTTATTTTTCAGTTTACAGATATAGATATTATCGATTACTAATAGGCGGTTAATTTCTATATTATTTAACATGTTATATATCTGGTAATCAATGAATAAGATGTTTGATTCATTTGTTAACACTATTTAATTATAAGGAGAGAAAAAATAATTGTGTTTTTTAAAAATATATTTTTATCTTTGTTCTGGATGAAAGTGGAAAGATTTTTGATAATCTAAATACTGTAAGTCCGTTAACACACAAAAAATGATTTTTATGAAATCAAATGACTCTTTCGAAAACAAGCTCCTTGGGTTGCAAGATAACATGCTTAATTTTGCATTGACGCTTACAGCAAACAGAGAAGAAGCACGAGATTTGATGCAGGAAACAACGCTCCGCGTGTTGGACAATAAAGAGAAATATTACGAAAATATTAATTTTAAGGGTTGGGTTTTCACCATTATGCATAATATTTTCGTGAATAATTATCGCAAAGTAGTGAGAAGACAGACATTCATAGATAAAACAGGAAATTTATATCATTTGAACTTGCCTCAGGATTCGGGTTTCGATACCCCCGATGGTGCTTATACGATTAAAGAAATTAATATGGCAATCAATAGTTTTACCGACGAATATAAAATCCCTTTTTCGATGCATGTTGCAGGATACAAATATGAAGAAATTGCTCAGCATCTGGGTCTTCCGATCGGAACAGTAAAAAGTCGAATTTTCTTTGCCCGGAAACGACTTCAGGAGATGCTCAAAGATTTCAGATAAGAAATGAATTTAATTTTATCTGTATATATCTCCATAAAAAACCCTGCAGTTTAGCAGGGTTTTTTTATGAAATAAATGATAATCAGTTATCTATTTGCAATTCGGCTTTTTCTTTCTTGATGAAAAAATCTTTAGGGTTTTTAACTTTCTGTTTGAGTAAAGCAATATCCAATACCTCTTTTACATCATTCACATAGTGAAATTTAAGTCCTTTCAGATAAGAGGGTTTAATTTCGGCTATATCTTTTTTGTTTTCTGCACTCAAAATAATTTCTTTGATTCCGGCACGTTTGGCAGCTAAAATTTTTTCTTTGATGCCACCTACCGGCAGTACCTTACCTCGCAACGTAATTTCTCCTGTCATAGCCAGATTGGCTTTCACTTTTCGCTGTGTGTATGCCGAAGCCAGAGAGGTGATCATTGTTACACCGGCTGAAGGTCCGTCTTTAGGAATAGCTCCTTCGGGAACATGAATATGGGTATTCCAGTTTTCGAAAACTTCCGGATCGATACCCAGTTCTTCGGCATGAGAACGAATATATTCCATTGCTAACATGGCCGATTCTTTCATTACATCACCCAAATTGCCGGTTATGGTGAGTTTGGATCCCTTTCCTCTGCTTAGCGAACTTTCAACGAACAAAATTTCTCCGCCTACGGCTGTCCATGCCAGGCCGGTTACTACACCTGCATATTCGTTTCCTTGATAACTTTCTTTGGTATAAGGCTCCACACCGAGGTATTCGTTTAAATCACTAATTTGCAGTTCTTTGGGATATTCTTGGTTGTCGGCTATTTTTCGGGCTATTTTTCGTAGAATTTTTGCAATTTGCTTTTCCAATTCACGTACGCCGGATTCCCGTGTATAATTTTCGATTATTTTTTCCAGGGTCTTTTTCGGGATATTGAAAGCATCTCGAGGAATGCCGTGATTATCCAATTCTTTGGGAAGAAGATGATGTGCAGCTATCTCGATTTTTTCTTCGGTGATATATCCACCCACATTAATCAGTTCCATCCTATCCAAAAGAGGCTGAGGAATATTGTTCTGGTTGTTGGCGGTAGCAATGAAAAGAACTTTCGACAAATCGTAATCGATGGAAAGATAATTATCGTGAAATGCCGAATTTTGCTCAGGATCCAACACCTCAAGCAGAGCAGAAGCCGGGTCGCCGCGAAAATCGCTGCCAATCTTGTCGATTTCATCCAACACAAAAACAGGATTGGAGGATCCGGCTTTCTGAATATTTTGAATGATTCTCCCGGGAATGGCACCGATATAGGTGCGGCGATGCCCTCTGATCTCAGCTTCGTCATGCAATCCTCCAAGAGAAATACGAATGTATTTACGGTTCAGCGCTTCGGCTATGGATTTTCCCAGCGAAGTTTTTCCAACCCCGGGAGGCCCATACAAACAAAGGATGGGCGATTTCATATCTCCTTTGAGCTTCAGAACGGCTAAGTGTTCGATAATGCGTTCTTTTACTTTTTCCATCCCGAAATGATCGCGATCGAGAATTTTCTGTGCATTTGTCAGATCGAAATTGTCCGGTGTAAATTCATTCCACGGCAATTCCAAAATGGTTTGTAGATATCCGTATTGTACGGAATAATCGGGCGACTGCGGATTTAATCGTTCCAGCTTTTTTACTTCTTTTTCGAATATATCGGCAACTTCCTTACTCCATTTTTTCTCTTTCGCTTTTTTACGAAATTCGTCGATTTCGATTTGTTGGACATTTCCTCCCAACTCTTCCTGAATGGTTTTGAGTTGTTGTTGCAAGTAATATTCTTTTTGCTGCTGGTTAAGATCTTCGCGAGTCTTCATCTGAATATTCATTTTCAACTCCAATACCTGCATTTCGCGATTCAAGATCATCAGCAGCCGGTAGGCTTGTTCTTTTTCGTCGTCAATGTCGAGTAATTCCTGTTTTTCGCGACTGTCGATTGGAAGATTGGTAGCGCAATAGCTTACCAGCATATCCAAAAAAGCTTCATTGTTTAGGGTTTGCAACAGTTCTTTGGGTGGTTCGCCCAATAGTTGCAGCATTTGTATCATCGTATCGCGGATGGAATCGAGAATGGCTACATATTCTTTATCGTCTTTCGAAGAAGGAATAGATTCTCTTATTTTATACCTTGCTTTAAAGAAAGGTTCCGATTGCACCATTTCATTCCATTCGAATCTTTTTTTTGCCTGAATGATGATGCTGAGATTATCATTGGCCAATTCGATCACTCTCATTACTTCGGCAATAACGCCGACGCGGTACAAATCGTCCGATTCGGGATTTTCGATAGTGCCATCTTTTTGGCATATCAATCCAATATAGCGTTGTTTTTTCCCCAGCGACTTAATGAGTTTAAGCGATTTTTCCCTACCCACCGAAATGGGGAGACTGCTTCCCGGGAAAATAACGGTGTTTCGTAGGGGTAAAATAGGTATGATATCAGGTAGAAGCGAATTATCTATCTCTTTGTTGTTATCCATAAAATCGTCAGCAATAAAAGAAATATAATTAGGATTCGTTTCTTCGGTATCGTGGCTGTATATTTTTCGTTGAAACATAATCAATCTTTACTTCAATGACTTATAATATAATTTTCTGCTTTTATGAAAAGAAAAGCTTTTCCATTGCAATAATGCAAACAAAAATAGGACTATTTTGTTTAATGATGTATAATAAAGTCTCAAAATCCATGCCAAATATATCATGACTTGTAATATGTCGGCTTCTTGTTTCCGCTTTAAGCGATTTTCGGTCTATCATGATCGGTGTGCAATGAAAGTAGGTACGGATGGGGTATTGTTGGGGGCGTGGACTTCGGTAGCGCAAAGCAAAAATATATTAGATGTGGGAACAGGATCAGGATTGATTGCTTTAATGCTTGCTCAGCGAAACGAATCAGCCGATATAATTGCCATTGATGTGGATGCCGATGCAGCTGTTCAGGCAAAAGAGAATGTGATAGCATCACCTTTCAACGATCGGATTGAAGTGGTCAATATCTCTTTTCGAGATTTTGTGGAGCAAACATCCGTTAAATTTGATGGTATTGTGTGTAATCCTCCCTTTTTTGCGAATGCGTTGTTGCCGCCGGATAAACGGCGTAGTGAAGCTCGTCATGCTTATTCACTCCCAATTGAAGATTTACTTTTTCTGAGCAGAAAGATAATTTCATTGAATGGAAAGCTTTCTTTTGTTTATCCTTTTGAAAGGAAGTCTTTTTTGCACGGATTAATTCATGAAACAGGATGGTATATTCATCGTCAGACCGATGTATATCCCACACCACACAGTTTTCCGAAGCGGTTATTATTGGAATTATCGTTGGTTCCTTCTGAGGTCGGCACGATTCATAAGCATTTGGTGATTGAAATGGAGAGGCATCATTATTCAGAAGAATTCGTTCAGTTGGCAAAAGATTTTTATTTGTATTTGTAAGAGTCTTGTTGCAAGAGATTGAGATAATTTAATTTATTAAAGAAGTGCCTATTTTTTTGATATACACTTAGTATTATAACCTTTATAATTTTTACAGCTATGGTTAAAATAACCGTAATCGGAGCAGGGAATGGGGGGCAAGCCCTTGCAGGATATCTGGCCATGAAAGGTTTTGATGTTGCCCTTTTTAATCGATCGAGAAGGAGAATATACCCTATAATAGAGACGCATAAGATCAAAATGGAGGGGCAGGTTGATGGAGAATATGAAGTATCTTTTGCGACAACAAAAATCGATGAGGCGATGAAGGGAAGAAAGCTCTTTATGGTTGTTGTGCCTGCTTTCGCTCACAAAGAAATCGCAGAAAAGATGGCTCCTTTTCTTGAAGACGGACAGATTATTGTTTTGAATCCCGGCAGGACGGGTGGAGCGTTGGAGTTTTACAATACGTTGAAAAGGAAAGGCGTAAAGAAGGATGTTATTGTTGCAGAAGCGCAAACTTTTGTTTTTGCTTCACGAATGTCTAATCCCGGTGTTACCCGAATTTTCAGAATAAAAAATGCCGTGCCTGTTTCGGCTCTTCCCGCGTCAAGAAATCCCGAGTTAGCCGAAACATTGTTAGAAGTAATGCCCGAATTTGAGATTGTTAAAAACATCATATATACAAGTTTTAATAACATAGGCGTTGTTTTGCACCCTGCTACCTTAATTTTGAATGCTGCTCGGGTTGAAACAACTGCAGGCAAGTTCGAATTTTATTTTGAAGGCATTTCTCCTTCTGTTGCCAAAGTACTTGAAAAAATTGATGAGGAACGATGTCGGGTGATGAAGCTTTTTAATGTTCAACCGATGACCGTTAAAGAATGGTTGAGTTATGCCTACGATGTCAGTGGCCAAAATTTATATCATGCCATCCGCAATAACGAGGGTTATCGGGGGATATATGCACCCACCAGCTTGAATAATCGTTATCTTTTGGAGGATGTGCCAATGAGTCTGGTCCCGATTTCTTCTTTCGGAAAAGAATTTGGAGCAGACACTACGGTTATTGATTCCATGATAAATATAGCGAATGTTATGTTGGATGGCAACTTTTGGGAAACAGGGCGAACGGTCGAGGATTTAGGATTGAAAGGGTGGAGTATAGAAAAAATAATCAAATTCGTTGAGGAGGGGGAAGGATGAAAAAAATTTTAGGTGCTTCTGTGGGAAGTGATGTTCATGTTGCCGGACTTTTGAATTTTTTGGAACTTGCAAAAAAGGAAGGGTATAAAACCGTTAATTTGGGCGCAGCTGTGCCGATAAGTCGAGTGATCGAAAGCATCGAAAAAGAAAAACCAACCATCGTGGCATTAAGTTACCGATTAGGAGCGGTTGCTTTGTCAAATCTATTGAATGAATTTTTAAAAGAAATAGAAAAAATAGATGTTGGCGATAATGTTGTTTTTATTTTCGGTGGAACTGCAGAAACTTCCGAAATTGCAGCTCAATCCGGCATTTTTAAGAAAATATTCGATGGGTCAGAAGAAGAGGAGGATGTTGTCCTCTTTTTACGCGGTCAGATAAAATTTCAAGAAAAAAGGAATTATCCGGATAATTTGCCGGAAAGAATCGCATTTAAATATCCTTATCCCTTGATAAGACATCATATCGGACTGCAAACTATGGAGGAAACCAGGGAGGAAATCAAAAAAATGGCGGAGTCCGAACTTTTAGATATTATCTCTTTGGCACCGGATCAGAATTGTCAGCAATATTTTTTCGAACCCGATAAAATGCATCCTGCCCAAGATGGAGCCGGGGGAGCGCCGATACGTTCGAAAACCGATTTTGTGAGGCTTTATCAAGCAAGTCGAACCGGAAACTATCCCTTGATCAGATGTTATTCCGGTACAAATCGGATAGTGGAATTTTCCAAGCTTTTGAAAGAAACGGTCAACAATGCATGGGCGGCAATTCCTCTTTTTTGGTACTCCGAACTTGATCGCCGTTCCGAAAGAAATCTGTTGGAAGCCATAATTGAAAATATGGAAGGCATAAAATGGAACGCTGCTCATGATGTGCCGGTAGAAATCAATGACGCTCATCAATGGGAGTTGAGGTATGCTCACGATGGGTTGGCGGTTGCCACTACTTATCTTGCAGCTTATGTGGCGAAAAAACTTGGCGTTAGATGGTATATTCAGCAATATATGATGAATACTCCTCCGGGATTGTCGCCCAAAATGGATGTGGCAAAAGCTATTGCAAAACAAGAACTGGTTGAATCGTTGGCCGACGAAGCGTTTATTCCATACCGAATGATACGAACAGGATTACTTTCTTTTCCTGCCGATCCGGATAGTGCAAGAGGGCAGTTGGCGGCTTCGATGTTTTATGCTTCTTATTTGAAGCCGCATATCATTCATGTCGTTTCCTATTGCGAGGCCATGAGAAGAGCAACTTCAAAGGAAATTTTTGAAAGTATAAAGTTGGTTCGCAGAGTCCATTCGATGGCTGCCAAAGGATTACCTGATTTTAAAGGTGATCCCGAAATACGGAGTCGGGCTGATTATTTAAAAAACGAAGCATGGGCTATTATTGAAAAAATCAAAAACTTATCTTCTCATATAGAGGATCCGTTGACCGATGCTCAAACGCTTTATCGAGCTGTTAAAACGGGTATATTGGATGCTGTCGGTTTGCAGGGGAATGATATAGCAAAGGGTAAAATAAAGTTAAAGTATATAAATGGGGCATACGATTCGCTTAAAGATGATACAAGATGAATATAACCTGTAACTGCAATTTTTTTACCCGCTGAGAAAAAGCGTCGAATCGAATGATACCAAGTCCGTACCAAGTCCGTACCAAGACTGCACCAAGTCCGCTTATCGATTTTGCTGTTTTTTCAGCAAAAATGCAGATATTTTTTATGCCGAAGCCAAAAAATCCGACCTTTTTCTCCCTGCCTTGGAGCGAGCAAGAAGCGACTGTTTAGTAAATATGCTGCGGCTATGCCGGGATATTTTTAAAGTCCCTTAACTGTTTTGCCACGTCTCCTGAATAAGTAAGGAGAGGTTTTTGTCAGCAAAAAATCGAATACAAACAATCACCGGCACCTATTTCCTTTTAAAATCCATAAAAAGTTGTAATTTTGTCGCTTCGTTATTCCTTGTGATTTTGATTTTTGGATATGAAGAGTGTAAAAATAAAGGATAAAGAGTTTGAGCTGTTTATCGAATCGGGGAAAATAGCGAATAATATAGCTCGAGTTGCGGATCAGATCAACGCTGACCTAAAAGGGAAGAATCCGCTTTTTCTTGTGGTATTGAACGGGGCCTTCATGTTTGCAGCCGAACTCATGAAAAAAGTTTCGATTCCCTGCGAAATAACATTTATCCGTTTGGCTTCTTATAAGGGAACTTCAAGCACGGAGTCTGTAAGAGTGATACTCGGCTTGACAGAATCGATCGAAAACAGAACCGTTGTTATTGTGGAAGATATCGTTGATAGTGGGAATACGTTGGCGACATTGATAGAAGAACTGAAAAAACATCATCCATGCGAAATAAAGATTGCCTCTTTGTTGTTGAAACCCGGAGCATTAAAATATGATCTTCAACCGGATTATGTTGCGATGGAGGTACCTTCTGATTTTCTTGTTGGATATGGGTTGGATTATGATGGTTATGGGAGAAATCTTGCCGACATTTATAAGTTGAAAAATTAAACTCGTTACCGTATAAATAAATAAAAGATAGGATTAGGATGTTTTTTTCAAATTTTTCTATTAAAATAAGAACATCATAAAGAAAAAAAATCTATCTTTGTTTCATAGAATAAAATGAATAAGTTTTAAATGCATAAACTATTATTTATATCATGGATAAGGATGAAATAAAAAAATCGCCGAAAGCGAATATCGAAAACCAAAAAGACATGGCTTTTTTAATGGGTCTTGTTATTGCTTTGGCGGGGGTATTCGTTGCATTTGAATGGTCTTCGGAAATAGCCGCAGTAGATAAAAATGTGGTTGTTCAAGACGTCATAGCCGAGGAAGAAATCGAAATCACAAGACGTGATCCTACGCCGCCGCCGCCGCCTCCTCCACCTGAACCCGAAGCGCCTGAAATTATTGAAGTGGTAGAAGAGAAAGTCGAAACCCATTTCAATATTAATATAGAAGATGATCAAAGTAAGGCTCAGATTCAAACTTTTATACCACCGCCTCCTCCAAAACCTAAAGAAGAAGAAGCAACAGAGGAAATTTTCGTTGTTGTAGAAGAACAGCCGGAGTTTCCGGGAGGACAAGCCGCTCTGATGAAGTTTTTGAGTGATAATATCAGGTATCCGGTAATAGCGCAGGAAAATGGAATTCAAGGTCGTGTAATTTGTTCTTTTGTTGTTGAAAAAGATGGCAGTATTACTGACGTTCAAGTCGTGCGAGGAGTCGATCCCTCACTTGATAAAGAAGCCGTTCGCGTGATTCAGTCTATGCCGAAATGGAAACCGGGTAAGCAACGAGGCAAAGCTGTGCGAGTGCGTTTTACGTTGCCTATCGTATTTCGCTTGCAACAATAATAAATAAAGACATTAACCGTATTGATAAAAGCTGCTTTTAACAAAAAAGCAGCTTTTATTGCAATTTCACTTTTATTTTATCGATAAAATGACCTACAGTATAAGTGACCTGGAAAATAGAATTCATGATGCCATAAAAAAAATACCGCTGGATTTGTCTCCACAGGCTTTGTATGATCCTATTCGTTATGTTTTATCTTCCGGCGGAAAAAGGTTACGTCCCATATTGACTCTCATGGCAACCAACCTTTTCAGTGACGATGTCGGTTTATCGCTTTCTCCTGCAGTAGGCATAGAAATCTTTCATAATTTTACTTTACTACATGACGATTTGATGGATCGGGCGGATATGCGTCGAGGGAATCCTACGGTACACAAACTCTGGGGGAATAATGCCGCTATTTTATCGGGTGATGCCATGTTGATACAAGCCTATACGTATATTGCCGATGTTCCTCCGGTTATGTTACCCGAGGTTCTTTCTCTTTTTTCCGTAACTGCCATGGGGGTTTGTCAAGGCCAGCAGTATGATATGGACTTCGAAAAAAGGATGGATGTAACGGAAACCGAATATATGGAAATGATTCGGTTGAAAACAGCGGTTCTGATCGCATGTTCTTTAAAAATGGGTGCAATACTGGGTAATGCTTCACCTTTCGACTCTGATCTTTTATATCGGTTTGGCATTAATATCGGGATGGCTTTTCAGCTTAAGGATGATTTGTTGGATGTATATGGTGATGCCGAAACATTCGGTAAAAATATAGGTGGCGATATTGTTTGCAATAAAAAGACTTTTTTGTTGATCAAAGCACTCGAGAATTCCAACCCTTCACAACGGAAAGAGCTCAACAAATGGCTTGTTGCTAAAGATGTTGATCGGGTCTCAAAAATAAATGCTGTTAAAAATATTTATGATGAATTAAATTTGAAGGCAATTTCAGAAAGTCTCATAGAAAAATATTATCTTTCGGCATTCGATTGTTTATCAAATTTACCTGTTGCAGATGATCGAAAAAAAGAGTTGTTACTTTTGGCTGATAATTTGATGCAACGGGATAAATAATTAACGCAAGCGTGAAATAACTTATTTCGGAAAAGTCTTAAAAAGTGAATTGATAATGCCTTATCGCAGATTACCCAATACCGATAACGCACGCATTCGTGCTTTGAAAACTGCTGTCGAAAAATGTTCAAATACAGATTTTCAAGAATTGGCGGTCGAAATGAAAACACTTCAGGAGGCCAAAAATGTGCTTTCGCGCTTTGAGCGGCTATACGATCAATATCAACAAGCTTTTGATATACAGGTAAAGGCAAATATATTATTTCAGCAGAAAGCAAAAAATGCACGCATGTATCTTTCGCATTTTGTGCAAGTGTTATATATGTGTATTATTCGTTCCGAAATAAAAGCTGAGCATTTGAAATTGTATGGCTTGGAAAATCAGCATATGTTGGTTCCTGATTTTTCTTCAAACGAACTTCTTCTTGAATGGGGTGAAAAAATAATCGCAGGGGAAGAATCCCGTATTCAAAAGGGTGGAGTACCCATATTTAATCCTACTATAGCGAAAGTCAAGGTAATGTTTTCGCTTTTTAAAGAGGGGTATCAAACTCAGAAAATACATCAAAAAGCGACACTGCGCCTGCAAAATCAGGTGATGAAAACACGAGAAACCGTAGACAGCATTATTCTCGATATTTGGGAGCAGGTAGAAAGAACAAACAAAGATTTGCCCCTGAGTGAACGTCTTGAAAGGAATCGGGAATATGGGGTGGTGTATTACTACAGGAAAGGGGAAACAGTAGAAGAATGAATCTTATCGATACGCATGCACATCTTTACTTGCCTGATTTTCATGATGATTTTGATGACGTGATCGTCAGGGCTAAAAATGCCGGTGTGCTTAAAATTTTGTTGCCCAACATCGATATTGACTCCATAGAATTACTTAAACAAACGGTTCAATCCGATTCGTCCTTTTTTATCCCGATGATGGGTTTACATCCAACAGCTGTAAAGGAAGATTGGGAATATCAATTGGATATCATTTATCATGAACTGAAAACAAACCCTTATATCGGTATAGGCGAAATAGGCATCGATCTTTACCGGGATCAAACCTTTAAGATGCAGCAAATCAAAGCTTTTGAAAAACAGTTGCAATGGAGTATTGAAATGAATCTGCCGGTGGTAATTCATTCACGAAATGCAAATAGTGAAGTATTGCAAAGTATCGAAAATGTGGGCATGCATTTACTTCGAGGTGTTTTTCATAGTTTTGGAGGTTCAAAAGAAGAGTTCAGTACTATACTGAAGCTACCTTCTTTTTTTGTTGGAATAAACGGAATAGTTACTTTTAAAAATTCCGGTTTGTCCGATGTGTTGGCAGATTGCGATATCGAACGGATTGTGTTGGAAACGGATGCCCCTTATTTGGCTCCCGTACCTTACAGAGGGAAACGTAACGAACCGGCTTATTTAACGAAGATAGCAAAGAAGTTGTCCGATATTTTTGATATCCCGGTAGAAGAGGTTGCCCGAATCACTACGCAAAATGCAGCAAAACTAGTTGATATAAGTAATTGGAAATAGGAATTTATTCGAGGTTTTTGTTGATTTGAGTCGGTTTTTATAAAAATTTAAATGGAATTTAAGCGATAGATATGGGATAAATTCTTTAATTTTGTCTATTGAATGGAGTGCAAATGAAATATTTTTTGTAATTTGCAGCCGTTTTCTGAAAATCTCCGTTAGGAGAGATGCTCGAGTGGTTGAAGAGGCACGCCTGGAGAGCGTGTATACGCCAAAAGTGTATCGCGGGTTCGAATCCCGCTCTCTCCGCAGAGAATATTCAGTAAAGAGGGAAATTTTAGCAGTTTTTGTTGCGTTTGGATATTCAGAGAAATAATAAATATAATAATAAGTAGAATAATTAATTTATAAACAAATTCAGATCATTAATCCAAAAAAATTGAACACACAATGAAAAAGTTATTTGCAATTTTAGCAATTCTCGGCATGATGTCGGTAGGATTGCCGTCGGTTATTTTAGCGCAAGATTCTCCTGCAGTTGCAGATACTGCTGCCCAAAGCGAACAAGTAGCAGCGACACCGGCAGTAAGCGAAGCTGAGCCGGCTGTTGAAGAAACCCCATCCGGTGGTTTTCATCAGGCTCTTAAGATTAAGTTTATCGAAGGGGGTGTGACTTTTATGTCTCCTATTGCACTGGTACTCATTTTGGGTTTGGCTTTTGCGTTGGAAAGAATCATTTATTTAAGTTTAGCTGATGTTGATTCTCAAACTCTTCTTAAAAAAATCGGCGAAGCCCTCAGCAATGGTGATGTAGAAGGTGCAAAAGATATCGCCCGTGACACAAGAGGTCCGATTGCTTCCATTATTTATCAGGGTTTACTCCGTCTCGAAGAAGGCCCGGATGTTGTAGAACGTTCCATTGTATCTTACGGTGGAGTACAGAGCGGTTTACTCGAAAGAAATTTATCGTGGATCACCTTGTTTATCGCTGTTGCTCCTTCACTCGGATTCTTGGGAACGGTTATCGGTATGGTTCAGGCATTCGACGATATTCAGAAAGCAGGTGATATTAGTCCGACAATTGTTGCTGCCGGTATGAAAGTTGCGTTGATCACGACGGTATTTGGTCTTATCGTTGCCATTATTCTTCAGGTATTTTATAATTATCTTCTCAATAAAATGGAAGGTATCCTTAACAGAATGGAAGATGCTTCCATTACTTTTCTTGATCAAGTGATCAAATACAATGTTAAATATAAAAAACTGTAATTTATTATGGCTGTAGCAAAAATACATAAAACCTCCAAAATGGTATTATATGCCATTATGGGAATTACGGTTTTGATATTCGCAGTTTTTCTTTTTGGGGGAGAGGTTCAGGTTGAAGAGCGAGTTGTGCCGACAATTTCTGAACCCAGGTTTACGGATTTATTGATGTATTGGGTTTATGCTTTGTTGGCGATTTCAGTATTAGTACTGATTGCATTTGCAGTTTCCGATTTTATCTCCTCATGGAAATCGAGACCAAAAAGTGCTTTTAGGTCACTCTTGGTAGTTTTGGTGTTTGTTGCAATGTTGATCATCACTTTCGCAATAGGTAGCGGTACACCTTTGAATATTGTTGGTTACACAGGACGGGAGAATGTCCCTATTTTCTTAAAAATTACCGATATGTGGCTATACAGTATCTATCTTATGGTGGCGGTTAATGTTTTGGCTCTCCTTTTTTCTCCGCTGTTAAAATCGGGGAAAAAATAATTTTTTTATCCCTTTTGTAAGGGAATTTAATTTAAAAGATAAAAGAAATTATGGCAAACAGAAAAAAAAGAAAAACGCCTAATCTTAATTCAAGTTCGATGGCGGACATATCTTTTCTTTTGCTTACTTTCTTCCTTATGACTTCTTCAATGGATACCGATAGTGGATTGGCGCGTCGGTTGCCTCCTCCTCCGCAAAATGAGGAGCAGCTCCAGAAAATGGATGTTCAACGAAGAAACTTGATGGTGGTATTGGTTAACTATCAGAACCAGATTATGGTAAGAACCCAAGCGGGGGATGAATGGTATAACAATATAGCCGAATTGCAAGGAACAGGGGGGAAAGTGCCCTTAAAAGAGAAAGTAAAAGAATTCGTTTTGAATGCAAACAATCGTTTCGATCTGCCTGAACTGATCGAAGAGGATTTTGGTCCTCCAATTGGTAAAGTTTTGGTAACTCCCGATCACGTGATATCTTTACAAAATGATGCAACAACCAGTTACAAGGCCTATATAGCCGTTCAAAACGAATTGGTAAAAGCTTATAACGAATTGCGTGATCAAGCAGCCAAAAAATATTTTGGCAGATCGTATAAAGAATTGCTCCCGGAACAGCAAGAACAGATCAATAAATTGTATCCACAGCGGATTTCGGAGGCAGAACCTAAAGATTATGTACAACAGGGAGGAGGAAGGTAATGGGAAAATTTAATAAATCAGCCGGTACTCGGGAAGTGCCTGAATTAAATACTGCCTCAATGCCGGACTTGGTCTTTGCTATTTTGTTTTTCTTTATGGTAACTGTATCCATGCGTTCGGAAACTTTAATTGTAAGATTCACTCTTCCTACAGCATCAGAAGTTCAGAAACTGGAGAAGAAATCTTTGGTAACCTATATCAATATAGGTATTCCGCTGGATCCCAGGTTAGGTATCGGAACGCGGATGCAATTGAACGATAAACTTGCGGAGGTTTCGGACATTCAGGATTATATTGCTCAAGAAAAGTCGAGGTTGAATGAAGCGGATCAGCAATTTATGACAGTTTCCATCAAGGCAGACGAAAACACAAAGATGAAGTATATCAGTGATGTAAAACAGGCTCTGAGGAAAGCATATGCACTCAAAATCAGTTATTCTGCAAGAAAAGGAGAAAACTGATAACGTTGAGTAAATATAACCGTAAAAAACCGGATTATCACGTGATAATCCGGTTTTTTAATTATACTAACAGATTATTATTATGGATTTCCTTGCTTGATCCATTTCATTATGTTGGCCGGAGGCCGTTGTTCCATTAATTCATTTTTCATGAAATCCATATAAGGCATTACATGGTGAAAAAATTGGAAGTATCCTTCACACAAATAATTTAGTCCCGTCTCGCCGTATTTATCGGTCGAAAACCGATTTTTGGGACATTCTCCATAGCAGGTAAACAGCACATCGCATTCTTTGCACTGACGTGGTAGTTTGTCGAATTTATCGTTTCCGAATTTCAACTGTTTTTCGGAATACATCATGCCGGCCAATGGTTCTGTGTAAATATTTCCGAGTTTGTATTCCGGGAAAACAAAATGGTCACATGAGTAAACATCGCCGTTGAATTCCATTACACCGGCATGTCCGCATGTTTTTGCCATTGTACAAACCCCGGGTTGTTCTCCCACCCAGTTGGCAAGAGTAGAATCAAAGATTTGAACAAATATTTTTCCCACATCGTTTTTTACCCACTCATCGAAAATTGTGCATAAAAAATTTCCCCATTGTTGTGGTGTAATGCTAAAAGGCGCTAATTCGGCTTTTTTTTCTGTAACAGAGGCAAGTGCAGGATGGAGCTGTCCGTTGGTCGTTCGTTCAACGATAGGTGTAAACTGAAGAAATCGGATACCGATTTCTTTGAAGAATCGATAAAATTCCAGGGGATAATCGGCATTATAATCGTTTACAACCGCCATGCAGTTAAACTCAACTTCGTGTTTTTTTAGCAGTTCGATGCCTCGCATTACCTTTTGAAACGTTGGTCTGTTCATTTTGTCGCGACGATATTCGTCATGAAATTCTTGAGGACCGTCAATAGATATTCCGACCAAGAAATTATTTTCTTTGAAAAATGCACACCATTCGTCTGTAAGCAGTGTTCCGTTGGTTTGTATGGAATTATCGATTTGCCTTTCTCTGCCATATTGTTTTTGCAATTCCAATGCTTTTTTATAGAAAGAGAGCGGTCTCATTAAAGGTTCTCCTCCATGCCATGTGAAAAGTACTTGAGGCATGGTTTGCGATTCCAAGTATTCCCGAGTAAACCGTTCAAGGAGTTCTTCGCTCATTACATGATTTTTGTTTTGCGTATAGAATTTCGATTTTTCGAGATAATAGCAATAATCGCACGACAAATTGCAGAATGAGCCAACCGGCTTTAACATTACATATAATGGTTTGGCAAATGGAGCGTAAACAGACATGTTAATTCGATATTTTATGCAAAAATACGTATTTTAGTTGATTATATTCGTGCATTTTGCTTTCTGTTTTTGGTTTGACTAAAGGCTGAATCTATCTCGTAACGTTATGAGCGGTCCTGTTTACGAAGATTATGACAAAAAGTATTAACTTTGTCGCACGACTTATTCAGTAGGGTTTTGAGGTGAGTTCACGATATGCATAATTTTTTCCGGCGACATACAGTCAAAACGATAATTGCTCCTGCATACAACATGAATCGTACTGTTTCGGAGTTTGTGAATGCAATTCCGAAATTGTTCGATCGACATGGCGACATTGTTTATCAAGGACGTAATACTTTAAAAAGGTTTACGCTTGATGACGGTGATATTATCGTAAAAAAATTTGCAATACCCAATTTCATTAACAGCATTGTTTATGCTACTTTTCGTAAATCAAAAGCCAAGCGATCGTATGAAAACAGTCTGGAGATCATAAGAAGAGGATTTCATTCACCCACCCCCATAGCGTATATTGAAGAATTCAGGTACGGGAAATTACGTAATAGCTATTTTCTTTGCGCTTATCTTGAAAAACATAACACCATGCGCCTTTATTTAGACGGTGTCGAGAAAAATGATGCGCTGCTTACGGCATTCTCCCAATATACGGCAGAACTTCATTGTGCAGGAATCTTTCATAAAGATTATAGCCCGGGGAATATTTTATGGAAGT